>Ga0209537_1000548_pt1 | contig 45849 bp, 52 predicted proteins | sample BioPla4DNA1_FD_187698 | JGI IMG/M metagenome (GOLD analysis project Ga0209537, IMG submission 187698) | Biogas fermentation microbial communities from Germany - Plant 4 DNA1 (SPAdes) (version 2) | ecosystem: Engineered > Bioreactor > Anaerobic > Digestate | place: Bielefeld, North... | reverse complement strand
AATCACAGGCAGTTCCATGCCCTCGGGAAAAAAGTTCATAAAGACCGGTACCACCCCGACCAGCATGGCAATAACCACAAGAAAAGCGAAACTCAACACAACAAGAGGGTAAAAGGTAGCAGCTTTGATATTATCTATCAGGCTTTTGTCTCTATCCAGCTGATCGGCAAGTTGTTTTAAGACCTCATCGAGATTACCGCTGACCTCTCCGGATTTAATCATATTGATATACATGGATGAGAAAACATCGGGAAAGTTCATCAATGAATCAGAGAAGCTCATACCGCTGTCAACACTTTGAGCAGTCTGATTAAGCACTTGACTTAAATCCCGGTTGGTCGTCTGATAGCTCAATGTGTGCAAAGCCCTGGTCAATGGTATACTGGACTCCAGTAGTGTCTGCAGTTGCCGGCTGAACATTGCAAGGTCACCGATCTTCACTTTGCGTTTCCTCTGAAAAAGAGCACTGAAAGGTGACTCCCGCACCTCTGTTACATCCAGTACAGTTAAACCCATTTTGCGGAGATTATCTGCAACCGCTATCTCATGGTCAGCATTCATTTTACCGGTAATAGATCTTCCCTGTCTGTCCACTACCTCATATGAATAAAGCCCCATAAAACCATCCTTTCTGTGGTTTTACATCCCGCCCAGCAGGCGTTCCAACTCAGTTCTTGACACAGAACGGGAAATGGCACATTCTCTGGTTATCGTCCCTGCCATATAAAGTTCGGCCAAAGATTGGTCCATAGTCCGCATCCCCTGCTGGTGTCCGGTCTGCATAACAGTATATAGCTGGTATTCCTTACCATCCCTGATCAAATTGCGCACAGCAGGGGTAGCAAGCATTATTTCAGCGGCCAGTACCCTTCCGCTGCCATCTCTGCGCAATAACAGTTGCTGAGAAATAACACCCTGCAGGGCATCTGCCAACTGCTGGCGAACCTGGTTTTGCATATGCTCTGGAAAAACATCGATAATACGATGGACAGTGAGCGGTGCTGTTTGTGTATGCAGTGTCGACAAAACCAAATGGCCTGTTTCCGCTGCTGTTAATGCGATAGAAATACTCTCCAGATCCCTCATTTCACCGATGAGAATCACGTCCGGATCATGGCGCAGCACATGTTTCAGTGCATCGGCAAAAGAATGGGTATCTGAACCGACCTCCCTCTGCTTAACTATAGATTTTTTATGACGGTGTAAAAATTCAATAGGATGTTCAACAGTAACAATATTAAGGTCGCGGTTCTCATTTATATAATCGATCATCGCCGCCAGTGTGGTTGATTTTCCACTCCCTGTAGGCCCTGTGATCAGGATCAAGCCACGGGGTAAATTGCATAATTCCACAACACTCGATGGCAGTTTTAATGATTCAATAGTTGGGATCTCATAGGGGATCACGCGCAGAGCAACAGATAGTGTCCCTCTCTGTCGCATGATATTACCGCGAAAGCGGCTGACACCTGGTATTGAATAGGAAAAATCCAATTCCCATTTATCCATTAGTTCATGGCGCTGCTGTGTCTCCAGTACAGGAAAAACAAGGTTTTCTATATTCTTGGGGGTTAAATTGGGAAAATCAAGTCTAACCAGTTTGCCGTAAATCCTTGCTATAGGGGGTGCACCTGCTGTTAGATGAATATCAGATGCATTTTTCTCAACAGCCAGCGTAAGCAGTTTTTTTAGGTCAGCGGGATAATCCTGTTCACTACCTTCATCTTTAAAACTGCCAAAAGATTTATTCACAAGCTATCCTCCGTGCCATATAAAAATTTATATACTATTTTTTTACATGTTTTATGAATGACAGCAGAAATCAGCAAATTACCACACTTAAAAAAATGCTAATGAATTTAGGTGTCACTGATTTAGTGTCACTGGAGAAAATTGTACGTTAAAGAGTATAAACACTGGATTTTTGTTGACATGAATAAAGTGTCGATTAGCAAGATGACTATGTTAAGTATCTAGGAAATTTACTCGAAAGTCAACAATATTTTGGAATTTTCTGTTCGTTTGTGTTTAAAATAAGATTTAATACCTAAATTTTTATAAAATTATATAAATACCAATGAATTATCTGATTGCCATAAAAAGCAGCAATGATTGTCCCAAGAACAATAAAGGGGCCAAAGGGTATCGGGTCTTTCCTGCCTTTCATTTTCAATAAAAGGAGAAAAATTGCTAAGATCCCTGCTGTAAGTATTCCCAAAAACATACCTAATGGACCTAAAGGCCACCCTAAAAAAAGGCCGGTGACTGCTGCTAATTTGATATCCCCGCCACCTATGCCACCTTTGCTCACCAGAGCAACAATTAATAAGAACCCTGAGGTTACCAGCATTCCAATCAGTGCTGATGTAAACCCCACATTTCCGGCAGCAGCATTCAATACAACACCCCCTATCAGCCCAATGATGACCAGAGAGTTGGGAATAATGTAGTGCTCAAGATCAATGAAAAAGACCACCATCAGCAAAAGGCATAAAAAAAGGTATTTAACAAAAACCGCTGTGGCTCCAAAATAAAAGAAGAGCACTGCGGTAATCACACCGGCCAAAAGCTCAACAAGCAGATATCTAGGAGAGATGGGCACACCGCATGCCCGGCATCTCCCTAATAGCAGAAAATAGCTGAAAACAGGGATCAAGTCATACCAGGCCAGGGTCTCCCCACAAACAGGGCAGTGTGACCGGTCCAGCGCAATAGACTCACCGCGGGGCAGCCGGTAGATGACCACATTGAGGAAACTGCCGATGCACAGCCCGATGAAAAACAGTGTGATCAGCCAGAAGTAGGCAAGCCCCTTTTCCATAATTGTACCCCCTTATCAATAATTGCTAATCTCAACATATCACTTCTAAATAAGTTACTCAAGCAGTTTTTAGCGAAAATAAACTTCTTAATAATAGTTATTGTAAAAAATCATAAACGACCAAAAAAAAATAATTATATCTATGCACAAGACCTGCAGCCTTTGGCCACTAAAATTTGTATCGAGCTCGTTATGGTTTTTGGTCGCTCACCCTTACCCTTCCGGTAATGGAGGCAATGATCACATATTTGCGCTTTCCGGTGACTGGATCATATAGGGTAACAGTACCACCCTGGGGGCTGGGGGATCCCTTGGCAGAAAAACGGAGCACATCCCCGGGAAAATTGGTGTGCTCCACTCTAATTCCTGCAGGCAGAGATCTGCTTCCGATCCTTTTTGGTGATGGATAGGCTGATTTTGTCATTTGATAATGGTCTTTAAAAAAGGTGATCAGGTATTGGGAACTGTAATCACATAGAGCCAACTGCTGCAGTTCCCTGATATCAGCAGCCAATAGGTGGGATGAGCTGACCAGGTTGAACGTGGCGATTCCTTTGATGGTCAGGGGCGCTGTTGTAACAGCCATCAGCCCGATTATCAGCAGCACCACTGTCAGCTCAATCAAGGTAAAACCTTTTGATTTACATAACCCCTTTTTTACCCTAGACAATCAGCTCAACCCCTCTTAGACCGGTCATTGGGCGCGAGTTGCAAATCGGTCCGCGAAAAAATTACTGATTCACCTTCCACGATAAAACCCTAATTGTATATAAAGATGGGGGATCTGCGGGAGAGTTTATCTCAGCCTCAACCCTTAGGATGCAGCGGGCCTGTTGAAAAATCCCCAAACTCTCCATGGTGATGCTGTACTGTTCTTCACTGTCCCCTGCTCTGGAAACCTTCACATAACCGATCATTCCGCCGGCATAATCAGCAGAAATATAATCAGGTACAAGATTAACGGTTTCAGAGGAACCCACTGCTGACAGGTCGATGCGGCCCGATCTGATAATGGAGAAAGCCTGTTCTATTCCAGCCTCTGCTGTGTAATAGGCCTTCTGCCGGCATATTTCTAGTCCGGCATTTCTGCGGGATGAGATGGATAGGGCTAAAGCTGAACTGCCTATGATAAAAATATAGGCTGTCAAAATAATGATCAAAGCCAGCCCCATACCCCTTTGATCTGTCAAGAGATTTTTCATCAATGATCGTCACCTGACCCGTAAGCTAACAGCTGTTGTCAACTCCTGTGTCCCACTGATGCCATTCTTTCCTTTTACTGTTATATATGCAACAGCAAGCTCTGGACAGTACTGAAATAAAACATCTTCAATATTGCTGGCAAAGGGTAGCCAAACACCATTGATATAGGTTTCCAGTTCCCTGCTATAGGGATCATAACGAAACCCTGCTGTGCCATCAGAGTTGTCAAAGGAAATTTTGCGGCCATCATTGCTGATCCTGACCGTTGACGGACTGGCGGCTTTGAGTTCTGTGCTCATTTTGCTGAGAGCAATTCTGAGGCTTTCCTGTACTTCCACCTGCTGACTGGTAAGTGTATAGCTAGCTGCACCCCTTGCCTGAATATAGGCTATTACTGTAAAAAGAAAAGCAAAGATCGTCAGAGCAATAATTATTTCCACAAGGGTGAACCCCTGCTCACGCACGCTACCACCCCGGCATATCAGCAGTCAGGGAAATCTCCCGGGAAACTGCATGTCTTTGATCAATATAAGTAACAGTAATGGTCAGAGTATCATTGACAGTACGGCAGGCGGTGATTTGAAGGTGATCACGGTATGACCGGTCCCGCAGCAGCACATAATTGGTGCTCCCCTGAACCGGAACAGCTAACCAGGCTGGTTCAACAAAGGCTGTTTTTGACTCCGTGTCAAAAGCTGTTATTTTTCTTACCTGCCCCTCCCCTGCACCTGAGATAAGGGCGATCATCAAACCGCTGCAGTCGATCCTTTCAGCTTCCAGTATAATAAAATGCTCACCACCGCCTAGAGCGACCCCATGCCGGCTTTCAGTGGTGGCTTTGATCTCTTCCAGGACACCCTGAACAGAGTGCAGAGCTTTAATATCATGAGCAGCATGGACTGCATACAGGTTGCCGGCATTAAACAAACTGATCAGAGCCGGAGAAAGGAGCGCCAGGATGAGGAGAGCGGCAGTCACTTCCAATAAAGCGCTTCCCCCCTGCGGATTAGTACCAGGCCGTTCTTGATGCCTAATAAGCCTGCAGGCTGCTGCGTGCATGTATTTCCTCTTTACAACATCAACAATTCTAATATGGGGGATCAACAACATCCGGTTCTTGGGACCTTCCCCATTTCCCACTGCCGGCAACAACCTTGTTTTGGTGAACCAGTGCAAAACCCGTATGAATAACATAGCAGTTGTTTTCGCCCCCTTCTGTTGATGAAACACTGATCACATAATTCTTTCCCCATGGATCAAGAGCTGCTGTGTCAATACCTGACAACTGCAATTCCGCTGCTGTGCTGGGATACACACCATTCCCGGCGTAAAAGCTGTCCATGGCACCCTGCATAACAGAGATCTGGCTTTTGGCTTTTGTGATTTTAGAGTTTTCGATATAGCCGTTATAAAAGCCAATCCCCCCGGCGATCAACAGGCCGATGATCACCAGCACAACGATCATTTCCATTAGAGTAAAACCTTCTATTTGAAAAAACAGCTGTTTTTTCACCTGATCCCCTCCCAAACTTACTGTAGTGTTCCGGAAAGGCCGAAGAGAGGCATATAGATAGACAAAGCAATAAATCCCACCAGAAGGCCCACACCTGTGATCAGCAGCGGTTCCATCAAACTGGCCAGTCTGACAATGGACTGTTCCACATCCTGCTCATAATAGTGAGCGATTTTGTCCAGTATTTGTTCCAACTCCCCGGCCTCATCACCGATGGCCAGCATACCGGTAACCATAGCAGGAAAGATGCGGCTGCCATTCAATGTATGGGCAAACCTTTCCCCTTTTTGGATCAGAGAGGATGAAGCACTTAATTCTTGAGCTGCAATGCTGTTTCCAATTGTTTTTTCCACAACAGACAGTGATTCCAAAAGGGGGATCCCGCTTTTCAGGAGAAGTGAAAGTGTGTGGGCAAACCTTGATATAATAACCCCTGTAGCCACAGAGCCGAATCCAGGTAGCTGAAGCCATATAAGATCCAGCAAAAGCCGGTATTTTTCCGTCCTCTGTGCAAATTTCAAAAGAACAACTATCAGAAATAAGAGTATTAAAAGTACCAGCCAGTGCTGACGCAGCAAAGTGCTTATTGCAATCAGGATCTGGGTTGCTGCTGGAAGGGCGGCCCCTGTCTGATCAAAAACATCCACAAAAACAGGGACAACATAGACCAGAAGAACAATTACAGAAAGAAGTGCGCCTACTGTTACCAACAGAGGGTAAGCCAGGGCTGATTTTATCTTTTCCTTAAGCACTGCATCCTTTTCAAAGCTGTCTGCCAACCTCTCCAGGGTTTGATCCAGCGAACCGCTTTCCTCAGCAGCCATCAGCATATTGATCAGCAATGGGGGCAACTGCTCACTGTTGGCACTAAATGCCTCAGTGATGCTCTCTCCTCTCTCCAGAGAAATCACCGCTTCCTCTGTGATCCTTTTCAGCTGCGGATCTTTGACCTGCCCCATTAAGATCCGGAGACAGTGCGGCAGTGATAATCCGGCCCCACTCATAATCGCAAACTGGCGGCAGAAGACAGCCAGTTCTTTAACCCTCACTTTTCTTGTGAACAGATCCAGTACAGGCTGACGGGCTCTACTTATCTTCACTATGATCAGATCCTGCCTGCGCAGTTGCTCAACTGCATCTTCAAAGCTCACTGCCTCTATCCTGCCGCAGATGATCTTCCCATCCTGATCCCAGGCTCTGTATTCATAAGCTGCTCCCATCCAGTACTCCCCCTTTTGACCGCAAAACAGCAGCTTTTAATCCCTTTAACAGCCTATTATCCTCACCACAGACCCGTACAACCTCCTGAATTGTTGTTAACCCCTGCACTGCTTTATTAAAGCCATCCCTGCTCATGGGGATCATACCTTCCTTGAGGGAGGCCTCCCTTAATACAGCTGCTGATACCTGCTGCAGAACGAGTTTTTGTAAAAAAGGGGTCATTTTTAAAACTTCATGGAGGGCGATGCGCCCCCGGTAACCGGTATGGCTGCACTTAACACAGCCTGGAGGATCGGAAAACTGCTGTATGTCAGCTGTTTCTGGCAGAGTATACCTCACATCACTTATCTGGCGGCCTCCCCGGCAGTGTTTACAGACCCGGCGTACCAACCGCTGTGCAACCACACCCAATAGAGATGAAACAACCATAAAGGGCTCCACACCCATATCGATCAGTCTATTCAAAGCACCAGGGGCATCATTGGTGTGCATAGTGGATAAGACCAGGTGGCCGGTAGTGGCTGCACGCACAGCTATTCTGGCTGTATCTAAATCACGGATCTCCCCGATCATGATCACATCCGGGTCCTGCCGCAAAATCGATCTTAGATATGTGGAAAATGTTGCCCCTGTTTTGGTATTGATCTGTGTCTGGTTAACACCCTCAAGTACATATTCAACAGGATCCTCTACAGTGACAATGTTCTTCTCCACACTGCTGATACTTTTGAGTGCTGTATAGAGGGTTGTGGATTTACCGCTGCCTGTCGGTCCGGTCACAAGCAGCAGGCCATGGGGCTTTTGTAGAAAGCTTTTGACAAGCCTGTAGTTTTCCGGAGAAAAATCTAGGTTTTCCATTGTGTAGTAATTGATCTGCTCTTTATTAAAAATCCGGATAACAACCTTTTCCCCGAAAATTGTCGGTACAGTTGATATCCGCAGATCCAAATCGATATTTGAGAGCTTCAGTTCTATGCGTCCATCCTGAGGCAGCCTGCGCTCTGTAATATCCAAATTGGCCATTACTTTCAGCCGGGAAACAAGAGGGTTGAGGATTCCTTTGGGGAGCTGGAACTTTTGGTGTAGAATACCGTCAATCCGAAAGCGTACCTGGGTTTTATCCTGAAAGGGTTCAATATGGATGTCACTGGCTTCCTCCTGAACAGCTTTGATTAACAGGTTGTTGACCATTTGGATCACCTGGGATCCAGGATCTGTACCCTCATCGATCTGAGCTGTCTCAAAACAAACTGGAGCAAACAGTTCATCAACAACTGCTGACACACTCACCTTGAACACCTCTGCCATTGTTCATAATGGTTAACACGTTCCAACATCGGGTCAAACAACCGTTGTTTACAACAGGATTAGCGATTGATAGCACTGATAATCCTTAATTTGTTATAAATGGTAAAATGATATATTCTTCATAATGGTGTTATTTCCTTCATCTGTTATAAACCTTTACAAATAAACAAAAACGCTGAAATATCAGCGTTTTTGGAGCATTTCGTGATTATTCATCAATAAATACCCATATTAATAAATAATTCCTATTCTATGATAATAACCATAAAAATACTCGAAAAAACTCCTGTTCTCAGCTTTCCCCTTTCTTGCGGCATTTTTCTATGGCTTCTCTGATCTCACCTTCTCCCACATCATCAAAAAGCGCTGCTTTCCCCAATCCCAGAGGGAGCACAAAACGAGGTCTGCCCGATTGTGCTTTTTTATCTCTGGAAAGGAGAGGGATGATCTGATCTGCATCAAAAGGAATAACTGTTGGAAGCCCGGCATTGTCAAGGAGCTTTACCAAGCGCTGAGCTTCCTCCCTGGTCAGCAGACCCCTGCCTGCGGCTATCTCAGCAGCAGCAACCATTCCCAGGGAAACCGCCTCCCCATGCCGGTAGACCCGGTAATCGGTAATAACCTCCAGGGCATGGCCTATAGTATGCCCAAAATTGAGAAGAGCTCTTAAACCCTTTTCTTTTTCATCTTTTTCTACAATCCTGCCTTTGATTGAACAGGATTTCTTTACAACAGCAGAGAGCAGATCCAAATTCAGCGCATTGATACCTTCTAAGTGCTCCTCCAAATAGGTAAAAAAGCCTCTATCCTGTATTACACCATATTTGATAACCTCAGCCAGACCTGAGCGTACCTCACGGGGGTCCAGGGTTTTTAAGACCAGTAAATCGATGAAAACCAGCCGGGGCTGATAGAAGGACCCGATCATGTTCTTGCCCAAGGGGTGGTTTACTGCAACTTTCCCTCCAACTGAACTGTCCACCTGTGCCAGCAGTGTTGTAGGCACTTGTATCAAAGGGATCCCCCGCATATAGGTGGCAGCCACAAAACCTGCCAGATCTCCGATCACACCACCACCCAGCGCGATCACCCCACTCCCCCGGTCAAGGCCTCCTTTGATGGCACAGGTAAACAGTTTCTCTGCAGTAGCAAAGGATTTGTATTCTTCACCATCTGGCACCTGGTGGTATAGGGTCTTGTAACCATACCTCTGCAGGGATTCCACTAACCTGTTGCCGTAAAGAGGGCCTATCAGGTCATTGGTGATAACAAAAACACGGTTTTTTTTCTCAAAAGGAAGATACTCCCCCAGTTTTTCAAGGGTACCTGTGCCGATATAAATCTTATAACTGCCATCAGGTAAACTCAGCTGTACTGTATCCAATCTCCACAATCCCCCTATTTAACCTGCTGTTTATCATAACACCCACTAAAGCTGCTTCAAGGATCATACCCAACGCATATCGATAAGCCGGAAATCTTCTTCAATCGGCTAAAGCACACCAGCAAACTGCGCCCTTTGTAGTGCAGCCGGAAAATCTTCAACCGGCTTAAGCTGCTTCAAGGATCTAGTCATTTGTCTGCAACAGGGATACCCAATTGCCTGATAATCTCTTCTGCCACCTGGCTCACACTGAGGTCAGATGTATCGATAAAGAGATCACAGTTCCGGTAATATTTTTCTCTTGCATCTAATAGTTCTCGGATAGCCTTTATTTTATCATCTGCTTGCTGTAGCAGTGGGCGGGTTGCTTCATCTTTGAGGCGGTCTACGATAACCTCCGGCCGTGCTGTAAGGAGAACAATCCAGCCCCTACTCCGCAGCGCTTTTATATTCTCCGGGTTTAATACAACACCGCCTCCGGTGGCAATCACACAATTGCTGCAGGCAGCAGCCTTTTTAACTGCCAGCATTTCCTCCCGGCGAAACCTATCTTCACCATAGAGACGAAAGATATCGGGAATTTTCATGACCGATTCTTCTATCAGCTGATCTGTATCGATAAATTCCATCTGCAGCAGTTGGGCCAGCTGTTTCCCTACAGCTGTTTTACCAACCCCCATAAAACCGGTCAAAACTATATTGGACTTTAATTGATCCCCCAACATGATCAACCCTTTTAGAATATTGGGCTAAAGAGTACCACCTATAATATCACGGGTATCATCAATGTACTCCTGCCAGCGCTTTTGTATCTCACTAAAGCTGTCGCCACCGCATTTTTCCATCACCGCTTCAGCCAACACCCAGGAGACCACCGCTTCTCCGATCACTGCAGCAGCAGGCACAATACAACAGTCACTCCGTTCTACTGAAGCCAGGCTCTCTTTTCCGGTTCGCAGGTCCACACTGGCTAGGGGTTTAAACAGAGTGGGAACAGGCTTGACCACTGCTCTCAGCAAGAGGGGTTCACCATTGGTAACTCCGCCCTCAAGCCCCCCCGCCCTGTTGGTGGGACGGTAGATCTCCCCTTCAGGGGTACAGTGAATCGGATCATGGTAAAAGGAACCGGGCAGCCCAGCTCCTCTGAAACCAAGGCCGAATTCCACCCCTTTGACCGATGGGATCCCCAGTAGGGCAGCAGCCAAACGTGAATCAAGGCGCCGGTCCCAGTGTACATAACTCCCTAGTCCAGGAGGAAGGCCGGTACAGATCACTTCAAAAACACCGCCCAGTGTGTCCCCATTTTCTCTAGCCTGATCGATCTCAGCCATCATCGCAGCAGCGGCTTTAGAATCGGCACATCCCACAGGGGAGGCAGAAGCCTGTTTCATAAATTCGGCAGAAAAAATTCGATCACCATAGTCAGCTGCTTCTGCCTCTCCGATCTGCACCACATGGCTGAAAACTCTACATCCCAGTGACTCAATCAGAATCCGTCCAACTGTGCCCACAGCTACCCTGATGGCTGTTTCCCTGGCACTGGCCCTTTCCAAAACATTGCGCAGGTCATGATGGCCGTATTTGATAGCGCCGGCCAGATCAGCGTGCCCTGGCCGGGGCCTGGTCAGCTCTCTTTCTTTTGCTTTTTCTATTTGAAACTCTCCGGGGTGGTTGGACATAATCCCCTTCCAATTCTCCCAATCCAGGTTCTTGATCTGCAGAGCGATAGGGCTTCCCAGTGTTATGCCCTGCCGCACTCCGGATAGGATTTCCACTCTGTCTTTTTCAATTTTCATCCTACCCCCGCGGCCATAAACAGCCTGCCGCCTGGCCAACTGTTCATTAATCCTATCCCCTGATACCTCAACACCTGCAGGGTACCCTTCAATAACAGCACATAAAACAGGGCCATGTGACTCACCTGCTGTTAAAAAACGCAGCATACCTATCCTCCTATTTCCGTTGAAACTCGCTATCTTCATCTACAGCCAGTGCAAGCCTCAACCATATCTATCTTCACCTTTTCAGTGCTTTCAGCACAGCCTCCTCCATTAAAGCAGCAGGGGGTTTTTCCCCTGTCCATAACTGGAAAGCCAATGCCCCCTGCCAGACCAGCATCCCTACTCCGCTTAGAAACCGGCAGTTTGCAGCCTCAGCCTCCTCCAGAAGCCTTGTTTGCAGCGGATTATATATGAGATCACAGACCAGCAGCCTCTGATGTAGTTGGTTCCTGGTGAGAAGGGGCGCTGAAGTGTGGTTGGGGTACATACCCACAGGTGTGGCATTGACCAATAGCTCCGCGCCCTTCAAGGCTGCTGCCAGATCAGAGGACAGATCACCCACACCTGTAGGAACCTGGTAGGCCGCTTTCAGGTCTTGAGCCAACTTCTCCGCTTTCTCCACACTCCTGTTTAAAATATTAATCCCTGCTGCACCTCCCTGGGCTAAAGCAAAGGATACAGCCCGGGCGGCACCTCCCGCTCCTAAGATCACAGTATTCTTCCCGGAGGGATTGAAACCTGCGGCTTTGAGGGAAGCCAGGAAACCCGGTGCATCGGTATTATAGCCGCACAAACGACCATTCCGGTTGACAATGGTATTGACCGCACCGATGAACTCAGCCTCCTTCTCCACTTCATCAAGATAGGGCAGAACACGCTCTTTGAGGGGAATGGTCAGATTAACACCACCCAGGTGCAGAGCCCTGACAGCTTGAACAGCGCTACCGATATCTTTACTCTGAACCAGAAAAGGCAGATAAACGCAGTCCAATCCCAGTGCTTGAAAGGCTGTATTCTGCATTATCGGGGAAAGAGAATGCTCCACAGGGTCACCAAACAAACCATATACCTTTGTCATGCCCTTAATCCCCATTATACCCACTCCCACATCTCTGACAGGTGACCCATATTGTTTTGCATATCATAAAATCCTGAAATCTGTAATGCATAATTTTTCCTTCCTCCGGTGATAATAATGACAAAATGCAAAAGGAGGTATTATATTGTCATCTCACGTTCTCAATGAAATGGAAATCGCACCCATTTCCACAGAAGAACTCAACAAACTGCAAGAGGCTGAAAAAGCAATCAACAATATGGGAGGCGGTACTGAGGAAATCTACCTGCTCGCATTAAAGAGGCGGGGGCAAAAATAAGCCCCCCTTCTTTATTTAATTTAACTCCTTTTTAGTCCACCACCCCTGGCCCTTATGCCTTATTTCAAACCTACTCTCCTCTTGTTCCTCTCCAGTATGATCTTTTCAATCAGCCGCACCAGACGGGTGCCTACAAATTCCTTTTTGCTGATCGGTGATACCAGAACCGTAAATAAACCAAGCCGGTTTCCTCCCAAAATATCTGTGAAAATTTGATCCCCAACAACTGCGGTGTGCTCCGGTTTGGTATCCATCAGATCCATCGCTTTTCTGAAACTGCGGCGGCGCGGCTTTTTGGCCCAGGCAACAAAGGGAATATCCACAAGATCCGCTATTTCCTTAACCCGAAGATCGGAATTATTAGAAACAAAACACATCTTAAAACCGATTTTTTTTGCATTTTCCAGCCAGGATATGGTCTCTCCGGAAAGCTCAGGATTGTTCCACTCAGTTAGAGTGTTATCCAGGTCAAAGATGATACCTCTGATTCCGTTAGTATATAATTGTACAAGGGGGATATCAAAAATAGAGTTGTATGTTTTATTAGGCAGAAGAAGGTTCATAGAAAATACCCCTCAATTATCTTGATTTTTATTATTTATAAAGAATAATAAACCAGTTATCAGGTCATAGCAAGTCAGACAGGCACCATTTATTCTCTCCAACCATATTATTAATAGGTGAATAATAAACGGAGGGGATCTATGTGTCAATAGAGCTGTTCCTAGCAACAGCTTTCTCTTTTCTTCAAGGACTCGTCCTGCTGGGAGGGTATATCAGCAACAACGCATTCCCCAGACCACTCTCTGAAGAGGATGAAGCCTTATACCTGCGCCGTATGGAAAACGGTGATGAAGAGGCAAGAAATATTCTCATCGAACATAACCTGAGGCTGGTAGCTCATATCATTAAAAAATTTGACAGTGTGGGTGATGACCCTGATGACCTGATCTCTATAGGAACCATCGGTTTGATCAAGGCAATCAATACCTTTAATACTGATAAAGGAACAAAACTGGCCACCTATGCCGCCCGCTGCATCGAAAATGAGATCCTTATGACAATAATCTAACGGATAAACACACCAGCATATCCAGGGTCTGCTTTCAGCACTATGGTCAGCAGCATGCCGCTCAGGTTTTTTCCTGAGGAACCCGGCTCAGGCCTTCCCTTGACCATGATCTGTGAAATTAAGGCCCTGATCAAAAAACTTTTATCGTTAAAACTGAGTTGATCGATCCCCTCCAATAGCTGACGTGCCAGTCTGTGCAGCTCTTTTTCCGCTATTGTTTTTCCTGTGCTTTCAAGCCGCTGTTCCAGTTCCAGTTTTCTCTTTTTTAATCTCTCCTCCCGGCTTTTAATAGTCTGCAGCCTTGTCCTGGTTTTCTCATCTAACACCAGGAGGCCGGCAGCCAGGGCTGATGTAACAGATATCCTTCCCTTTTCTATTTTGCTCAACCGCTTTGTCAGCAGGTCATATTCCTCTTTTAACTCATCGATACTGCCTGCTGCAGCCGCTTCCCTAGCCACAGCCAGAGGGTCACAGAAGAAACCTTTAACCCGTTCCCAGACTGATCTTTCCAGAAGATCAGCTGCTACTGTCTTGGCCGGACGGCACCCCTGTTTTTGTGACACAGCCTTGGAACGGCGGCAGGTATAACTGCGCCTTCCTTTCCCCCACCAGCTCAGATAGGCACCTCCCATAGTGTTTCCACAATCAGCACAGATTAATAATCCGGACAGAAGATAGCTGCTGCTCTTTTTTGACCATTTCCTCCTGATCAGATGAAGTTTATCCTGGGCCTTCTGCCAGGTTTCCCGGTCTACTATAGCTGGAACAGGTATAGTGATCACCTCTTCATGAGGCCGCTTTTTCCCATACTTCCACTCACCCTTAAAAACCGGATTGTTTAAGATCTGCTTTACCACCTGACGGTGCCAAAAATCCTTCCCCCTGCGTGTGGGAACCTTTAATTCATTTAAGCGGTTGGCCACCCCTGCTATTCCGATCTCCTCTTGTGTAAACCAGCGAAAAATTCTGCGCACAACATCAGCTTCATCATCATCCAGAGAAACCTCTCCTATGGCAGGGTCATATCGATAACCATAAACATCAAAATTAACAGGTATTCCACCTTGCCGGGCCTTCTGCAGTTTGCCCCGTGTGACCCGTTCCCTTATTTTTTCTCTTTCATATTCAGCAATAGCACCCTTGATGGAGTAAAATAAGCGGCCTTCCGGTGTTGTTTTCCACTCAAAATCGAGAAACTCCAGCCTGGCCCCTGCTTTTTCAAACTCTTCACTGAGCAAAAGCTGATGTGCCAGTTTGCGGGAAAGCCGGTCAGGATCCCTTAAAATAATACATTCAACCTGCCCTGAATCAACCGCATCCCTGAGTGCGTTAAGACCCGGACGATCCAAAACAGCACCTGAGACCCCTTCATCAGCGAAGATTAAAACCTCGCCTGCACCTAACTCTTCGGCCCTTTTGCAGCAGGCTTCTTTTTGTTCGCTGAGACTATATCCATGGACTGCCTGCTCTTCAGTGCTTACCCTGATATAGACCGCGGCGCGCAATCCTTTTTCCCTTCTTTCTCCATTAACTCCAGCACCTTTTTACCCAGAAAACAAAAAGCAGACTCTACTCCATCACCCCCTGCAAAAATAAACCGCACTTCCGGATCATTCTGTCTCTTGTCTGTTTTTATGGTTTGATGCTCTTCCATGCTAAATGCCCCCTTTCTCTGAATTAATACGAATCCCACAGATTGTCCTATGCATGAGCAAAATTCAGCTGAAAAGCATCATATTTTTTCTGCTTCAGGATAATCTACAATTGAGGAACAGCTGACCACCGAAACATCATCATTTTGGTTATGAAACGGCTTTTATGATAACAGGATAAAAGGGGGGATTTTATTGCAGTTAAAACCGGGTGAACGAAGTATTCTTTCTTACTTTCCAACATCTAATAAGGCTCAGCAAGCTGGAAAAGAACTGCTCAGTGCAGGGTTTAAAGAAATACAAATCGATAGAATTTCCCGATATGGTTTCAATGCAGATGCAAATTATGACAATCCCATTAATAATGCAGATACTTTAAGCGGGTTAACTCACTTTTCTGCAGATGGGGAATCCAGGAATACTCTCTTGGCAGCTGATCCTTCAGCTAGCGGCTTTGGGGACAGGGACCATGGAACCGCCGGAGGTCAGGCCTTTTTGTTAACACTTGTTACAGGTGATGAGCGAGTAGATGAAGCTGTAGAGATCATCAAAAATCATGGTGGTACAGTCTAAATGTTATTATATTCCGCAGAACTGTGTCATAAGCTTGGAGATCCTCATGTTCCTGCGGGCATCAAAGAAGAGCAGAAGTGAGATCTTCCTTTACGACCCTATTGGTACAGATAAAGAGGGTAATGAGATAACCTTGATTGATATCCTGGGAACAGATCCCGATTCTGTATCTGAATTGGTTGAGAAATTTTATGAATCCCGCCGGCTGAGGGAAAAGCTAAAAAAATTAACCAAACGGGAGCGAAAGGTTTTGGAACTGCGGTATGGCCTTGGCGGTGGGCACCGCAAAACACAGCGGGAGATCGCCCGTTTATTCGGAATCTCCCGCAGTTATGTCTCCCGCATTGAAAAAAAGGCATTGACCAAACTGCTTAATGAACTGACATCAAACAGCTAATAACAGCTGTAGAATAATTTTCGCTGTTACCGTCCACAATAGAAATGAAAAAATCTATCAAGGTAAAGGAGCGAAAAATATGAATCAAAACCAACACATTCACTGTTTAGTTGAGAACTGCCACTACTGGGGTCAGGGTAATGTTTGTCAGGCCAATGAAATCATGGTCACCACTGATGAATTTGGGGCAAGCCAGCCCGATGAGGTAGATGCAAAACGGGCCTCTGGTCTTTCCACAACACCTGCAGATAGCTGTATGGATACCTGCTGTAAAACCTTTGTTTCTCGGGATGGAGATACCAAAGTTGATGGTGTTCAAAAAATGTCATGATGGAGTGTCAGCAGTTGAATGAACAAAAACAGGATCCTGCAGAGCCCCTATTAGTACACGAAGATACAGGTTCGGCTCCATTCATCGCAATTAATAAACAACGAACCAAAAGGATAAAACCGAAAAAAAGGAAAAAATAATAAGCTCAACCCCTGTTATTCCTCAAAAAGACAGGGGTTGGATTTTGGTCTGCTGCAGAGCAGCGATTATTTCATTGAACAGAACTGCAGCAGATTCCCCCCCAGAGCCTCCCTCCTCTACAAACACAGCTACAGCCAATTGGGGTTTATCAAGGGGGGCATAACCGACAAACCAGGCATTGTTAACAGGCTGCCCATTTTCATCCTTTTCTCCGGTTTCTGCTGAACCTGTTTTACCGGCACTGCCCAAAACAGGGACATCAGCCTTTTTCCCTGTTCCCTCCTTAACCGTAAGCTCCATCATTTTCTGCAGTTCCCTAGACACACTTTCAGGGAGCACCCTGGTGGGAGCAGGTCTGCTGATCTCCCTGACTGTTTCACCACTTGCATCACAAATTTTTTTAACAAGAGAGGGCTGCAGATACTCCCCTCCCCTGGCAACTGTAGCTGCCAGTACAGCCAGGTTAACAGGGCTGATTTGAACCCCCTCCTGTCCTAAAGCAGCATTCCCCAGCTGTCCATCATATTTTCCGATCTTTACTTTTCCCCCCGGTGTTGTGGGTCTTTCATAACCTATCATGCACTTTGTCAAACCCAGCTGTTCTGCATAATCCTCCAATCTTTCCCGGCCCAGGCGCAGAGCTACTTCTACAAAGACCTGATTACAGGAGTTGGCAAAAGCCTCTCTAAAAGAAATCTCCCCGTGGCCGTCTTTTTTCCAGCAGGAAATGGACTCGCTGCTTGCAAAAAGATATTTTCCTTCACATGTAAAGGTCTCATCAGGAGTGACAACCCCTTCTGCCAGAGCGGCGGCCGCCACCACAATTTTAAAAATCGAACCAGGATGGTAAAGTTCTATGCTGCGGTTAATCTCTTCCCCAAAGAGCGCGCCTTTGCTGTATGAGTAGGACGGGCGGCTGGCTAATGCTCTCACTTCTCCTGTGGGAATATCGATCACAACCGCGGCTCCCTTCACACCTTTTCCATCTAATACTTCCTCCACAACCTGCTGGACTTCAAGGTCCAATGTGAGGACCACATCATTCCCTCTGGCAACAATCCCCTTATCCCCCCTCAATAAAAGCTTTCTGCCGGGGATCGGCTTACCCCGGCTGTCCACCACAACAGCCAATTCCAGAGTGGGCTCTGCCGGAGACAGTTCCTCATTGTAAAATTTCTCAATCCCGCTTTTCCCCTGTTCCGGTTTTTGTTGAAATATACTGCCGCCGGTATAGCCCACAATATGCTTGGCTAGAGCATCAGAACCATGGCGCTGGTCATATGCAAACGAATAGATGCCAGGTATCTGTTGGGATAATATATTTTGTGCCTCACTTTCAGTTAGGGTAATGTCCGGAACAAAGGGGTCGCCCCTTTTCAGATTAGCCTCAAAATCAGCTGCCAGTCTCAGTGCATCATCTTCGGAGAGCATAAAGATCAGTTGTTGGCAACACTCCCAAGGATCAGATACCAGAGAAGGAAAGACAACCATACGATAGACTGTTTGGGAATCCAGTAGTGACCGGCCCTTCAGGTCTTCGATATCTCCTCTGAAAAAGTTGCCGATTTCATAACTGATAATCCGCTGCTCAACAGCTTTTAAAGCCAGTTCTTCACCTTTAGCCAGTTGTAGATAGACAAGTTTTCCCTCCAGGAGAAGAAAAACCAATAGAAAACAGAAGAAGAGAAGAATAAACCGTGATTCTCTTCGATAATACAATAAGGCACCTCCCCAACACCCTTGTTAATATAGGGTGCTCCAGGTGGTGTCATCTTATACATAAAATACCATTAATAAACTATTAGGTAATTAATTCTGAAAACGCCTTGATGCTTTTTGGTGTTCCTGAAAGGTATTGCTGAAATGATGAGAACCATCCCCTTTGGCAACAAAAAACAGGTAGTCAACATCTGCCGGATAGAGGACAGCTTTAATGGAGGCCAGACCGGGATTGGCAATGGGTCCCGGTGGTAATCCTGTATGCAGATAGGTGTTATAAGGAGAAGGATCCTGAAGATCCTTATTGGTCAGCTTTTCCTTTTGTTTACCTAATATATATTGAACAGTGGCACAGGACTCCAATCTCATACCCTTATCCAAACGATTTAAAAATACAGCAGCTACCTTGGGGCGTTCCTCCTCCAGTCGGGCCTCCCGTTCCACAAGGGAGGCCAGGATCACAACTTCTCTGACAGTTAACCCCATTTCATCTGCTCGCTGCTGTAATTCGGCGGTGAAGACCGATTGAAATTTATCCAGCATCATTTTTATAATTTCTTCCTCGGTCATACCCGGCCTTAGTTGATAGGATGCGGGAAAAAGAAAACCCTCCATGCGCTGGGGGCCTGTCCCTGTTACACCCTCCAGAAAAGGGTATTCATAGTCAGCCATTAGCGCATCCTGGAATTGATCAGGAGTTAATATCCCTTTTTGGGACAGCAGATCCCCAATCTGTTTCACAGTGTAACCTTCCGGTATAGTAACAGTAATCGTAGCAATCTTCCCAGTGCTGATGCAATCAATAATTTCCTTCATGGACCAGCTATTGCTGATCTGGTATATACCTGCCTGCATTTTTTTATCCTGTCCGGTCAAAAGCCCATAATAGACAAAATATTTGCTGCTTTTGATCAAATTGTTGTGTGCCAAAGTTTCTCCTATTTCCTTTAAATTAGAACCAGGGGTGATCTCAACTGTAACTACCTGAGCATCAGAAGGTGATGTGCAGATAGGTCCTGCCAGCCATTTCAGATAATGCCAGCAGCTTATAGAGATAATCATAACCAGCAATATAATAAAAATCCCAAAACGCAGGGGATAAGCAGCAGGTTTGAAAAATGAAAGCAGATTCTCTCTAATGTTCTCCATGGAAGGCATAGCCAGCTTCCCTCTCCTATTTTTTTCATTATAGCAACCTTAACAAAGATTGACAACCTTCGACATAATGGGAATGGAAAAACGTTCGCCTGCCAGTTGAGAGGAAAATAATACTTCAATCCTCTTTTCTGGTATAATATAGTAAGCAATTTTTAAGGGGTGAGGGTTTTGGATCAGGGAAGAGCAGAACTGAACAGAGGAGGCCATGGCCCAGATACTGAAAAAGCGCTGAAACTATTGAAGAACAAAGAGAACCAGCTGAAAGTCGTTGATCTGGCTTTTCCCTTCAGAGACAGTGTGATCTCTTTTATCGGGATTACAGACCGGAACCCTGAACGCAATTTAGGGGATTATCAGAACATGGGATATTTTCTTCTCAATGAAAAGAAACAGAAAGCAGTTGTTATCGACCCCGGTCTGAGAGAAGCTGATTGGATCAGGGATGTACTGGGAATCCAGAAGTGTGATGTTATTTTTTCACATTTTCACCTGGACCACTGGATCGGTTATGAAGCATTTCCCAACGGGCATTTTTTTGCTTCCTCATTATGTAAAACCGTGCTTACCCAAATGGTAGGAGCAGAGAGAACGGGTAAAAGCATTTTTGTAGAGGGCCGTCTCAACGATTATCACCGGCGCCCGCTGCCTTTAAGAGCGGTCAATGACGCAGAACGCCTCCTTCCTGTACGGGAAAGCATTAACACAGTTACCGAACTCCATCCCTATATTAACTCCGACTTTGGTTTGGAATTCTTTGAACTGCCCTACGGGCAGACCGAAGGAACCCTTTACGGCCTGCTGAATGCTGAAGGGCTCAAAATTCTTTTTGCCAGCGACCTCTTTGTAATGATCAATAACCGAATCATGGTTGAACCCCACTATGCCTTCAAACCTGAAATCATGGTGATCAGCGATATTATTATCATGCTGCGGGCTATTCTGGGAAAAAGATTGCAAATCCACATTGATGAGATAACCGGCAATTATATGAAACGGATTGCCTGCCCAGATCTGCTGGCTATGGGGCACGGTGTTTTCGAGTTTTCCAAATACCGCTCAGAACTGGATCACCTGCTTGACGAACTGGAGGAGTTTCTCCGCATCTACAAAGAACACATTATTTAAAAAAACAGAACCGGTGACAAACAGCTGATCACCGGTTCAACGTGTAAGCCTGTTCCCCTTATCGCGCGGGGGGACAGTCCCGGTGATCGGTGTTTTATCCCTGTAGGCGCAGCGGCCTGCGGAGGTTGTTACTTGCCCTTGACGAAGGAGCAGACTGCGACAGCTGAAGCTCAACATGGATGTTGAGCTAGGCGACTCTGCGCCATGGATGGCGTCATAGGAGCCGGTCAGCTGTCGCCTGCGACGAGTCTTAGGGCAAGTTAAACCGGAGCCTAAAGCCGCTAGCGCAGAGATAAAACAAAGAAAACAAAATCGCGCGGGGGGACAGTCCCGGTGATCGGAAAACAGAACCGGTGACAGACAGCTGATCACCGGTTCAATGTGTAAACCTGTCCCCCTGATCGGTCGGGTGGTTAAGGTTCTGAAGGTTCTTCAGGCTCCTCTGGTGTTTCCGGTTCTTGTGGCTCTCCAGGTTCCTCCGGTTGTTTTGGATCTTCAGGTTCCCCAGGTTTCCCAGGATCATCTTTACCATTGCCTTTAGGTGGATTCGGTTTGGGTGCCGGTTTGGTGCCAACTCTCACAACCCGGTTTATTGGCCGATAATAGTCATTGGAAAGCAGGTGTTTGGTACCATTGATTATCCTGTAGGCACTGACCCTGTATCCCTTTGCCCCGCTGTTCTCCACTACTGTCTTCCCTTCCAGTAGATTGGAGTCTTTTTTGGTGATCACCTTGGGTGGGATGACACTATTAATAGATGTCTGCAGCTGCACCCTTTTTTTCTGCTTGGTGTTGCCAAAAATCTTCATGGTCAAGACACCCCTGCCCACATGAGTCTTGATATAAATATAGGAATCCATATTATTGCGAAATTTCAGGTCCTGATAACCGTATGATACAGCGGCATCACGACCGAGGGGTGCATAAGCGATAGCCAGGGAGTGGTTGCTCCTCTCCACGATCTCAAGACCGGCAAGGAGAACAGCATTATAAAGGGTTGTAGATACCTGGCAGACACCTCCACCCAGTCCGGGCACAAACTCATTGGCTTCAATAATTATAGCCTCACGGTAACCCCTTTTTGCAGTACGGGGACCTACCTTAACATTAAATGAGAACACTTCCCCAGGTTTGATCAAAGAATTGTTCAATGCTTTAGATGCAACAGCGATATTATGAGATCTGTTAATATTGCTGGCATCAAAACTCGTACTGTATGTGGCAAGCAGCCCATTGATGCCCATTGCCTGAACATCTTCTGTGGTAACCTCAGGTTCTTTCTCTCGAAACTGTAGTTCTACCGTAGCTGTAAAAGGCTTATTAAAGGAGAATAAATCCACAAAACTGGACTCCAGATCAGCGGTCAATCCGGGTTTTCCCGGTATAATACTGATCTGGTCCCGGTCATCGATGACCAGACGGGCGTTCTGTGGCTGATCACCAATACTCTTTGTCAATGGTTCCAACACTTTTTCTGCTGTACTGTAGTCAACCTTAACTTCCTGATAGGGCACTTCTATTTGATGCTGATAAGCGTTCCAGAATTGATCAAGCCTCTTGATCAATGACCCGGACTTGCCTAGAAGGTAACATTTATCAACTACTTTTTCGGCATCCATGGAAAAACCAAGCTCGGCCCTGGTTGTCTCAAGCTTGTTTTCACCTGCTACAACCTCTATTGGAGCAGATAAAAACTCCTGCTGGGAAAGCTCGATCTTTTTGCGAGCTTCTTCTTTTGTCAGGCCGCCAACATCGATCCATTCCACCCGCACACCGGGCAGAATCTTGTCTTTATAAGACAAAAAAAGAAATGATACACCACTGACCACAACCACCAGCAGAACTGCAGCAATCCCTAATAACAGCAGTTTCTTTTGCAAAGGTGTTCTCCTCCCCTTTTCCTACCTTATCTAATAATACGTAGGAAAACCCCCGATGTTACATGGATTTCACATATCTTCATCTAGATTTATTTCCCGGTAAGTATCAACTACACGTTCCCATTCCTCTTCATCTTCTATTTCAGATAAGTATTCATCTCCATCCTCATCTCTGGATAATTTAAAAATAATCTGCTCATCCTCATCAACAGGTTGAAGAATGACATATTCCTGGTCATCCAGTTCAAATCTATCTATAAATATAAATTCATGCTCCTGTCCTTCTTCATCTTCGAGTATCAATTGATTATCTTCTTCCCGGTCAAAGGTCATAATCTCAACACCTCCATATTTTTTAAGCCCTCTTATTGCCTGCACTTATGTTCATTATTCCCTCTGTCAGCGAAAATACGCGGTTTCTCTTACCCCTGCGCACCCCCTTGTTTGCTGCGCCAATCAAGATAGTTCTCAAGGATCAAGCAGGCTGCTACCCGGTCAATTACCTGTTTCCGCCTGCGCCTCCTCACATCTGCCTCCAGCAGAGCGCGTTCCGCTTCTATTGTTGTTAAACGCTCATCCCAGTAAGAAACAGGTATGCCTGTCATTTCATGAATCTTCTCTCCAAAAGCGACATAAGATGAAGCTTCCTCACTGGGCCTGCCATCCAGGTGTTTTGGGAACCCGATTACTACCTCTTGGACACCATATTCCTCAATAAGAGCACAAACAGCAGCCAAATCCTCTTTTTTATTTTTGCGCTTAATTGTGGTCACCGCATGTGCTGTAATCCCCAATTCATCACTTACAGCCACACCGATCCGTTTCGAACCCATATCAATTCCCAGTATCCTCATAAAACACTCCTAATAAACTTTAATATAAAAAAAGGGGCATGCTGCAGCACAGTACCCGCACAGCAGGCACTCCTCCTCACGAACATGAGCCTTCCCATCATCCCCCAAAAATAGGGCCTCCTGTGGGCATTGTTCAGCACATTTCCCACATCCCTCACACCAGGGATCGATACGGAGCCGCCTCTTTTCGCTGCCCATCAATTTTTCTAGTTGATCAGGAATCGGCTGCCCTTGCGCTGCCAGAACATTGATATCCACTTCCCAGCGTGCTTTCATCCCAACAGCCACAGCTGCTGCAAAAGGACGGCTGAATGCATAATCAAGGGCTTCTCTGGCTTGAGGCAGGAGATTGCCTCCCCCCAGTGCCTTCATCAGATAAATACCCTTACCTGCAGCAGCCGCTTCGGTCAAAACCTCCTCCATCTCCTGGAGTGTTCCATCCTGAATCCCCAGCCCTTTGATGTTAAAAAGAGGATGGATCACATCGATCTCGGGCAACTCCAGTGCTCCCCGCACTCCTGCGATCCGGTGGGTCGAGATCCCTACCGCTCTTACCAGCCCCTTTTTCTTGGCCTCCAGCAGATAATCCAGAGCTGCTCTGTGCCCCCTAATGGTAAGCGCTGATTCCTGCTCATGGAGAAGAAAAATATCGATATAATCCCGGTCAAGCTCTCGCCTTGCTCTTTCCAGGCTCTGTTCCATTTCTTTCGCTGTCACAGCATAAGATTTTGTAGATATAATCAGTTCTCTACCGGGAAAAGAGCGAAGCATCCCTCTGAGATAAGAGTAGCTTTCATATATTTCAGCAGTGTCAAAAAAATTAACCCCTTGCTCAACGGCATATTTGAGAACATCTACACCTTCAGCAAGAGGCAAATTTGCCTGCAGGGGTCCTATGGTTAATAAACCAAAACATAGGCGTGACACTCTGATACCGGTTCTGCCCAAATTTCTGTATTCCATTTATCGATTTTTCTCCAAATAACTGGTTATAAGTTCTTCCAATAGTTCATCACGCTCATATTTCCGAATCAGATTGCGGGCATTGCGGTAATTGGTGATATAAGCAGGGTCTCCAGAGAGAAGGTAGCCTACCAGCTGGCTGATCGGATTATATCCCTTCTCCTTGAGAGCCGTATAAACTATCAGCAAAGCTTCCTGAGCGGAAACTCCTTCTTCACCGCGAAATTTATACGCCATTGTTTTATCAAGCTCATCTGACACCATCCTGTAGTCACCCCTGGTTTGATAGGCATAGTTCTTTATATTCTATAATAATTAAAACGATCCTTCCCGCAAGGTAAATTTTTCTAGATTATGAGTTCAGCAGATCACGCACTATCTCCAACCCTTTTTTCAAAGCCGCATCCAATTTTGCTGGATTCTTTCCCCCAGCCTGAGCCATTTCCGGTTTGCCGCCGCCACCACCATCCACTATGGGGGCTATATCCCGCAGCAGTTTCCCTGCATGGAGTCCACGGCTTTTTACCAGATCCTTGCTCACAAAACACACAAGGCCAACTTTATTATCCAGCGGGCTCCCCAGGATAGTCACACCTGAACCCAGGCGATCCTTTAAAAGATCCCCCAGAGAACGGAGAGAATCCATATCCGGCACATCTACCTTGACAGATAACAGATTGACTCCATCCACACTGACAGTTTGAGCCAATAAAGAATCAAGCTGGCTAACCATCACCTTATTGCGCAGTTGTTCAATTTCTTTATCCTGCTGATCAAGCTGCTCCAGCAACTGCTCCAGCCGGGAGACAAGCCCATCAGGATCCGATTTCAGCAGTTCTGCTGCTGTTTGTAATACCCTGGCCTTATCCTGCCAATAATGGAGCAGGTTCTCCCCGGTCAGAGCCTCAATGCGCCGCACCCCAGTGCCGATACCGCTCTCTGAAACAATATGGAAAAATCCTAATTCACTGGTCCGGCGCACATGGGTACCTCCACACAGTTCCTTACTGTACTCCCCAATAGCCACTACCCTTACAGTATCACCATATTTCTCACCGAAAAGAGCGATGGCCTCCTGAACCCTGGGGTCATTGTGATCCGCTTCAAAGACATTGACTATGATATTATTGATTATTTGTTCATTTACCGATTCTTCCACACGGTTCAGTTCTTCATTTGTAAGGGGAGCAAAATGGGAAAAGTCAAAACGCAGCCGTTCCGGTGTGACCAGTGATCCCATCTGCTGTACATGATCCCCTAGTACTGTACGCAGTGCACTATGCAAAAGGTGTGTTGCAGTATGGTTGCGGGCTGCTGCCAGCCGGTTCTTTTCATTTACCTCTGCCAGCACAAAATCACCTTTATGCACAGTACCACGGCTGACAGTGCCATAATGGACAAACACCCCATCAGCAGCACTTTTTGTATCATTAACTGTGATCTCACCATCAGGCCCGATCAGGATTCCCTGATCTCCTACCTGGCCGCCGCTTTCAGCATAAAAGGGTGTTTGGTCAAGAACAACCTGGACCTGTTCCCCTTGAGAGACCTCTTCTTTTTCAGCTCCCCCAACCAAGAGGGCAAGTATCTGAGAGCGGGTGGTTAATGTATTATATCCTTGAAAATCAGTTTTGCTGCACTGATATGTTGTGCAGACACTGAAGCTGTCTGATGGCATAGTTTCCATCCAGGCAGCTCTTGCCCTGGCGCGCTGTTTTTCCATAGAATCCCTGAAACCATCCAGATCCACATTTATGCCACGTTCTGCCAGAATCTCCTGGGTTAATTCCAGCGGAAAACCGTAGGTATCATAGAGCCTGAACGCGATATTGCCGGGAAGGCTTTTTTCGCCGGTCTTTTCGAACTTTGCCAAATAGTCCTCCAGGATCTGCAGACCCTGTTCCAGTGTTTCACCAAAACGCCTTTCTTCCTGGGTAACGATTTTTTCAATATATTCAGAACGGTCTCTCAGTTCCCTATAAGGATCCTGATAAAGCTCAACGGTTTTCGCAGTAAGCTTATGCAAAAACAGATCATCTATCCCCAGCAACTTCCCAAAGCGCAAGGCACGGCGCAAAATTCGCCGCAGCACATAACCGCGCCCTTCATTAGAGGGGATCACACCATCTGCAATCAGGAATGCCACCGCTCTGGCATGGTCAGCGATCACCTTGAGGGCAACATCAGTGTCAGGGCTGGCCCCATAGCTGACTCCTGAAGCCTTAACAGTCTCTTCTACCAGAGGGAAAAGCAGATCTGTTTCAAAATTATTCGGAACATTCTGCATCACTGAAGCAATTCTTTCCAGACCCATCCCAGTATCGATATTTTTGCGCGGCAATTTGCTGAGGCTGCCGTCTTCTTCACGGTTAAACTCTGTGAAAACCAGGTTCCAGACTTCCAAATACCTGCCGCATTCACATTCCACTCCACAATCAGGAGAATCACACCCACGCTCAGGGCCCAGGTCCACGAGAATCTCCGAACAGGGACCACAGGGCCCTACAGAGCCTGCCTCCCAAAAGTTGCTTTCCTTCCCCAAAGGAACGATCTTATCCCTAGGCACACCGATCTCCTGATGCCAGATCTGTGCAGCCTCATGATCATCATGATAAACAGTGATCCAGAGATCCGCAGGGGGTAGGCCCAGTTCTTTGGTCAAAAACTCCCAGGCCCAGGCTATTGCCTCCTTCTTAAAGTAGTCCCCAATGGAGAAATTCCCCAGCATTTCAAAAAAAGTATGGTGGCGGGCTGTTCTTCCCACCTGTTCCAAGTCCGGTGTGCGCAGGCACTTCTGAGCAGTAGCAATTCTTGGGTGCGGTGGCACAGCTTTTCCCTGAAAATAAGGTTTAAAAGGCACCATACCTGCAACGGTCAGCAGTAAACTGGGATCATCCTTGGGAATAAGAGACGCGCTTGGCAAGATCAGATGGTCGCGTAAACTGAAATAATCAAGAAATTTTCTTCGTAATTCCGCTCCAGTAAGCAATATTCAACACTCCCAGGATTTTCTCATTATCAAAGGTCATTATAGTATACATTTTCTTTTAATGTCAATAAAATTGGTGTTTATGGCTGCAACCGGCATAGGCCACTAAATTAATTTTTCCCAGATAAACCCAACTATAACTTTGAGCAGGCCGGCTGCAGGTACAGCAAAGATCAGTCCTAAAGGTCCTGCCAGCAAGCCTCCGATCAGGAGAACAAAGACCGTAGCCAGAGGATGCAGTCCAACCCGTTCACCTAACAAACGAGGGGTGAGTAAACTGCCTTCTATCTGCTGCACCAACAAAAAAACACCCAGCATCAACACACCCTTCCAAGTGCTGATGGAAAGAGCAAAACCAACCACTGGAATTGCTGCCAGTACAGGGCCGAAAACCGGAATTAGGTCAGCGATGGCGGTAAAGATCCCAATCAGGATGGCAAAAGGTATTTTGAGCAGAGCAGCCCCTATCCCTGTGAGGAGACCCACTATTAAAGATATCAGCAGATGTCCCCGCAAAAACCGGCTGAAGATTATGTCACCTTCACGCAGTAAAAAAACCAGATCACCGCGCAAATTAGGGGGCAGAAAGGCCAAAAACTTTTTCTTCAAGTGGTCGAAATCTCTGATGATATAATAGGCCAAAAAGAGAGCAAGCAGAAAACTGGGCAGCAGGTAAATGCCCTCAATCAGCATCTGAGCAAAACTACGCATCCCCTCAAAAATAGAGCTGCGGAGATCACCGATGGTTTCCTTAAGAATTTGATATGCTTCAGGGGGCAGATAAGTGCGTGTCAGCAGTTTGTCAAAAAAACTCTGCACCCTTTCCCATGTTTCAATATAAACAGGGATTATACTGGCAAAGGATTTCAATTCCTGATATAAAGCCGGTACAAAAAACCCAAAAAAAATGCCGGCAATAATCAATCCTGCGGCATAAACAGTTAAAATGGATTTTGTTCTGTTTACCCCCCTGTTTTCCAAACTGCGGACAAGGGGATAAATAATGTATGCCATAATAATGGCTAAACCGAAAGGTACAAATACAGAGCGTACATAATAGAAAAACAGCCCTCCAAATAGCCCCACAACACAGAGAATAAGGATGCTCAGGGTCCGTCGCTGCATATGAATATCCCCCAAAGGTTAACGGCGCATCATCTCCAGCATTCCTCTGGATATACCGCGCAGGACACGCCTGGCACTTTCCCCCATCTCCTGTGTTTTTCTCATTTCATTTCCCTGACGAGATGAAATAAATGCCCCCAAAACCGCCCCAAGCAATCCACCTGTCACCAAACCGCTAAGATAACTTCGCTTTGCCATGATCCTCACCCCTTGCTGTAAATCTTAGAGAAGCAATTGTACATTCCAAACACAATTTAAACCTCATCTGCATTGATAGACATCAGATTCCCATCCTCACAGATCTCATAGACCTCTCCTTCTCCCCGAGTGCTGAACTCCACATAGCAGGACCAGCAGTAATACTGATCCGATCCTACCTTACCGGTTTGTTTACCATTGCATATCGGACACTGCACCTTGATCACCTCTATCTGTGCCGGTAAAACCAGCAATAATCGCTTCCTTTCCCCATGTGGCTACCATTTCCGGAGACATAACCATTCTGCCGGTCAGCAGATCACCCACCAGACCTGTTGACAGTTCATAACCCAACAGCTTTCCCTCATTGACATCGAATATTACATCGTTCAGTGTGCCCAGATTCTGCCCGTCCTGGGTCAAAACCAGTTCACCCTCTTTTTGGTTTAGACTTGCGGCATCCAAATGCTCTCTCTCATCCTCCAAAACATCCGCACTTGACACAGTTACTGCATCTTTACCGATGCTGTTGATATCGGTAAAGGAAAGGTGGCGATTGTGATTGAAACCACCTTTTTCCTCTACCACCAGGCAGATTATTTTCATTTTAGGATGACTCCACAGAAGATCAGTCACCACTCCTATTTCTTTTCCTGTGTCAAGGCTCACTACCGGCAGTCCAATAATCTCCCGAGCCTTATACAACTGACACCCCTTCTCCATTTAAGAACTTATGGTTTTAATATTATTACCGGTTTGGCAAAAAAAATGCACCCTCAACGGGTGCAGGGTTATCAGGCTGGGCCTTTGATAATGCCTCCCCCAAGCACAAGGTCATCCTCATAAAACACCACCGCCTGACCCGGTGTTACTGCTCTCTGGGGCTCCGAGAATTCCACACGAACCTTCCCATCCTCTGCAGGGGAAATAACAGCTGGTACAGGTTTTGAGTTATAGCGGATCTTCACCTGTGCCGGGTAGGCACCATCCAGTGATTCTAAGGCGATAAAGTTCACATCCCCTGCCACAAGCCCACCACTCAGTAATTCATCTCTCTTCCCTACAATAACAGCATTGCGCACCGGGTCCAGTTTAATGACATAAGCCGGATATCCCAAAGCAATATTGAGCCCGTGTCTCTGTCCGATTGTATAAAATGCCACTCCCCGGTGCCTGCCCACAGGGTTTCCCTTTGTATCATAAATAATACCCGGTTGGGCTGCTTTTGGAACACGCTCTGTTAAAAAACTGCGGTAATCATTGTCCGGAATAAAACAGATCTCCTGGCTCTCCTTTTTTTCAGCCACTGGAAGCCTCACCTGATGAGCGATTTCTCTCACTTCTTCCTTCCGGTACACTCCCAGCGGAAATTTCAGCAGGGGGAGTTGCTCCTGACGGAGGTTATACAGCACATAACTCTGGTCCTTGCTGGGATCAAGCCCTCTTTTTAAAACCCAGCGGCCGCGCTCTTCATCATAAGAAACCCGCACATAATGCCCTGTTGCCAGGTATTCTGCTCCAAAAGAGCGTGCCTTTTCCCATAGTGCTTGAAATTTAATGGTTTTATTACAGATAACACACGGGTTTGGGGTACGGCCCTCAAGGTATTCTCTACAAAAGTAACTGATCACATTTTTTTCAAAGACATCCCTGAAATCACAGGTATAATGAGGGATCTCCAGGTGTCTGGCAACTTTTTGGGCATCTTCAACAGCAGGCGGCAGACAGCTCTGGCCAACTACCATAGTGATGCCACAAACATCATACCCCTCTTTTTTGAGCAGGTAGGCGACAACAGAACTGTCAACCCCTCCGCTCATAGCCACAAAAACCCTACCATAACTTTTTGCAACCATTAGATTAGGAATCTCTCCTCAACATATTTACGATGTCCACCAGATTGTCCAGGACATATTCGATATCCCCTACAGTAGTAGAGCGCCCCACAGTCATCCTTATGGTACCTGCTCCCTTCTCAGGAGAAAGGCCAATAGCCTCCAGCACATGTGACAGCTGTGATGAACCTGAACTGCAGGCAGAACCTGTCGAAACAGCGATCCCCCGCTGATCAAGGCCTGTGAGTAGGCATTCCCCTTTGGTTCCCTCGATAGTGACATTAACATTATGGGGGAGCCTTTTTTCCGGATGCCCGTTTAGCCTGGTCCCAGGGATCCGCTCCCTGATACCCTGGATTAATTTCTCACTCAGCTTCCTGTACCTCCTGCTTTCAGAGGCATGTTCATTTGCTGCCAGTTCTGCTGCCTTTCCCAGGCCTACAATACCGGGGATGTTCTCTGTCCCTGGGCGCTTGCTTCTCTCCTGTCCTCCCCCGTGCAAAAGGGGCTCAAGGGCTGTTCCTTCCCTGACATAAAGGGCGCCTGCTCCTTTTGGCCCATAGATCTTATGGGCTGATACAGAGAGTAAATCAACCCCCAGTTGATCAACATTTAAAGGCAGATAGCCTGCGGTCTGAACAGCATCAGTATGAAAAACGATTTCATACTCTTTGGCGATCTTCCCAATCTCCTTTATGGGCTGGATGGTGCCGATCTCATTATTGGCATGCATAATAGTAATCAAAATAGTATCCTGTCGGATAGCTCTCCGCAGCTCATCTATATCAACCATCCCATAATGATCAACAGGTAGAAATGTTACATCAAACCCATTTTGGGACAGCATTTCACAGGTATCCAGCACAGCATGATGCTCTATAGTAGAGGTTATGATATGCCTACCCCTTCCCTGCAGTGCCCATGCAGTACCGATAACAGCCAGGTTGTCAGCCTCAGTGCCTCCACTTGTAAAAAAGATCTCTTCAGGTTTGGCATTGAGCAAGCGGGCTACCCGTCCCCTTGCTATTTCCAGGCGCTGCTTAACAGCCCTGCCGTAAAAATGAAGGCTGGAGGGATTGCCAAAATGTGTTTCCAAAACAATGCGCATTTCTTGAAAAACTTCCGGGTGAACAGGAGTTGTTGCTGCATGATCCAGATAGACATGTCTCTTTGGAGTCATCATTCCTACCCCCTGTCAATAATTTCAAGTGTTTTCTATATATTATTAATCTTTCTTGTTATGTGATTGCAAAAATTCAAGCCATGTTTTGATCTGTTTTTCCCTGCCGGATTCTGATGGCTCATAATACCTCCGTCCTATGAGAGGGGCAGGAAGGTACTGCTGCCGAACATAGTTGCCTTTAAAGTTATGGGGATAGAGATAACCCTTACCATGGCCGAGTTTTTTAGCACCGCTGTAACTGCTGTCCCTCAGATGGTTTGGAACAGTGCCGATAGCCCCTTTCTCCACATCCTGCAAAGCCTTTCCTATCCCTTTATAAACACTGTTGCTTTTTGGAGCACAGGCCACATATAGTGCTGCTTCAGCCAGGATCAACCTTCCTTCAGGCATTCCTACATGCTCCACTGCCCGTGCTGCTGCCTCAGCAACCACCAAGGCCATTGGGTCCGCCAAGCCAACATCCTCTGCAGCATGGATAACGATCCTTCTGGCGATAAAACGGGGGTCCTCCCCAGCTTTCAGCATACGAGCCAGCCAGTGCAGAACAGCATCTGGATCAGAACCGCGCATAGATTTAATAAAGGCAGATATCACATCATAATGCTGATCACCATCATGGTCATAGACCACAGGTGTCTGCTGAACAGCAATTGCCGCCTCATCCAAACCGATGCTGATTACCCCATCTGCTCCCGGTTCTGCCAGCTGCACTGCTACTTCCAGAGCGTTAAGCAGTATTCGGGCATCTCCTCCTGAAACACGCACCCAGTGGTCCCTGGCTTCCGGAGCAACATCCAGTTTCAGTTTGCCCAAACCCCGATCACTGTCTGATAATGCCCGATCCAAAATTTTATGCAGGTCCTCTGATTTCAATGGATAGAAAGGAAGAACCCGGGTTCGGGAAAGAAGAGGAGAATTAATGGAAAAGTAGGGATTTTCCGTTGTTGCCCCGATCAAAATCACTGTTCCCTGTTCCACAGCCGGCAGGAGCACATCCTGCTGGGCTTTATTAAAACGGTGCAGTTCATCTATAAACAAAATGGTTTTTTGGTTGTACAGCTTCAGTCGATCCCTGGCATCCTGTAGGATTTTGCGCAGTTCTCCAACACCTGTGCTGGTGGCATCAATCTGTATAAAAACACCATTAGTTTCCCGGGCTATGATACCAGCTAGGGAGGTTTTTCCTGTGCCAGGAGGGCCAAAAAAAACCGCGGAAAAGGGGTTATCCGCCTTAAGTGCTGAATGAAGCAGCCGGCCAGGAGCGACCAGATGGTCCTGGCCGGCAAATTCCTCAATGGTCTGCGGTCTCATTCTATATGCCAGGGGGCCGTCATGTTCCAGGGCCCTTTGCTGAGCATAGTCAAACAGGTCCACCAGATTCACCCTCTTTATCACTTCACAGCATATTGCTGTGCTCTAGATTACTCCCCTGTGTGTACTCAACCGGTTCAGACCAAGTATGGTTCTAAGGAACGTATGATTTCACTTTTCGGGCGGAACCCGATGATCCTGGTAACCTCCTTACCATTTTTAAACAGGATCATTGTCGGAATATTCATAATCCCATACTTTTCTGCTGTTTGTGGATTTTCATCTACATTAAGCTTGCCAAGCCGCATCCGCTCAGCATTTTCCTGTGCGATCTCCTCCAGTACCGGTGCAACCATACGACACGGCCCGCACCAACCTGCCCAAAAATCAACAAGAACAGGCAGATTTTCCTGCTGTAATTGTGTTCCAAAATCCTGATCTGTTAAAGTAAGAATTTCTGCACTCACCACAGGCCCTCCTTATCCTGGCTTTTCCTTCAGAATATAATTATACCAGCAGCCTGTCAACCCTGTCTAAGTATTAACTGTCGGTTCTTCCTCTGGAGGGGAGTCGGGTGGAGCTATTTCAGGTCGTTCACTGCCCGGATGCAGAGGAACAGGTGTGGGCTGCGGTATTTCTAAAGGGCTCATATCAGGATGAGGAATACGAAAATTGACCATATTTATCACCTCTCCTTTAATATTCCCCAGGAGAGGTTATTCATTCTATAATAGTTTTTCAATATGCTTTAGTCCTGACCCATAACAGAATCTATTCCGTATTTTTCAAAGTGTTCTCTAAAATTACTGATCACTTCCCTGGAAACACCTGTCTGTTGAGCTATTTCATCATCTGTTTTTCCCTTTCTTATATCATCCAGAAATCTGTCGATCTCCAAACCCACTTCTTCCAGCATTAACTGCAAACTGGGCTGTATGCTCCAAGGAGGTCCAAATCCAGACATAATGTTCACATCCTTTTTTAAGTTTGCTTTCCCTATGATTCACTATATAATATTAATGTTGAAGAAGCAGAGATCTTATTCGTTTTTTTTATTCCACTGTAATAATAAACCGCAGTTATGAAGAACCGCAAAATCTCCTGGAGGAGCCGCTTTTTTTAATATTTTATTAGGGAAAGGAGAAACAAAATTGAAAAACTACCTCCAACTGACACGGCACACCGGCAATAACTCTCTTTTCTTGGCGGTGGAAATGTCTCTTATCTCAACCCTGCGCGGCAGTCCTTTCCACATACATGCAGAGGGACTGCGGGGAACGGGAAAAACAACCATCATGCGTTCTGTGAAAATGATGCTGCCGAAAATTACCCGTATCAAGGGGTGCCTTTATAATTGTGACCCGGCTGACCCCCACTGTCCGCAGCATAAACACATGACACCGGAGGAAATTGCCAGCCTGGGCACAGAAGAAATCCCCGTACCTTTTTTGGAAATATCACATTCAGCAAAGATCGGAACAGTTGCAGGAACCATAGATCTCAGCAAACTTACCAATCCCAACCAACCGGAGGCTGCCCTTTTACCCGGGATCATCCCTCAGGCACACAGAGGTATCATCTTCATTGATGAGATAAACCGCCTGGCAGATACCTCTCCTGAGATCACCGATGTTCTGCTGGATGCCATGGGAACCAAGCCTGGCCGAGTCCAAATCGAGGAAACAGGTCTTCCCGTTGTAGAGGTTCCTGTTTCAGCATCAGTTTGGGCTGCATCAAATCCCGATGAGGAACCTGGACCGCTGGCAGAGATCCGCAGGCAACTTTCTGACCGTTTTGATCTGGTGATCCCTATCGGAAGGCCCTCTACAGCAGAAGAGGTGGTAGATATCCTGGAAACAAATGAAACCACCCAACAACAAAATGACCGTGAGCTTTCTCCCCAGGAGAGAAGCCGTTTGGAACAACTAAAAAATAATTTAGAGAGCATTGCTCATCAGGATGAACTGAAGATGCCAGAGTATCTGACTAATTTCCTGGCTAATCTCTATATCAACTACAACCTGGAGAGTCTAAGGGCACTGGAAGCAATTCGACAGGCTGCACTGCTTCACGCCGCGCTACGCAAAAGAAACCAGATAATGATCAGTGACATTATCACAGTCCTTCCTCTTGCTCTCTATCACAGAGTGAGTTCTGCTACACTGACCGAAATCATGAATACCGTAAATAGCAACAAAATGATAGGAAGCAGTGACAAAAAAAATGAACCAGCGTTGAGACTACCTCGCTTATTTCAGCAAAAACCAGCACAGTCTCAACCCGATGATACTCCACCGCAAAGGGCGCGGTCTTTGCGGGACCTCCCGGAGGATGAGTTGATCAAAAAAGAGAAGCAATAACAGAGCAGTGATAAAATGTCTGATATTTTGATTTTAGATACATTAACACCTAAACAGCTTGAAGAAATTGAACAGCAGATAACCACAAGCCTAGCGCAAAAACAGGGATTCATACTGGGTGAATCCACTGTGGTCAGCTATTGCCTGCACAGCGTCAACCCCTTTCACCCGGAGGAAATAAGAATCCTTACCAACAAAGATGCGGGGCAGTCATTAGTACAGCAGAAAAACCCCGGCAGGGTTATACATATTGACATCTACCATGAACCAGCGGTGGTCAAAATCAGACCCCTTGTTTTATCACTTGCTCAAACAGTAAAAGCTTATCTCCACTATAGCCTAAAAGGAAAAGATATAGAATCATTGTTGCGCAGCTTGTATAAACAGATAGCAGTCCGTACCGGGGATAACTCTATTAGTCTGGAAGAACTGCTCAATCCCATGGAAAAACAGGTCACTGATAGCACAGAAGATGGTGCGAAGAAAAAAAACCATGTGCATCTTCTGGTAACTGATCTTTTGCCTGCCCACTACACACTGATCCCCTGTCTGGTGGACGCTGTAGAATCCGAATTGCACAAACAAGAAATCGAGATCAGAAAAGTAGAGAATATTATTCATGTAGAAAAGCGTGAAGAGACACAGCCATTGACCTTTATCGGACTGCGTCCAGAAGATTATAAATTCTGGAACCTGGCCATGTCACTTTCTACAATATTAAGCGGACCTGATGATGTGATTGAACTGCTGCAGAACTTTCAGCCTGGTCCCTTCCGTCGCAAACAGCCCCTTTCCAACCTGCGCAACAGAAATGGTAATCTGCGAGGGCTGATCCTGGGAATGTCGGAAGTCGGCCTTATTAAAAGAGGATGGTTTGCTGATACCCTGACCAAGGAAGGGCATGAACTCCTTAATTTTATGCTTCAGCACAAAAATGAACTGGAAGCCCAACTGCGCCGTATGATTCGCAAACTGCCTGTGCCCCAGGGAAAGTACAGATCAGTTCGCAACACTCACCTCAAGAGCAGGCAGAAACAATACAGTTATGTCAGCAAAACAACAGCATTGATGAAAGACACATGGCTGGGCAGTATCGCCATTCCGGAAACCATGATCGAGGCAGCCAAGAAAAAGGTTATCGAAAAACGTCCCTTCTACCGGATTACCAGAGAGGATATCAGGGTACATGAACAGGAGATTACCCAACCTGTGGATATGTGCCTGGTTCTGGATGGAAGCGCCAGCATGGTGGGGCCAAAAATGAAGGCCTTACGGTATCTTGTGGAACACCTCTTTCTGGTAACCAGGGACAAGGTCTCTGTTGTGGTTTTTCAGGGGCGGCAGGCCCGTGTAGCAGTGCCTTTTACCAGAAATTATTCCCGCCTCAAGGCCGGATTAAAGTCACTCCAACCACAGGGGCTGACACCCTTGGCAGATGGGCTTGTTCAAACCGTCAAATTGATCAAAAACCGCCAGGTGCGCAATCCACTGCTAATTCTGATCACAGACGGCGTTCCTACCACAGGGAAGTGGACAATTAATCCAAGAGAGGATGCTCTTAAAGCAGCAGAGATGATCAAAGAGACCAGAGCCAAACTGATCTGTATAGGAGTTGCTTCCAACCAGGAATTCTTGGAGGAACTGGCGGAAAAAGCAGACGGAAATGTCTATATTCTGGACAACCTGGAGGATCACGCCACTCTGATAGAAATTGTCCATAAAGAAAGAAGGAACCGCAGCCGTTAATTCTTAGCTTTTTTCCCACTCTGTTCCAGGTATAACCATAAAACTGTTATATCAGCAGGTGAAACACCAGGTATGCGAGAAGCCTGACCAAGGGTGCTCGGTTTAACCTTTTCCAGTTTTTCCTGGGCCTCCCGAGACAGGCCCTGCAGATTATGGTAATCGATCCCCTCATGGATCCGCTTGTTTTCCATCTTTTCCATACGGGCTATATGTGTCTGCTGTTTCTGCAGATACCCGGCATATTTTATTTGAATCTCCAATTCTTCGGCAACTTCAGGTAATACATCCCTCTTAATTCCGGACAGCTTCTGAAGATCAACAAAGCTTATCTCAGGCCGTTTGAGAAGTTCCTCAAGGCTCATACCGCCCTTTAATGGTGAGCTCCCCTTCTTTTCCAGGTACTCCTGTACGAAAGCTGTTGGTGTAACCCTGGTATCCATCAGCCATCTGCGCTCCTTTTCCAGCTGTTCCACCTTTTCCGAATAAATCCGGTAGCGCTCATCTGATACAAGCCCCACTTTCCTGCCGATCTCTGTTAAGCGAAGATCTGCGTTATCCTGGCGCAGCAGCAGTCTGTACTCCGCCCGGGAAGTCAGAATGCGGTAGGGTTCACTAATACCTTTAGTGATCAGATCATCTACAAGCACTCCGATATAAGCTTCAGATCTTTTGAGCACCAATGGTTCCTTTTCCTGAACATAGAGCACAGCATTAATCCCTGCCAAAATACCCTGAGCAGCTGCCTCCTCATAGCCTGAGGTTCCGTTGATTTGCCCGGCTGTAAAAAATCCTTTAATTCCTTTAGTCTGCAAACTGGCATCCAGTTGAGAGGGGACCAGGGCATCATACTCAATCCCATAACCGCTACGGATGATACGCACCTGTTCCAAACCGGGTATAGTGCGCAGTACAGCCAACTGTATTTCATCAGGGAGACTGGTGTACATCCCCTGGACGTAGTATTCATCAGTAAACCATCCCTCAGGCTCAAGAAAAACCTGATGGCTGCGGCGGTCCGGAAAATGCACAACCTTGTCCTCAAATGACGGACAGTACCTGGGCCCAACACCACGCAACTTTCCTGTATAGAGAGGAGATCTGTGCAGATTCTCCCTCACGATCTGATGGGTGCGCTCATTGGTATGGGTCAGCCAACAGGAGAGCTGCGGCCTTTTTTCCCTTTTGGAAAGTGCGGAAAAAAACAGCGGTTCCTCATCACCCGGATGTTCAATTAATTTGGAAAAATCGATGCTTTTCCGATCAACCCTAGGAGGTGTTCCAGTTTTAAAGCGGACCAGTTCGAAACCAAGATCACACAGCGACTCCGCCAGTTTTTGAGGAGCCAGCTGTCCATTGGGGCCTCCATCATAGGCAGCTTCACCAATAATTATTCTGCCCCGCAGGTAGGTTCCGGTAGTCAGCACAACCGCCTCTGCCCGGTAGTTGGCACCTGTTTGGGTCACAACACCGGTCACCCGGTCACCAGATATAAGAATTTGTTCCACATTTCCCTGCTTTAGCTGCAGATTCGGTGTACTTTGCAGTGTTTTAAACATCTCCTGCTGGTATCCCAGTTTATCAACCTGGGCACGCAAGGCACGCACCGCAGGGCCCTTTCCTGTATTAAGCATCCGCATCTGAAGAAAGGTTTTATCTGTATTTAAACCTATTTCTCCGCCAAGGGCATCAACCTCCCTCACCAAATGGGACTTACCAGGCCCTCCTACCGCGGGATTACAGGGCATCAATGCCACATAATCAAGGTTTAAAGTGATCAAAAGTGTATTACAGCCCATCCTTGCTGCTGCCAGAGCAGCTTCACAACCGGCATGTCCTGCACCGATAACGATCACATCATAATTTCCTGCTCTATATAATTCACTCATCATTGTTACCTCCAAAAAAAATACAATATAAACAATAGCATTTTCGGGCATATTTTATCACTAGATACCTTCTGCAACAAGGCTAAGCAACATCCATAAAATTAGTGTTTATTATTTAGAGATTTGATAAAATGTTAACAGCGATGGTAAATAAAACCCTTTGTAAAAGATGTTGGAGGGGATTCAATGATCCCGCTGCGCGACAGCACCCGTTCACATACTTTTCCTATTGTCAATTATACTCTGATAGCCATCAACTTCCTGATCTTTTTTCGTCAATTGACCTTTACCGACCAGGAATTAAACCTGTTCTTTTATACCTATGGTCTGATACCTGCCCAGGTAACACAGCATTTCGCTGCAGGCGCTGCTCTCCAGTCAACACTGCTCCCTTTTATTACAGCCATGTTTTTACACGGCAGCTGGCTGCACCTACTGGGTAATATGCTCTATCTTTGGATTTTTGGTGATAATATAGAGGACCGCATGGGGCATTTAAAATATCTTTTCTTTTATCTGTTTGTTGGTATCACCGGCAGCATAGCTCACATCCTTTCCTCACCCGGATCCGATATCCCCATTATCGGTGCCAGTGGTGCCATTGCCGGTGTGCTCGGTGCTTATTTTCTCTTATTTCCCAGGGCTAGGATTCTTACCCTGGTACCCATCTTCTTCCTGATCACATTTATCCGCATACCAGCTATCATTTTTCTTCCCATCTGGTTCGCTATACAGCTCCTCAACGGGTTAAATACTGCCGGTATGCCCGCAGAAGCAGTAGCCTGGTGGGCACATATCGGCGGGTTTATCAGTGGAGCAGTACTGCTGCCCTTTTTCAAACGGAAAGGCAGTTATATCTAAAACTGACTTCTCCTGTAATGGCAAGAACCTGCGCATAAATACCCCAACCAAAAGAAATAATTTTATTAGGGGGTGAATGCAGTGTTAAGAAGAAAAAATAAAGCTACAACTACCAGCAAGGCTGTCATGGGTATCGGTGCTCTGGTCACAGGCCTGGGCAGGCTTGTTGGAGGTAGGGTTGGTGACAGTATAACCGGTTTTGGTCTGGCACACATTGTCCTGGGAGCAATAGACATGTTCAGACCATCAACCAGATTCCGGTAGTTTTAGCTGGGCAGACAAGAGCCCAGCACCTCTTCTCTATCTTCACTGGTTCACCTCCTTCTTCCTTCCACTCCCTAAGTTAAGAAGAGGTGCTCCTTAACCATTCCACATCCCCTGCAGTGATCTCCAGGTTTTATCAAAACATCTGTTATCATCCGCCAAATTTATTTTTATTGACCAAAATATAAAAAAATATGTAATAATTGAACTAAAAGAAAGAAAACTGTAACCTTTTTCATCACTCAGCTCAATAGGCATTGTTTTTTTCCATGGGATTCCAGATTGAACAGGAGGGATGACAGTGTCTCTTCAAGATACTGTTAGTGAACTTTACCGCAATATTACCGATGTTCCAGGTATACTCATGGGACATGTGTCAGATTATGAAGCTCTGACTGGCTGCACAGCAGTGCTCTGCCCTGAAGGAGCTGTAGGAGGAGTGGAGGTCAGAGGCGCCTCTCCCGGTACCAGAGAAACTGATCTGCTGCGCCCAGGATATCGGGTGGAAGAGGTACATGCCGTGATACTGGCCGGAGGCAGTGCTTTCGGCCTTGATGCAGCCTGTGGTGCTGTCAGGTATCTTGAGGAACAGGGGTATGGGTTTGACACCGGCATTGTTAGGGTACCGATTGTCCCTGCAGCGATTATTTTTGATCTTTCCATAGGAAACAAAGATGTGCGCCCTGATGCCAAAATGGGGTATGATGCCTGCACAGCAGCCTGTGCAGGGAAACAGCCTGAAGGCTGTGTGGGAGCCGGTACCGGAGCCTTGGTCGGAAACATGTTAGGCCCCGGCTCTGCAACTAAGAGCGGCCTCGGTTCCTGGTCTTTAAAGCAGGGTGATCTGATCGTGGGGTCTGTGGTGGTGGTCAATGCGTTGGGAGATGTTGTTGACCCGGTTACCGGGAAGATCATTGCCGGTTTGCGCCATCCCCAGAACCAGGGATTTCTGGATTCCAGTGAACTGATTTTACGGGGCAGCACAGAACGGATCCCCCCGGGCACCAACACAGTGCTGGGGGTGGTGGCTACTAATGCATCCCTCACCAAGGTGCAGGCAGGACGGCTGGCTGCACAGGCATCCCTGGGACTGGCCCGCACCATCAGGCCGGCTCATACCAGCTATGATGGGGACACCATCTTCGCCCTGTCCCGTGGGTCTGTACAGGCACACCCTGATCAGCTAGGGATTATGGCAGCAGAATGTGTTGCCAGGGCAGTGGTCAGGGCTGTGGAGCAAGCATGGTCTTTAGGTGGAGTGCTTGCTGCCTGTGATCTTTACAAAGACTGACTTCATATTAGTTCAGGGGGTCTGAAATGAGGCGAGAACAATTAAAGGTACTCCAGTGCAAACTGTCCGACCAACCCGATCTTCTGGGCAGGGAGGACCATATCAACACCGGTGTGCTGATCCTGCTGGCTTTTATAAATAACGAATACCACTTCGTACTTGAGGAACGCCAGTTGGAAATCCGTCAGGGTGGAGAGATCTGCTTTCCTGGAGGAGTCTTTGATCCGGAGCAGGACTCAGATACCAGGGAAACTGCAATTCGGGAGACAGTTGAAGAACTGGGGATTCCGAAGGAGCAACTGGAGTTAATCGGAGCCTTGGGCACGCTTTACACTTCAATGGGGGCTATCGTTGACGCCTATGTGGGGGTTTGTCACCTACAGAACATGGATGAACTGCAAATCAACCACAGTGAAGTAAGGTCTGTTTTTACTATTCCGGTGTCACACTTTATGAATGCTGAACCTGAGGAGTACCTGGCAATAGTGCGGGTGCACCCCAGCTGCACAGATGAGAGCACTGGAGAGGAACGCATCCTGTTTCCAAGCAAAAAGTTGGGCTTACCGGACCGTTATTCCCAGCCATGGGGGTCCAGAAGCCACCGGATCCTGGTATATCAAATGGGATCCAAAACGGTTTGGGGTATCACCGCCCGTCTTATCTACGAGTTGATCAGGAGAATGTGACCGTTGGATAGTAGCGGAATGCCCGCCAAACCCGGAGGTATCACCCAAGAAGATATCGGATCAGTGAATCAAAATTAAAATCCCCACCGGGGTTCCTCCGGTGGGGATTTTAATTGTAACTTTTTGGTTACCACTGGTAGCCCTAACGGGACTCGAACCCGTGTCTCCACCTTGAGAGGGTGGTGTCCTAGACCGCTAGACGATAGGGCCAAAATAAATGGCTGCGGGACCAGGGATCGAACCTGGGCTAGATGATCCAGAGTCACCTGTGCTACCGCTACACCATCCCGCAATCATTTTCGCTTATATAGTATACGCGAATAAAATAGCTCCGTCAAGAGAGATTTTCGATATACTGCACTGCCCGTTCCATTCGCTCAAGGGTTTTCTCTTTCCCCAGGATAACCATGATATCAAAAAGCCCTGGTCCCATGGTCCTGCCGGAAATGGCAAGTCTGGTGGGATGAATGATTTCCCCTGCCTTGATACCCAGTTCCTCACTTAAATCCCTGTAGGCGGTTTCTGTTGTTTCCAGAGTAAAGTCGGCAAGGGTAGCAAGCTTCTCCCTGGCTTTTGCTAAATACTCAGCTGCGTTTTCTTTGCGAAAATGTTTTCTGACACCCTTTTCATCATAGGAGAAATCATCAACATAGAAATACTCTGCGGCATCGGCAACTTCTGCCAGAGTCTTGACCCTGGTGCGCACCGCCTCTACAACCTTTCTCAAATAATCCATCTCTTCCTGGCTAGGGTCTTCTGAAATCAGATATTTTCTCTGAAAATAGGGAATAACCAGTTCTACAATCCGGTCCAGATCCTCTTCATTCAAATAGTGCCCATTCATCCAGGTCAGCTTTTTGATGTCATAAATGGCCGCAGTCTTCCCTACCCTCTCCAGGGTAAATTGGTTCACCAATTCCGGCAGAGAAAAGATCTCCTCTTCTCCCTCTGGTGCCCAGCCCAATAGAGCCAGATAGTTGATCAATGCTCCCGGCAGGTAACCGCTGTCTCTGAACTCCTCAACAGAAGTAGCTCCATGCCGCTTGCTCAGTTTACTGCGGTCCGGTGCCAGAATCATGGACACATGAGCAAATACCGGCAGCTGATAGCCCAGAGCCTGATAAACCAGGATCTGTCTTGGTGTATTGGAAAGGTGTTCCTCTGCCCGAATGATGTGGGATATACGCATTAAGGCATCATCCACTACACAAGCAAAATTGTAGACTGGCATGCCATTGGATTTAATGATTATAAAATCATCCAGTACATCATTGGAAAACGCAACATTCCCTCTAAACAGGTCATGCACTACTGTTTCCCCGCTGTCAGGTATACGCAGCCTGATGGCAGGCTTACATCCTTCAGCCTCTTTGCGCTTTCTCTCCTGCAGACTTAGCTCTCTACACCTGCCGTCATATTTCGGCGCTTTACCTGAGGCCATCGCCTCTTTGCGCCGCTGGGCCAGTTCCTCAGGTGTGCAGTAGCAGTAATAGGCCACACCTCGATCAATCAACTTCTGGGCCATATCTTTATAAATATCCAGGCGCTGGGACTGGAAGTACGGTCCATAAGGGCCGTCTACAACAGGCCCCTCATCCCAATCGATCCCCAGCCATCTGAGAGCCGAAAGAATCCCCCTGGTTGATTCCTCAGTGGAACGAGCCAGATCAGTATCATCTATACGCAGTATAAAACTGCCACCGTTATGGCGGGCAAAAAGCCAGTTAAACAAGGCGGTCCTGGCACCACCGATATGAAGATTTCCTGTTGGACTGGGTGCAAAACGCACTCTAACCGCGTCATTCACTTTATTTACTCCCTCCTGTTATAAAAGACCATTTAAAAGTATACCACAGCCCTGACGGAAAAAACACTTTTCGTACCACATTTTAGTCTTAGCAGATTGCATTGGAAAACCCCTCATTATAGAATGATGGTAGAAAGGGGGGATGCTCGTTGAATGATCCTAAAAATACCGGAGTCGGTGGCCTCTTCCAACTGCCCAAACTATTCGGCTTCGGTAAAAAGAAAGAAAAATCGAAGACCGAACCTGAGGAAACTGAAATATATCCTCTGGAAAAAGCAGAAGACAATTGGAAATCAGCGATGCGTTATTATCGTTCCGAACGATACGATCAAGCCACTATTCATTTCCGGGAATCACTGGAACTGCTCCTCAGAGCCTGCTGTCATGGTTATATCTCCTCCACAGAAAAAAATCTTATATCGCTTGCCAAAAAAGCCTTCGATAATATTCCAGCAGAAATATCTGCCGCCCTCAGATTTATAAATCCTCACTATACTTTGGTTAAAAGTGTCTACACTGCTGCCTTTGCCGACGACATTTACGAAAAAGCAAAAATGGTCGCCGCATGGGTCTTTTCACAATCCTCATATATAAAATTTGACTTGGACCCCAAGTAGTTATTGTCTAAGCTTTTGTCCCAAAAGGATTGTATAATTTTTCACTTCTCTGGCAAACCTTATCTAAAGAGAAGATCTAAAGAAAAGCTTTCGGGCGGTGCAGACTTCCTGAACCGCCCCTATTGTTTTTATCAGTTCATTGTGTCGAAAAATGAGACAGCAAAAACAGCATTAAGGAGTGAAAAAATGGACATCCAATGGAAACCAAATGTCTATGAAAATGACCGGGGAATTTTTGCTGTTTTCCCTGAGCTGTGCAAGGGCTGCGGTTTATGTATCGAAAAGTGCCCCACTGATGTCATCCATTGGTCAAAGAATCTCGCCTTTAACGGCACAATAACAGTGGAACCCCATATGGAAGGATGCATCGTCTGCGGTATCTGCCAGACGGTCTGCCCTGACACAGCGATTTCCATTTACCGCCATGACGGGTCAAACCCACCTGCAGCAGAACCGCGCGTGACACAGAAAACACATTGATCTCACATGATTATAATTTTGATATGTTTCGAACAATAAACACGAAAATCGGTTAACCGGAGTCCTATCACCTCAGCCATTGGGTATCAGCTGCCGGGCTGTTACAATAACCCTGCGTCCAGAACCGGACGGTGCAGCGCAGGTGATCAAAGTTAATAGCCTTTCCTCAGTTTTGTCGAAAATGCTTGTGGGATCACTCTCATGAATGGTGAAAAGAGACTCAACACGATAAGTCAATTTTCGATCATCTTTTGAAATATAAATTAGGTCTCCCTCTTTTAACTGATGGAGATCCCGAAAGTGAGATCCATATATATTGTTATGAGCAGCGATAATAACATTCCCATCCATCCCTGGAAGCACTCCTCTGGGGTCCCAGCCTGGCCCCTTTTTCAGATCATCATCTTCCACACCTTCGACAACCACCGCATCCACAGAGATCTCAGGAATCTGTAGCAGAAAAGGGGGCTCTATGGGTAGCTTTGAATCCCGGCTGTCCCCGCCGGCCTTTCCTGCATCACTCTGCTCAATTTCACCGCGCAGCTGCAGTTGGACGAAATAATTATAACCGTGTTCTGCCAGGGGTTTGAGGATAAAAACAAGCCCACAGATGATTAATAATATACCAAGTATCTTCCCCGGTTTTTTCATTGGTGCCCTCCCTATCACCGGTTGCTATCTGTCTTCTGTTATATTAAACATTTAACTAAGGAATTCCTTTAGGCCAGTTAAAGAAAA
>Ga0209537_1000545_pt1 | contig 46058 bp, 43 predicted proteins | sample BioPla4DNA1_FD_187698 | JGI IMG/M metagenome (GOLD analysis project Ga0209537, IMG submission 187698) | Biogas fermentation microbial communities from Germany - Plant 4 DNA1 (SPAdes) (version 2) | ecosystem: Engineered > Bioreactor > Anaerobic > Digestate | place: Bielefeld, North... | reverse complement strand
GCAAGGGGGTGGGATTTTTCCCCTTATTTTCATTGGTATAGGGGTCGGTGCCGTCGGTGGCCTTTAAAAAATACACATCATACTGTCTTAGTTCATTGGCAGTAAAATATACCTTGCTGCCTTTTGCCCCGCGATTTGGAAACATCTCTATGTCATCGGAGATATTCAGTTCTTCTACTATCCTAAATTGGCCTTTATAGGTATAGGTTGTGTTTATATTAACTTCTACACCTTTATTCTTTTCATTGAAATCCACGGGTCTGCTCTTAAATTCCCGCACCAATTCTATGTCTTGCAGACCCAGTTCTGCTTTCTCAAAACCCCTCACTTCCGCAGTATTATTATTACGGTCAACTGTGATATCATTCTCATCAACGGGGTTAAACAATAAGCTAGTCCCGTACCTAACTTTTACAACGCCATCGTCTATCAATTCAAACCTTGTGCCTTTAAGATGTAAAATCTCATCCTGTTTAACCCTAGGTGTTAGGTCCGTTATTGTAGGCATTGCACCCTGATCTCCAATTTCAATCGTTGCATTGCCAACAATGATATACTTGATGTTAATTAATTTTTCCCAGTCTTCAGGTCGTGTAAACTCGAAATAAAGGAGAACATCATTGTTGATTCTCGGAGTTCTAAGCTGTTCAAATTGATTGATACCATACCCTATGATAACCGGAGCATCTTCCAAAAATCTGCCCCTTATTGATAAATACATGCCGGTAGTAGACCGTTTGCTATCATGCTCTCTACCTATGGCGATTTCAGTTACAATATATTCGTCTTTTTCATACCCGTATGCAGTTTTTGGCTGTAAAGGTATAGACGAAAACAGCATAATTACGGCCAGTACTACAGATAACAACTTTTTAGGAGTTTTCATCTTTTCCCCTCCCTGCTATTCTACCAGCACAAAGATGCCGGGGCTTGTGCTTCTAAACGTAACGGTTTTTTCAATCCGGTTCACGGAAAAGTCTTGTTCAGTAAACTGTCTCGTATCAGGGTCATACTTTAGCAGCCTGAGATTGTCTCCATCGCTTTCCTTATAGGGCATGGTGGTTGAAAAACTGCTAAAGCGGACATTTTGGCTTATAACCTGTATGAATTCGGACTTGACCTTCGTCCTGCCCAATCTCTGCCTTAAGCCTTGGGCCAAAAGCGGCTCCACTCTGCCTAAAATTACATCTGCTGTCTCATCGCTTCTGTAGTCATCGATGCCGACGTCATGCAGCGTGATATCTGCCCATTTGGAATAGGTCTCGAGAGTTCCAATCCTGTCATTTCTTCTGCCCTCAAAGCGGATTTTTCTCGTCAAAACCTGTTGCCCCATTATCTCATCAAGGTCAAGTTCCAAGGACTTCCTGTCAGTATAGCGCCTGTCCAGAATCAAAGTATCTTCGCTTACACGAAGATCGCTTACAACTTGACCAAATCTGTATTCATCCTTAACCTTATATTCTTCGTTGGGAACGTGACTTCCTGTCTTGACAACACTTAACGCACCGAACACTTCAAACTCATGGTCAGCGTCATTTAGCACGAGGATCGTGTAAATACCCGGCTTTAACCTGTTTCGACCGCTGGGCAAATATACACTGAGAAGCTTTTGGCCATTATCATCCGTACCCGCCCTTACCCTAGGAGCACGGATGTCGTTGAAGTAAACCTCCACATTGTCTTCGTCAAAGAAATCCCCGTACAATACAATGGGCACATCTTCGTCATAGTCTTCAATGACACTTCCGACCTGGATTCCGCTGATTACCGGATTAGCTGTAGTCGTGAAAGTCCATAGTATTGGGTCGTTGGCGCTGTTTTGGTCGCCTTCAAAGTACACTATGCCGGCATTTATCATCACATTATAGGTTGTTTGGGACCTTAAAAGCTTTACCGGCAGGTACAGGTGGGCCTGTCCGGCCTGGCTGTCCTTTGCAAAAATGTATTGGGAAATATAGTGGTCTTTTAGTTCAGCGTCTTCCAAATTCTGTATAAATGTGATGAACTCCGTGTCTATCATCGACACTTCATTTTGGCCTTCAGAATACACGCTGGAAGACCTGATTATATTAAGGCCTAAATCTCTATCAAAGCGCAAGCTTCCATCGAAATCATCAAAAGTGATTTTTAAAAAGTAACGGGTCGTGCCATCGATGGTCCTTGCATTTAGCCGTTTCTCATTTGACCATATGTCACCGCCCGGGGGATCTGTTGAAATCACTTTGGGCTTGCCACGTGGTAGGATTTTCAATTTCACATTTTCATTTGACACCGGCTCCCGGCCTTTAAAGTGCATTATTACCAAGTATTCTCCATCGCCGGCTGCGAGAAGATCCTTTATTACTTCTTGATCTCTAATTCTCACATCTAACTGGGTGATGCCTTTAAACTCTATATCCTCTTTATACACTGCAGTTTGGACTGTACCCACATCTTCGCCGCCGATTAGTTTGAATGTAATGTATTCAATGTCTTCATTGAAGTTATATCCCTTTATGGTAAAAGCCGCCGTGCCTTTATAGATGTCTTTTAGCTCAAAGGTATCCGGCTCTATTTTGTGAATTCCTGCTGCTTTTGCAGCATCCACACCTACTGTAAAATACAGGTCAAGTCTTGGCAGGAACTGGCCGCTGCGGTCTTGAATCACTTCCGGAAGGGTCAGCACATAGTACTTCCCTGCATCCAGTATATTTTCGGGATATATGAACAATTTTGTCTTTTTAGCATCGCCTTCATTATAATACTCGAAGCGAAGCTTAGAAATCTTTACCGCATTATTTGGCTCATACCCTTCAACCAGAGTTATACTTTTAAGGGAGGATACATCTCCGGCCTTGGGAATTGCCTCACCCCCTATTATAAAAACAAGGGGGATGTCGGGACCGTAGGCAGGAGTTCCGACGACAGTGCAAGATTTTCCACCTGTAGAAGGATCGTCTTGTATGCTGCCGGGCAACGTCCCATCAATATGTTCCCAAAGAAACTTTGGCTTTTCGGGAGCAGGGGCCGTCCAAAAGTAAAAATCCACATCCTCTTCCAGGGCATATCCGTTTAGATCTTCTATCAGTTCCTTTTCAATTGTCATGTGATACTGGTTGAGATTTAGCAGGGGCCACTTGGGCTTTATGCGCAGGATGTTGTTGATTATCTCCACGTCTTCTACTACTATTTCCTGCCGGTTGGCTTCTCCCCTCAAATCAGCTTCCGTGATGCCCGGCTCGAATTCAAAGGCCTTGTCATTACCTGATTCGTCCGTTTCTTGGGGCTTGGGTATGCGATAAAGTTTTATCCCTTCAAGGAACTTATCTTTGTCAGTATTTTTCTCAAGCTTAATATTGCGGTCAAAAATTATATGTATGAAAGCTTCACGGGAAAGCCTGGTCCCCGAAAGGGACCTAATGTCATCAGCACCCGTTGCTAAAGAAGAGTAAGCTGTGACTTTGGGGCTTTGGCCCTCGGTCCGGGTGACAAAGCTTATGGAGATATCTTCATTTGCGATTTCATGTTCTTTAAGTTTAACCGCACCACTTGACAAAGTGAGATGGTACAGTGTGCCGCGCCTTAAGGGGGGCCTTCCGATTCTCCCCACATTTATGCAAAGGGTCCTTTCGTCGTCCAGGAGGTATATTTCACTTGGGCCCAACGGATACCTTTCTCCACCGGAATCCAAGACGATTTTATCCGTGTCCTTTATTTCAACGGGGAATTTAAATATAATTTTTATTGTCGGTTTTACTTCCACATCCGTTTGGTTGTTTTGGGGGTAAGTTGTTTCGATAATTTCCCGAGCCGAACCATTTTGAGGAGCTTCTGACGAGCCTAATAGGACTCCCTTCGTTTCACTGTAAGCAGCAGATGTGGACAGTGGAACCTGTGAAAAAACGAGGGCAACAATCATTATTAAGGCAAACTTTTTTCTTAAATGAATCACGGCCTTTACCTCCATGCATAAGCTTTCCCTGGGTTTTTCTTATTTTTCCCTATTATACCATAAATTTGGACAAATTTTTTAGCTGTTTTATCTGTAACAAAAAAGTAATGTTTGCTTAAAAGCTACATAAAAAACACTGCCGCTTGTATACGCGGCAGTGTAAATTTGCCAGTAAAACAATGGTGGCATATTAGGTTTTAAATTGGTCTACTTTTACACCTAGTTCTTCAGCCAGATCGTTTAGGGTTCTGGAGTGCTCTTTGAGTTGATTTACTGAAAACAGTATCTCCTGGGAAGAAGCTGAAGTCTCCTGGGATACCGCCGAAATTTCTTCCACAGATTCCTGAACTGCCCTTATCATTGTTACGATGGCATCTTTTTTATGGTTCATGTCAGAATTTAGCACTTCTATAGTTTCTATGTTCTCAGCTAATTTTTTAATGGCATTTGAAAGCTCTCTGAAAACCTTGCCAGTTTCTTCTACAATGCTGTTTTGTTCCTCTGCGATTTTTTTGCTGATTTCCATGGATTTTACAGCTCTACTAGACCTGTCCTGGATTGCAGTAATCAGCTTTTTAATCTCTTCCGTTGATTTTGCCGACTCGTCGGCCAATTTTCGTATCTCTTCAGCAACCACGGCAAAACCACGGCCGTGTTCACCAGAGCGTGCTGCTTCGATGCTGGCATTTAACGCCAGAAGGTTTGTTTGATCGGATATTTGTTCCACCGTGTCCAGAATGACACTTATTTTCTGGGAACTCTCATCCATGTCCTTAATATTCGTTTCCGCTTCAAGTACGGCCTCTTCCTCTTCCTTTGACTTCTGAATCAACGAGTCGATGGCTTGGGAACCCCTGTCGTTTAAATTGTACACTTGGCTGAAAATATCAGTAATGTCGTTAATTGAACTGGCCACCTTTTCTATGCTTTCAGCCAGCTCATCCGTCTGTTTTGAGCCCCTATCAATGTCATGGGCCTGCTCCGTTATGGATTCAGCGACGTGATGAATTGCTTCAGATATTTCATTGACTTGCGAGTTTACATTGTCGGCAATTGTGTACAAGGAATGGGACATATCCAGGACTGTGTTAGTTGAGTACTTGGTGTCTTTTGTAATTTCCTTTATGCTATTTATCATTAAGTTAAAGGCTTTGCTTAGATTGCCTATCTCATCCCTTGAGTTTATATCAATTGTTTCGACACTTAAATCAAAATTCGATACTTTGTTGGTTACAGCAGCCAAAAGTTCCAGAGGACGGGAAATCTTTTTGGAAAAGAAGAATCCAATTATTAGGGCAACAGCTGCTAACACTATAGCCAAAACTACAATATTGTTAATCATCTCTTTTAAAACCAGGTAGCCCTGCTCTACATCATAGCCAACGCCTACAATGCCGATTATTTCACCGTTATGAATTATGGGATGAAAAGCAGTTGCTAATACGCCGTGCTCCTGACTAATTTGGAGTTTATTGTTGATGAAGGAATCCCCTGCATAGGCCCTGTCAAATTCTTCATAGGCCTTTTCCACATCTCCAAACTCAGCCGGTTTTACAGATCCGTCCACCACATAAATATATTCACCCGCGTCATTTTTCCTGATGGTGAATAGGTATTTTGAGCCGGACTTCTCCCTTATGTAACTTAATTTTTCCTGCATGGCTTTGTAAATATCGGTTTTTGTGTCATCTACAGTCTTTATTTTGGTAAATTCAGAAGGGTTTATTGTGGCAGAAGTTACTGCAGCTACTTCCATTGCAGTAGTCCCGAGGGTTTGGGTGAGCAAATCATAGCTGTTTCGAATTACTAAAACTGAAAGGATAAAAACTACCGAAATGATAAGTGAAAGAATTAACATATTGATTTTGAAACTAAGCTTATTTGTCAGTTTATATGCGCCCCCTTTTTTCGACCAATATTTACCACCATTATAGCATTTAAATATTTTTAAGTAAAGAATAATGATTACTATTTGTGGCACTTTAAGGCCTCGCCGGCTACAATCTACTCCTGGATCATGACTTGTCTAAAAAAGCTTGTCGCTTAAATATAAAAATGAGCTGCTACACCTGAATCAGTGTTGCAGCTCATTTACATTACTCTTTCATTCCAAGATGCACCGCAGCAAGTTTGAATGTCTTTGGCAGTGCTAAGATGTTTGGATTATCACCTACGTATTTTTTGGCATCTTCTAATGCCTCGTCAAAAGTTGCGCGGGTCTTCATCCCCATTCCCCTGGCATAACCCGGTTCCTGGGCGCCTACAATATAGATTGCCGAACAGTTCATTTCTGCAATATGGCCGCATGAAATCATTGAGAAGGCATGATAGGGATGATAACCGTAATTGAAACGGTATTTGTCTATATATTCTTGTTTAGTGGATACATATTCACCATACTTTTCTAAATCAGGTAGTATGTTGTGATAGTCTTTCTGGAATAGTTCATACACTTCTCTATAGGCAGGGAATTCTTCATCATGAAAATAGCCGTTACATATTGATGAACAAATGACTACACAGTTGTCCTTCATAACTCTTTTGTGCCTTATTATCTGTGCAGAAATGGCCTGTAGCATTAATATAGGATTTGTCCCCATACCATTTCCGTAGTGGAAAAACTGTGGCATCCCAAAAACCATTACATCGTATTTTTTAGTTGCCCATGGGATGTATGTCCTTTTATCTGCTACTTCCCAGGAAATTGGCTGCATTTCTTTCGCATATCCCGCAAATACTGCTATCTGCCTGGAATATGTGTCTAACACCGCATCTACTGTAAAGAATTTTTTGCCCATGCATTTTTCCATGTGCTGTCCTATTGAATCAAATTTTTGTCGCATTAGACTATGGTTGCTTACGGGAGTAAAATCGTCTCCGTGCATCACATGCGGCACGTGGTGTGATGCGATGCTCTTCCAGTGAGTGATGCCAGTGGCGCAGTGCTTGTATCCTCCCGAGTAGCCTCCATAGGGGTTTCCCAGTGTATGGCCGATTAGTACTGCAAGGTCTGATTCGTATACTTCTTTATTCATTATGACGCGATTTCCCGTTTCATCCCAGCCTAAGTCTATTAAGTTGTCCCAATCTTCGCTGTCATGGTTTACTATCTGGCCAGTCCAGTAAAACTCATTGAATACTTTTTCCCCTAAAAGGGATCTTATTTCTTCTCTAGTATTTTTTCTGTGGAGACCGTTGCTGCAGATTAGTTTGATGTCTTTTTTCTCCACTCCTGCTTTTAGACATTCTTCTATAATTATAGGTATTGATACTTTCCTATGGGAGTTTTCTTGAAAACCGCCTTTGACTCTGTCAGGAAATATTATTGTAACTTTTGAACCCTTTTTTACTAATTCAGGAATTGGCGGCATTCCTATGGGATTTTGTATGGCTTGTCTTGTAGCTTCTTCTGGGTTTTCAAGATGGGGAGGATCCGGTACTGTTTCTCCCGGTATAAATACATCGGTATTGTCGGGTAAGTTTGCCTCCATTAGTCCATGCCCATATTCAAAGAATAGTTTCTTCATCAAATTAACCTCCAGTTTTGCGTACTTATTTCCTCATTGTAGCCTCAGCCTTAATTTGATAAACATTAAAATAAATTTACTTTATCTTAACCATACCTTTTCCGTAGTCGTCATTTGTAAAATATGCATTCGGCCCATGTTTTCTGCAGAAATGTCTGTCAACCAAAACTTCAATTATAATTATTATTAGAGTAAATATATACTAACTAGACAGGAGCAAATGTTATGAGCGTTACTCTTAAGGATATTGCCGAAAGAGCTGGTGTATCAATATCTACTGTTTCTCGAGTGATTAACAATGATAAAAATAAACCGGCAAGTAAAGAAACGGCCCAAAAGATTTGGAAATTGGTTAGAGAAATGGGTTACGTACCCAATTACCATGCTAAAAGACTTAAAGCTAATAACGCAAGTAGACCAAATTTGGATAAAACTATAGGATGTATACTGGCTTCCCCAAAAGATACATTTAAAGACCAATTTTTTTCTCAAATTATGATGGGAATTCAAGGAGAGGCTACTCTTCATGGATATAATCTGGGTTATACCTTTTCGTATTTCGAAGATAAGAGCGCTCTTTTCCAATATATTACCTCATCAGACGTAGATGGCTATTTGTTATTAGGGCGGATAAACGAGGACTTATTCAATTTTATAAAAAACAATATTAAGAATTTAGTATATGTAGGATTAAACAGAATAGGAAGGGATATAGACGAAGTGATATGCGATGCCTATGAGGCAACTTCTTGTGCAGTAGAGTATCTCATTTCTCTTGGTCACACCAAAATTGGCTACATAGGCGAGATACCCGAATTAGGAGATTATAAGGTAATAAATGAACATAGATTTAGAGCTTTTAAAAACACCTTGGCCAAACACAATATTTCTTTAGATGAAAATTATATTAAAAATATTACATTATCTTCCAAAGAAGGCTATAATGCCATGACTGAAATAATCAAAGGAGGAAATCTACCCAGCGCTATTTTTTGTGGAAATGATATAACTGCTATCGGAGTAATGAAGGCAATCCACAAAAGCGGTCTAAAAATTCCAAAAGACATTTCTGTTATAGGCCTTGACAATATTGAGGTGTCTGAATATTTCCGTCCTTCTTTAACAACAGTTCATGTTCCAAAAGAAGAGTTGGGGAGATTTGCTGTCAAATTATTAATTGACAGAATAAACGGCGGACACGAAATAAATACTCTTATTAAACTCCCTTTTAAATTAATCGAAAGAGAAAGCTGTGACATATCCAGAAATTTATAGTTTCTATTTTTAGTTGAATTCTTTTTTTGTAGACTTTTTGCCATTTTGGAAAAAAGGTGTTATCATGTTATTAAAAAGTCTTCCAGTTTGGAGGAGATATTGGTGACTGATGGCTACAGTATATTAAAAAATATAAGAGACCAGAGTAAATTGCTGCTACGTATTATTCAGCAAAAGGGTCCAATTACAAGAAATCAAATAATAGATATGACAAGGATGAAGTTGACTACACTTAAACGCTTTATGCAGCCTCTGCTAGATGAAGGCTTTGTTATTGAAGCAGATTTGGCTAAGTCTAATGGAGGAAGACCCCCTGTACTATATGATGTAAATCCAAAGACTTACTATAGTATTGGAATCGATATTTCTCGAACTTATACCGAAGTTGTCATTACAAATCTAAAAATGGATATCATCGATATAAATCGCTTCGGACCACCTCAGGAGCCTGTAGATACTGTAAATCAAATATGTTCATATCTTGAGAACAGGTTAATTCAGTTGTCTATAGAAAAATCTATGGTCTTAGGAGTTGGTGTGGGCACAGTTGGACCTTTAGACCGTAAAAAAGGTATTATGTTAAATCCAGCCAACTTTCCTTCAAATATATGGGTTAATATTCCTATCAAGGACATGATACAGCAAAGATTAAATCTCCCAACTGTAGTCGATAATGGTGCAAATGCTGCCGTTTTAGCTGAGCATCTCTTTGGAATAGGCTTAGACAAAAATAATATATCGTATTTTCACTGCGGTATGGGTATTAGAACAGGCACAATTTCATCAGGAAGCATTATAAGGGCAATTAACGATTATGAAGATGCTTTTGGCCACATGGTAATTGATATAAATGGAGATTTATGCCACTGCCATAATCGCGGCTGTATTGAAACATATTGCTCCATACCTTCTATTACTAAAAAGTTCAAAGAGTTGCTTAAGCAGGGCACCCCTACCTATGTTGATAAATCCTTTGATAAAATAGATTTTTTAGATATCTGTGCTGCCGCCAAAGAAAATGATATTCTAGCCCGGCAAGTAATTACAAAGGCCGCTGAAATTTTTGGCATAGGCCTTGCCAATTATATAAATCTAGTGACTCCAGAATTGGTGATTCTCAGCGGGCCAATAGTAAAACACTCTGAACTTTTTTACAACACAGCTGTAGAAGAAGCTTTGAAGCGCAAGTATGTTAAAAACCATAAGGTTTCCTTTAGTAGGGGTGGGAATTTTAAAGATAAAGCCATAGCAGTAGGAGCAGCGGTATTGTCAGTTGATGAAATTTTAAACAACTGATATATGTAAAGCTACATATGAGGAGGTTCCAAATGAAAAAGAACAATCAATTTAAGCTACTTATGGAACTTTTTTTTACATTTTTTAAGATAGGAAGTTTCACTTTTGGCGGGGGCTACGCCATGATTCCCCTAATAGAAAGAGAAGTGGTGGAAAAAAAGCGTTGGGTTTCAGAGGAGGAAGTGGTTGACGTGTTTGCTGTAGCCCAATCCATGCCCGGCGCTATTGCAATAAACTCCTCCACATTTATAGGTTATAAGATTGCAGGTAAAAGGGGAGCAGTTGTTGCCACCTTAGGAGTTGTATTGCCATCATTTTTCATCATAGCTTTGATTGCTATTTTCTATTCGAAGTTTCAAGATGCAGCTGCTGTTAAGGCTGTGTTTTCGGGGATAAGGCCCGCCATAGTATCTCTCATTGCTGTAGCAGCAATAAGGATTTCGAAAACTTCAATTGTAGATTGGACAGGTTTAATACTTGCAATCTTGTCTTCTTTTTCAGTTGTGTTCTTTGATGTCCATGCCGCATTTGCAATTTTAGGCGGTGCTACTGCAGGCCTTGCAATATTCATTATGTTTCCAAAAAAGACAGAAAAGATTTTAAGCAACGGAGGCAATAAAAATTGATTTACTTACAGCTTCTCATATCCTTTTTGAAAATCGGACTTTTTAGCTTTGGCGGGGGCTATGCCATGATACCGCTTATACAAAGGGAAATCCAAAGTCACGGTTGGCTGTCTCCATCGGAGTTTGTGGATATAATCGCTATAGCTGAGATGACTCCAGGGCCCATTGCTGTAAATTCCGCAACTTTTGTGGGTTATAAGGCAGCGGGCATCCTTGGCAGTCTGGTGGCCACTTTTGGCGTAGCAATTCCCTCTCTTGTCCTGATCATGATTGTTTCGAAGTTCTTTTTAAAATTCCAAAATCATCCCGCGAATAAGATGGTGTTTTACGGAATAAGGCCCATCATCGTTGGCCTGATTTTTGCATCTGCAATTTTTGTCGCGCAAACTGCTTTAATAAAACAGGGAGCCTCAAATGGCAGTCTATTTACCAATTCGCTTTCTGTACTTGATTTAAAAAGTATCCTAATCTTTGTCCTTTCATTGATAGGTCTGGTCAGATTTAAGATACATCCAATTGTGATAATCCTGATTTCAAGTATTTTGGGACTCTTACTCACTTAAAGGCGAAAGCCCCAGGTCAAAAACCCGGGGCTTTTATCATTAGTCTCCTAACTAGCTATTAGCTTTTTTCTCTTCCCCAACACTCCACTTTGCCCAAACCGGGAATCTTATCAGGATTGAAAACCGGGTTTTTGCCCTCCTGCAGCTGTGATACATAGTCATCAAAGGTGGCATAGGCAATTGGGCCAAGCTTGGTTATGACTATTAAGTTTACAACTGCCATTATGCCCATAAATACGTCTGCTGTGTCCCATACAAGGCCAAAGCTTCCGATTGAGCCGAAGAACACCATGGCCAGTACCATGAGTCTGTATATGGTTAGAAACGTAGGATCTTCTTTTATGAATTCAATATTTGTCTCACCGTAGTAATAATTGCCAATGATTGAACTAAAGGCAAACAGGAAAACGCTTATTGCCACAAAAGTGCTGCCCCATGCTCCTACTTGGGATGTAACGGCAGCTTGGGTGATCTGTATGCCTTCTAAACCTGAGCTGGTTTCTAATACGCCGGATAGTAATATCATAAATGCGGTAGCGCTGCACACCAAAAGTGTATCCACATATACGCCAAGGGTCTGAATTAAGCCTTGCTTTGCTGGGTGGGAAGTATCGGCAGTTGCTGCAGCATTCGGCACGCTGCCCATACCGGCTTCATTGGAAAACAGGCCTCGCCTTACACCATTCATGATGGCGGCACCCATTGTTCCTCCCAAAACCTGCTGTAGTCCAAATGCATTGGCAATAATCATGCCAAACATCTTGGGCACCAGTGTTATATTTTTAATCATTATAAATAATGCCACACCTATATAAATGACTGCCATAACTGGAACTATTACTGAAGAAGCATTTGCGATTCTTCTTACACCGCCGAAAATGATATATCCTGCCACAAGGACAAGGATAATTGCCATATATAAAGGATTTATGCTAAATGCCGTTTTAAAGGCATTCGCTATGGTATTTGCTTGAACCGAATTGAAGGCTAAACCGAAGGTTACTGCGGTTAGTATAGAGAAGAATATTCCCAGGCCCCTGCTTCCGATAGCCTGTTCAATATAGTAAGCGGGACCGCCTCTGAAGGTGTCTCCGTCCCTTATTTTATAAATTTGAGCAAGGGAGCTTTCCACAAAACTGGTAGCACCGCCTATCAAGGCGATAACCCACATCCAAAATACCGCACCGGGCCCTCCTGCTGCAATTGCAATAGCAACACCTGCGATATTGCCCGTTCCAATACGTGAAGCAGCTGAAATACAAAAAGCCTGGAATGGGGTAATTCCCTTTCTGCCTTCTTCAGCTTCAACAGCTTCCGTAGTCAGTTGAATCATGTTGCCGATCAATCTAAATTGTCCAAACCTGAGCTTAACAGTGAAATACAGACCTAATCCTACCAGCATTGCTATCAAAATATAAGAATAAAGCCAGTCATTCAAGTTACTCACCAAGGTTTCTAGAAACATAGAAAAAGCCTCCTTTGCATTTCTTAATCTTTACATTACTAGAAACCATGACTCAATGCGTGTAGGTTCGCAAAGCAGCCGCATTCCCCCTTTCATGTATAATTTAATTCCATCCCTCCTTTGCCTTATAATTATTCTCAAAGATATATTAATTAAAATATGCTCAAGTCCAGTCTATAAGATAAGGACTTCATAATGCCGTATCCCGCTACAGAGTGGCCGTTTTCATCAAGAGGTGGACTAAATATTCCTATGCCCATTCTGCCCGACACAGCTGCCATAATGCCTCCGCCTACTCCGGATTTTGAAGGGACTCCTACCTCTGCCGCATATGCACCGCTGACATTGTACATGCCGCCGATTGTCATTATTGCAAGCAGGTTTCTGGACAATGTCTTCCTGTCGATTTTGCCGTATGATGGAAGTCCCTTGCAGCCATTTGCTAAAAATGCGCCTAGCTTTGCCAAATCACAGGCCGTAACTTCAATTGAGCATTGTTTAAAATAGTGGTCAAGGGCTTCTTCCGGATCACCTTCTAAAATTCCCCTGGCCTTCATTAAATGGGCAATGGCCTTGTTCTTTTCACCCGTTTCCTTTTCGGAAAGGTATACTTCCCTACTATAGTCTATGCTTGAATTGCCGGTTATGTTCCTTATTAACTCCAGGATTCGGCCGGCTTTATCACCTTTAATTTGGGCGGTCGTAGCTATCGCCCCAGCATTTATCATTGGATTTGCAGGCTTATCAATATAAGGTAAATCCAATTTGTATAAAGTGTTAAATGGATCTTCCGTGCCTTCCCTGCCCACCTTTTCAAAGACCTTTTCCCCGTTGTCCATGAGGGCTAGCATTAGAGCGATTACTTTTGATATGCTCTGGATCGTAAATTTAACATCACAATCTCCTGCTTTATAGGTATTCCCATCTATTTCTGCAATGCATATACCTAGGTGGTCGGGATTTGCTTTCGCCAGGGCAGGTATGTAACTGGCAACACGACCCTTTTTAGCAAGCTCCCGGTTTTCTTCAAGGACTTCCCCTAAAATCTTTTGCATAGAACCCACCTTCCATTTTAAAGCATCGTTTCACTTGTTTTTTTGTAATCTTTTGAATAGTGTCTTTGCATTTATATAATACCACTTTTCTGATTACAAGGCAAGCCATTTTCCTAAATGCTGTTATATCTTTCATAAACTTCCAATGCTCTGGTACGCTTTATTTTTTTGCTGCAAAGTGTTAAACTCATTGATGTACAGATAATTTATAAACATTAAGGTGGATTTTATGAAAGAACTATGGAAGCTTTTTGTTACTTTTAGCCGCATAGGAGCCTTGACCTTCGGCGGGGGTTATGCCATGCTGCCCATGATTCAAAGGGAAATTGTAGAGAAAAACCGGTGGGCAACTGAAGAAGAGGTCATGGATTATTATGCCATCGGCCAGTGCACACCGGGAATAATAGCCGTAAATACTGCAACCTTTATAGGTTTTAGGCAAAGGGGCATCCCCGGTGCCATAGCTGCCACCATGGGCATGGTGTTTCCTTCCCTGATAATAATCAGTATCATAGCAATGTCTTTTAAGGAATTCCAGGATATCGCCATCGTCAGACACGCCTTTGGAGGTATCAGGGTTGCGGTGGCCGCACTTATTGCAAATACAGTATTAAAGCTTTTGAGGGGCTCCGTCAAGGATCGGCTAGGAATCTTTATAGCTAGTCTGTCATTCATCTCCGTTGCCCTCTTTAAGCTTTCCCCGATTTTTGCAGTTGTAGCATCGGCTGCTTTAGGAATAATTTCTAAAACAGTAAGGAAGAGTGAAAATTGATTTATCTACAGTTATTTTTTGAATTCTTTAAGACGGGCCTATTTGCCATTGGTGGAGGTCTTGCCACACTTCCATTTCTCCAAAATATATCAGAAAAATACGGCTGGTTTTCATCCCGGGAGTTAGTCGATATGATTGCCGTATCCGAATCCACTCCAGGCCCTATAGGAATCAATATGGCAACTTATGCAGGATACAAGACTGCCAATTTGCCTGGGGCCATAATTGCGGTGATTGGGGAAGTTGCCCCTTCTATAATTATTATTGTATTAATCGCCCACTACTACATGAAATTCAACGAACACCCGAAAGTTGCGGCCGCATTCTACGGGGTTAGACCTGCCGTGGCAGGTCTTATCGGCGCTGCCGGTTTTGAGGTTGCAAAAGTTGCTCTGTTTAATATTAATAAATACTTATCTACTAAAAATGTATTAGATATTTTCGATGTAAAATCACTGTTGCTCTTCGCCTTCATCCTCATCTCATCAAATAAGTATAAAAAGCATCCCGTACTTTTTCTTTTAGCAGCTGCCGCAATAGGTATAATATTTAAATACTGATTGCAGTTTGACCTGGTTATACCCAACAATTCGCCCCCCTATATTCAATATGAGGTCATTTCAAAGGGCAAATTGTTTTATGAATCAGATAAAAAGTTTCGATGTGAATTTCAAGCTCTCGCTTTACAGAGGTACTTTGATATTAAGCCACTGTATGATGAATACAACTTTTATCTTAAGAAACGAATCTTAGAAGGAAGGATGCTCAATGGATAACGAAAAATCCTTCAACATCAATTAACCGACTTTGAAGAATTCGCAAAAATAATTGTTAGGGAAATATCATAATTGAGGAGGTCTATACTTGGACAGGTTTACTTTAAACTCTGAAGATGCCGTCTTGATGGTTGTCGATATTCAGGAACGTTTGGTGCCTGTAATGAAATACGGCAAGCAGGTTATCGAAAACAGCAATATTATAATCACTATAGCCAAAGACTTTGGAATTCCTATAATAGTTACGGAACAGTATCCTAAGGGCTTGGGGCCAACGGTCCCGGAATTGAGGAGCAATCTTGAAAGAAGTGTGACTTACGAAAAAATAAGCTTTACAGCCTTCACTGACGAAGTAGCCGCTGAGCTAGAAAAATTGGGGAGGAAAAAGGTAATTGTAGAAAAGCGGCCTATTCTCTATGCCTAATTCATCCTCTCTATTGTTATAATTTATCAAAAATACATATGCTTGCTCTGATTTTTAAAGCTTCAATCGCTACCAAAAAACTATAACAATTTCCTCACATTTTTTTCAAAATTATATTTTAAAATGTCTTAGTAGGCTAATCATAACACTTTGAGGGAAGGTGATGAAGTTTTGTCGAAATTATTAAAATTGAGCAAGCCCAGCTTAAAAAAGACCGGAATGTTGCTAGTGCTATTATTGCTTATTATGACCCTCTCATCCAGTATCGCTGTTGCTGCCGGTCCCCTGGGTGTTTCAACTCAATATCCGGGCATTTCGGCCCAACCGGGAAGCAGTGTTAGCTTTCCTCTCACTATTAGTGGAACCGGATTTGTAGACCTTGAGGTTGTTTCAATTCCTTCTGGATGGACTGCAATCATTTTTGGCGCCGGCAAAAAGATTCATCAGGTTTACGTCCCCTCAGATGATGTGGCAGCTGCTGAACTACGGGTGCAGATCCCCTCAGATGCAAAAAACGGCAGTTATGATATAGTGATTGAAGCATCTGGCAGCGGTGGCCGCGCAAGATTGCCCTTAAATATTAAAATTGACACCGATGCCAGCGGTGCAGACAAAATTGAGGTCCAGTATCCTGCCCTTTCCGGCCCTGATACGGCAACCTTCAGTTTTAGGGGAACCCTATACAACAACAGTGGTCGTGAGCGCTTTTACAGCCTCGGTGCTGCTGCACCCGATGGTTGGCAGGTTGCCTTTAAACCGGCTTATCAGAGTAACCAGATAACGAGCCTCAGCTTGGAAGCCGGCAAGTCCCAGGATTTAGATATATCGGTTAAACCACCTAGCGGTGTCAAAGCTGGAACATACACGATCACGGCGGCAGCTGCCTCCGGTAGTGAAATAACTAAAGTTGACCTGACGGTTGAAATTGCTGGCACCTATCGCATGGAACTTTCAACCCCCTCGGGGCGCTTAAACCTGAACACCACTGCAGGGAAACAGGGAGCCCTAACCCTTGAACTGGAAAACACGGGTAGTGCAGATTTGTTAGGCATAAATCTTTCCGCTTCAACTCCACCCGGATGGGCTGTGACTTTTGAGCCCGAAAAGGTTGAGCGCATAAAGGCCGGTGAAAAGCAGCAGATTACGGCTTTTATTACCCCCGACAGCAAGGCAATTGCCGGCGACTACATAGTGAACATCAGGGCTTCAGCCCCTGAGACCTCGGATAGCGCCGATATCCGTGTAACCGTCCAAACCTCCACACTATGGGGCATAGTAGGAGTAGCCATTATAGCAGGTGTTATATATTGGGTAGTAACAACCTTTCAAAAGTATGGGCGGCGATAACCATGAATGATGGAATAATTATCGAAACTCAAGGGTTGACAAAGGTTTACGGGTCGATAACCGCCGTAGACAACTTAAATCTTACAGTGAGAAAAGGCGAGATATTCGGCCTTTTAGGTCCAAACGGTGCGGGTAAAACCACTACCATTTTGATGCTGATGGGCCTTTCCGAGCCTACTTCAGGCAGCATTCGGGTAGCGGGACTCGACCCTGTGCGCCAAGCTCTTGGAGTTAAACACATAGTGGGATACATGCCCGACAACATAGGCTTCTACGGCGATTTGACAGGCAGGGAAAATCTCATTTATACTGCCCAATTAAACGGTATAGCTCCTGATGTTGCCAAGAGTAAAATAGACGAGCTTCTGACTAAAGTTGGTCTTCAGGAGGCTGCCGACAGGAGGGTTCGTGAGTACTCCAAGGGAATGCGTCAGCGACTTGGCATTGCCGATGTTCTTATAAAAGATCCGGAGATCATTTTTTTAGACGAACCCACCCTGGGCCTTGACCCGGAGGGAACTAAAGAATTGCTGAATTTAATTCTAGAACTTGGCAAAAGAGAGGGCAAGACCGTTCTCATCTCATCCCATCTTCTTCATCAAGTCCAGGCTATTTGTGATAGGGTTGGAATTTTCGTAAAGGGCAAGTTGGTCGCCATCGGCAGTGTCTCCGATTTGGCCAAAGAAATAGGGAGCGAAGTAATAGTAGAGCTGAAAACAAGCAATATGGAAGATTTCCCAACTCACGAAGTAAATGCCATGCCCGGCATAAGTTCTGTGCAAATGGAAAAAGATATGATAGTCATTAAAAGTGATGATCCGGAAATTGCCCCAAAACTCGTAAGAGAGCTTAATAGAATGAACATCGATATTTACCACGTAAGAAGTCGCAGCTCGGACTTGGACGACATTTACAGCCGCTATTTCCACGAAGGGGAGGCGAAGCTGAATGTCTAAACTAAATAAGCTTAAAGAAAAGTTTCAAAAACAACTAGCAGCTTTTAAGGCAGACTCAAACAGCCAGGGCAGCAGTAACAATTTGGCAACGGTGTTCTTCAAAGAGCTGTCCGACCAGCTTTCCAGCACCAGGTTTTTTATCCTTTTTTCCTTAATCACTCTTACAGGTATCGTTTCATTTTACTCTGCTGCCTCCAACATAAGAGGTACAACCGATGATGCCGTGGCAAGTTTTGTTTTAATCAGGCTCTTTACAACATCCGGCTCTTCCCTCCCGTCCTTTACCTGGTTTCTTTCCATACTGGGGCCATTAGTGGGGCTTTCCATGGGCTTCGATGCCATAAACGCCGAGCAAAACAGCGGAACGATGACAAGGCTCCTGGCCCAGCCTATATATAGGGACGATGTAATTAACGGTAAGTTTCTTGCGAGGCTTTTCGTGCTTGTATTGATAACTTTGGGTTTAGGCTTTTTTGTAGCCGGCATGGGCATTATAATCACAGGAGTCCCCCCTAGCGGTGAAGAAGTGCTAAGACTGCTCTTGTATCTCGGACTTAGCATAGTGTACATGGGATTTTGGCTGGCCTTGGCCATGCTCTTTTCCCTTGTCTTTCGCCACACAGCCACATCTGCACTCTGCTGTATCTCGTTATGGCTGTTTTTCTCAATCTTTGTCCCCATACTGGCAGGTATGGTAGCAGATGCCATTTTCCCTATAACCCAAAGTTCCGATACTATGACCCAGCTATACAATGTCAGGGTCTCACAGGCTTTAAGCAGGCTGTCTCCTTCAACACTTTACAGCGAGGCTTCGGTAACCCTGCTTTCACCTACCGTTAGAACTTTAGGCCCGGTGCTGTTGGAACAAACCTTTGGCGCAATTGCCGGTTTTCTGCCCTTGGGCCAAAGCCTACTTTTGATATGGCCTCACATTACTGGCCTTGTGGCGGGAACACTTTTTATCTTTGGAATAGCTTATACCATATTTTTGCGCCAGGAAATCAGGGCATAAGAATACTGCCGCGCCCTATCATACTAGCAGGCTCGAACAAAATAGGGACTTCGCGCTTATAAGGCTGTAGATTAGGATACCAAACAGAAAGAAAATCGGCTTAGGACATTTATCCCTAAGCCGATTATTGTTAACACCGGTGAAAACCAGCTTTTGTTTTCAAAGCAAAGCTGAAATACTTATCATCCTGTCTTATTTTTTCCGCCGCTTTTCAAAAAAGGCGTTCAGGCGTGCCTTTGTCGACTCTGAGTTTAGGCAGACGCTGGAGGATATTTCTTCAAGGAGGATGCCGTTTTCATCCCTGACATCCGATATATTGTTTATCATCCGCTTGACAAAAGCCAGGACCTGATAATCATTTTGTACTATTTTTTCAGCTATTTCATTTAGCTTTTCATCGATCTCTTCAGCAGAACATACGAGATTGACTAGGCCCCATTCATAGGCCTGCTTGGCGCTGATATGTTCGCCGGTCATGAAAAGCTGCTTTGCCCTATTGGGACCAACTAGATTTATCAGTCTAAAGGAGCCGCCCCAGCCCGGCATTACTCCCAAGCTGGCTTCCGGTTGGGCAAATACGGCATTCTCAGTTGCGACGATAAAATCACAGGCCATAGCCAGTTCCAGGCCGCCGCCCAAAGCGTAACTCTCAACCTTAGCAATTACCGGTATGGGGAGTTTCCTCAGTCTGAGGAACACATCATGGCCCTGCCGCACCCATTCCATGATGTTTTCGGGATTGAGCTCTTCCAGCGCGGCAATATTTGCTCCGACTATAAAGGATTTGGGCGATGCGCTCTGAACTATTACAAGCCTGGTATCGGGTATATTATCTTCGATTTGTGAAACGGCATTTCTCAGTTCCTTTAATACGTCCCAATCCAGGGTGCAGGGCCGCCTCTCATTCTCCTCACTGAAAGTCAAATAAGCCACTTTGTCTTCAAAACTGACACTAACTCTTGTTGCCAAATTAATCACGCTCCACTGATATTAAGCAAGATGCTTTTACTCAAAAAAATTCCTATCCATCACTTTTAGGTTTTCAGCGATAATTGGCTCAAATTCCATCTGTTCAAGAATGTCCCTTTGTAAATCTATGCCGGGTGCTATCTCCGTCAGGCACAAGCCTTCATTAGCTAGCTTAAATACGCACCTTTCGGTAATGTAGTAGACCTCCTGATTTATGCTCTTTGCGTAATTGCCGCTGAAGGTTATCTGGTCTACCTTATTTACAAGCTTTTTAATGCTGCCTTCTTTTACAATCTTGATTTCATTATTGCTGATATCTTGCTCTAAGCCCTTTGCCGTAAATGTACCGCAGAAGACCACCTTTTTAGCATTTTGCGATATGTTGATTGCTCCTCCGCAACCTGACAGGAGATTCCCGGTTTTGCTGGAATTCACATTACCTTCCTTGTCAATTTGGGCAAAGCCTAAGAAGCAGACATCCAGGCCACCGCCGTCATAGAAATTGAATTGCAGGGATTGGTCCACAACGGCTTCCGGGCAATAAGACACTCCAAAGATGACTCCTCCCATAGGCATTCCGCCAATAAGGCCTTGCTCTATTGTAAAGTTCAAATCAGATATATACCCGTCCTCAGCTGCAACGGCTGCGATTCCAGCCGGTATGCCAACACCTAAATTTATGATATCGCCTTTTTTTAATTCCTTGGCGGCACGCCGGGCGATAACCTTTCGGGAGGAAAGGGGCAATGGAGGTATCCGCTCAAAGGGAGCACGCACGTTCCCTGCAAGCATGGGGTCATACACCCTGTCACAGGTTATCTGCTGATCTGGGTCCTGAACGACATAGTCAACGTATATGCCGGGTATCGTAACGTCTTTGGGATTGATAGTGCCGTGTTCAGCAATGTACTTTACCTGGGCTATTACAATTCCACCGCAATTGTGGGCAGCTTGGGCGATTGATATTCCTTCAAGTATTGCAGCCTCTTCTTCGGAACTGATATTCCCTTTTGTATCAGCGGTGGTACCTCTCACTATAGCTACATCGATTTTGATGTTGGGATAGTAGAGCCATTCTTCTCCGTCAATTTCAATGACCTTCACCAAGTCTTCCTTGGCCGATTTATTCATTTTGCCACCTTCAATGCGCGGGTCTATGAAGGTGTGCAAACCGGTTTTTGTAATGACTCCCGGTTTTCCAGAAGCAATCGTCTGAAACATCTGTGAAATAACACCCTGGGGCAGGTTGTAGGCTTCGATTTTTTCTTCCAAGGCCAGCTGTGCCATCTTGGGAGCCATTCCCCAATGTCCTGCAATATCCCTTTTTACAAGACCCGGATATGCAAGGGCATCGGTACCGTAAGTATCTCTATCGCCTATACCGTTGGCATGCAGCAATGTCAAGTTTTTAGGGGATTTTTCCCTGCAGTACTTCTCACCTAATTTTTTCAATATAAAAGTTGGTTCACAAACGCCTCCGCCGGAGCCCTGAATGGCTACGGTGTCGTTATCCTTAATTTGCGCCAAGGCTTCTTCCACGCTTACGATTTTAGCCAATAAACGCCACCTCCATTTTAAAATTTACAAGAACTTGAGAATATGCGTTCCCACTGTGCACAGCTCTCCATACTGATTGGTTATTTCGATTTTGGCATAGGTTTTGTGGTTTTCCCTGTCGATTTCGGTGCAGGTGTACTTTACAGTCACCGTATCCCCGATAAATATGGGCTTGATAAATCTAATCCTGTCATAGCCGTAGGAGACACAGGGTGATTTAGACATCTGGCAAAACTTAGTAGACGCTGTGGATGAAAGGGCAATTGAGAGCACGCCATGGGCTATTCGCTTTTTGTAGGGTGTCTGCTTCATGTACTCCTCGTCAATGTGATTGGGTGAAAAGTCGCCGGTAATTCCCGCAAACAAGTACACATCCGATTCACTGACTGTTTTACTAAATGTAACGCTTTGGCCTATCTCAAAGGGAATATCAACCATCAAAGCCACCTCCAATCTAAAATTGTAAAGGTTCATATGCCTGCGATTAGGCATTGTAATTGATAAACTCTATACCCTTCATTTTGCAGAACAGCTCTAACACCTTGCCGTAGCTGCCGTATACTGTATGCAAATGATTGGAGTTCATTGTGCGGAAGAATTTATCGTAATCAATATCGGCTTTCACAAACTCGTGGGGAAAACACCAGGTGGTTTTTTTCAGTTCTTCTATGGGCCTTGATTCCAGTTCGGCTTCAAAGCAGCCCATCACATATTTGCCCTTGCTCCTAAAAAGCCTGGCAATGGTTACTTTCCCTTCTTTGGCAATCATTTGCAGTGACCCGCCCCCTGCTTTTCCAAAGACGTGGGGCATCAGTGTTGTAGAGTAATCATCTCCATTGCTTGAGGGCTTTGAGAAAAATGGTGCAACACTGCCGCAATTGGCCAAGATCAATTCTTTTTTATCTGCATCAAAATGCCTTATGTCAACCAAGTTACTTGGATTGTTTCCGCTGGCAATTGATAACAGCTTCATGGTCAATGCGCCATCACAATCGGCTTCACAAGCTGTAGGTATAACTTCCTTAGGACCTTCCGCGTCATAGTTATTGTTCAAAAGTGCTATTGGCAGGCACTGGAGCACGAAGTGGTCACTCATATCGGTCTGACACTTTATGCCCAGGAAGTTGTAATGATTTTCTTTGACAATGTCCTTTAAGGCCAAATAGCTCCTGATCTGAAGATCCAATGTTTCTTCGCTAAAAAGCTCACCGAAGTCTACCTTAAAGGCCTTGTTAATCCAATCTTTGTAGAACGCCACTTTTTCATCGGAATAAGTTTTTGACCTATACACGATTTCGTATTGGTCTTTGTGGTCAAATTCAACGCCGAACAGGCTCTGCCACTGAGAGGGGTCGGCAACGGTAGTGCCTATTCCTATGCTTCTGCCGCCCAACAGGCAGTAACTGCTTCTCGCAAGCTCATCCACCAGGTAGCAAGCGCTGACAAAAACATCGATTTCATCCAAATCTTTTGCATTATTGACATCAACCAAGAGCCTGTAGCACTCTTTTCCGGTCTGGTCCAACATGCCTGCAATAGCCAGCATTGTTACCAAACTTGAGCTGTCCTGGCGCTTGTTGCCTACAAGCAGTACGGGTTTATCCGTGCTGTAAGCCACTCTAAAGGCCAGGTTGGGTGTTGCCCAAATGGGCAGATGAATGATGACCGCTGAAATACCCCTGCTCCTGATTTCATCAGCTACTTTTTGTCCCTCTTCGATGTTAAAAACCGTTTCCGGCACGTAAAGTTCGTATCTGTCTTTTAATATGTCAAGTAATTTTTGTGATTCTTCTTTAACTATGTGTTCACGCTTTTTGTAAAACTCGAGCCTGGTATCACCTAGGGTGACAAAGGCCAGCTTTTTTTTGCTCATTCGACATCACCTTTCATTTAAACAAACAACTAATTAAAACAATTCGGGTCTTATCAACTTAGGTAATCCCAATGCAACATCCGGAACAAATACAACCAAGAATACCACAAATAGCGCTACGGCTATATAAGGTGCCGCCGCATAGAAGGATCTATCCACCGTCAGGTCTCCAATCTTGCTGGCGATTAGCAGGCACAGCCCGTATGGAGGAGTGATTAAGCCAACGGCAAGGGTAATGATGATTACTAGACCCAACTGAATTCCACTTATGCCAAGAGAAGTTGCTGTTGGCATGAGTGCCGGCACAAAGAGAATGATTGCGGGAATAGCGTCCATAAATGTCCCTATGAAGATGTAAAATAGTACCACAATTGCCAGGAAGCTAAATCTACTGTCAAAAGTAGCGCTGAAAAACTCTCCCACGTGCTGGTTAAAGTTATAGTAGCTTAAAAGCTGTCCTAAGGCATTTGCAGTAGCCAACGCAAAGGTGGAAACTGCACTGGTCCTCACCGTATCTTCCAAAAGGGCCTTAAAATCCTTTAATTTTAAAGATCTATATGCGAAAAAGCCCAGTAGCATTGCATAGATGCAAGCAACACTTGCTGCTTCAGTGGCAGTCATGAAACCAAGATTTATACCACCTATGATAATTAAGGGAGTAAGGAGTGCAGGTACATTAACGACTGTAAGCCTCAAAAGCTGTTTTAAGGTTGTGCCGGTATGTCTGGGATAATCGTGCTTTACGGCGTGGTAATATACTACCCCCATCATTCCTAATCCTATGAGAATGCCGGGGACTATTCCGGAAAGAAACATGGCTCCTACTGATACTCCTGCTACGCTGCTGTAAACTACCATGGTCACGCTAGGAGGTATAATGGTTGCCAGGGTAGAAGTTGCAGCTGTCACTCCTACGGCCGTCTCCTTGTCATAGCCTTCTCTTATCATTGCAGGTATGACTACCTTACCTAGACCTGCCGTATCCGCCTGAGCTGAGCCGGAAAGTCCTGCAAAAAGCATGGAGTCCAACACGTTAGCATATGCTAAGCCGCCTCTTACTCTGCCCACAATGGCAACGGCAAAATCTACTATTCTTTCAGAAATACCGGATTGATTCATGACATTGGCTGCAAATATGAACAAAGGAACCGCCAGTAGCGTAAATGAATTTAAACCGCTGAACATCCTTTGAACTGTAGTAATCAGGGACATCCCCGGCAAGAGCCAAATGCCAAGCATGGCCGTGCAGCCTAAAACGTAGGCAATTGGCACGCCTATTATCAAGAGCACTATAAAGGTCATAACTAAGGTAATTAGTATCATCATAAATCTCACACCCTCCTATGCTGAATCCTGGCTTATTTCACCTTTTGTGGGCACACCAAATTTCAGCAAGCTGTATATTTGCTCTAGATTATATAAAGCTGCAGTAAAACCGTATATGGGAATACAAAGCCAAGCCCAGCCCAAACTGACAGATGGTAAAGAACTGAATTTCCAGGTCCTAAACTTTAAAAAGAGCATTACGCCAAAATATGCTACTATGCAATTAAAGACAAGCAATATTAGCTGTACTACCAATTTATTTATTAATTTGCCTTTCTCCGACAACCTCTCGGTGAAAGCGGTAAATCTGAAATGTTCATCTGATCTTATGCAGATGGATGAACCTATAAATGCCATCCAAATAAAAGCGTAGTTGGCAATCTCTTCCGTGTATGCAGAATTAAAACCTACAGCGCGTGCTGTAACTTGAATTGTAGTCATTGCAAAGAACAGAACGAAACATGCGTTCCCTACGTATACTAGTATTCTTTCTAATTTACTTAATGCCTCTTTCATCTAAACTCCCTCCTTTTGAAGGATTTTCTGCTAATGAACTCAATACAAGGTCTAATCTCGTAAATCTTTATAGTCACTTTCACTGGAGAGACGCTTGGCTAAATACCACAAATTAATTGTGCAGGTGCGGCATAAGCCGCACCGCATTAACTTTCTTAATTTAGTTATCTCTTAATTCACTGATTTTTTCTAATAGGTCGCTGACTCCTAGTTTTTCAGCTGCCTTTTCCCTTACTTCCTGGGTTTTGTCAATGAATAGGTGCATTTCCGTTTCATTGAATTTTACACCGGCTTCTTCCAATTTGACTTTAGCTTCTTCTATCAGGTTTCTGTCAAATACCCACTGATGCTCACAGCTTGCTTTAGCTGCCTCGTCGATCCAGGCTTTTTGTTCATCTGTCAGAGAGTTGTATTTTGCCTTGCTCATCAAGAAGTATCTTGTGGCTATGTCATGGTTGGTCAGCGAAATATATGGCCCTACTTCATAGAACTTCATTTGCAGTATGCTGCCGAAGTCGTTTTCTGCTGCATCGATGACATTGTTCTGCAAACCTGAATACAGTTCATTGTAGGCTAAAATTGCCGGCTGAGCTCCTAGGGCTGACCATATGCTCTGAATGGTTTCACTGTTGTGTACGCGGATTTTTACGCCTTTTAAGTCATCCGGAGTTGTGATGGGTTTTTTACCAAAGTATTGCCTTACACCACACATCCAGTAACCTAAGGGTTTAAAGTCTGTGCCGGCTTCAATTTTATCTAGAATGGTTTGACCTACTTCTCCAGTGACAACCCTTTCCCAATGTTCTACATCTTCGTATAAGTAAGGAATTGAGAACAAATCTGCTTCAGGGACGATTGCAGCAACAAAGTTGGGAGCTGATACGATTACGTCAACAGTACCAGTTGCCATTTTTTCAACAAGTTCGTTTTCATTGCCACCCAGCTGACCGCTGTGATGGATTTCAACAGTCATTGATCCACCGGATAATTCTTCCAGCTTTTCCTTAAAAGCTACCATGCCTGCATGGAAAGAACTATCTTCAGGATTGACGTGGGCTGCAATTAGCTTTACAGGCTGGGCTTCTTGTGAACCTCCTCCAGAGCCGCCTGTGCCACCAGAACCACATCCTGCAAGTAATGCAACAACCAATGTGGCTGCCAGTAGTACTTTTAAGACTTTTTTCATTTTTAAAACTCCCCCTATGTTTTTTTTATTGCAAATCCTTAAGGATTTGGCAATCAAATTAATGATAGATTTTAATAGCTAGGTATAATAGAAAATTATAGAAATCGATTTCTATTAGGATAAATTAAAAAAGCCAATTGAAAAAAGTGTATGATATTCTGTCTATAATTTTACTCTCGGTCGACCGGTGCTTTCCCTTTTTTCTAAATATGTGTATTTGCTAAAATTATATTGCTTTATCCTCTGTTCCCCTTCTACAATTTTTTGTAGTATCTCCATGGCCAGTCTGCCTACATTATATTTTTCAAATCTGACAGTGGTCAATCTTGGTTTAACCAAATTTGATAAAAACAAATCGTCAAAACCCACCACCGAATAGTCTTCAGGCACTCTGTATCCATGGCTCTCCAATTCGGCTATGCATCCCAGTGCCATAATGTCGTTAATACAGATGATTCCCGTTACTTCCGGAGTTCTCTGAAGCAAATCCCTTGTCAATTGGGAAGCAATGTTACATTCATAAATGGTGTCCATGTAATTTGGGGCATATTCTTCAGATGCAATATAGATATAATCCTGATTTATGGCTATTCCCGCCTCGATTAAGGCTCTCTTATACCCTTCAACCTTCCCAATTCTCAAAGGGTTGGTTAAGGGCGGAGTTAAAATGGCAATATTTTCGTGGCCTAAATCTATCAAATGCTTTGCAGCCATGTAGCCTTCTTTTTCCTTGTCAAAGTAAATGCAGCAAACTCCTGAATTATCCACTCGCTCTGCGCAAACAGATACCACAACTCCGCCATGTTCAATGAACTCTTGTATGCCTTCTGTATAAAGATCGGTGAAAATAGTAATGATGCCTATGCTTAGATTTTCCATTAGATATTGAAAATACTTTTTTTCCCTGTCCTTGTTCCCTTCACAGCTGCATATAAACAATGTATAATCATTTTTTAATGCTACATCTTCGATTCCTCTAACAACAGAAGGATAAAAGGGATTAGATATTGACGGCAATACGATTCCAACGTTTTTGCTGTTTTTTGTCTTCAGATTCCTGGCCAATATGTTAGGATAGTAATTCATTTCTTTTGCAGCTTTTAAGACTTTTTTTCTCATTTCAGGGCTGACAGGATAATCACTGTTGCTCAAAACTCGTGAAACAGTGCTCGGTGAAGCATTGATTTTTTTTGCAATGTCATAAATGGTTACTCGCTTTGATTTTCTCATTATAATCACATCTTCATAATAATCGCAATTTGGTTTAAAAATCGAATAGAAATCGATTGAGCAACCGATTTCTATATTTCATACTATTATATATTCGAGGCATTTTTAGAAAATCCTCTTTTTGTACAAAATTATTTTCTGGAAATATTTACAAGATTGATAATGATGATTTTTCGCCAGGTTGAATTTTCGAAGTAAACTTTTATCGGCGGTATGAATAAAATACTATTAAAGTATAAAGAGGAGGATGGTGCTATGATAATATACATCGTTCAGCCCGGCGACACCCTCAGCGTTATAGCCAATAGGTTTAATGTTACAATTCAGGACATAATTGAAAACAATTGGGTAGGAACCGATATGATGATTGTTCCGGGCCAGATCCTGTTTATTCCCCGAGATCGTCATCACAAGTACGACTCAATGGATTCTGCAGATCCTTTATCAATGCTGCAACCGTACATCAAGCAGCAGGTGCTTTATGTGGTGCAGCGGGGTGACACTTTGGCAGCTATTGCCCGCAGGTTTGACAGCACAGTGGAGGCCATAGCTGAGGCCAATCGATTTGATGGAGCAAATGTCCCCATATTTCCGGGTCAAATCCTCAGGGTTCCCATTATCGGATTCAGATAATTAAAAGCCCCCTGATCTTTTAGCAAAAAATCAGGGGGTTTCTTGTTGAAAGCTCAGGATACTATAAGTTGCTATCTTAGCACCGCTCCAGTTGATGCTGACGTTACAAGGCGTGCATATCGGGAAAGATAGCCGCTTTTGACTTTAGGTTCAGGCTTTTGCCAATTGGCCCTTCGCCTTGACAATTCTTCCTCCGAAAGGAGCACGTCCAGCTTCCTGTTCTTTATGTCAATTCTTATTATATCACCATTTTGGATTAAGGCTATGGGACCCCCTTCCATGGCTTCGGGGGACACATGGCCTATCGAGGCACCCCGCGTTGCCCCGGAAAAGCGGCCATCGGTAATTAGGGCCACGTCCTTATCAAGACCCATGCCCGCTATAGAAGAGGTGGGGGAAAGCATTTCCCGCATGCCCGGCCCTCCCTTGGGACCTTCATAGCGGATGACCAAGACATCGCCTTTCTCAACCTTGCCGGAATAAATGGCTTCCGTGACCTCTTCTTCAGATTCAAAGACTTTGGCGGGGCCTTCGTGGTACAACATTTCCGGCGCTACCGCTGCTTCCTTAACTACCGCACCGTCGGGGGCCAGATTGCCCTTTAAGATGGCAAGGCCACCCGTTTCCCTGTAGGGATTGTCGATGGTATGAATTACCTCGGTGTTTTTGATACGGACATTTGCAATGTTTTCACCTACCGTCTTGCCCGTTACGGTAATCAGGTCAAGGTGCAACAAGTCTTTTCTGGAAAGCTCCTTCATGAGAGCGGGAATTCCTCCGGCCTCGTGAAGGTCCTCGACGTGGTGCTCGCCGCTGGGACTCATTTTGGCCAGGTAAGGAGTCCTGCTGCTTATTTCATCAAAGATGTCCAGCTCCAGCTTGATGCCGGCTTCATTGGCAATTGCCGGCAGGTGCAGCACCGTATTGGTGGAGCCTGCCATGCCCATATCCACGGTTATGGCATTTTCAAAAGCTTCCCTCGTCATGATATCTCGAGGCTTAATGCCGCGCCTTACCATCTCCATGACCTGCATGCCGGCTTTCTTGGCCAGTGCTATACGGGCACCGCTTGTTGCAGGTATGGTGCCGTTGCCCGGAAGGCCCATGCCTAAGACCTCGGTCAGGCAGTTCATGGAGTTTGCAGTGAAAATACCGGAACACGAGCCGCATCCGGGACATGCAGCCTGTTCTATTTCTTCAAGCTCCTCGGCAGTTAGCTTGCCGGATGAAAAAGCCGAAACTGCTTCAAAACAGGTGTTTAAATCGATGTCCCTGCCCTTGTGTCTGCCCGCGTACATGGGGCCGCCACTTACCACTACCGCAGGTATGTTAAGCCTGGCTGCCGCCATCAGCATGGCAGGCACTATCTTGTCACAGTTGGGGATCAGCACCAGGCCGTCAAAGCCGTGAGCTACCGCTACCGCTTCTATGGAATCGGCTATAAGCTCCCTGCTCGCCAGGGAATACTTCATGCCGATGTGGCCCATTACGATGCCGTCGCAGACGCCAATCGCCGGGAACTCCATGGGCGTGCCCCCCGCCATGGCCACACCTATTTTGGCTGCCTGGGCTATGGTGTCCAGGTGAAAGTGGCCGGGGACTATTTCATTCTGGGAATTTACTATGCCGATAAGGGGTCTGTCCAGTTCTTCTTTTGTGTACCCCATAGCGTAAAAAAGGGATCTGTGGGGTGCTCTCATGATACCTTTTTTAACTCTGTCACTTATCATTCGCTTTCCTCCTCAACCGGTGTTCTGTCCGGGTCCGGCGCATCGTATATGCTCTCCCTGCCTCGCTCCAGGGCTATGGCCCCCGTCCTCACTATCTCGATGATACCGTAGATCTTCATTATATTTAAAAATGCCTTGACTTTGCTGGCATCTCCCGTAAGCTCAATTATTACGGACCCGGGTTCGATGTCTATGATATTGCCTCGAAATGTTTCTACAATTTGAAAAATCTCCGTTCGGTTCTTATCCTGTGTCCGGACTTTGATAAGGGCCAGTTCCCGCTGCACCGAAGCTTTTACGTCAAGTTCCACAACTTTTATCACATCTACTAATTTTTCCACCTGGCTTTTTATTTGGGCAAGCTCCCGCTCATCGCCTTCAGCTACAATGGTGATGCGGGATATCTTGGGGTCTTCCGTTTCTTCGCCGGTAAAGCTCTTGATATTAAAACCCCTCCTGGTAAATAGCCCCGAAATACGGGTAACCACACCGTATTCGTTGTGGACAAGTACCGAGAAAACAGCTCTGCGCACACTAACACCTTCCTTCTTTTGTGATTAAAAAGGAGCAAAGGGATCGCTCCTGCCATTATCGCCGTCAAAGCCGGGAAATTCGTAATCTTCAACAAGGCCGTCTTCAGCCTTGAGTATATATATATTTGCAACAAATTCACCGACTATAGTGCTGCCTTCTTCCGGATACAGCTTGGCTGCGGTTATGTTGACAATTCTATGATAACTTTCCCAATCCTTTAAAAATCCTATAATATCCTCAAACTCACCGGAAACCCTGATATTAATGGGCAGGATGTAATGGCTTTCCCTGTCCTCCAGCTCCTGGGGAGCAAAGGCATGCTGCCTTAGGCTGTGCTTTTCAATAAAGGCTTCTAAGTCTAGAAGCAACTTGTGAATGTCCTTTCCGTATGGTATGGCCTGCTGAACCTTTTCAAGCAATTTCATGTCGTCGTCTATTTTTGCCTCGAGGATTTCTACCCTGGACTCCATTTCTTCCAAGGTCCCTTCAATTCCCTGTTTTTCCTTGTACTCTTTCATCAGGGCATTGAGCTTGATGTACGTTGGATAAATAAGCCGGGCATATGCCAGGGAAACAAGAATAATGATGATACCTATAATAATAAACCTTTTTTCCCGATTATTCAATTGAATCATTTCACATCTCACCTTTTTCTTTTAAGAAAAATGTTAATTGGAATGTGAAAAGACCGTCGTCTCCCCGGCCAGCCTCACTTGTGATGTGGTCGAGATTTATGTTTAGAAAGTTTTCCGACTTGCCTAAGCTTGCCATAAAGTTCGCAACAACCCTATCAGAAGGTGCCCGTCCTCTAATGACAGCGTTTTTATCATTGCCAACATCAATATATACAATCTGAACGTTGTCAGGTGTAAGCTGTGCAATTTCGAGAAGTATCTCTGACATTATTGTCTTATGCTCTTCCAACTCCAAGTATAAACTGTACTTTTCGCTTATCTCCCTTTCGGTTGCCCTAAGCTCTTTTTCTCTTTCCAAAAGGGGTCTGAAGCTCTCATTGTAAAGCTCATTTATGTGGTCTATCGCAGTCCTTATCTCCTGGTACCTGCCTATGAAGCTTGCGGAAAGCAAAATTAAAAGGGCCACCACGGCCAGGGAAAGGCCCATTACAAGCGTTCTCTTGGGCTTTTTCCTTGCTGTTTTTATGTATTCATCGGGGAGGAGATTTATTTCATTCATCAATAGACCACTCCCCTCATTGCAAGCCCTACGGCATTGGATAAAAGATGCAGCTCTTCTCTGCCGAGCGTTGAAGTATCAAGGGTTGGATTTGTTAATTCGGGTTCTACTGTGCTAGTAGGAATGCCTGTTTCCTGACCGATAAAATCGCCAATTCCTTTCCACAAGGCGCCGCCTCCCGTCAATACCAGCTTAGCAACGGTCTGATTTCGATTTTGTGTATCGAAGAACTTTATAAACCTGTTTATGCCGTCCGTTAGTTCATTGAGGGAAGGCGCAAGAATTCGAAAGAGCTCTGCATGCTCTTGCTTATCCCTTAAAGATCTAAGTGAAAAGCTCTCCTGCCAAGAGGCAAGTTCCTCCCCTTGGATGCCGAAATAGTCAATTATGTTTCTCTGAATATCCTTTATGCCTACGGCAATAAGGCTGTCCGCATAAACGGAATCCTCTTTGATTATCACGAGTTTTGTGCTGACTGCCCCCAAATCCACAATGCTATAAGGCCGGCTGCTGTCGGAGCCTCCAAAAAATCTCTGCAGGGAAACAGGATAAATATCTATGGCAACGGGTTTTAGCCTGGCATCAGTCAACATGTCCAGGTATTCGGAAGCAGTTTGCTTTGATATCCCCGCTATTACAAGTCTCGTCCTGTTGTCATCGGTTTTCCCCAGCAGCCTGAAGTCTATCTTCATGTTTTCGTCATAAATGGGAATGTGATTTTTGGCCTCCCAATTTACGGCTTCTTTCAGCTCCTTTTCGGGCATGGGAGGCATGGTGATATAGCGGGTGACAATCCTCATATTGGACACAGCAGTTACAACTTTTCTCTCCTGGAACTTGTGTTTTGCAATAGTGTCAGTTAAAACCCTGACCAGTTCATCTTTATTGGATATGTTCCCGTCTGAAATAGCATCTGTGGGGGTTTTGACAATGGCCCGGTTTTCAAGTTTCCAGTTTTGCCTGTATCGTTTCAGATGGACAATTTTTATATGGGAAGAACCTATGTCAAGCCCAAGAATGGAATTGTTATTGCCCCAGAACAATTTTTGCCCCCCTTACAACAATAATATTATTTTTCCTTTATCTGAATTGTTGTATATGAAAACTAAGTTGATGTTTATTCATTTTCATAGGTTAAAGCCACAAGTTCAACTTTTGTTTCAAACTCTCCCAGTGCAATTCCAGGTGCATTATCGGGAAGCCTGTTTTCCAGATTGGCCAGTGGCCAGATATCAAGATTGCCTGAACCGGTAATATTCTTTGATACAATACAGCCATAGATGTCAGTATTTCCTTTAACATCAAAATTTCCCGCGGTGAAAAACACACATTTTAATGACTTTTGTCCCCTAATTATTACATCACCGTTTACTATAATAACCACTGCTCCGCCATCTTCACTGATAATATCGATATTTCCGCTCATATCAAGATTTCCGTTTATCACAAGGACCCCATGACCCGTGATATCTTTATTTCCACTAATACTTACATTGCTATCCACAAAAGTTGTCCCTGAAATTTTCGATGGTATATTGCCATAAGAATAATACTTGCCTTCTTTCTGTGCCTCCTGGAGGTAAGTATCTAATAATTCGTCCAGCTTCGGAAATACCATAGGCTCACGTGCCTCCACTCCACCGTGGATAAAATCATACTTGCCTTCCGGAGTAACTACACCATTAACTTGAATTGTACCTTTTATTTTGGAATTTCCTTTTAAAGTCAAGTTGCCCCTGCTCTTAACATTTCCTCTTATTGTAGCATTCCCAAACAGCTCTATATCACCTTCTGAATAAAGATCCCCGCCTATCTCAGAACTCCCACCTAATGTGCTTTTCCCTAAATTTGTAACATTACCGCTAACGTATGCATTTCCATTAAGAGTCATATCCGTGTTACAATACATATCTCCATGAATATCTGCATTTCCACTGTAAGTAATGGCTGTTTCGCTGTTAATTGATACCAGGTTATCATAGATTTTGGTATGCACTTTGGTTATCTTGACATCAGCTTTGATTACGCACACCGCAGACCGGTATTTGCCCGCTGAAACAACTTCAAGTTCATTTCTCGGTTCGTAGCTGCCTTTTTTACTAAATTCCAACTTGTAGCTTCCGTCTTCAAATTCAATTTCCCGGCCCAAAAGGTCATTCCAATAATCATCGCTTTCCCAATCAGGGTGTTCTTCCAATGACACCAAGGCCTTTTGGAGGCCACACTCAGCTATGTACTGGGCTGATACGTAATCCTCCTGGTAGTATGCTATCATATTTTCTCGAAGGGACGCAGAAACTATCGTGGCACCAAGAACTGATATAACTGCCACTGTAAAGAGCAGCACTATCAAAACTAAACCCTGATTGGCTTTAATACAGCTCATAGTCTCCTTCCTTTCCGGTTTCAAGTTTCCTCTGTCTCCGGTGTTTTCATCACTGGTGGTGCTATCTTTGTAGATAGTTTGACTTCGTAAGAGTTGCTTTCTGCCGTCAACTCTATTATTACAATTGCACCGGAGCTGTCTTCTTCAAAGCGCAAATCAACTATATAATCTGCAACCGGCATTATGTCGCCGTTTTTTTTCATAATCAGTTGCTTTTCTTTATCATCGTGTTCATAAATAATTTTGCCTTGATATGATGTAATACTTATTTCTTGACGGGATAAGATCTCATATTCACTGGCCACCTTTAAGTCACGGGAGATCCATTCCAAGGCAATTCTTGCATTTTGCAGGACCTCCATTTGGTTTTCGGAAATCAACCAGGATTTCATTCCGGCAGAATAAAAACTGAATACCGCTGAAAGTACCATTACCATGATTCCCAGGGATACGATAAGTTCAATGAGTGTCATTCCCGAGCTTTCTTTAAATTTCCCCATAATCTATATCCCCTTTAACGGTGGAAAAACTTACTTCTCCACCAGTCCAAGAGACGGTTACCGTTATCTTCAACAGTTTGGGTTCATCATCTTCATCATCCAGCAACTCAATTTCCCTATGCACGGTATATACGGTCCCGTCTTCCGCAGGCAGCTTCTTTGTTGATTCTCCTACCCTTTGCAAAAGCCTTTGGAAATCCATGGCCTTTAGCTCTTCAATCTCACCTTGGGCAAGTGCTAGGGCTACAAGTTTTTCCTTTGCATGGCGATTATTTTTAAAAGTGGCGGAAAAAAGGCCCAAAGTTGGAGCTATGATAATAGCAAGTATTGTCATCGCCACGATTAATTCAATCAGTGTAAATCCCCTTTGGTCACCTGCCCCTTTAAGAAAGCTTATCACTTATCTTCACCTTCCCGGTAGCCGGTGTAACAATAACATAGCTTTTATTCCCTAAGCTGTCGCCGATAGTAATATGGCCTCCTCCTCGGGAGGGTTCCCCTGATGGATTGAAACTCAGTGTATCATTTTCAAAGTTTGTCTCAATGACACGATTGCCTTCAGGTAGCTGCCTTGACTCTACTATACTTTCTTCACGGCCCAACCAATAATCGGTCAAATGACCGGTGGTTTCGGTCGTGTTAAAGATCAGCTTGTATGAACGTCTTTCTGTTATGGATTGCTGTTGAATCATACGTATGTCAGATACGATCATGCGTAAAGCCATCGAATGCCGGTAATGAGCTAAGCTAGTTCTGTATATCGGCAGGGAAATAGTTGCTAAAATTCCGATAATTGATATAACGAGAATAAGTTCAATTAACGTATAACCCTTTTTGTGCAATATTTCCCCTCCTAAAAGAACAATCCCCAATACCAAGAAATAATCCTATCGCCAGCAAGCATGCTTATAACGCTGGCCAGAGCAATAAAAGGCCCGAAGGGAATGGCGTCCTTCATGTTTTTAAGTTTCAGTATGATAAGAATAAGCCCGACTACACTGCCTAATACAAAGGAGAGAAGCAATGCCAAGAGGGTGAGCCTAAAACCCAAAAACATTCCTACAGTTGCGAAAAGCTTTATATCCCCGCCTCCCATCCCGCCCCGGGAAAGGACCACTATAAGAAAAATAATGCCTCCACCCAATGCAAAACCCAATAAATAGTTGTAAAAATCTTCCCTGTGAAAGATAATATTAAGCACTAAACCGGCAGCAAGGCTAGGTAAAACTACTTTATCGGGTATTATTTGGTGCTCTAAATCGATAAAGGTGGTAATCATGAGGCAAGTAATCAATATGATTGCGGACAAAAATTCAAAGGTCAAGCCAAATTTAATAAAGGCAAAAATAAACATGAGACCAGTTAAAAGTTCCACCAGCGGATACAGCAGCGATATATTGGCCCTGCACTTCCTGCACCTTCCTCGGAGCAGCAAATAGCTTAAAAGGGGAATCAGGTCTGGCGGTTTTAAATTATAGCCGCACCGGGGACAGTGGGAAGACGGATATACCACCGACTCTCCCCGGGGAATGCGATAAATGCAAACATTTATAAAACTGCCGATGATAGTGCCCAGTATGAAGATGAAAAGAGTCAATAATGCCAGCACCTTTCGTAATATTGACTTACAGGGGCGGTCCTCGACCGCCCGCTATGGTAAGGGAAAAGCTGTGATGTCACTTAAGATTAAATTATCTTTTTTGTATTACATTCAACTAATCGGTAACATGTGGTCTTTTCATTATCACTAAGTCATAATCAATACCCTATTCGTCTTTGCTATTTTTTATGAACAAAATATTCTCTATCGGTGGTCGCATTCTTGTATTTCTTCCTAGCTATTTTTTTGTAGCTAGATTCATTAGTTTTTCTCTGATTCTCCGCCATTCTGTTCATCATCATCACCTTGTTCTGTATTATTTGGAGTTAAATCATAATCTTTGCCATTATCTTTTGGTTGGTAACTAAAACTACCCGGTATTTCAGCTAAATAACCTCCTTTTAACTGTACCAACGCATCCGGATACTTTTCGTGCTCCAGATAGTATCTTTCCAATGCATTTCTTATAATTTTCTCGTTAGCTTGCATTGCTTTGGTTTCTGCATCACTCTTCACCCCAACAACCCTAGGAATTATCAGAGTCGCCAATACTCCCAGCACCGCGATGACGACGATGAGCTCTATTAACGTGAAGCCTTTATCACCCTTAGTTCTCTTGTGTAAAGCCCTCGCAATCTTCATTATCATACTGTCACCCCCTTTCCCGATTGCCTAACGCATCGTAAGTCTTTTCCCATTACCCGACAAATCTCATCATTTCAAACATGGGCAGGATTACTGTCACCCCCTTTCCCGATTGCCTAACGCAGCGTAAGTCTTTTCCCATTACCCGACAAATCTCATCATTTCAAACATGGGCAGGATTATGGATATGACTATAAAGCCGATTACCACTGCCATCACTACGATGATCATGGGCTCAAGAATGGTGGATAGCCTGTTTAGCACGTCTTTGACTTCCCTATCGTAGTAATCGGCAATTTTGTTGAGCATCTCGGTCAGGCTGCCCGTTTCCTCTCCTATGGCAGTCATCTCTACGAACAGCGGGGGGAAGAAGTTGCCCGAGGCAGCTGCTTCGGATATTCCCGCTCCCTTTTGAATGCTCTCCTTGATTTTATTGCACTCTATCTTTAATGTCTCACTTTCTATCACACGGTTCATGGTATCCACGGCGTCTAAGAGGGGAATGCCGTTTAATATCATGGTGGATAGTGTTCGGGAAAATCTGGCTAGAATCAATTTTGTAACAATTGGTCCGAAAAAAGGAATGTTGTAATATATTTTTTCAAGCAGCAGCCTGCCTTCCGGAGTTGACCTAATCTTGATAAATAATAGGAAAGCTAATACCAGGGCCAAGACCAGAATCCAGAAAAACCTTGACAGAAAATCCGATATTACAAGTAAAATCCTGGTGGGGATGGGCAAAGCGGCGCCGTAACTTTCAAACATGCCCGCGAATATGGGAAGGACTTTCGTCACAATTAATATAACTACTACAATTGCGGTGCTGCTCAATATAATCGGGTACGTTGTGGCAGATTTGACTTTGTTTATGATATCATTTTCCCGCTCGAAGTGTTCGGCCAATCTCTCTAGGGCATTGTTCAGTGAACCGCTTATTTCCCCAGCCTCAACCATATTTACAAAAATCTCCGGAAACACATCCGCATTGTTTCTGAAAGCTTGACCCAAGGACAAGCCGCTGATTATATCTTCTCTGGCATTTTGGGTAGCTTTAACGAGAACCGGACTTATCCCCTGGAGCTGGAGGATTTCTAAGGACTTCACTATGGGTATGCCGGCACCGATAACTGCTGAAAACTGCCTGCAGTATACGGCCAAGTCTTTTGGATTTGCCTTTTTTGTAAGATTCTTTAATATCTCTAGTATATCCCCTGTTTCTTCCTTTTTTATGGTGACGGGGTAAATCCCCTTGGCCCGAAGCATTGCGGCAACATCCGATTCGCTTTCTGCTTTGTACATCCCCTTTACACTTTTGCCCTCATTATTCCTTCCCGTATACCTGTAAATTGATGTCACCCTATTCACCCCGGAAATATAAACCGTTTTGCAAATACCGGCACTTAAGGATTTAACACGTTGGGCATGTAGCCCAATCGCTGTATCTCACTCATATTCTGATCGGGACCAATTAGTCCCCTTTCAAACAAATCTTGTATGGAGCTTTCCATGGTCTGCATTCCGTACTTGCTCCCCGTCTGTATCGAGGAGTAGATTTGATGGGTTTTTCCCTCTCTTATAAGGTTTTTTATGGCCGGCGTGGATATCATAACTTCCACCGCGGGGATCAAACCCTGCTTGTCCACTCGGGGAAGAAGCCTCTGGGACACCACTCCAACCAGGGTATTGGCCAGTTGAATTCTCACCTGTTGCTGCTGGTGGGGCGGAAATACATCGATAATCCTGTCTATGGACTGGGGGGCACTTTTGGTGTGCAAAGTGGAAAGCACTAGATGCCCCGTCTCCGCAGCGGTAAGGGCAATTGAAATTGTCTCCAGGTCCCGCATCTCTCCCACCAGTATCACATCCGGGTCCTGCCTCAATGCGGCTCTTAAGGCCGCCGAAAAACTCTGTGAATCCGTTTTTATTTCCCTTTGATTTACAATACTCTTTTTGTGGCTGTGTAAAAACTCAATTGGGTCTTCTAGGGTTATTATATGGCAGCTTCGCTGGGAGTTTATGATATCTATCATGGCCGCCAAGGTAGTGGATTTGCCGCTACCGGCAGGGCCGGTTACAAGGATAAAACCGCTCTCCTTCTCCGCCAACGTCCGTATCACGGGAGGCAGGTTCAGCTCCTCAAAAGGCGGTATTTTATAGGGAATCAGCCTTATGGCAAGGCCCACTGAACCCCGCTGTTTAAAGACATTTATCCTGAACCTACCGATATGGGCTAGTGACAGGGACAGGTCAACCTGGCCTTCTTCCTCCAGCAGGCTTAGTTGTTCCTGGCTCAAAATTTCCGCCGCCAGATTCTTTGTGGATTCCGGTGTCAAGCGTTCCATCTCAGAAAACACCAGTTTCCCGTATATCCGCATAACCGGTGGCACCCCCACCGTCAGATGAAGGTCCGAGGCATTGTTATCGACGGCCATTTCAAGCAGGCCATGCATTTTTACCATGTCTTGTTCCCCCTAAATTTCCACAGTTGTAGCCTTTAGTATCTCTTCCACGGTTGTTACTCCTCTTAGCACCAGGCCAACTCCATTTTCTTTTAAGGTTTTCATGCCGTTTTTAATCGACAATTCCTTAATTTTATCCGCGGAGGCCTTGTTGATGATGAGGCGGCGGTGGTCCTTCAAAATCTTCAGCACTTCGTAAATGGCAACTCTTCCCCTATAGCCCGTATTGTTGCAAAAGGAGCACCCTTTGCCCTTGTTAAGCTTTTGAGGTCCGCCGATTCCCAAGGATAAAAGCTCCTTGTCATCGGCATCGTATTCTATTTTGCATTCGGGACATATTTTCCTAACAAGCCTCTGTGCAACTACCCCTATTACCGAAGATGCTATTAGGAAGGGTTCCACCCCCATTTCGATCAGGCGGGTAACTGCACTAGCAGAATCATTCGTATGTATGGTGGATAAAACCAGGTGACCTGTAAGGGCCGCACGGATGGCGATGTCGGCAGTCTCGGTGTCACGTATCTCGCCGACCATGATTATGTTGGGGTCCTGCCTCAAAATGCTCCTGAGCCCCTCTGCAAAGGTCAGCCCGATTTTGGGCTGAACTTGAACCTGGTTTATTCCTTCCAGCATGTATTCTACCGGGTCTTCTATGGTCACTATGTTTTTCCCGGTAATATCGAGTTCGTGCAATGTGGAATAAAGAGTGGTTGTCTTGCCGCTTCCGGTAGGACCCGATACCAGAATCATCCCATAGGGGTAGTTGATGATTTTTCTATATTCTGCAAGGTTTTCGGGGCTAAAGCCCAGGTTTTCCAATTTCATAAAGTATTTGTCCCTGTCCAGGATTCGGATCGCCACTTTTTCACCGTGGACCGTGGGGAGTGTTGAAATCCGCAAGTCCACATTCGTGTGGTCAAACTCGAATTTTTTCCTTCCGTCCTGGGGCAGGCGCTTTATTGTGATATCCAGGTGGGAAATAATCTTTATCCTGGCAACTACGGGACTGTGCAGATGCTTGGGATATTTCATGGTCTCATGAAGGACGCCGTCTATCCTGTACCGAATCTTTACGATATCCTCTCCCGGTTCTATGTGTATGTCGCTGGCTCCGGTTCGTATCCCCTGCTGAATGATAGAGTTTACCAACTTGACCACAGGAGCCCTTTCCGAAGCTTCCAGCTCATTTTCCACTGCAACTTCTACGTTATTTTCCCCAAAGGCTGCCAGCTCATCGAGAACCTGTTCAATGGATTCTTTCATCGTATAGTATTGGTTGATAACTGCCAGTATATCGTCTTCGTCTGCCAGTACCGGCTTAACGTTGAGGCCGGATGTAAGTCTTATGTCATCAATGGCGAAAATATCCAGGGGATTGCTCATGGCCACGACCAGGTGGCCTTCTTCCTTTTTCACGGGAACAGCTTTCAGCCGCCTGGCCAGCGATTCGGGTATAGTTTTTACTGCCGTAGGATCTATCAGATACCTTTGCAGATTGACCTGGGGTATGCCCAGCTGAATTCCCAGGATTTCTATTAATTCCTGCTTGGATACTGCCCCCATGTCCTTTAGGACCTTCCCCAGCTTTTCCCCCGTCTTACTTTGTATTTCAAGGGCTTCCTCTAGTTTTTCCGGCTCAACCAAGCCGTATTCCACCAACATCTCCCCGAGCTGTTTCCGCCTGGCTTCTTTCAAAGCTTTACCTCCCTAAAATACACGTATATCCCTATGGCTAATTTACTATATGTCCCGGGTTTTATCTGGATAAAAAGTACTAGGATGGATTTATTTGTAATATATAACAACATGAGTATTTTTGCAACTATTTGTGTCAAAAAAACTTGAAAATCTTTGTAAGTTTATTAAAAATTATTCCGCAGCTCGTCGGGAATAGCGCCAAAGGCATAAAAAATCCCCAGGCGAACAGGCAATCATTGGCATGGCACCGTTTAGTCCTGTTGTGCCCGGGGTATGCATGAAAGTTGCAAAGCTGATTCGAAATCAATAAAGGTACCTGGTTACAGGCATTTCGAAACCGCCCCAATTACCAGCCCCGCTCGGCGTAGCGGTCCTCGAGCCTTTCTATTTCCAGGCTCTGCATCGCCTCGCCAAGGCCTTCGGATATTCTTGCCAGTGCATCGGGATCATCGTAATTCCTGACGGCCTGCACAATGGCCCTTGCCATTTTCTCGGGCTTTTCTGACTTAAATATACCCGAGCCAACAAATACTCCATCACAGCCCAGCTGCATCAAAAGGGCAGCATCGGCAGGTGTTGCAATGCCTCCTGCGGCAAAGTTCAGTACAGGAAGTTTGCCGGTTTTGGCTACCTGTTTTACCAGTTCAAAGGGGGCCCCCATTTCCTTGGCTGCGGTCATGAGTTCTTCTTCCGGCATGTTGGAAAGATTTCTGATTTGGCCCATGACCGTGCGGATGTGCTTCACGGCTTCTACCACGTTGCCTGTGCCTGCCTCTCCTTTCGTGCGTATCATGGATGCTCCCTCTCCTATGCGGCGGAGGGCCTCTCCCAGGTTCCTGGCACCGCACACAAAGGGCGTCTTAAATTGGGTTTTGTCAATGTGATAGGATTCATCAGCAGGTGTCAGGACCTCGCTCTCATCTATGTAGTCAACACCTAGGGCTTCTAAAATCTGCGCTTCAACGAAATGGCCGATTCTGCATTTGGCCATCACAGGAACAGATACCGATTCTTTTATTGCCTTGATGATTTTAGGGTCCGACATGCGGACAACTCCGCCCTGCTTCCTGATATCTGCAGGGACCCGCTCCAGGGCCATCACGGCTACAGCCCCGGCCTCTTCGGCAATTCTGGACTGTTCGGGCGTGGTGACATCCATTATTACTCCGCCCTTCAGCCTTTCATTGATTTGATTTGACATAAAGCACAACCTCCTTGTTTGCTCCCTTTCGGCAATGTGGTATAATAAATGTACCGGTGTATAATCCTGGAAGACTATACGTACACTATTATGTCATTCTCGCAAGTGTTTGTCAATACACTTTATAAATGTTCTGTATCGGAGGTTAATATGGATAAATATGTATCGATACATTTAGACCCCTCTTCAGCGAAACCCCTTTATCTGCAAATATGCGATGGTGTTGCCGATCTAATTGAAAAAGGCAAGCTCCCTTACGGAGAAAAGCTTCCTTCCATCCGCCAAATGGCCTCGTTTTTTAATGTCAATGCCGTCACAGTTGTCAATGCGTATAAGCAGCTGGAAGCCCAAGGATATGTTGAAGCTCGCGTCGGCAGCGGCACTTATGTGTCTTTTGCCGCAAATGTGAAAGATTTCGATGAATTTACCACCGCAGATGATGCAGCTCCCCTGCCTCGGGAAGCAAGGTCTGTATTAGAGAGTGCAGCTTTGCCTAGAAGGTTTGACTTTGCAGGGGCTTCCATTTCCCCTGAATATTTTCCCGTCAAAGATTTTAAGGATGTGGTCAATGAGGTGTTGGACAGGGATGGGGGCTATGCTTTAGAGTACCAGGAGAGCAGCGGGTATCATCCCCTTAGGGAGTCGATTGCGGATTATATGAAAACGCAGCATGATCTATTAGTACCTTTTGAAGAGGTTCAGATCGTTTCCGGGGCACAGCAGGGCATAGACATTTTAGCCAAAGCCTTTTTAAATTACGGCGATGTGGTCTACGTCGAAGCGCCAACATATCCCGGGGCCGTCAATGCCTTTAGATCCCGGGGTGCCCACATAGTAGAAATTGAAATGGAAGGAGATGGAATAGATCTTGAAGATTTAGAAAAAAAGCTGGCCAAGAATAAACCAAAGCTCCTTTACACCATGCCGGTCTTTCAAAATCCAACCGGCAACTCGTACAGCATGAAAAAAAAGCAAGAGCTGATAGCTCTTGCTGAAAGGCACGGTTTTTATATTATCGAAGATGACCACATAAGTGACCTTTACTACCGTCAAAAGCCAACTATGCTAAAGGCCATCGATGATGCCGACAGGGTGTTTTATATAAAGAGTTTTTCCAAGCTGTTCTTACCGGGCCTGCGCCTGGCTTTCCTGTGGGTGCCGAAAGCGTATTCGGATAAAATCGCTCTGGCCAAGTACTCATCGGATATATCTTCTTCAGGACTTTTTCAGCGTGCATTGGACCTCTTTTTAAGAAAGGGCCTTTGGCCAAAACATCTAAGGCGCCTCCGAAAAGTATTTTATGAAAAGTGGCAGAAAACCCACGATGCCCTTGCAGAGCAAATGCCTGGAGAGCTTAAATATAACCGACCGGAAGGCGGCCACTTCTTTTGGCTGCAGCTACCCAGGGGTTTCTACTCCATGAACCTGTACCAGGTAGCTATGAAAAAAGGTGTATTCATAATGCCCGGAAACCTGTTTTACATGAGTCAAAGACCCTCGGAAGGCTTTAGACTTAGTTTTGCGCAGATCTCAGCCCGTGATATAGATGAGGGAATCCAGAAGCTTTCCGAAAGCATAAAACTCTTTTTGCAAAATAACTACACAATCATTCAAGGGCCAAATGACCGCCCCCTGCTCTGAGACAAGAATTACAAAAACTACGTTTTTTGTTTTTCAAAGTAAGGAGAGAGATTCATCTTGGCGTATCCTACGTGTTCCGTCATGGCTTTTTCCGCCGCATCGGGGTCATGGGCTGCCAGGGCTTCATATATGCGGCGGTGTTCTTCCAGGGAACAGGCAATCCTGCCCTTAGTCTTCACCGAAACCAGCCTTGCCCTTTGGATAAAATGGTGAAAATTTGAAAGCACCGATTCTAAGGGCCTGCTGTTACTGGCTTTAAATATAATTTCGTGGAACTTAGAGTCCAGTTCCGAAAATTTTTCTACATTTTCCTTATCGGTAAAAAACTCCATTAGGTCTAAAATGTCCTTTAGCTCCTTAAGCTGTTCATCAGTAATCTTTTCCGCAGCCCACCTTGCCGCAAGGCCTTCTATCATCTTACGAATGTCATAGATATCTTCCACATCCTGCATGGTTACACCTTCGACCACAACACCCTTGTTGGGAATGCTTGATACCAGTCCTTCAAGTTCCAGCTGCCTTATGGCTTCCCTTATGGGGGTGCGGCTGACTCCGAGCTCCTTGGCCAGTTTCATCTCTATTAAACTCTCTCCGGGCTTGTAGACTCCATCTAGTATGGCATTTTTTAAACGATGATATATCTTACTCCTAAGGGAATAGCCGGTCTCTTCAAAATCGGATATCATATGATAACCTCCCTGATAATTGAGAAAAATCCTATATTTATTCTACTACACATTTGTTGTTTTTTAAAGGGATTCATGTACTAATATATACATCCTCTAAAATATGAAGCATCTTTTGTCTTATTTCACAGGGAGGAAAAGTATTTAATTGTTTTACGCACCTTGCAACAAAGCTGTTGCAGTACTTTGCCGCTTCCTTTGCAGCAGCGCCTTTTAATTTTGAAACACATGAATGTTTTTGACTTGTGTAGTCATCTTTTAAAGATAAAAAAAGCTCTTGGGGATTTTTTGTTTTGTTCATTTTGAAGAGCAAAATCACTTTATTGATATCTGGCGCAGTACGTTCATCAGGTTAGCATCATAGTATAGAAAATCCCATTCAATTTAGTTATAATATAATTTGCGGTAGCAATGAGACATAAATTTCAGCAATGTCAAATTCACATGATTCGAGGTGGAAGCACATTGATACATATAGTTACCGATAGTTCCTGTGACTTGCCGAATGAATATCTCAAAGAGCACGATATTTCTTTCGTCCCCTTGACCGTCAGGTTTGAAGATGACAAGGAGTATAGGGAAAGGATTGACATCGGGCCTGAAGAGTTCTACAAAAAAATGACTTCTTCAAGGACTCTTCCCAAAACTGCACAGCCTTCCCCTGCTGATTTTCTCAAGGTTTTTGAAGAAGTGGCAGCTCCCGGTGATGAAATCTTGTGCATAACTATTTCGTCAAAGCTCAGCGGGACCTATCAATCTGCCACTTTGGCCAAAAAAATGACTTCCATACCAGTTACAGTCTTCGATTCACTTGCCGCTTCACCGGGTCACGCCCTGCAGATTATGAGAGCGGTTGAACTAAGGAAGCTGGGATATGGTATTGATAAGATTGTTGCTGAATTAACTTATTACAGGGACAATGAAATGAAAATATTCATATATTTTAAGACCCTGGAGAACATAGTGAAGGGCGGCCGCATTACCAAGTTTCAAGGCACGCTGGCCAAGGTTATGAATATTAAGCTTATCTGTGAAGGAATAAGGGGCGAAGTTGTGCCCTTAGAGAAGGTTCGAGGGGATAAAAGGGCCTTGGAACGCCTAATATCAATAATTGGCCAGCAAAGAGATGACTTTTCCGATACAATCCTTTGTATGACCCATACGGGAAATCTCGAGGACGCCGAGTATATTAAGGCCGAATTGATAAAAAGATATAACCCCAAAGAAATACTAATCTATCCCACCGGTTCCACCGTTGCCACTTATGCAGGGCCCGGCGGCATAGTCATAACTTTTTAGAAGGTAAAAGGCCTGTGGATTTTCATTTCCACAGGCCCTTTATATTTCAAAGTCAAATCTTTACTTTGATAAGATCTTTACAATCTCTCCAAAATAAATACAATGGTAGTCATTATCCTTGTACCATATATCTTTTATTTCTTCAGAAAGCAGCTCTGGCTCCAAAGTGT
>Ga0209537_1000542_pt1 | contig 46166 bp, 44 predicted proteins | sample BioPla4DNA1_FD_187698 | JGI IMG/M metagenome (GOLD analysis project Ga0209537, IMG submission 187698) | Biogas fermentation microbial communities from Germany - Plant 4 DNA1 (SPAdes) (version 2) | ecosystem: Engineered > Bioreactor > Anaerobic > Digestate | place: Bielefeld, North... | reverse complement strand
AGCCTCCTCTATGTTTTGATGTTTTATTGGAACATTTCCATCATAACATATGAGGCTATTCTTTTTTATATTTTTTCCTACAATTATTTTACACTAAGCTATTTCCCAGCCCTTAAACAAGTCTTCATAAAGTTTTTAGCAAAGTCTAAGTTCCCCCATAGGTGTAGGTGGGGAAAGCCTGCAAAGATCTGTTCATTAGCAACTATTGTTGCCCTTTCCTTGCCTGTAGATTCTTTGACTGCTAAAAAATCCTCCCCATCATAATCCGCCTTAGTATAGTGGAATTCATGGGCCTTGATGGAGTCAGCTTTTTTACATAAAAGATTATCCCTTTGGGCAACAAGCCTCTTATAGCCGAAGTTTTGTAACTTATCTGTAAGTAGGCTCTTATGCTTAAGGATGCCTACCATTTCCTTCCCCTCTAGGCTGGAGCCTAGGTACAAATATCCTCCACTTTCAGCATATATGGGAATACCCTTTTCATAGGCTTCAGCTATACTTGCAAGCATGGATTTATTTTGGGATAGGTCATCAGCATATAACTCAGGATAACCTCCCCCTATGATTATTCCATCTATATCAGCTGGTAAGCTTTCATCCCTTAGGGGCGAAAATTCCACCAATTCAGCTCCAAGTCTTTTAAGTAGGTCTAGATTGTCCTCATAGTAAAAGCAAAAGGCCTCGTCCCTGGCAAGGGCAATCCTAACCCTTCCTAACCCTTCTATCTTTATATCTTCATATTCCAAGGCCGGTGCTTCTTTAGCTAACTCTAAAAGACCATCCAGATCTATGTATTTTTCAGCATTTGCGCCTAATATATCAATTTTTCTTCTAAGATCCCTAACCTCATCAGCAGTAATAAGTCCTAGATACCTGCTTTCAATCCTAGCCTCTGGTAGGTTGGGTAAGAAGCCATAGACCTTTAAGTTTAGATTCTCCTCTATCATCTCCTTGTAGCAGGGATAAACCATTGGGCTGATTCCATTTAGGATTACTCCCTTAATAAGATTATCCTTATACTCTAAAAAGCCCTTAAGCATAGCTATTAGGGAAGCTGCCATGCCCTTGGCTTGTACAACCAGGACTACTGGGGTTTGGGTCCTGTTAGATAGGTCGTTTGATGAATATTTAGTAGTATCCATGCCCAGGCCATCGTAAAGGCCCATAACCCCTTCTATGATGGAGATCTGGCTAGCCTTACCATTTTCAGCCAGTAGATACTTGCTAGTATTTTCTCCGCATAAGTACATATCTAAATTTCTAGATTTAACTCCAGTTATTTTACTATGAAACATGGGATCTATATAGTCAGGGCCTGACTTAAAGGAATGGACCCTCAATCCCCTATTTAACAAACCCTTCATAAGGGCACATATGGTGGTAGTCTTTCCACTGCCACTGCCGGTTCCAGCAATCATCAATCGGTTTAATTTAGCATTTTTCATTGATTTTCCCATAACTATCTCCTAAGTCTTTTTTTATTTTTATTATATTATCATAAGTTGAAATGTCAAATTAGCTTTAAGGTTCTTAAAGCAAATCCATATCCATAAAATATTATATAAAATTATTTAGGAGATGTTGTAATGGACTTTTTATTAATTATCGGAATTATAGGGGCCTTATCTGCTTGGATTGGGATTTTATCAGGTATTTTACTTTCATTTGTTATAAATAAGCAGAGTAATAAATTTAGAGAAGCTGCAGATGAGTTTATAGCTGGCATGATGATTTCCATAGTCTTTTTCGATCTCCTGCCAGCATCTGTAAAAATAGGTAATATTTATATAACTTCCCTGGGGATAGGCCTAGGACTCTTATTAACTCTATCTATTGAAAATAAACTTAAGCTTGATAAGCCAAAATTTAGTAAGATTAATAATGACAGATCCTTAAAATCAGCAATCTATATGGCTATGGCCATAGCCCTACACCATTTACCCATGGGCTTTGCATTAGGTTCTTTATATCTGGCAGATCCAAATAAAGGTGTTCACCTTGCTTTAGTTATTATACTACATGGAATACCAGAAGGTTTTATATTAGGAAGCCTGTTTAATGAAAGTAATATGGGTATATTGACTAATATTTTTTTATCCATCTTTACAGCAGTCCCAACTGGCCTTGCTGCCTTCTTTAGTTCTACTTTAAGTAAGCCTTCATCAATAATATCCGGATTAAGCCTAGCTTTAACTAGTAGTATAATCCTACATATAATCTTTAGTGAATTATTATTTAACAAAAACGAAATTTTAAAGGGGAAGTCTATTCTTGGATTATTCATAGGTATACTGATAGGCATATTAGTAATATCCATATCATAAATCTAGACTTTAATAGATAGGCAATATTTCAAACATTTCAAATCTCTCAAGAATTCTCACCATATCATCCTTGGAGCCAATTCCAAGGATTCCATTAACCTTTAAATTTAGTAAAAGAAAGTACACTAATTCCTGGCCGCATATCATACAATCTTTTCCATATTTTGTCTTCTCCATATTAAAGATTTTCTCAAATTATAAAAGGCCTAGTATTTCTACTAGGCCTAAGTTTTATGTATGGTGGAGGCGGTGGGAGTCGAACCCACGTCCGAAAATACTTCCTCAAGAGCTTCTCCGAGCGCAGTCAGTATTTTAAGATTCCCTCCACTTGACCCCTACTGACAGGGTTCAAGTTTCGGTAGCTTCTTAGATTCCGTTCCTAGCCCGAAGCAAAGCTAGGCGCGGGACCCCACTAGGTTGGCGCCCTATTCCAAGCCGTGGGCAACTTGGGTAGGACGTGCAGCTTTAATTAAGCTGCAAGTGCGTAATTATCGTTTGCGTTTATTTTTTGTGCCACTTTTAACGTTGCTTGGCGACAACGACTCGCTACTCTTGATTCCGTATCCCCGTCGAAACCATTTCGCCCCCATAATATTTAATTTTCAATTAGATTATAGCAGATTAAATAAATTATGTCAACTTGATGACTGGCTTAAAAGCCAGTCAAATCAAGGTCTCTAAAAGGCTTACATATATTTTGGTGAGGCATGCTGCCTCATTCTTCTTTCGGCTTCTTTTTTAGCTATATCTTCCCTCTTATCATATAGTTTTTTACCCCTGGCCGTAGCCAGCTCCACCTTCACCTTTCCATTTTTAAGATAGACTGATAGAGGTATGAGGGTAAGTCCCTTTTCCATCAGGGCTTGTTTTAATTTTCGGATTTCCCTCTTGTGTAAAAGTAATTTCCTCTTCCTTAAGGGGTCAACGTTGAAGATGTTGCCCTGCTCATAGGGACTTATGTGCATGTTATTTATATACACCTCTTCATTATCTATGGTTGCATAACTATCCTTTATATTAAGTTTTCCCTGCCTAATGGACTTAACTTCTGTACCCTTAAGGACAATGCCTGCTTCTATAGTTTCTATTATATGGTAATCGTGCCTTGCCTTCCTATTTTTTGCTAGAACTTTAACTCCCTCTTTTTTCATTATATCACCTTCATCTTTTTCTAGCTTTAAGTCTAGCAAATAAATAGAAGGCTGTCAATTAGTCTATTAAGGCAAAGTCGATATTTCTCCTTAAAGGATCAGCACCTATAACTTCAATATTGACTACATCGCCGATGCGATAAATCTTTTTACTTCTTTCTCCTATAATATAGTAGTTCTCTTCATCAAAATAGTAATAATCATCAAGCATGTTGCTAAAGTGGACCAAACCTTCTATGGTATTTTCCAGCTGAACGAAGATACCAAAGTTGGTTATGGAGGATATGATGCCCTCGTATTTTTCTCCAATTCTACTGCTCATATATTGGGCCTTCTTCAGATCTTCTACTTCCCTTTCGGCCTCTTCTGCCCTTCTTTCTGTCATGGATGTATGGTCTGCTATCTCTGGTAATCTTTCCTCCAACATCCTTAATTTATTAGGGGTTAATTTACCCTTTAGGTGGTCCTTTATAATCCTATGGATTACTAGGTCTGGATACCTCCTAATAGGGGCTGTAAAGTGGGAGTAGTATTTGGCTGCCAAGCCGAAGTGGATATCTGGCTCTTCACTATATCTTGCCTTTCTAAGGGATCTTAAAAGTAGGGTGCTTATAACTTGCTCTTCGTTGGTTCCCTTTATATCCTTAGTAAGCTGTTGGAGTTCCTTTGGATGGATTTCCTTCCCCTTTAGGACGTAACCAAAGTTATGGATAAACTTTGTGAAATCGGCTATCTTCTCTTCAGAAGGCTCCTCGTGGATCCTATATAGGAAGGGTATCTCCAGCCAGTAGTATTCCTCTGCTACCGTTTCGTTGGTAACCAGCATAAACTCCTCAATTATCCTATTGGCTATCCTCCTATCTACCCTCTTGATTTCAACTGGGATGCCATTTTCGTCTAGGATGATCATAGCCTCTGGAAAATTAAAGTCAATGCTTCCCCTTCTTTCCCTTCTCTTATAAAGGATTTCAGCCAATTCCTTCATCAGGTCTAATTCTTCCAGTAGGTCCTTAAGCTTTTCCTTTGCCTCTTCATCATCATTTTCAAGATAATCGGACACATCATCATATATCAACCTTGCCCTACTCCTGATAACTGCCTCTAGGATCTCATGTTTAACCACATTTCCATTCTTATCGATCTCCATAATTACCGATAGGGTCAACCTATCTTCATTAGGATTTAGTGAACAGATGCCGTTGGAAAGTTCCTTAGGCAGCATAGGCACTACCCTATCTACTAGGTAGACGGAGTTTCCTCTCTTAAAGGCCTCCTTATCTAGGATGGAGTTTTCCCTTACATAGTGGGACACATCTGCTATATGGACTCCTAGGCTGTAGTTTCCATTTTCCAGCCGTTCTATGGAGATGGCATCATCTAAGTCCTTAGCATCTGCCCCGTCAATTGTAAAGGTCTTAAGCTCCCTTAAGTCCACCCTTCCTTCCATATCCTCCTGGGTGACTTCCCGCTTAATACTAGCCGCATATTTTTTCACCCTATCAGGGAATTCTTCAGGTAGTTTAAACTGCCTGATTATGGATACTATATCGGTCCCCTTTTCATCCATGTAGCCCAGGACCTCAACTACCTTTCCTTCAGGATTTCTCCTGTACTCCGGCCATTTTGTAATCTCAACAACTACCTTCTGCCTGTCCTTGGCACCGTTAAAGGAGCTCTTTGGTATATAGACATCGTAGGAGATCTTGCTATTATCCGGGATTAGGAAGCCAAAGTTTCTACTTTCTTCGAAGGTTCCAACGATGAATTGATTTTCCCTGGCAAGGATTCTAATTATCTCTCCCTCATCCCTTCTCCCACTTGCAGACCTTCTTAAGATATTGGCTATTACCCTGTCCCCATGCATGGCACCAGCCATACTTTCAGCAGGGATGAAGATATCGTCACGGCTCCTATCATCTGGCACCACAAAGCCAAATCCCTTTTCATTTCCTTCTAGGGTACCAACTACTAAGTATTCATTATTTATTGGAACATATCTTTCATGCTTAGTCTTTATTAAAAGACCTTCCTTTTCCAAACTATCTAAGATTTTATAGAATTCTTCCTTTTCCTTATAATCGATCTCGAATTCAACTAGGAGCTGCTCCTTCACCATCGGCTTATAGTCTTCTGAGTTTACGAATTCTAAAATCTTTTCTCTTATGGTCATACTCGGTCCTCCTCTGTGAGGTAATAATTTTAGCACTTATGTTATTATTTACCCGAATAAAGAAAAATAATGTAAGAAATCTTACATTATTTTATCTTTCCGCCATATTGGATCCTATTAAATAGGTCCGCATCGAACTTGTACATATTCAATTTCTTTTCCTCATGGACTTTTAAGGCTATATTGATCAATTCATCGATTAATTTTTCGAAGGAATAGCCCTTACCCTCCCATAGATAAAAGCCTATGGAGCCAGGTATGGTGTTGATTTCATTTACAAAGACATTTTCATCCTTATCTACTAGAAAATCAATCCTAGCAGTTCCCCTTCCATCTATGGCCATGAAGGATCTCTTAGCTAAATCCTCTATCCTTTCCCTTAAACCATCAGAAATATCTGCAGGTATAACCCTTCTTTCACCGGAGGATTTTCCACCCTTCATATTGCTCCTTATATATTTATCTTCGAAGGTTAATACTTCCTTCCAGCCTAAGGGTTCTTCGCATAAGGAAGTAATAACTTCATCATCATAGCCTAAGACTGCACAGTTGATTTCCCTAGGACTTTCAACTGCCTGCTCTACTATAACCTTCCTATCATAGCTTACAGCCACATCCATGGCTTCTATTAAGGCTTCTTGATCCTTAGCTATATTTATACCGATACTTGAACCTAGGTTTGCAGGTTTAACAAAGACTGGGTATTTTAACTTCCCTTCTATCTCCTTAATTACCTGTTCCCTATTATTCTTCCAGCTGCTCCTATAGAACCATAGGTATTCTACTATAGGCAGGCCGTTGGCCTTAAATACATCCTTCATTAGGATCTTATCCATACCTACGCTGGAAGCTAATACTCCACAGCCTACATAGGGTATATCCATTAGCTCCAGGAGTCCTTGGACGGATCCGTCCTCCCCATGGGTTCCGTGTAAGGCTGGGAAGACTATATCTAAGCTGCCTAATACCTTTTTACCGAATAAGCCTATATTCTCCGGATTAGGATAGTATTTATGATTGCCACAGTTAGGAGAAATAAATATTTCTTGAGCATCCTTTAGGTTGTTATTTTTAAAGTTTTTAAAATCTAATAAACAATCTCCTGTTAACCACTTACCCTCTTTAGTTATGTAGATAGGTACTACTTCATACTTTTTCTTGTCAATATTTTCTATTACTTGTAAACCTGTAATTACGGAAACCTCGTGTTCAACACTTCTTCCACCAAAAAGTATACCTACTCTTTTCAAAATTACAGCCTCCTTTACTCATTGTAATTATCTGGCAAATCGTTCTCAAATAAGACAACATCCTTAGGTTTCGTTAGACTAGCTAACCTTTCAGTTGCTTCATTTAGGTTGTTTACTACGAAGACATTGTCAGGATTGAAGTTAACTTCCATTAAACCTTCATAGATAGGTTTAGTACGCTTCTTACCTATTAGGATTGCATAGTCGCACACCTTACCTATATTAGTACCAAACTCCCTATTGGCTTCCTCTTCCATTGCACCTAATTCCACCATACCAGGTGTTACTATTATCTTCCTACCCTCTTTAAACTGGCTTAAGACATCAAGGGCAGCCTTAGCTCCGATAGGGTTAGAATTGAAGGCATCATCGATAACAATAACCCCAGTACCAGAATCTATTAAATTCAACCTATGGGGTACTGGTTGAATCTTGCTAATACCCCTTGCAATCTCTTCAAAGGTCATGCCCATGGACATGGCAACACATACCCCTGCCAAAATATTATATATATTATGCTTACCCAATAGTTTAGTAGTACACCTAATGCTATTGCCCTTCTTATCCCTTAGGTTAAAGGAAGAGCCTAATTCAGAAACTTCTATTTCATCGGCATAGACATCTAGATTCTCCACATCTTCTATACCATATAGGATTTTTTCCTTAAAGGTTTTATCGGCTAATTTTTTAACATATTCATTGTCATAGTTAAATATGGCAATACCGTCTGCTGGTAACTCTTCAATAAGCTCATATTTGGTCTTCATGATATTCTCAATATTTTTAAAGGTTTCTAGGTGTACGGGTCCAATGGAAGTAATCACCCCTATTTTAGGCTGACAAAGCTCCGCTACTTCCTTAATTTCTCCAATTTCCCTAGCCCCCATTTCTGCAACGAAGATCTCATGGGATTCATCTAATTCATTGTTAATAACCTTAGATAGCCCCATAGGAGTGTTGTAGGATTCTGGGGTGTTTAAAACCTTATATTTTTCTTCCAGTATAATTCCTACTATAAATTTAGTGCTGGTTTTGCCAAAACTTCCAGTAATCCCAACTACTGTCAGGTCTTCTCTAGCCTTAATCTTGCCTTGGGCTGCATCATAAAAGCCTTGATTTATCCTTCTTTCAAAGGGTACCATTACCATATTAGCCAGTAACATAGTTAAAGCTTGGTATTTATAAACTAAAAAGGCAACTACTAATGATAGTAGAATCATCCAGGAATTTTTCGCTGTAACGAAGGCTAATATGGGTAGTATTATCAGTACACCGCTTATTATAAGATTTGCAATATAGAGCCTAGTAGCCCTTTGAGTAAAGACCAAGGGTTTTTTTACCGGTTGGTCATCCTTCTTAAAGCCAAAGGCCCTTTCCTTATTGTTTTCAATCCATTTTTTAAAATTATCGCTTTTGTACTCCTCCAATTGAACCATATGTAAGGAATATTTTGATCTATTAGCTATAAGTATCAATGTCACAATTAAAATGGACAAGCCTATAATATAATCCATAATTTACCTCCCATCGAAAAATGCATTTATTACTGCCCTAAATCTGTAGAAATCATCTAAATATGAATAATGACCTGCTCCTTCTAATACTACTAATCCTGAATCCTTTATTTCCTTTTCCATAATGTGGGCCATATATAGCGGAGTTGCATCGTCCTGGTCGCCCCATATAAGCAGGGTAGGGGCTTTTATATCCTTAAGTAGATCCTTTAGGTTCTCATTTACCACCCTTACTAAAATCTTTCTCATAACACCTGCAGCATCCCTATAATCATCAGAACCAAAGCGCTTGTAGAATTTTTCTAGCCTCTCCTCATCCTTGATCCAAAAGAAGAGGTTCTTATAGATAAATTTCATGGCCTTGAAGCTATAAACCCTTATGTAATAATCTAATCCCCGCTTTGGTATAAGGCCTGCACTATCTATTAGTACTATCTTATTTACCATATCTGGATATTTAGAACCCATGATTATGGATAGTTTACCACCGAAGGAATGTCCAATAAAACTAGCCTTTATAATCCCTTCGTCTAATAAAAAGTTTCTAACGATTTCCGCATACTCAAAAGAACCTATTACCTCCTTGGGCTCTTCAGATTCTCCAAAGCCAGGTAAATCCAAGGCATACACCTTATACCTATCCTTAAGTATATTAACGATAGATAATACTGTATTTATATTGGCTCCCCAGCCATGGAGGACCACAATAGGTTCTCCTTCACCTTCGACTATGTAATTGATTTTTAATCCATTCACTACTTTAATCATATATCTATACCCCATTATTGATTTTTCCCATAATATAGTAATTCTAGAACTATTATATATATATTATACTATCATCCACAATAAAACATTATATCATATTAAACCGGGATTATACAGTCATGAAATATGTAATTATTATATCTTTGGAAGATTAATTCATAAATCCTTCAAGTTAAATCATACTTATATGGCCTTGTTACTAAAGCTATATAAAGACTATATAATTGACCTTACCTTAGTATTTTTTATATGGATATTGACCTTCCTTGTATAATATAAATAAAAAGGGCTGTTTCCTAACTTTTAAAGGTTAGGGAACAGCCCATTCTTTTATATTAATTAAAACAGTATACCTGTTCCGAATAGGTCAGCAAAAACTAGTGCTACTATTGTTATAAGTTTAATTAAAATGTTAAGTGAGGGTCCTGATGTGTCCTTAAATGGATCACCTACTGTGTCACCAGTAACAGCAGCCTTATGGGCTTCGCTACCCTTACCACCATGGTGGCCGTCCTCTATATATTTCTTAGCATTGTCCCAGGCTCCACCAGCATTTGACATAAAGATTGCCATTAATACACCTGTAATTAGGGAGCCTACGATAAGTCCACCTAATGCTTCTGCACCTAGTAATACACCAACTACTACTGGTACTACAACAGCTAACAATCCTGGTACTATCATCTCTTTAAGGGCTGCCTTAGTACTAATGTCTACACAGTTTGCATAGTCTGGCGTAGTCTTACCTTCCATTATACCTGGTATTTCTCTAAACTGCCTTCTAACTTCTTCTATCATCTCGTTAGCTGCCTTACCCACAGCGTCCATAGTCATAGCTGAGAATAGGAATGGCAGCATACCACCTATGAAACCACCAGCTATAACAGTGGGCTTAGCCATATCAATTCCAGTTAATCCAACAGCTTGGTTATAGGAGACGAATAAGGATAGGGCTGTTAAAGCAGCACTACCTATTGCAAAACCTTTTCCAATGGCTGCCGTAGTATTTCCTACTGCATCTAACTTATCTGTTATATCCCTTACTTCATTTGGCAATTCACACATTTCAGCAATTCCACCAGCGTTATCCGCAATAGGACCATAAGCATCTACAGCTATAGTCATACCTGCAGTTGATAACATACCTACTGCTGCTAAGGCTATACCAAATAAGCCTTCAATAGAGCTTGTACTACCACCAGATAGGAAATATGCAGCAACAGTACCTAAACTTATTACTACTAGTGGCCCAACTGTTGACATCATACCTACTGATAGCCCGCCGATTATGTTAGTTGAAGATCCAGTTTCTGACTCCTTAGCAATCTTTTTAACTGGAGCATAGTCTTCAGAGGTATAGTATTCAGTAATCTTAGAAATTATAAGACCTACGATAATCCCTATTACGACTGCTGTAAAAGGCTTAGTTGTTTTTAATATTATCTTACTTAAGATAAATCCACCAACCATGGAAATGGCAGAACTTGCTAATGTACCGTTATTAAGAGCTTTTTGTGGGTCCTTGTCCCCCCTAACAAAAAATACTCCAATCATTGATGATAATACACCAATGGCGACAAAAGCTAGGGTATATTGGACACCAGCTGTTTCATAAGCTATCATACCCAGTGTAATAGCTGAAATTATTGCTCCAACATAGGATTCAAAAAGGTCAGCACCCATACCTGCAACGTCTCCAACGTTATCACCAACGTTGTCGGCAATAACTGCAGGGTTTCTTGGGTCGTCCTCTGGAATACCCGCTTCAACTTTACCAACTAGGTCTGCTCCAACGTCCGCAGCCTTTGTATAAATACCTCCACCTACTCTAGCAAATAAGGCTATAGAAGATGCTCCAAGGCTGAAGCCTGTAACTATGTCAGGATCTTCAAATATTATGTATAAAAGACCAATACCTAGAACACCAAGCCCAACAACGCACATTCCCATTACAGATCCACCTGAAAATGCTATGTTTAAGGCCTTGTTCATTCCTGATTCCCTAGCAGCATTGGCAGTTCTTACGTTAGCCTTAGTGGCAACCTTCATTCCAAAATAACCAGCTGCCGCTGAAAATAAGGCACCTATTAGGAAGCAGATTGCAGTTTTGAAACCTAAACCTGGTGCTATAGTTAAAATTACAAAAAGTACAACCACAAAAATTGCTAATGATTTATATTGCCTTCCTAAAAAGGCCATAGCACCATCAGCAATATAGTTAGAAATCTCTATCATTCTTTCATTTCCCGGACTAACTTGATTAATAGAATTTGCTTTGTATAAAGCAAATAAAAGTGCCAATATTCCCACTATTGGCGCTGATAAGATAGCTAAATCCATTTTATTTCCCCCTTAGTTAATTAGCAGCTAATACTAATGTTGATATGATAAATATAACTGCTGATATTATAGTCGCTCTTTGTAATGTAGCTTCTCTACTTGTACTTCTATTCTTTCCCCATAATTGTTCTGGCGCACTACCAGCTAAGGCTCCTAAGCCATTTTCTGCACCTTCTTGTAATAGGACGCTAACAATAAGTCCTAAAGCGGATATCATGACTAATGCTGAAAATAAGGTTTGCACTTCTACACCTCCTATAACGAATTATCTACAGCTTGTTACTTTCTAGATTAACATTAATATTTTAACATAGGGCATATTTAAAATCAATAGCTACAAAGCTTAATACTTCTTCCTTTGTTTGTGATAGCTATTGATTCACCCGAAAATTAGTATTCCAATACCTTAGATAAGAATTCCCTAGTTCTTGGATTTTGTGGATTTTCAAATAGGTCCTTGGCCCTATTTTCTTCCACTATTTCCCCATCAGCCATGAAGATTACCCTATCGGCCACCTGCTTAGCAAAGGCCATCTCATGGGTAACTACCACCATGGTCATACCTGATTTGGCTAGGGATTTCATTACTCCTAATACCTCCCCTACCATTTCTGGGTCAAGGGCCGAAGTTGCCTCGTCAAAAAGCATGACCTTAGGTTCCATGGCAAGGGCCCTAGCTATGGCAATCCTCTGCTTTTGTCCACCTGAGAGAGAAGCTGGATAGGCATCCTTTTTATCTAATAGGTCCATAGTCTTCAATAGTTCAATGGCCTTCTTCTCCGCCCCTTCCTTTGTAAACTTACCAGTCAAGACTGGTGCTAGGGTTATATTTTCTAGGACGGTTTTATGAGGAAAGAGGTGGAAGTGTTGGAATACCATTCCAATCTGCTGCCTAATCTGATTAATATCGCTGCCGGCCTTGGAGATATCCTTACCATTTATATAGATGGATCCAGATGTAGGCTCCTCTAAATAGTTTATACACCTAATCAGGGTGCTCTTACCAGAGCCGGAGGGGCCTATTAAGCCTATTACTTCCCCTTCTTTTATTTCTAGATTTATATTCTTTAGAACATGTTTATCTCCAAAATGTTTGTTCAAATTAACTATCTTAATCATTTTGATTCAACTTCCTTTCAAGTAGACCTACAAGTTGGGATAATGAGAAGGTAAATAGGAAATATATAACCGCTACTATAATCAAGGGGTTAAAGGGTTGGAAGCTGCTTCCTTGTACTATCTTAGAAGCATACATTAAATCTGCAACCCCGATAGTTGATGCAACAGATGTCTCCTTGATTAAGGTCACAAACTCATTTCCCAGTGTAGGCAGTATATTTTTTACCGCTTGGGGCAGGATTACGTACCTCATAGTTTGACCGCTGGTTAAACCTAAACTCCTACTAGCTTCAGTCTGCCCCTTATCTATAGATTGGATACCAGAACGGATTATTTCAGCCACATAGGCTGCACTGTTCAATGATACTGCTATTAGAGCCGCTAGGAATCCATCAATATCCGCCCCTAAAAGCACATAGCTACCAAAGTAGACCATGGCAATCTGTGTAATCATTGGAGTACCCCTAACCACTTCAATATATGCAGTGGCTATGGCTCTTAGGGCCCTGTTCTTGGACAATTTCATCAAACTAAAAAGAGAACCTAGGGTAGTACCAAATATTAGTCCTAAAAATGATAATAAAAGTGTTACCTTAACACCCGTCAAGAAATAATACTTATAATCCAGAAATAATTGTATGAGTTTCAATTTATATCCCCCTAAAACTAATAATAATGCAATAGATAAACAATTTAACAATTACAAAATAAAAAACTCGTCTCTAAATTTAGAGACGAGTTAAATACCCGTGGTGCCACTCTAATTGTACTTTAGTCATAGAAAAACTAAAATACAACTCATTTCAAATAACGCTTTGAATGCGTAATGAGATACTCGCCTCAACAGCTTTGTCTCATTAATCTCAGCAACTCTTTTCGTTAAGCTTTCCATCCACCGGTTCTCAGCTCCCCCGGTTCTCTGTAGGATATACTCGACATAACTACTCCTTTGCTTCATCGATTCTAATCCAATTAATTTATACTCTTTATATTATGATTTTTGTTTGCTTTTGTCAAGGAATTATTTTAGATTGTAGAAGGCATTTTTTCCTTTATATTGGGCTGAATCCATTAATTCTTCTTCAATTCTCAACAATTGGTTATATTTAGCCACCCTGTCAGTTCTAGATGGGGCACCAGTTTTTATTTGACCTGCATTTAAGGCAACAGCTAAATCTGCTATAGTTGTATCCTCAGTCTCTCCTGACCTATGGGAGATTACTGCAGTATAGCCATGAACCTTAGCCAGTTCTATTGCATCTAGGGTCTCTGTAATAGTTCCAATTTGGTTTAATTTAATTAAAATTGAGTTAGCTACTCCTTTTTCTATACCCTTTCTTAACCTTTCAGTGTTAGTAACGAATAGGTCGTCTCCCACTAGCTGTACCCTGTCTCCTAACTTTTCAGTTAATAATTTCCAACCTTCCCAGTCCTCTTCATCTAAACCATCCTCTATGGAGATAATAGGATACTTTTCAACTAAATCAGCATAATAATCGATCATCTCTTCTGCCGTTAACTCTCTACCTTCTCCTTCTAATCTGTAAACCTTCCTATCCTTGTCGTATAGCTCTGTAGCAGCCACGTCTAGGGCTAAGACTACTTCTTCTCCTGCTTTATAGCCTGCTTTTTCGATAGCCGTAACTATTGTAGCCAATGCTTCCTCATTGCTGCTTAAGTTAGGTGCAAATCCACCCTCATCGCCAACAGCTGTATTTAGGCCCTTTGATTTTAATTCAGCCCTTAAGCTATGGAAGATCTCAGCTCCCATCCTTAAGGCTTCCCTAAAGTTAGGAGCTCCCACTGGCATGATCATAAACTCTTGTATATCTACGTTATTGTCGGCGTGTTCTCCACCATTTAGGATGTTCATCATTGGTACTGGAAGAAGTTTTCCATTGACTCCACCTATATATTTGTATAAGGGCATTCCTAATTCATTAGCTGCAGCCCTTGCAACAGCTATAGATACCCCCAAGATGGCATTAGCACCTAATTTACCCTTATTTGGGGTTCCATCTAAATCAATTAGTAATTGGTCAATACCTACTTGATCGAATACATCCATTCCTACAACTTCTGGTGCTATTACTTCATTTACATTTTCAACAGCCTTTAGTACTCCTTTTCCTAAATACCTGGATTTGTCTCCATCCCTTAATTCAACTGCTTCAAAAGCACCTGTAGATGCTCCTGATGGTACTAAGGCTCTACCGAAGACCCCATTTTCAGTCCAAACTTCCACTTCAACAGTTGGATTACCTCTAGAATCCAGTACTTCCCTTGCAAATACATCGATTATTATACCCAATTTGACTCCTCCTCCGTATTTAAATTATTCTCTTATAATTAACGATTCACCGGTCATTTCCTTTGGTTTTTCTAGTCCCAACAGGTCTAATAGGGTTGGTGCCAAGTCAGCTAACTTACCATCTTTTAATTTTACATTTTCTTCTCCCACTAGTATTAATGGGACTCTATTAGTTGTGTGGGAAGTTACAGGCTTACCATTTTCATCTAGTAATTTCTCAGAGTTACCATGGTCTGCTGTAACTAAGGCCTTGCCACCCTTTTCCAGTAGGACATCTATTATCTCCCCTAGACAGCTATCTACCGTTTCCACAGCCTTGACAACAGCTGGAATTATTCCAGTATGGCCTACCATATCAGGATTTGCAAAGTTTAATACTATCAGGTCGTATTTGTCCATCTTCAACCTCTTTATTACCTCCTCCTTAACCTCAAGGGCACTCATCTCGGGCTTAAGGTCATAGGTGGCCACCTTAGAAGATGAAATCAATACCCTATCTTCATTTTCATAAGGTTCCTCTATGCCCCCATTTAAGAAGAAGGTAACATGGGCGTATTTTTCTGTTTCAGCTATCTTTAGCTGAGTAAGGCCTTTTTCACTAAGGTATTGGGATAGGGTGTTGTGAAGGATATCTCCCTTAAAGGCTATATGGGCATTTTTAATGGTCTTATCGTATTCAGTCATGGTCACATAATATAAGTCTTGGACCTTATCCCTTTCAAAACCCTCAAAGTCATAGTCTAGGAAGGCCCTGGTTAGTTGGCGAGCCCTATCTGGTCGGAAGTTGAAGAATATTATGGAATCCCCATCTTCTACCCTGGCTACAGGCTCATCACCCTCCATAATGACCGTTGGTACTATGAATTCATCATTGATTCCCTCCTTATAGGAGTGTTCGATAGCCTTTACTGGGTCCTCAGCCTTATTTCCTATACCTTGAGTTATGGCATCATAGGCCTTCTTAGTTCTATCCCATCTCTTATCCCTATCCATGGCATAATATCTACCTGATATGGTAGCTATCCTTCCAACTCCTATCTCATCCATCTTTTCTACTAGTTGGGCCACATGTTCTTTCCCAATAGTAGGCGGTACATCCCTGCCATCTAAGAATACATGGACATATACCTCTTCTAACTCATTTTTCTTCATAAGTTCCAACAGACCATAGAGGTGTTCTATATGGCTGTGGACCCCACCGTCAGACACTAAACCCATTAGATGGATCTTAGACTTATTATTCTTAACATGCTCAATGGCCTTTAAGAAGGCCTCATTTTTAAAGAAGTCCCCATCTTCGATGGTTTTATTAATCTTAGGCAGGTCCTGGTATACCACCCTACCAGCTCCTATGTTTAGATGGCCAACTTCGGAATTACCCATTTGTCCTTCAGGTAAGCCAACTTCAAGCCCACTTGCATCTAATTCTGAATTTGGATATTTTTCCATCAACCTATCAAAATTAGGTGTATTGGCTAATTTAATTGCATTTCCTGGGTAATCTTCACCAATTCCCCAACCATCTAATATTATCAGCATTACCGGTTTTTTTGTCATAAATATTCCTCCAGTTAATAATTAACTAGCTTAACGAAATCCTCCGCCTTAAGACTAGCACCTCCTACTAAAGCACCGTCAATATGGCTTTGAGCCATAAGTTCTTTTATATTGTTAGCTTTTACGCTTCCACCATATTGTATTCTAATTTGATCCTTTAGATCGCCATAAAGTTCTCCAATAATCTCCCTAATGTAAGCAATCATATCATTAGCTTCTTCGGCAGATGCAGTCTTACCAGTTCCTATTGCCCATATAGGTTCGTAAGCTATTACTATATTTTTAACATCTTCAGCCTTAAGGCCTTCAAGGGCTTTAGTAATCTGTCTTCTTACTACATCCTTTTCTTTATTACTTTCCCTTTCTTCAAGGCTTTCCCCAACACAGACAATTGGTTTTATACCATGTTTTAAGGCTGCTATTACCTTTTTATTGACACTTTCATCACTTTCATTGAAGTATTGTCTTCTTTCAGAATGACCTATAATTACATAATCCACTCCCAGCTCCTTTAACATTAGGGGGGATATTTCTCCAGTATATGCACCCCATTCTTCCCAATGCATGTTTTGAGCTCCAACCCTAATGGCTGTACCCTCTACCGCTTCTTTTACGGCAGCTAGGGCTGTAAAAGGAGTGCATAGTACTACCTCTACACCATCCTTTAGCTTGTTAACTTTGATTTCTTCTACTAGATCTACCGCCTCAGCTATAGTTTTATTCATTTTCCAATTGCCTGCAATTATAGGAACACGCAAATTAAAAACCCCCTTTGAAAAATAAAAACAAATATAATCTTTACAAATATTTATCCAAAAATTATCTATCTCTAGTAGTATCTGAAATTCGTAAACTAAAGATTAATATCTAAATTTACTCCTTATCTGAGATGGCAGCAATTCCTGGCAGAACCTTACCTTCAAGCAATTCCAGGGATGCTCCTCCACCTGTGGAGACATGGGTTACCTTATCGGCATAACCAGCTTTTTCAATTGCAGAAGCTGAATCTCCTCCACCTACTATGGTAGTAGCTTCAGATTCTGCTAAGGCCTTTGCTATACCGTAAGTTCCTTTACTGAAGTTTTCCATTTCAAATACACCACATGGTCCATTCCATACTACCGTCTTAGCTTTTTTAATCTCTTCTGTAAAGACCCTTAAGGTTTCCTCACCTATATCCAATCCCATCCAGTCTACTGGAATTTCATCTATTTCTACTGTCTTAAATTCCGTATCATTTTTAAACTCCTTAGCCACTACCACATCAACTGGTAGAAGTAGTTTTACATTTTTCTCTTTGGCCTTTTCCATTAAATTATTGGCCAAATCTATCTTATCTTCTTCCAATAAGGACTGTCCTATTTCATAACCCTTAGCCTTAAGGAAGGTATAAGCCATACCGCCACAGATTAAAATACTATCTACCTTTTCAAGTAGATTCTCAATTACACCGATTTTATCTGAAACCTTGGCTCCACCTAAGATGGCAACAAATGGCCTTTCTGAGTCTTCCAGAGCCTTGCCCATGATAGAGATCTCCTTCTCAACTAGGAAGCCTACTGCTGATGGCAGGTGGGTGGAAACGCCAACATTAGATGCATGAGCCCTATGGGATGTACCGAAGGCATCATTGACATAAATATCACCTAAGGAAGCTAATTCTTTAGCAAAGTTTTCTTCGTTCTTTTCTTCCTCTTTTCTAAATCTAGTGTTTTCCAATAGGGCCACATCCCCTTCATTCAACTTGGAGATTTCCTCCTTAACCTTATCTGAAACTACCAAATCATCCTTAGCAAAAACTACATCCTTATTAAGTAGCTCAGATAATCTCTTGGCCACAGGTAGTAAACTATATTTAGGATTTGCCTCTCCCTTAGGTCTACCTAGATGGGACATTAAGATAACCTTAGCCCCTTCTTTCATTAAATACTCTATAGTAGGTAGGGAGCTTACTATCCTTCTATCGTCAGTTATATTTTGATTATCATCCATGGGAACGTTAAAGTCACATCTAACTAATACCCTTTTTCCTTTAAAATCAAAATCTTTTAATGTTTTCTTGTTCATAATTCCACCTCACTAAGATTATTAGTCGGATCTAAAAAGACCCGACTTTAAAATGTTACTTATTTGCAACCATCTTAGTTAAATCTACTACCCTTTCTGAGTATCCCCATTCATTATCATACCAAGCTACTATTTTTACCATATTATCTATTACCATAGTAGATAAACCATCTACGATTGATGATCTTGGATCGCCAATAAAGTCTGATGATACTAATGGCTCTTCAGTGTATCCTAAGATTCCCTTTAATTCATTTTCACTAGCTTCTTTTAAAACCTTGTTAACTTCTTCTGCAGTAGTTGATCTTTCTACTTCAAATACAACGTCAACTAGGGATACTGTTGGTACTGGAACCCTAACTGAGAAACCGTTTAGTTTACCCTTCAATTCAGGTAATACTAAGGCTACAGCTTTAGCAGCACCAGTAGTAGTTGGAATGGTGTTTTGAGCTGCTGCCCTAGCACGTCTTAAATCCTTATGCCTCTTATCTAATATCTGTTGGTCGTTTGTATAGGCATGAACAGTAGTCATAAGACCTTTTTTAATACCGAACTTTTCTAATATAACCTTTGAAACAGGTGCTAAGCAGTTTGTTGTACAGGAAGCATTTGAAATTATATGGTGGTTATCCTTATCGTACTTATCCTCATTTACACCCATAACTATAGTTATGTCGTCACCTTTTCCAGGTGCAGTTAAGATAACCTTCTTAGCTCCAGCTTCTAAGTGCTTAGATAGACCTTCCCTATCTCTAAAAGCTCCTGTTGAATCTACTACCAGCTCTACTCCTAATTCAGCCCATGGAATTTCTGCTGGATCCCTGTGAGCAACAACCTTAACATGCTTACCATTAATTACGAAACCATCTTCTACAACCTCAACGGTACCGTTAAACTTACCATACATGGAATCGTATCTAAATAGGTGTGCTAAGTCATTTAAGTCTCCTGAAGCGTTGATAGCTACAAGATCAAATTCTTCTGCTCCTCTGTTAAAATATGCTCTTAGAAAATCCCTACCTATTCTACCAAATCCATTTAAACCAACTTTCATTCCCATAATTATTTCCTCCTTAAATATAATTGATTGATTTAATTATGTTAATAAATATTTAGCTTAGTTGACTATGTCCAATATTTTCCTAGCTGCTGCTTCATCAGTAACCAAGGTCATATTGGTATTTAATGTGGAAACAGCCAATATCGCCTGTGCCTTTTCTTCACCTCCTGCTACGCCAATTATATTCTTCAATGCTTTAAACTTATTAAGAGTAAGACCTATGGTCTTATATTCCCATATTTCTTCCCCATCTATATCAAAATAATGACCAAAGGCTTCTGCTACAGCCCCTTTATCTAGTAGTTCCCTAACTTTTTCAATAGGAAGTTTCCTTCTTTCCGCCATAGTATCAGCCCTTCCGATACCAAAGAGCAGTATATTCATCTTTTCTATTATTTCTATAGATTCCTTAATGTCTTTATTTTTTAGAATTACATCTAAACCCTCTCCGTCTAGTCCATCGGGAACAAAGAGTAGGTTGTACTTTCCACCTAATTTTTCAGCTAACTTTGCAGCTATAGCATTAGATTGGGTATTGAGATTACTACCTAAGCCTCCCCTGGCAGGAGTAACTAGGATATCCCTTTCCTTATTATCAGCATGGAACTCATCGGTTATGGCCGCCATGGTATTACCGCCTGTTATTCCGATAATATCTCCTGGCTCTATTAATTCTAAAAGCAATCGATTAAGGAGCTTACCCATATCCTTGATGGCAGTCTTATCCTCACTTATATTGCCAGGGACTATATGAAGGGCTTTTATATTTAATTTTTCCCTCAGTTCCCTTTCTATAACCTTAAGTCCTTTTACTTCACCATATAGGGTAGTTAATTCTGTTAGTAATTCTTTCCCATCTTCCGTAATATACATACCCAAATTGTCTATAATTATTAGTCCTAGATTTTTTAAAATATTTACTTCATCCCTAACACTCCGCTCCTTTAAACCCAGCTCATTACTTATAGCCCTTCTACCAATTGGTTGATTATAATAAATGGAGCGTAATATCATATATCTCTTCTCTATTAGGTCTATGGTTTCAGGAGCTATCTTTTTAATTATTTCTAAAATGTCCATTTTCTATTCACTCCAGCTTGTAGCGGGATTTTTTTGTCCCAGCACTTAATTTTTTGTCCCATCCTAGGGAAAGAATTAGTAGAATAAGAATTCTACTAATTAAAAGTATATAATATATGGATTGATAATTCAAGGAAAATATGGAATTAATTGTACCTCTTCCTCATTGAAGAGGATGGAATATTTAATTCGTCCCTATATTTAGCTACGGTCCGCCTTGAAATGGAAGCGCCTTTTTCCTTTAAAATGTCGGCAATTTTTTGATCACTTAAAGGTTTCCTTGGGTCCTCTTCTTCTATTATCTGTTTAATCATGGATTTTATACTAGTAGATGAGATTTCACCTGTAGAACTTGGTAAGCCAGAACTAAAGAAATATTTTAATTCAAAAAGTCCTCTTGGAGTTTGGACGTACTTACCGTTAGTAGCCCTTGAAATTGTAGACTCATGCATTCCTATATCTTCTGCCACTTCTTTTAAGGTCAATGGAACCAAGGCCTTTTCTCCATTTTTAAAGAATTCTTTTTGAAACTTAAGGATGGATTCTATAACCTTATAGATAGTTTGCTTTCTTTGTTCTATACTCTTTATTATCCAAAGGGCTGAATTAAGCTTTTCCGATAAGAAGTCAGTAGCCTCATGATCCTTACAGGTCTTTAGTAGATTTCTATAAAAGCTATTTATATTTAATCTTGGACTAGCTATATCGTTAATTATGATTACATACTCACCCTCAATCTCCTCTATCGTTGCATCGGGGATTATATACTTAACATGTCCACTATCACTAAAGGCCCTTCCAGGCTTTGGTTCTAAGGTTTTAATGAAGTCACAAATTTCTTGTATCCTCGAGACCTCTATATCTAACTCCTTGGCTATTTTTTGTATCCTATTGCATGCAATATCATCTAGGTAGCCTTCTATTATCTTGACGATTATAGGATCTACATCATCCTTTTCCTTAACTTGTATCAATAAGCATTCCCTTAAATCCCTAGCTCCTACTCCTGTAGGTTCAAAACTTTGAATTATCTTTAAGACCCCTTCCACTTCCTCCATACTAGAATTGGTCAAACGAACGATTTCCTCTAAATCTACATCCAAATAGCCATTTTCATTGATATTTTCAATTATATAATCTCCTATTAGGTATTCCTTTTCATCTAAGAGGGTAATATTTAACTGCTCGATTAAAAATTCCTTCAAGGTCTTGGTATAGGTGGTAAAAGCCTCATAATTATAGTCTTCCTGGTCCTTATCTATGGGGGAGCTATAATTCCTATAACTTATATCATCATATTTCTCCGCCAATTCCTTCCAGTCGATTTCCGATTCATCACTAAGTTCCCTAACTTCTTCTATCTGACTTGTAGGATTTTCCATTTCTAGTAAAGGGTTTTCCTCTATTTTACTCTTTATGTACTGATTGAGCTCTAAGCTGTTAAACTGGAGTAACTGAATAGCTTGTCTCAATTCAGGCGTCATTATTAACTTCTGGCTTTGTTCCAATAGGATATTAAAACCAAGCTTCATCAATTTTACCCCCCTTAACTCTAATTATATCAAAATTATATTAAAGCACAAATTAGTTTATTACTTGATGAATAGCCTAAACAAACTAGGCACCTCTTAATCTCCTTTGAGATAGAGGTGCCAATTTTTTCATGTTAATTTATTCTTGTCGCAGTCAAGGAAGGTTTATGAAAGTTAGCGTTGGGATTTATCATATGGAACCCCTACAGTCTTTGGTGCCCTTGAATGCTTAGAGGTAAAGGCTAGGACTACCATAGTAGCCACATAGGGCAACATCTTGTAATAGGTTGAATCGATATTTAAGTTGTCTAAAAAGGGTATTAGGGGGATAGAATAGGCCAGGGTCCTTAAAAAGGCAAAGAACAAGGCTGCTAAAAAGATCTTACCCGGACGCCATTGTCCAAAGATCATAACTGCTAAGGCTAAGAATCCAAAGCCTGCAACTCCTGTGTGACCGTTAACATTACCATCCATTACCCCAACTGAATAGAAAAAGCCCCCTATTCCGCCTAATAAGCCTGATATACTTACTCCTAGATACCTCATCTTATAGACATTGATTCCAACTGAGTCTGCTGCATGGGGATGTTCACCACATGCTCTAAGCCTTAAACCAAATTTAGTCTTATAGAAGATAATGGTAGAGATTATTAAAAATAGAATTCCTATCATAACCGTTATATAGGTCTTTTGGAAAAACATCCTGCCGATTATAGGTATATCCCCTAAGACCGGCACCTTTTGAATATAAAAATTTACAGAAGTAGTTATACCATCGCTATTAAAAGACATCTTTGAGACCAATAATACAGCAGCTGGTATTAACATATTTAAGGCTGTACCAGTTATAGTCTGGTCTGCACTCATATTAACTGCTGCAAAGGAAAGGAGTAGGGAGTAGACTATCCCTGCTAGTGCAGCTACTAACATGGCCAATAATAGGATTGCTTGTGGATTCAATCCAGAATCCTGAATAAAATATACGAATAGGGCGCCAAAGAAGGCTCCGAACAACATGATACCTTCTAGGGCTATATTTATAACGCCAGAAACCTCACTAAACATACCACCCAATGCTACTAGTAGTAAGGGAGTAGCTACAGGAAGCATATTTTGAATCAAATAATATAAAGTATCCATTAATCCTTCTCCTTCGTATTATTATCTATGGATTCTGCTAGCTTATGTTTTTTAACCCTAAACTTCCTCTTTAGGAAATTACCCAAAGCCGTATTCATGATCATGGAAAAGGCTGAGAAATAGATAATTACGGCTATAACCACATCTATTATCTCTGGCTTGAAGCCAACTAGGCTAGTTAAAGTTCCTCCCCTTTGTATATGGGATATAAAGATTGCAGAAAGGATAATTCCCAATGGATGGGAGTTTCCTAACAGGGCAACAGCTATGCCCGTAAAGCCGTTTGGTGCTATTATGTTAACTGGTTCATAGGTTACACTACTACCAGCTATGGCTGAAGGTGCCAGGATTGCAAAGGCTCCTCCCAAGCCTGCTAGTCCCCCTGCAATCATCATGGTTAAGATAATATTCCTCTTACCCTTCATTCCTGCATATTCAGATGCATGTTTATTAAAGCCTGTAGCCTTTAACTCATATCCAAAGATGGTCTTTTCTAGAACTATATAAAGTATAATGCCAATGACAATGGCAAAGATTATGCTGAAGTTTACATTGGAACCTGGAATCCCTAAGGATGGTATCTGGGCTGATTTTGGTAAATAAGCCGTCCTAGCCATATTAGGGATATACATGGTGGAATTATTCTGAATCCACATGTCCACCAAGAACATTCCAATATAGTTGAACATAATTGAGGTAATTACCTCATTTACGTTGAGGAAGGCTTTAAAGAAGCCTGGGAAAAAGCCCCAAATTATACCGCCCACTAGGCCAGCTAAAATAGCCACTATCCAGTGTATACCAGGAGGCAGGTCCCACATAAATCCCACATATAGGGCAAAGTACATTCCCATGGTATACTGTCCAGAAGCCCCGATGTTAAATAAGCCCATTTTAAAGGCAAAACCAACAGCTAAACCTGTCATTAGGATAGGAGTGGCAAAATAAAATACATCCCAAATCCTTCTAAAGCCGCCTAATAAGATATACCTGAAGCCTGCTAAGGCTGAAGAGGGCTTTGCAATAAGCATAATTATAAATCCAAATATTAAACCTAGAAAAATAGCCATCAAAGCAGCCATTAGGGTAGAAAAACCACTGGTCTTAAATATATTCCCTAGATTGAATTTGTTTTTATTATTTAAATTACCCCTATTCTCCATCTTCCTTCTCCTTTGTAGTATTACGTTTTGCACCAGACATATAAAGTCCTAGCTCTTGTACAGTGGTTTTCTTCGGATCAAATTCCCCTACTATTTCCCCTTCGTAGATCACTAAAATCCTATCGCTTACGTTCATTACTTCATCTAGCTCCAGGGAAACTAAGAATACGGCTTTTCCTGCATCACGGCTTTCCACTAGTCTTTTATGGACATATTCTATGGCCCCAACATCCAGCCCCCTAGTTGGTTGGACTGCTACTAGCAGCTTATGGTCCTTATCTATTTCCCGAGCAATAATGGCTTTCTGTTGATTACCTCCAGACATACTCCTAGTTATGGTAATAGGACCTTGGCCAGATCTAATATCGTAGTTCTCAATTAAACCTTCAGCATACTTCCTAACGGCATCGAATTTGATAAAGCCCTTATTTTGAAATTCAGGCTGCCAATATCTTTGTAATACTAAATTTTGTTCCAACTTATAATCCAATACTAGGCCATGCTTATGCCTATCTTCAGGTATATGGCTAATTCCAAGGATAGAACGCTGTCTAACAGAGGCATTGGTTATTTCTGTACCGTTTAAGGTAATACTGCCAGAACTTACCCTACCTAATCCTGTTATAGCATTGACAAGCTCCCTCTGGCCGTTACCATCTATACCTGCCAGGCATACTATCTCCCCAGCCCTTACGTCAAAGGAAACATTCTTGATTACATTGACACTCTTATTTTCACCTTCAACATATAGGTTTCTTACAGACAGGACTACATCCTTAGGCTTAGCTTCATCCTTGTCAACTACGAAGTTAACATCCCTACCAACCATCATCCTGGATAATTCTTCCTTAGTGGTATCTTTAATATCTACCGTACCGATGCATTTCCCTTTCCTTAAAACGGTACACCTATCTGCAACTTCCATAATCTCATTTAATTTATGGGTTATGAATAGAATAGATTTACCTTCCTTGGCAAAATTCTTCATAATCTGTAATAATTCCTTAATCTCCTGGGGTGTTAATACTGCCGTAGGCTCATCGAAGATGAGGATTTCATTATCCCTATAGAGCATCTTTAGGATTTCCACCCTCTGCTGCATACCTACGGTAATATCTTCTACTTTAGCATCAGGGTCTATCTTCAATCCATACCTTTCGCTGATATCTATGACCCTTTCTCTAGCTTCCTTTTTATCTATAAAACCCATCTTGCTAGGCTCAACACCCAGGATTATGTTTTCCAAGACGGTAAAGATTTCTACTAACTTAAAATGCTGATGGACCATACCTATACCCAGGTCATTGGCATCATTGGGATTTCTAATATCAACCTTCTTCCCATTGATCCTAATCTCACCTTCATCCGGCTGATATAGGCCGAATAAGATGCTCATCAAGGTTGATTTACCAGCACCATTCTCACCTAGTAAAGCATGGATTTCTCCCTTTTTCAATTGTAGGGTAATATTGTCGTTAGCAATGATACCCGGAAATCTTTTGGTTATATTGAGCATTTCAACTATATATTTTTCCACTTTTACCACTTCTACCTTATCTTATTTTTTGTTAATAAATAGGCAACTTATCCACTTGTAGAAAAATAGGGGAATTTTGGTCTTCCCCTATTTTTTATTAAGGCTAACCTAATTAATCTCTAGTTTCAAAACTAGTATCTAGTAGTTACATTTAATTTGGTTAAATTTAATGCAGTTGTGATTTCTTCAACTGTTGCATAACCAGTTGGGTCAGAAACTTCGATAGTTCTGATTGGATCTACAGTACCATCAACTAACCTTTGGTATACTTCTTCATATTGCTCCATAGTAAAGTTTTCAAATCTATCAAAGGCATCAGCATCTGGGTCACCAATTACTTCAGTTGGTAAAGCAACACCATCATTTTCAGCGTTGAAATAAGTTACCTTACCGCCATATTGATCCCAACTATCAGTTTTATAAATGGACTCTAATACTTGGATTACTGAAGCAGATAGACCCTTAGTAGCTGATGTTATTACTGTCTCACTATCATATCTTTGGTCTACGTCAACACCAATAACCTTAGCTCCTGCTTCAGCTGCTGCTGACATAACTGATTTACCTACGGAACCACCACAGGCGAATATAACTTCTACCCCTTCTTGATACATAGTTCTAGCCGTAGCCTTATTAGTATCGTTCTCGTCGAAGTCACCAGTATAGTGGTAGATAACGTTAATTGAACCATCAGGTAAACCTAGTTCCTCAGCTGCATCTTCAGCACCTTGTAAGAAACCGTATCCGAAGGCTTGAACTGCTGGAACTGCCATTCCGCCCATGAAGCCTAGGTTTCTCATGCCATCCATAACAGCAGCATAACCTGCTAGATATCCTGATTCTTCTTCAGCATATAGGATACTTGCTACGTTTTCTTGAATATCAGGCTCGAAACTATCAGCTGGATGTGGAGTACCATCTAGCAAGATGAATTTAACATCCGGATATTTGTATTGGGCTTCATGAACTGCAACTTCAAATAAGAATCCTGGAGTTACAATTACCTTTGCTCCACCCTCTACAGCTAAGTCAATTGCTTGTAAGTAATAAGCGTCTGAAACGTCCTCTGGTTTAATGTAGGTATGTGATATACCTTCCCTTTCAGCAAATTCAACAACACCTTCCCAAGAACCCTGGTTGAAGGATTTGTCGTCGATATTACCCTTATCAGTTATAAGGGCTATTTCTGCACCAGTACTTTCTTCTCCTCCACTGCTGCAACCTGTTAAACTTGCTGCTACTAACATAATTGCTAAAGCAAGTGCTAGTACTCTTTTCATCTTATTTCCCCCTTATTTTTGATTTAAGTTTAATTGCTATACCCCAATTGCTGATATTCTCTGACAACTATATTATACTGAATTAAAATTATTATTTCAATATGAAAACGTTGCAAATGTCCTACTTTAGCCCTTTATCTAATTAGTAAATATAAGGACAGGCTTATATTAAAGATATTTTTTTATCATTTTTTCTACTGATTCCTTATTGGCCTCATCTGAAACTACTGCATCTATCTTCTCACCGTCTTTATAAATGCTTATAGTAGGTAACCCTAAAACCCCTTGTCCAATGGCCAACCTTCTAGCCTTTGAGGTATCAAGGGCAGTAAACTTGATTCTATCTCCGTAGAGTTTCTCCAGCTCCTTTACATGAGGCATCAAGGCCTTGCAGGGCTCACAGGATGGACTCCAAAAATCTACTAAAACATATCCTTTCGCATCTAAAACTTCCTTTTGAAAATTATCCCTATTTAGTTCTAACATAAAACCCTCCTTAGAAATTTTCTTCAATGTATTTTTCTGCCTGCACTGCTGCTATAGCTCCATCAGCTGCTGCAGTTACCACCTGTCTTAATGTTTTTACCCTATTATCCCCAGCTGCATAAACACCGGGTATATTGGTTTCCATCTTATCGTTAGTTATTATATACCCCCTATCCATTTGGATTATATCTTTAAAAATATTAGTGGAAGGTATATTTCCTATATATACAAATAAACCGAAGGCACCATCTTCCTCATCAGGGAAGATCTCCCTTTCCTCATTGGTCTTTAAATTTTTGATAACGAAGGATTGTAACATATTCTCACCCTTAATTTCCGTGACAACAGAATCCCAAATGAAATCGATCTTAGGGTTAGCAAAGGCCTTCTCCTGAATAGATTTTGCTGCCCTTAGCTCATCCCTCCTGTGGATGATGGTGACCTTTTTGGCAAATTTAGTTAAATATATGGCCTCTTCCACAGCTGCATCTCCTCCTCCAACTACATAGACCTCTAAGTCCTGGAAGAAGGGACCATCACAAGTAGCACAGTAGGATACTCCACGACCAGTCAGCTCCCTTTCACCTGGGCAGCCTATTAGTCTAGGTACTGCCCCAGTGGCGATTATAACTGTCTTAGACTTATACTCAGCATTTTTACCCTTAACTAACTTTATTTTATGGCTAAAATCCACTTCCACCACTTCATCTGAAACCTTCTTAGCGCCAAAATTTAAGGCCTGCTCCACCATTCTAGCAACTAATGAGGGCCCTGTCTCATTTGGTATAGAAGCAGGATAGTTTTCCACATCCGCCGTAGTAGCAATTTGTCCACCATCTACCCCTTTTTCTATAATTAGGGTATTCAATCTTGACCTAGCAGCATAGATACCTGCAGATAATCCTGCCGGACCAGCTCCGATAATAATTACATCGTATATCACTTTACTTCCTCCTTTTATATTTAATATAACTATTACATATTTTACACATATATTATATATGCCCAAGTATAGAAGTTAAAATCATTAGGATAATATTTTTACAATATTAGGATAAATTCTGTAAAAATTAAGGCAGAAATCGTAAAATAATAAAAAAATCAACAGAAGAAGCTTCTGTTGATTTTTATTTATACCTATTTATTATATTAAATACTTAGATATATTTTAATCTAAAATTAATTTTACCTACTATTTATACTTATCTAATACAAACATGGCTATATTAACTGAGTGGTCTGACACCCTCTCAAGGTTGCTCAGGGTATCTAGGAATAAAACTCCTGGCTCAGTTAAACACTCCATCCTACTAAGCCTAGACATATGTTCTTCCCTATTTTTCTTTTCTATTTCATCTATCTCATCCTCTAGTATTAACACCCTATCGGCCAGGTCCCTAGCATTTGTATCAAAGGCCTTTAAGGCATTTGTAAAGGCTTCCTCGCATTTATCAAACATTACACTAAGGCCATCTATGGCATCCTTACTAAAGGCCAAGCCATTGTTAGCCTTATACTGTGCCAATTCAGTAATATTTTCCACATGGTCCCCAACTCTTTCAATATCGTTTATGGTATTTAGGTATGTTTTTATATCATTATGTTGATCGGCAGATAGGGATTCATTAGATAGACGAACTAAGTAATCAGTAATTTCCCTTTCAATCTTGTTAACCAACTTCTCTGTTTCAAAAATCTTATCAGGAACCCCTTTATTGTTTAATAGTGCATCCCTGCAAAGTCTTAAATTATTCGAGACCAATTCACCCATTCTAAGTACTTCCTTCTTAGCCTGTCCTAAAGCGATACTAGGGGTTTCATAAATTCTCGAATCTAGGTAGATAGTAGCAACCATCTCTTTTTCATCTTCACCTGGAACTAACTTTTCAGCTGCCATTACCAGGTATTTAGCAAATGGAAATTGAATTACCACATTGATTAGGTTAAATAAGGTGTGGGCATTGGCAATCTGCCTTTTTACATCCCCTGAAGATAATCTTAAGACTATATTTTCTACAGGAACCCTTAAAATCAACATGAAGATAATAGTTCCTATAAGGTTGAATAAAAAGTGGATTACTGCAGCCCTTTTAGCTGTTTTATTAGCACTAACACTAGAAAGCATAGCAGTTGTAGTAGTACCTATATTATCACCAAATAGTATTGGTAGGGCCATATTTAAACTGATTAGGCCTTCACCTGCCAGGGCCTGTAACAGACCTATTGAAGCACTACTACTTTGAACTATGGTAGTAATTAGTAAACCGACTATAAGTCCTATTACTGGATTATTTAGATTAACCATTATTTCTGAAAATGCAGGTATCTTTGCTAAGGGCTTAAGACCACTACCCATCATATCCATTCCTATAAAAAGAACCCCAATGCCGATTAATATCTCTGCCCTATCTTTAATCTTTTCCTTATTGCTAAATAACCAAAGGGCAACCCCTATTCCAACTGCAATAGGAGCATACTCAACAACGTCAAAGGCTATTATTTGTGCAGTGATTGTAGTACCTATATTAGCACCCATTATAACTCCGACAGCCTGAGTTAAAGACATTAAGCCTGCATTTACAAAACCAACGACCATAACAGTAGTTGCACTACTACTTTGTATGATCATAGTTACTAGGGCACCTACTATAACGCCCATTAAACGGTTATTGGTGAGGACTTCTATTAGTTTACGAAGTTTATCGCCAGCTGCTTTTTGAAGTCCATCTCCCATCATGGTCATACCATACAAAAACAGCCCTAAGCCACCAAAGACAGGTATCGCTATATCCATAGTTATAATTCCTCCTATTTTATTATTGATTACTAATCTAGACCTGGAAAACCTAATTGTCTTAAGGCTTCATAAAGGATTATGTTGACAGAGTTAGCCAGGTTTAAAGATCTCTTAATTCCCTTCTTCATAGGAATTCTTATGGCAGTATCTAAATTAGCTTCTACTATTTCAGGAGGTAGACCTTTAGTTTCTTTGCCAAAAACAAAAAAGGAATTATCCTCATATTTAAATTGTGAATAATTTTTAGTCGCTTTTGTTGTAGCAAAGTAGAACTTGCCATCTGGATTTTTTTCTACTACTTCATTAAAGCTATCATAAAAGTGTATATTTACTAGGTGCCAATAATCCAATCCAGCTCTTTTTAAAAATTTATCCTCTACTGAAAAGCCCAGGGGTCTAACAAGGTGTAACACAGTATTGGTTAAGGCACAGGTTCTTACAATATTACCCGTATTTTGTGGAATTTCAGGCTCAACTAATACTATATTTAAAGCCATTTTGTTCATCTCCCAATTATAAGATATATTTTTCGATGACTTTAGCAACCCCATCCTCATCATTGGATGAAGTGACTAAATCAGCTGCAGATTTAACTTTTTCTACACCATTTTCCATGGCTACACCTAAACCTGCAAATTCAATCATGGAAATGTCGTTTTCATTATCTCCAATGGCTATTACTTCTTCTGCAGATATATTTAATTTTTCACATAGGAATTTTAAACTATTGCCCTTTGATACTCCTTGGTCCATCACTTCTAAGTTGTTACTCCAAGAGCTACTTATACTTACTCCTTTAATTCCATTTAATCTATACTTTAAACTATTTAATCTACTAATATCATTATCTATAAATAAAAACTTATACACATTGATATTGTCTAATATAAGATCATCAATGTCTTTAAAAATATTTACTCTAATTTGATTTTCTTTATCTACATCATCATTATTATAAAACTTTATTATATCCTCTATATAGACATTAGCATAGAAGTTTTCTTCATCATAGAAATGATAGTAAATTTCTTCTTCCAGTCCAATTCTAACAATCTCTTTAACCGTGTTTAAATCCATAGGCTTTTCATAGATTACCCTCTTATTTTCATCGATGATTAAGGCACCATTACTAGATATTATGGGTTTATTTAGATTCAATTTAGAAGAATAATTTAAAGCTGATTTAAGTATTCTGCCAGTAGCTAGTACTATATATACCCCTTTATTACTAGCCTCATTTATAGCTTGTCTAGTTCTGTTGCTGATTTTCCCCTCACTATTTAATAGGGTTCCATCCATATCGATGGCTACTAATTTATAACTCAAAACTTTACCTCCTTCTTAAATACCATACTTAATATACCATAATTCTTATAAAATATAAACAATATTTTACATAAGTCGACCTTAAATATTTCCATGTAATACAATAAGAATTTTATATTTTGATATTTTTTATGTCAAGGCAAGTAATAGGCAAAAAAAATAGGGGGCTTGACCTAACCCCCCTAAGTTATATTTCATCTAACAATTGGTCTATGGAATTTAATGTAATCATCCCTCTTTCCTTCATAAGCCCTATTAGGCTTAAAGCTTCTCCGTTAGTATAGTCAAATTCTAAATCATCATCCTTTATATAAAATATCCTCTTACCCTTTTCTAAGGCCTCTTTAGCTGCTAGTAAATTCTTAAGGTTTCCTGCCCCTATTGGGACATTGCTAATTACTACCATGTCTACCCTTTCTAACATCCTTAAATTGTTCTCATGGGCTTCATCGCTTATGCCGGAAAAGGGTACCTCCTCTACCATCGGAAGGTTTAAGCTCCTAGCTAGTTCCCAATCAGAATCCCCTACATTTAGTACTCCTAGGGAGAGCTGGAATCCCTCAGAGTATAAACTATTAATAAGCTCCTGACCAGATCCACCTCCACAGACTATATGGACCCGCTTATTTTTATTCTCGCCCCGATCCTTTATCTCTATTGGGGTCAGATGGAGGGTATTGGTATATTTGTTCCTCTCTATGGCAACCTTCATATTGTAGGCATTTTCCATATTTTCAATGGTAACCACTTCTTCAGGACTACCCATTCCTAGTATCTGCCCATCCTTTAAAAAGATTATCTGGTCAGAATACCTACAGGCTAAATTAATGTCATGGATTACCAGGATTACCGTAAGGCCATTTTCCCTATTGAGCCTCTTAAGTAGATTTAAAATATCCATCTGATGGTTTATATCTAAATTACTAGTAGGCTCATCTAATAATATGATGGAAGGCTTTTGGGCCAAAGCCTTAGCTATGATAACCCTCTGCCTTTCACCCCCTGATATCTGGTTAATCAGCCTATCCCTTAGGCTTAGGGTATTGGTCATCTTCATAGCCTCATAGACTATTTTAAAGTCAGATTCATCTTCCATCTCAAAGCGTTTTTTATAGGGGTGCCTGCCCATCATGACTATTTCCTCTACTGTAAAATCATAATCTATATTAGTCTCCTGGGGTACCAGGGCTATCTTCCTAGCCAGCTCCCTTTTCTTATAGGAGGAAAGATCCCTATCGTATAACCTAATACTACCTCCCCTAGGTTGATAAAGGTTATTTAAGGTCTTCAGTAGGGTAGATTTACCTGACCCATTTGGCCCTATTAGGCTTACGAAACTTCCATCCCTGATATTAAAGCTAACCTTCTTTAAAACCAAATCTTCCCTATATCCAAATTCTAAGTCCTTAACACTTATTGCATACATCTTTTCCACTACTTTCTATATACTTTTCTTTCTAGTCCTTAAGAGATATATAAAAAATGGCCCACCAAACAGGGCGGTAATTATCCCCACTGGTATCTCTATGGGTGATATTAGTGTCCTAGCTAAAGTATCGGCAAAGATCATAAATATACTTCCTAATAAGGCAGAGGATGGAAGTAGTATCCTGTGGTCAGGTCCAAATATGAGCCTGACTATATGGGGTATAATCAAACCAACAAACCCGATAATGCCACTTACAGAAACGCTGATGGCCGTTATAAAAGTTCCCAACAGCAGGATATAAGTCTTAATTCTTTCTACATCGATCCCCAAGCTTTGGGCTGATTCTTCACCAGTTAACAAGATATTCAATTCCCTAGCGAAGAAGCAGATTACAATCATACATAGGATTGCTGGGATTGTCATCTTAAGTACCGGCTCCCAACCCTTACCCGCTAGGCTCCCTAAGGTCCAGTAGGTTATCTTAACCATATCCCTGTCGGAGATGACCATTATGAAGGACATGATGGCAGTTAGAAATTGACCCACAGCAACTCCTGCCAGCAGCAGGGTGGTAATAGGTACCTTATTTTTTATCCTTGCTATATTATAGACTATTAGAACTGTAGCCAAGGCTCCAATAAAAGCAAATAGGGAAATACCAGAAAAACCCAATAGGATAAAATTCACCTTTAATACGATGGCTATGGTTGCACCTAAGGCTGCACCAGAGGATATACCAATAACGTAGGGATCAGCCATAGGATTCTTAAACATACCCTGAAAGGCTGCACCAGCAATGGAAAGGCTGGCGCCTACTAATGCTCCCAATAAAACCCTTGGCAGCCTTATATTCCATATGATGGTTACTGATGAGCTTGGTATATCGGCTAGATCTACATAATTTTTTATCATAGGAACTTTAGATAATAGGATTTTAAAAATATCCCCCACGCTAACCTTAGCAGTACCAATAGCTGAAAATAAGCCGATGGAAAATATTAATAATGTGATTAAGAATGTGATTGTAAGTTTATATCCGGATTTTCTTATCAACTTTCCAACCTCTTTTACTTTTACTCAAATGCTTCTGGATGGATGGCCTTTGCCATTATTTCTAAGGCATCTACTATCCTAGGTCCAGGTCTTGACATTATATTACCATCTAGTAAGTATACCCTGCCTTCCTTAATGGCAGTTATTTCCTCATAACCCGGCCTAGAAGCTATAGCTTCTACTGTCTTTTCTGGTAAATCCACAGATGAAATATATACTTCTGGATCGTTTTCTATCAACTGCTCCAAATCATAGTTTGGATATAAGCCTTCAGCATCCCTGGCAATGTTTATACCGTTGGCCAATTGGATTAAACCATCTACGAAGGAACCTGCTCCGGCAGTCATCAATGGTTCATGCCAAACTTCATAGAAGACCTTAACAGGCTCTTTATCCTTTACCCTTTCTACTATTTCATCCCTTTTTTGGGTCATTTGGTTTACTAACTCTTCCCCTGCCTCAACTGCACCTGTAACTAATGCTATTTCCTCAATTGTCTCTATAACTTCATCTATAGACTCTGGCATATAGGATACTACAGGAATACCAGCTTCCTCATAGATCTTAGCAGAATCAGCATCTAATTCACCATAATTTACGATTAAATCAGGCTCTAATTCAATTACCCTTTCATAGTTAACGCCCTCATAATCCCCAACTCTTTCAATTTCTAAGGCTTCTTCCGGATAATCACAATAAGAAGTAACCCCAACTACCTTGTCCCCTAAACCAAGGGCAAAAAGTATTTCCGTGTGGCTGGGTGCAAAAGAGATAATCCTCTCTGGTGCCTTTTCTAAAGTAACTAGGTTACCAAAGGCATCTTCAACCTCCAGTGGATAATTGTTATCCCCATTACCATTGGCCTTATTTTCTTCCCCTTGCTCTATTACCTTGCTTCCTTCATCTACTACTTGTCCATCTTCTGATTTTGTACAAGCAACTAAGCTAGCAAATAATAGTATGACTACCAGTAATAATGAAATCTTTTTAATACCTTTCATCTTATTCCTCCTAATAATACTTTATTGGTTATCCTTATTAAGTAAAAAAAATAAACTTATGCCAATTGGATAAGTTTATATAAGGATCTTATCCCTCCCTCCGAGGCATAATATAATATAGGTATCCTGGCTTATGGTTCATCCTACTCCCAACACCTTCCCAGTTTCCCAGTGGTATAAAGTTGGTTTCGTCCCCAATTACAGTAGCGGGGGCTGCAGTGGATTCTCACCACTTTCCCTATGTCCATGAAGGACTATATTCAATTGTCACCTAATATAATAACAAATTTTAACTAAAAGTACAAGGAATTCGATTTCAAATTTACTAACTTTTCTACAATTACCTTAAATGCTACAATTTCCATAAAAATAGAACTATTTATTAAAATATAGGCAATAGTCTGTTAAGGGGCATTCTTCACATAGGGGATTTCTAGCTCGGCAGATCCTCCTACCGTGAAAAATAAGCAGATGGTGGGCCTTAGTCCACATATCCTTATCTATATTTTTCATCAGGTCCTTTTCAGTCTCTTCTACAGTCTTACTATTGGCCAATCCAATTCGATTAGATACCCTAAAAACATGGGTATCCACTGCTATGGCTGGTAGGCCAAAAGCATTGCTAACTACTACATTGGCCGTCTTACGCCCTACTCCAGGCAGCTTCATAAGGTCTTCTATACTATATGGAACCTGGCTGTTGTATTCTTCCACTAGGATCCTACAGGTTTCCAGTATATTCCTGCTCTTAGTCTTATAAAAGCCACAGCTATAGATTAGCCTTCCCAGTTCCTCTTCTTTTAAATGTAAATAGTCCTCTGGGGTTTTGTATTTTTCAAATAGGACTGCCGTAGTTTTATTAACCTGGACATCGGTACACTGGGCTGATAGGATAGTGGCAATTAATAATTCAAAGGGGTTTGTAAAATTAAGTTCTGCCTTAGCGTCAGGGTAAAGTTGGTTTAGCAATTCTAATACCTTTCTTATCTCCTGCTTACTTAATATCTTTTTCTCCACTGTATTCACCTACAATATTTCTATATTTGATTCTAGGATTTCAACCCTATTATCTCCATCTATAAATCTTATTACCTTGGAAATTATCTCATTGGCATGTTGTGTATCATTAGTTACACAGGCAAAGCCTATAATAGAAGTCCTCCAGCTGTCATTTAATCCAACTTCAGCTACGGAGATATTAAACCTAGCCTTAAGCCTCTCTATAATACTCTTAATTATATGCCTTTTATCCTTTAAGGAATTAGATTCAAATATCTGTAATTTTAATTGACAAGAGCCTATGATCATAAAAACACCTCTTAATTTTAATGGCCTATCTGCCTTATGGCCCATTCTATATACGGATTTAAATTAGGATTATCCTTCTTTCTTTCCTTTAATAGGAGTTCTAAATGCTCCCTTTTCTTCATATTACCCAAGGCTATTATAGCATTCCTCTTAAGGATATTTTTCCCCCGCCAACTACCTGCCATGGAGCCATATTTGTCCTTAAATTCCCTATTGGACATGGTTAGTAACTCCCCTATATCTACAAAGCCTCCAGTTTTTATAGGAAGAAATTCCCCATGCTTAGACTTTTTAACCCCCTTATTCTTTGGGCAAACAAGCTGGCAAGTATCACAGCCATAAATCCTTGTACCCATCTTTGGTAGCAATTCCTCTGGAATTCTTTCCTTGCTTTGTGTTAAATAGGAAATGCACCTTTTGGGATTTACCCTGTAGGGCCCCTCTAAGGCTTGGGTGGGGCAGGCCCTTATGCATAAATCGCAGTCCCCACATTCAGACTCTAGTACTCCCTCAGCTATATCCAGCTCTAAATCAGTCATTATATAGCCGATGAAGATGAAGGAACCATAATCCTTATTGATGATGGAACAATTCTTACCATAATATCCTATCTTGGCATTTTTAGCCAACTCCCTATCTACCAAGGGGCCAGTATCTACAAAGTATTTATAGTCAAATTCCACTTCTTTCTCAATTTCAGCTATTAAGGCCTCCAACTTCTGCCTTAGGACCCTGTGGTAGTCTAATCCCCAGGAGGATTTTGATAATTGGCCTTTTATTACATCCTGCTCCTCAAGTTTATAATCAAGATTATAGGATATGCCTACTACTATGATAGATTTACAATTAGGAAATGTAAGCTTTGGATCTATCCTTCTTTCTATATCCTCCACTTCAAACTCTGTTTTTATCTTATTTTTAACCCTATATTCTAGATAATCCTTTAGATCTAGTAGGGGATCTCCAGTAGTAAAGCCAATAATATCGATATTCAATTCCTTGGATTTATCTATAATATATTGTTTTATATCCTTCATATTCAACACCTAAATTGATAATACTTAAATTGATATATTTTTACTTTTTTATTTAACCTTTAAAATTTGGGGGAATTTTAATACCATCTATAGGATGGTTTTTTCTTTCCTACTTATTATATCTTTTTTTAGCTTGAAACTAAAGGCTTCTGCTTACATAATTGAAATGGTAAAATAACCATGTCAGTTTTTTAACTTCAAATCTAAGTATCCTTCCCAAATCTATTAAAAATATGATATAATTTGTCGTAGTACTTTAGAAGGGAGTTTCCAATGTTTAATTTAAAACTCAAATCCTTTAAAAAATTCGATTTCGTCTTATTATTCATCATGTTAATCCTATGTGGTTATGGCTTGATAATCCTTAAATCAGCCACCTTAAGTTATGGTACAAACTCCTATTTAAAATCTCAAATAATGGCAATTATCATAGGCCTATTTGCTATCTTAATTTTGGTGCTGATGGATTATGAATTTTTAGGGAAGTTATATATACCTATCTACATAGTCTGTAACCTATTACTAATAGCAGTATTAATATTTGGTTTTGGAGAAGAGGATTGGGGAGCCAGGTCTTGGCTTAAAATTGGACCAGTAAGCTTCCAGCCATCAGAATTTGTAAAGATAGGGCTGATAATATCTCTGGCAAAATTTATAGATATAAATAAGGAAAAGATTAACGAACCCTTTACCCTCTTGAAGATACTAGCCTTTGCTGGCTTTCCAGTTTTGCTTATATTGAAACAGCCTGATTTTGGTACGGCACTAGTATTTATCTTTTTTATAGCCATAATGTTGTTTGTGGCAGGTATAAGATGGAAATATATTGGAATAGCTTTTTTAACAGCCCTAGCGGCCATGCCTGTCCTATGGTTCCGCCTGGACCCCTATCAAAGGGATAGGATCTTCGACTTCCTAGAGCCTGAGAGAAATCCAACTGGGTCTGGATATCAAGCCCTACAGGGTAAAATTGCAATAGGATCAGGTAAGATCTTTGGTAGGGGCCTATTCCAAGGGGTCTTTACCCAGTTCAATTATATACCAGAAAAGCAGACGGACTTCATATTTGCTGTATTAGTGGAAGAGCTAGGCTTCATAGGCGGCATCTTTTTAATAGGACTATATTTCATTCTACTTACCCGTCTAATTAAAATATCGAAAAACTGCAACGACCTCTTTGGTTCCTTGATGGTTATAGGAATTGCGGCGATTTTCGTATTTCACATATGGGAAAATATCGGTATGACCATAGGCCTAATGCCCATAACGGGTATTCCCCTACCCTTTATCAGTCATGGGGGTACCTTCATGTTGATAAATATGGTAGGCATAGGAATTGCCTTAAGCGTTGGCCTCCATAGGGAAGCCCTAACCTACTAAACCCATGAGCTATTAGACATGGTCTTAAATAAATGAAAAATAGGTCCTTTTATTGTTAAGGTTTATTAAATATATATTAAATCCTTTATGTATTAGGGATTAGAGTTAATGATAATAAAAATGATAATATTATGGTAAAAAAATGGCAAGATTAATCTTGCCTTTTTTATTACCAATTTTACTTATATTATTACCTACTTTAAATTTCCCAGCTACTTTAATTCCCCTAATTCTTCGAAGGATACTTGATTTTTATTCAGGATGGCTTCTTCCTTTTCCTTTTCCTTCCTAAAACACCTTCTGCACAGGGGCTCATATTCGTTGGAAGCTCCGATTACAACCCTCTCCTTATCCTTTATCTTCCTGTGGCTAACCCAGGCATCTGTACCGCATTTTACACAGACTGCATGATGTTTATAAAGATAATCGGCTATAGGCATTAATTCCTTCACTATTTCAAAGGCTTGTCCTGTAAAATCCATATCCAAACCTGCCACTATTACAGTTACATCCTTATCCAATAGGAAGTTAATGGACTCCACTATCTTAGGTAGGCCCCCACCTAAAAATTGTACTTCGTCGATACCTATTACACTGGGATTGTGTTCTTTACAATAGTTCATGATATCGTCTATATTGTCTACTAATACCGCCTTTAATGAGATATTATCATGGGTTACTATTTCAGATTCAGTATACCTAGTGTCTAGGGAAGGTTTAAAAGCTACCGTATCATAACCGGCAATAGCAAACCTCTTAATATCCTTTTCTAAACTAGATGTCTTTCCAGAAAACATGGAACCAGTATGGACTATCAACTTCCCCTTATATTGATGCATTTAATACACCTCCTAGCAATTAACCAATTTATTATATCATGTTTTATGCAAATTTAATATGGATTTTATCATTTCACCAAAGCCTATATAGATGAATAATATAAGTAATATAAATTCCAATTGGGAGGGAGAAAATGGATAAGGCAAAAGTAGTAGAGATAAAAGATCTAGGCATAACCTACCACACCATCGAAGAAGAGACCGAAGCCCTTAGAGATGTCAACTTAGATATATATCATAATGAAATAATCGGGGTTGTAGGCCCTAGTGGTTGTGGCAAGTCCACCTTACTATCCATCATAGCTGGTCTAATTAAACCCACAAAGGGTTCAGTAAGGGTCAATGGACGTTTAGTAGACAAACCCCTAAATAATGTGGGTTATATGTTCCAAAGTGACCAGCTTTTTGAATGGAGGAATATACTAAATAACGTACTTTTAGGGCTGGAAATCCAAGGAAAACTAGATGATGAAGCTAAAGAAAGGGCAAAGGAGATGCTCCACAGCTATGGTTTAGGGGACTTTATTTACTCCTACCCCTATCAACTCTCAGGAGGTATGAGGCAGAGGGTAGCATTAATCAGGACTTTAATTCTTGAGCCTGATTTATTATTATTAGATGAACCCTTTTCCGCCTTGGACTATCAAACCCGGCTGGCTATCTCCGATGAAATAGGCACTATCCTTAAAAAAGAGGAAAAAACCGCCATTATGGTCACCCACGATATTTCTGAAGCCATAAGCATGTCAGACCGTGTTGTAGTCTTATCTCAAAGGCCGGGTACCATCAAGAAAATTTTCGATATTAAATTAAGCTGTAACAAAGAAAGAACACCTCTAAAGAGCAGGGAAGCTCCAGAATTTAGACATTACTTTAACGAAATATGGAGGGAGCTGGATATTCATGTCTAATAAGAGTATATCTAAAAGTCATCAGGAATATCTCTCAGCTATTAAGCGGAGGAAAAGGTCTATCCTGATAGCCCAAATAGGCATATTGATACTAACCCTAGTCCTGTGGGAAGTGGCTGCTAATTTTAGGTGGATAGACCCCTTTATAGTCAGTAGCCCATCTAGGATAGTTAAGCTCTTTATAGAGTATGCCACCAATGGCAACCTACACAAGCATGTCTTCGTTTCCCTTATGGAAACTATAGTAGGCTTTGCAGCAGGTACAATCCTGGGCTTAATTATTGCCATCGGCCTATGGTGGTCTGAATATTGGGCCAGGGTAATAGATCCTTATATAGTTGTTTTAAATAGCTTACCTAAAACTGCATTAGCACCCATAATCATAATATGGGTAGGGGCTGGATATTCAGGCATAATAGTTACAGCGATTTCAGTTTCCATCGTAGTAACTATAATGAACATGTACAATAGTTTTATCTCAACTGACCCAAATAAGATTAAACTCCTAAAGACCTTCGGAGCCAGTAAGCCTCAAATATTGAAAAAGTTGGTTTTACCCGCCTCCATCCCTAATTTAATTGGTACTTTAAAGATCAGCATCGGCCTATCTTGGGTTGGGGTAATAATAGGGGAATTTTTAGTATCTAAGGCGGGAATAGGATATTTGATAGTCTACGGTAGCCAGGTTTTCAAACTAGATATAGTAATGATGGGGGTTGTCATATTAGCTATAATTTGTGCCCTAATGTACAAGATTATAGCTAGTATAGAAAAGCATTTCATTAAGTGGATAGAGTAAAATAAAAAAGGAATGACTATAGGTCATTCCAGTACATATTACTTTCTTATATTTATTAAGTTGTCGTCTATAATAATCTCTAATATGCCCTCGATCAGGCTTAATTCATCTATAATCTTATCTAGATTTTTCTTATGGGGCATCATTATATTTAAGTGTATCCTTTCCTTCTGTTGGTCATCTTCCTCAATACTTTTTATAGAAATATCTTTAATAATTATATTATACCTACCTAATAAGGTCCCTATATCTCCAATTAAGCCTGCCCTAGTCCATGCAATAACCACCAGATTTTTGAATCTATTCCTAAGGATAGTTTTTTCAAAAATCTTAGAATACCTTAAAAAGAATAGGACTAATAGGGTAGTAATTACTGCTCCTGAATAATTTCCATTTCCTGTGGCCAAGCCTATGCCAGCACATACCCAAAGGCTGGCAGCTGTAGTCAAGCCTTCCACATTAGTACCCGTCCTTAGGATAGTTCCAGCTCCTAAAAAACCTATTCCACTTACGACTTGAGCAGCAATCCTAGATGCGTCCCCTCCATATAGGGAGTTATTTATGGATACCATCATGATTAGAGCAGATCCAATAGATACCAATATATGGGTTCTAAAACCTGCCGGCCTATTGGTTGCCTCCCTATCTAGGCCGATAACTCCACCCAGTATGGAAGCCAATAATAGTCTTCCGATAACTTCCCAATTTCTTATCATAGTAACTACCCCTCATAAAATTGTTAGCTATTATATTAAATATAATTTCTAGAACAAACTTCCTATATAAAACTGTTTAAATTTTATATTTATATTTATACTATGCATTATCATTAAATTTTGATTATAGCACATTAAATTTGTGGAAATAAGGTTTTTCCTTCTCTTTACAAAAGCTTCTTATGAAAAAGGGCTAATCTATGAAGATTAACCCTATATAATTATTCATATTTGACTATTTCTATAGTTTCTATGATTACATCTTCCAGAGGTCGATCCTGTGGTCCAACCTCCACCCCTGCAATCTCATCAACTACATCCATTCCCTCAAAAACTTGGCCAAAAACCGTGTGCTTATAATCTAACCAAGGAGTTCCCCCATACTTCTTATAAGCCTCAACAACCGCTTCCGGATACCCTCCTTCAGCCCCAATCTTCTCCATCTGTTGGATAAAGTCCTCTTCTACATCCTTTTTTTGGACTATAAAGAACTGGCTACCATTCGTATTAGCACCTGCATTTGCCATGGAAACAGCCCCTCTAATATTATGGTAGTCCACATGAAATTCGTCCTCAAAAGGACTGCCCCAAATACTTTGACCTCCCCTTCCAGTTCCCTCAGGATCGCCACCCTGAATCATAAAATCCTCTATAACCCTATGGAAGGTCACCCCATCATAGTAACCATTTTGCGAATGGGTTATGAAGTTTTCCACAGCCTTTGGCGCTATATCAGGAAACAATCTAATTTTTATATCACCAAAATTAGTCTTTATAATAGCTATTTCTTCACCTTTTTTAGGCATTTCCAATTGTGCCAACTGAATCTCTCCTTTTTCTAAATTTTCCTCCGGCGTCTTACCCAAATCATTATTAGGCCTGTTACAGGCAGTTAGTAGGCTGATTATCATTATAATCAATACTAGATAAGTTAGCTTTTTCATCCTCTTCCACCACTTTTAGTTTTTATTCTACCATTCATCATAATGTATCTTAGTTTCATCATATCTATCTTGGATGCTCCTATCCCTAATCTTATTACCCACTACAACCATACCTATAGGAAGGATGTTTTCAGGTAACTTTAATAACTGGCTGAAGAATTCTACCAGGCTATTGGAATCATATATGCCGCACCATACTGCCCCTAAATTTAAGCCGTGAGCTGCCAGTAGCATATTTTGAATTGCAGCAGAGGTATCAGCAACTAGAAAGCCCATACGGTCCTGCTTATTCTTATCTCCACAGACTACTATGGCAGTTCCAGCATCTTCTACCATCTTAGCATATTTATGGAATTCCTTAATGGCCCTTAACTTTTCCCTATCCCTTAGGACAACAAACTCCCAGGGCTGCTTATTATGAGCAGAAGGGGCTTGAAAACCTGCTTTTAAGATAGTCTCTAAATCCTCATCCCTTATAAGTTCTCCTGTAAAATGCCTAATACTCCTCCTAGTCATTATGGCTTCGATAATATCCAAGTTATCATCTCCTTAGTAATCATTCTTTTCACATTACTAACTTATTTCTAAATTATAACATTCAACTGTACATTTTCAAGAATATAATCATATAACTTAGTAAATATACCTTAAAGCCAATAATAGATTGGGCCTATGATATTAAATCTTCAAGTTCCGACTCACTAGCCCTTATTAGGTCCTCTATCTTTAATTCCATTTGTACTCCTATCTTACCAGCGCTTACAACAATCCTCTCTATATCTAAGGCCGTGGAATCTATAAAGGTTTTGTATTTCTTCTTCATTCCTATTGGGGAACACCCTCCCCTTATATAGCCAGTTAATTTTTGAATATCCTTTACACTTACCAACTGAATATTCTTCTCCCCTGCAGCCCTTGCCGCCTTTTTAAGATCTAATTCTTCAGCCACTGGTATGACGTAGACATATATTTCTCCACTATGGCCCTTGGCTACCAGGGTTTTATAGACATATTTAGGGTCCTTTCCAATCTTATTGGCTACTGATATGCCATCTATCTTATTGTCATTACTAGAATAAATATAGCTAGTATATTCCACATCCATCTTATCTAAAATCCTCATAGCATTGGTTTTTATCTTACCCATAATCTGCCACCTTTATTTTTATAATGTTTATTATACTGTATTTAGCTTGTAAATTTATCAATTAAGAAATATAAATTATTAAACTTATAATCTACTTTAATTTATCCATTTCCTCATGATACTCCATATCCTTTATATCTCCAATATACCTATAATAAAGGTAACTAACAAAGTAGGTCAACACAATTAATTGTATACCTATGATAAAATGCTAAAGTTTCCCCATATTCCCATAAATAAAAACTCCAAATAGGGTCCTATGGAGGCCCTTAAACCATAGACTAAAGCTCCCCTATTAGTTAGGCCTACTCCTAACTACTTTATTTAAGCTTAAAGATATATCCTCCAGATCTAGGATAGCATCTACAACTCCCAATTCCACAGCACTACCTGGCATGCCGTAGACCACACAGCTTCTCTCACTTTGTACTATGTTATAACCGCCGTTCTTTTTAATAGTTGCCATACCCTGACTACCATCTCTACCCATTCCAGTAAGTATTATACCTAGCAACCTATCCTTATAGATCTTGGAGGCAGATTCAAATAAGTAATCGGCAGCCGGCCTGACTCCGTGGAGCTTTTCTAGCTGGTTTAAGGAGATCTGATTTTTATCTATAACCATATGGTAATCCCCTGGTGCTAGATAGACATTACCAGCTTCTATTTCCATACCCTCCTCCGCCTCTACCACCCTTACCTGGGATTCACTATCTAACCTATGGGCAAAGGATGTGGTAAAGCCCTTAGGCATGTGTTGGACGATGAAAATGGGCACCTGTATATCCTTGGGCAATTGGCTAATTAGATATACTAAGGCCTTTGGCCCACCTGTTGATGCTGCTATGACCACCGCATCGAATTCCCTACTAGGCTCTATTCCCTGCTTGGTAAGCTCCCTATCATATTTTATATCGTATTTCTTAGCTTCTTTCTTTACAATAGACTTAAGCTTATTTTCCAATTCTATACTTAAATTTTCCAAATCCGTTAAATCCTTAGGCTTTTCTATAAAATCTAAGGCCCCTATTTGTAAGGCCTCAATGGTTATGTCGGTACCTGTCCTTGAGCTTAACATGATAACTGGAATATCATACTTTTCCTTAATAATCTTTAGGGTATCTAGTCCATTTAATATGGGCATTTCAATATCTAGGGTTATAATATCTGGTTTAAGTAATTCAATCTTCTTAAGAGCATCCATACCATTCCTAGCAATTCCCACTACCTCTATTCCATGGAATTCCTTAACTATATCCCTTATGATCTTTCTCATAAATGCAGAATCATCCACTATCAACAATTTTATAGCCATATAATACTCTCCTTACTCTAGATGATTAATTATATAAATTACTTGCTATAAATGATATTACCCATATATAAGATTTATTAACTAAAAGTAGCTTCAATGTATGTATTTCAAGTATTGCAAAGAAGTTTTAGATATACTTTTAGGATATTAGAAGAATAATAGAATAATAGATTAATATACTAATAAGATGATTAAGTCTATATAATGGTGTAAAAAGAAAAATAATTTGAGCCAAAGCTCATACCTCGGTTAAAATATAGTTGCAACACAAATACCAAACCGAGGAGGATGAACCATGGCTCAGTATAATATTAC
>Ga0209537_1000539_pt1 | contig 46297 bp, 45 predicted proteins | sample BioPla4DNA1_FD_187698 | JGI IMG/M metagenome (GOLD analysis project Ga0209537, IMG submission 187698) | Biogas fermentation microbial communities from Germany - Plant 4 DNA1 (SPAdes) (version 2) | ecosystem: Engineered > Bioreactor > Anaerobic > Digestate | place: Bielefeld, North... | reverse complement strand
AGATAAGCTACAATATTGTACTAGTATAAACCTTATAGATGATATCAAAAAAGTATGAAACCCAGCATAAAGCTGGGTTTCATTATGTATAGGAGTAAGTCTATAAGCCGTGTTCTGTTTAAATGGTCATCTATCTAAGACCTATTGTTACCAATAGGTTCATGCGACCTACCATTTGAACGATGGCGGGCAACCATCTTTTTACGTTCTATTTTGGTCTTGCTCCGGATGGGGTTTACATAGCCATTTAGTCACCTAAATGCTGGTGAGCTCTTACCTCACCTTTCCACCCTTGCCAGATAGCCTCAATAATTTTCATCAGCTATCTCACTCCAAACCTAGTTTATAAATTAGATTATAAACTAAGTAAGAGTTCTGGCGGTATATCTCTGTTGCACTAGCCTTAGGGTCGCCCCCACTGGACGTTATCCAGCATCCTGCCCTATGGAGCACGGACTTTCCTCATGCTTACGCACGCGACCATTCAACTTACTCCTAAATAATATAACATAATTAGAACTAAGTTTCAATGGTTAAATCTAGTCTTGTTTACATAATATTCTACCGCAATTTTCGCAATAAACAAGTTCACCTTTATTTAACCTATCTAATAACATCATGGGTATAACCATGTAGCATCTATTACAAACTCCATTTTGAGGGATTGATATTCCACTGCCTTTAATCTTTTTTATAGTGTAATACTTCTCCAATAAACCCTTACTCATATTATCTTCTATGGTTAGGATTTCTTGTCTTTCTTCTTCTATTTTATTTTTTATTTTTTGCTCTAGTAGCCTATATTTTTTTCTTTGTATAGTGATTTTCTCCTTGTACTTTTGAAGGAATTCCTCAATTTGAAGGATCTCCTTATCTATTAACTCCATTTCATCCATTAGGCTTAAAATTTCTGTTTCCTTATTGCCAACAAGCTCCTTAAGCCTATCCTTTTCCCTGCTTAAGTATTCCAATTGTTTTACATCTGTGGTACTGCCATTATACAAATTTTTATCTACTTCTTCAATTTTATAGTTATACTCGGCTAACATACTATTACATGATTTTAACTTTTTCTTAGTTTCATCCCTTATAAGTTTAATTTTTTCTAATTTCGCTTCATTGACTTTTATTCTTTTTACCAGTTCCTTAAGCTTTAGTTTGTCTTCTAGTTCTAATAATTCCTTTTCGTAGGATTTAAGCAAATCATGGTGAGTCTCTAAACTACTTAACAAATCTAGTTGTACCATAACCTCACCTCCAAAGACTAAAACATGCCGTATGATGGACTTGGCTCCCTCCAAACCTCTATAAGGATATGATCCTGTGTGTTTTTTTCTAGGTATTCCTTTATTACTGGTAAGATAACCTTTTCAGTATGATAATGTCCTGCGTCAACTATGGTTAGGCCTAGTTCTGCCCCATATTGGGCGTCATGGTATTTTATATCTCCTGTAATATAGATTGAGGCCCCTCTTTTATAAGCGTCGTAAATTAACCCACTGCCGCTTCCACCACATACAGCAACCCTTTTGACGGTCCTTTCCAGATCTCCATATACTATTAGAAATTCTGTATTTAACCTCTCCTTTACAAAGGTTAAATAATCCCTTAAACTTTGTTCTTCAATATCACCTACCCTTCCATACCCAATATCCCCCTCTTCTACTAGTTCCAGTACTTCTAGATTTTTTAGTCCCAGTAGTTTTGCCAGTTCATCATTTACTCCCTTATGAGTCCTATCTAGGTTCGTATGGGCATTATAGACTACTATATCCTTTTGAATTAAATTGAATAATAGCCTTTCCTTGTAAGTTGATGTTGTAATACTTGAAATAGGTTTAAAAATAATTGGGTGATGGGTTATGATCATATGAAACTCTCCATCTAAGGCCCTTTTGTATACTTTGTCATCTAGATCTAAGGCTATTATTATCCTTTTAACTTCCTTTTCATGGTTGCCTATTTGAAATCCAGTATTATCCCATTTATCCACTAATTCTGCAGGTGCCCAATTATTCATTAATTCTATTATATCTTTAGCTTTCAATCTCTTTTAGTACCTCCTTATAGTCCCTGATCTTACTGGTAACCTCTACATATCTTTCTTTAGATTTTTCAGTATCAATGTCTTTAATATCCTCAGCTATTTTTTCCAACTCTCTTAATCTAAACTGGGTAAGTTCTTTCAATAAGGGATGTTTTTCCTTGATTAGTAAGGGGCTTATCTCATAATATATTTCCTTATCTATATATGACTTACCCTTTTTTGCCAAGATTATTTCATAATATTTATTATCTTCCTTGACTAATTCTTCTTTTATTATTTCAAAACTATTTTCTACCAAATATTCCCTCAATTCCTTAGCTGCTACCATAGGTTGTAGTATAAAGTTTACTATGGAGTCAGTTACTTCTTTATCTTTTTCCAAAATATCCCTTATTAATAAACCGCCCATTCCTGCTATAATAACTGTGTCTATTTCGTAGGGCTTTATTACCTCTAGACCATCTCCCAGTCTTGCATCTATCTTATGTTCTAAATTTAGGTTTTTTATGTATTCAATTATTTTGTCCAATGAACCCTTTGAAATATCTGTTCCTATAACTTTTTTAGATATATTATTCTCCACTAAATAAACTGGTATATATCCGTGGTCAGTACCTATATCTGCAACAATGGAGTTTTTAGGTACAAAATTTGCTATAGCCATTAATCTATTTGATAATTTCATGTCCTTCTTCCTTTCTTTAGGGATAATTAAAGATTCGCAGCTAGGCGAATCTTTAATTATTCTAGAAAATCCTTTAGTTTTTTACTTCTACTAGGATGGCGTAACTTTCTTAAGGCCTTAGCTTCTATTTGTCTAATCCTTTCCCTAGTTACTTCAAACTCCTTACCTACTTCTTCTAAGGTTCTAGCTCTGCCATCATCTAATCCAAATCTAAGTCTCAGGACCTTTTGTTCCCTTGGAGTTAAGGTTTCTAATACATCTATTAGCTGCTCTCTCAGCATTGTAAAAGTAGCTGCTTCTGCTGGTGCTAACACTTCTTCATCAGGAATAAAGTCTCCTAAGTGAGAATCTTCTTCCTCACCAATGGGAGTTTCCAAGGATACTGGCTCTTGTGCAATTTTCATAATCTCTCTTACCTTTTCTACTTCCATGCCCATTTCTTTCCCTATTTCTTCAGGGCTTGGATCTCTTCCTAATTCTTGCACCAGTTGTCTTTGAATTCTTACTAGTTTATTTATGGTCTCAACCATATGGACAGGTATTCTAATAGTTCTGGCTTGGTCTGCTATGGCTCTAGTAATTGCCTGGCGAATCCACCAAGTAGCATAAGTACTAAATTTAAAGCCCTTTCTATAATCAAACTTTTCTACAGCCTTCATAAGACCTAAGTTACCTTCTTGAATTAAATCAAGGAAAAGCATTCCTCTACCAACATATCTTTTGGCTATACTTACTACTAACCTTAAATTTGCCTCGGCAAGTTTCTTCTTTGCTATTTCGTCTCCTTCTTGCATCCTTTTTGCCAATTCTACTTCTTCTTCACCTGTTAATAAAGGTATTTTCCCAATTTCTTTTAAATACATCCTAACTGGGTCATCTACTGTGATACCTTTAGGTACTGATAAATCTTCTTTTAAATCATCCTCTTCATCATCATCATCATCATCATCACTGTCAATTTTTTCTATATCCTCGTCTAGATCATCACTATCTAATAATACTTCATCATCCTTATCACCTAACACATCGATTCCCATATCTTCAAATCTTTGATAAACTTCCTCTATCTGCTCTGCATCTAGTTGTATTTCCTCTAGGGATTCGATGATTTCATTATATGTTAAAAAACCTTCCTTTCTACCTTTTTCAATCAATTTCTTAACGGCCTCTATGTGACTCATCTTTGCCTTATCATTGTCCTTATTTAAATGGTCCACCTTAAGTTACCTCCCTTCCTCATGTCTAATGAGGTTTAGTTCTTTATTTAAGTTAGTTAGTTCCATACATAGTTGAATAAATTCTTTTTCTTGAAGAGGACTTCTATTTTGATTTTTCTCCATCTCTTCTATTTTCTTCTTTATTCTATTTCTTTCATTTTCCAACCTATTTGTTTTTAAAGTAGTTACTAAGTCTTTAATCATCTGATCAACGGTTTCAGGTAAAAAGTTAATTGGTTTTTTTATTATTTCATCAACTAATGTCATATTAAGATTAGGCATGCCTTTTACTCTTTCGTAAAGCATATCTTCATTTAAGATCTCATCCTCTATATATAAATCTGATATTATTTTCAAAATTTCTCTACACTCCAAGTTTTCATAATAATCTAAGGAAAGCTCCTGCATAATTTTATCGTAGTATTCTTTGTTGAAAACCATAAGCCTCAGCAAATCTACTTCAGCTCTGATGTTTGCTGTAGGCAAGGATACTTTTACTGGAGAAATATTTTTCCTTTCTATTGGCTTCTTGTTTGTTACCACTTTATTATTATTGCCAAATACTTCCTTCTCTATTGCTTCCCTTGAAATATTCATTTCCTTAGAAATCTTATCTATATATACATCTTTTTCAATAGGTGATTTTAATCCCCTAATAACCTTTGCAATTTCCTTTGTGAATCCAATTTTCCCTTCGGTTTGGTTAATATTAAATTTGTTTTTGTAGATAAAAACTTTATAGTCTACATGGTTATATGCAGTGTTCAATTTCCTTTCAAAGTCCTCAGTAGAATTTTCCTTTAAAAAATCATCTGGATCCTTATAACCGTCTAAGATAACTATTTTAGGTTCAATATCTAATTTTCTTAGTATTTCTATAGCTTTTAAAGTTGCCTTTATACCTGCATTATCTGTGTCGTAGCAAATATATATATTTTGTCCATATCTCTTTAACAACTTGCCTTGTTGTTCAGTAAGAGCAGTGCCTAAACTTGCTACAGCATAATTTATGCCATGGTTAAACAGTGAGATAACATCCATATAACCTTCCACTATTATGATTTTTTTCCTATCAGAAAGCTTATTCACTAGGTTTAATCCAAATAGATTATTTCCCTTGCTAAAAATATAAGTCTCCTGTGAGTTTAAGTATTTAGGCATAGAATCATCTAGGACTCTACCACCAAATCCAATAACCCTTCCCCTAATATCTATTATGGGAAAAATTATCCTATTACGAAATACATCATAATATCCATCATTATTGGATCTTTTGCGAATTAGTCCTACCTTCAATATTTCTTCATCTTTAAAGCCTTGAGACTTTAGATAATTGTATAAGGCGTTCCAATTATCTAAAGCATAACCTAAACCAAACTGTCTTATAACCTTATTATTAATTTTTCTTTTGTATAAATACTCTAAAGCAGTTTTATTCTTTATTAAATTGTTATAAAAAAATCTAGCAGCAACTTTATTTATTTCATATCCCTTGTTTCTCTCTTCTAAGTATTTGTTATCTTTAGGTTTTCTTTCTTCAATGGTGATACCAGCTCTATCTGCTAAAAACTTTACTGCTTCAGGAAAGGATAAGTTTTCTCTTTTCATGATGAAGGCTATAACATCTCCACCTTCACCACATCCAAAACAATGGAAAAAATCCTTAGTGTGGGAAACAGTAAAGGATGGTGTTTTTTCATGGTGAAAAGGACATAAACCTACAAAATTAGAGCCTGATCTTTTCAAAGGAACATATTCAGATATAACATCTACTATATCTGAGGCTTCTCTAACCTTCTCTATTGTTTCATCATTTATATATAATGTCATGTAATCACCCTAATATCTCACCAACCATGCCTATCTAGTTGTCAATATGATATATATTCGACAAATATTTTAAAAATCCTTCTTTTTGTTTAATATTTTTGCCATGGTTTAGGAATAAAAATATTATAATAAAGATTTATAATAAACCTATCTGTAGTACCTGCTATATAATCACATATTATATCTTCTACACTAGTATCCATATCTTTATAGATCTCTAGGTGTTCCTTAGGCAGGGCATCTATATTTTTATAATAATAATTGTATAATTGCTCAATTATATACTCCGTTTTAGCCTCTTCAGATTTTGCTTTTTTACTAAGATAAACATTTTCAAACATGAACTTCCTTAATGTATTAGTTGCCTTACCTACATCCTGGCTCATACTAATAGTATTTTTTTCCATACTATTGTTAATTATATCAAAAATCATATTATTTATTCTTTCTCCATGGCTATTTCCTAAGATTTCTATGGCTTCCCTAGGTAAGTCCTCATTTTTTATGACTCCTGCCCTAATGGCATCATCTATATCATGGTTAATATATGCTATCCTATCTGCAAATTTAACAACTTGTCCCTCTAAGGTCTGAGGCTTGCCATCACCTGAATGGTTTCTTATGCCGTCCCTTACCTCAAAGGTCAAATTTAACCCCTTTTTATTGTCTTTATGTTCTAGAAAGTCTACTACCCTTATGGATTGCTCATTATGTTTAAAGCCCTTAGGATTTAAATGGTTTAATACCCTTTCACCCGTATGACCAAAGGGCGTGTGTCCCAAGTCGTGGCCTAGGGCAATGGCTTCTACTAAATCCTCGTTTAATCTCAAGGCTCTTGCTAATGTTCTACCTATTTGGGCTACTTCCAATGTGTGGGTAAGTCTTGTCCTATAATGGTCCCCTTCTGGGGCTATAAACACCTGGGTTTTGTGTTTTAGCCTGCGAAATGATTTGGAATGGATTATCCTATCCCTATCCCTTTGAAAATCGGTTCTAATACTACATTTTTCCTCATGAAACCTTCTCCCCTTTGAATTAGAACTTAGGGCTGCATAGGGTGATAACAGGTTTCTTTCTAATTCTTCGATTCTCAATCTTATCATATATTTACCCCTTTTCATCAGGAATAAAGTTTTAGCAATAACCTTTGTATATATTATATATACAACATAAGTTGTATTTATCCTTCTTTTTTTTAAAAATTTTTATCTACAAAAGAAAAAGAAGTGCTAAACTAACACTTCTAATCGAAGACCTTGTCTCCGAAGTTTTCTTTTAAATGCTCTATAATTATGCCTGCTGTCTCCTCTATTGCCTTGTAAGATACATCTATTACTAGACAACCTATTTTTTTCATAATCTCCTTAGAATATTCTAATTCCATATTTATCCTATCTATGTTTGCATAATTTGCACTATTATCTAATCCTAAGGATTTTAATCTCTCCTGCCTGATTTCATTTAACTTAATTGGATTAGCTATTAAACCTATTACCCTACGATTGTCCTTTTCAAACAATTCTTTTGGTGGTGGTACTTCAGGGACTAATGGTACATTGGCTACTTTATAGTTTTTATGCGCTAAATACATACTTAGGGGTGTCTTAGATGTTCTAGAAATACCAACTAATACGATATTGGATTTGGCTATACCTCTCGGGTCTTTACCATCATCGTACTTAACTGCAAATTCTACTGCTTCTACTTTTCTGAAATAATTCTCGTCTAGTTTTCTGATTAGTCCAGATTCTCTTTTTGGCTGAAACTGTAACACTGAAGACATTGCATCTAATGCTGGTGTCATTAGGTCTACTGTAGGAATATTATATTCCTTTCCTAATTCTTCTATAAATTTCTTAAGCTCTTCAATGACTATGGTGAAAATAATAATACTTGGTTCTTTTCTTGCTTCACTGAATACTTCTAATATCTGCTCTTTATCATTAACAAAAGGAAATCTTTTAATATGATATTTACCTGAATTAAATTGACTTAAGGCTGCTTTAGCTAGTAGTTCACCAGTTTCGCCTATGGAATCTGATAATATATATACAGTCAAAGTGTTTTTCATTATTTTCCCCCCTTTAATCTTCTTTTCCTAGTTCAACAAACAATCTAGTAATTGTTGTTTTCGTTACTCTGCCAATTACCTTATAGCCCTTACCATCATTATCCTCTTCCACGACAGGCAGGCTATCTATTTCGTGGTCTATTAGTTTTACGGCAGCTTCTAAAATATCGTCATCTTCTTTTATATAGATTACATTTGGCATTCTAGTCATTATCATCCCAATTGGCATTTTATTTAAATCTACGCCACCTAGGGCAGACTTAATAAAATCTTTCCTCGATACTACTCCTGATAAAAATCCATCACTTGTTACAAAGATAGAACCTACATCTTCCAAAAACATTAATACAATGGAATCATAAATACTGGTAGATTCATCTACAACAACGGGTACAGATTTAACTTCTGATACTTTTATATCTCTAATCTTCTCTGAAATAAATGAGAATTTTGTCTTGCCTGTATAAAAGTATCCAACTTTTGGCCTTGCATCCAATATGCCAGCCATGGTTAAAATAGCTAAATCTGGTCGTAGGGTTGCCCTAGTTAGGCTTAATTTATTTGCTATAGCCTCTGATGTAATGGGTTGATTCTTTTTAACTATTTCTATTATCTTTTCCTGTCTCTCGTTTAATTGAATAGTAAACTCCCCCTAACATTTAGGCTTTGATAATTTAAGTAGTATCTATTTATTAACTATCTTTGATAAATCACAGATTTTAATCATCATATTGTAGATTTTTCTCAGTAATCCCAGTCTGTTATTTCTTATTACTTCATCCTCTACCATAACCATAACCTTGTCGAAGAAATTATCTATTGGGTCTTTTAAGGTTACTAAATTATCTAAAGCTTTATCATATTCTTTTTTGCTAATAAAATTCTCTACTTTTTCCTCGATGCTATAGAAGCTTTCATATAGTTCAAGCTCATCTTCATTTAGTAAGTCTCTTTGTACTTCATCAGATTCTGCTTTTTCTGCTAGATTAGCTACCCTATTAAAGGCAGTTAATATTTCAGCTAAACCTTCTTTTCTCAACCATTCATTAAGCTTATTTGCCCTTATCTTCATATCATAGATATCATCAATATCAGCTGCCAATACTGCATCTACTATATCATATCTTATGCCAGTATCGATGAACATGTTTCTTATTCTGCCTTTGAAAAATTCTTCAATTTCCCCTTTAACTTTGTCGTAATCAAAGGCCAATCCATTTACCTCTACGTAGATATATAGAGCTGTTTCAATAAGCTCTTTTATTGATAAGTTAAGCTGCTTATCTATTATTATATTGATTACTCCTAAAGCTTGCCTTCTAAGCCCAAAGGGGTCCTGTGACCCAGTAGGATGTATACCTATGGCGAATAAGCCTGCTATGGAATCCATCTTGTCTGCAATACTTAAAACTGACCCTGCAGTAGTTGTAGGCAGGTCGTCTCCCGAAAATCTTGGTAAATACTGTTCGAAAATGGCCAAGCTAACTATTTCATTTTCTCCTGAGTTGCGGGCATACTCCATACCCATCTTACCTTGAAGTTCTGTAAACTCTGTTACCATTTTAGTAGTTAAGTCTGCCTTACATAAATAGCCGGCCCTTTCTATATTCTTTTCTGTTTCTTCTCCGACTTCTAAGTATTCTCCAATTTTTTCAGCTAGTTTTTGTACCCTTTTAGTTTTATCATATAAGGTTCCTAGTTTTTCTTGGAAAGTAATTTTTTGCAGGTCTTCAACATAGGACTCTAATGGTTTTTGTATATCTTCCATATAGAAGAATTTGGCGTCTTCTAGCCTTGCACCAAGGACCTTTTCATTACCCTTGATTACTGTTTCGATAAAGTCCTTGTTACCATTTCTTACGGTAATAAAATATGGGAGTAATCTGTTCTTATCATCTAGTACTGGGAAAAACCTTAAATGTTCCTTCATTGGGGTTATTACTACATCAGGAGGTAATGATAAATATTCATCTTTAATTCTACCTATTATAGGAGTTGGGTATTCAACTATGTTTGTTACTTCGTCTAGAAGTTTTTCGTCCTTTTGGATGTTTCCTCCTCTTTCCTTTGCTAATCTTTCTGAACCATATTTTATTATCTCTTTTCTTTCCTCTTGGTCTACTATAACGAAGTTTTCTCTAAGAAGATTAGCATAATCATCTACTTTTTCTATGATAATCTCGCTGCTACCTAAAAACCTATGTCCCTTTGAAATATTGGAAACCTGAATTCCTTCTAAATCAAAGGGCAGTACCTTATCTTCTAATAAAGATACTATCCATCTAATAGGTCTAGCAAACCTTAAGTTTTTTCCGCCCCATTTCATTGATTTAGGGAAATTAATGCCTTTAATTACTTTAGGCATATTTAAACTTAGAATCTCTTCTATGGTTCTTCCTGCTATCTTTTTTCTAGCAAAGACATAGTCTACTCCATTATGGTCATCAACATAGATTGAAGAAATATCAACGCATTGCCCTCTCATGAAGCCCAGTAAAGCTTTAGTTGGGTTTTCTTCTTCATCAAAGGCTATCTTTTTAGCTGGACCTTTTACTGTCTCTTCTATATCCTCTTGTCTCTCATCTAATCCTTCAACTATAATAGTTAATCTTCTTGGTGTAGAAAAAGTTTTTATACTTTCATATTTTATTCTTTCCTCACCTAAAAGGTTAATAGTACTTTCCTTTAATTGATTTAAAGCATCACCTATAAACCTAGCAGGTAATTCTTCTACCCCTATTTCTAATAAGTATTTTTTGCTCATTACTGACCCTCCCTTTTCAATAGAGGATAATCCATTTCTTTTCTTTGTTCCAAGTATTTAGCTGCAACTAATCTAGCTAAGTTTCTTACTCTGCCTATATAGTTTGTTCTCTCTGATACTGATACTGCTCCCCTGGCATCTAATATATTGAAGGTATGGGAACATTTTAGAACATAGTCATAGCTAGGTAAAACAAGGCCATCGTCTAAGATCTTTTTAACTTCTTCTTCATAGGTGTTAAATAGGCCTTTTAATGTATCTATATCTGCCTTTTCAAAACTATAAACTGAATGTTCATATTCCGCTTTTTTAAATATATCTCCATAAGTAAAATCTTTATTCCACTTTATATCAAAAATATTGTCCACGTCTTGTAGGTACATGGCGATTCTCTCTAATCCATAGGTTAACTCAGCAGATTCTATTTCACAGTTGATGCTGCCTACCTGTTGGAAATAGGTAAATTGGGTAATTTCCATACCATCTAACCATACTTCCCAGCCTAATCCCCAAGCACCTAAGGTTGGGGCTTCCCAGTTATCTTCAACAAATCTTATATCATGCTTTAATGGGTCTATTCCTATGGCTTTTAAGCTGTCTAGATATAGGTCTTGTATATCGTCTGGTGAAGGTTTTAAGATTACTTGCAATTGATGGTGTTGATACACCCTATGGGGATTTTCCCCATACCTAGCATCTGCAGGCCTTCTTGAAGGTTCCACATAAACCACCTTCCAAGGTTCTGGCCCTAATGCTTTAAGAAAAGTGTAAGGACTCATAGTACCTGCGCCTTTTTCTGTATCGTAAGGTTCTAATATTATGCAACCCTTATTTCCCCAATACTCCAGTAATTTCAACATTAAATCCTGGAAATACATAAAACAACCTCCTCATTTCAATTAATGACAAATAACAAAAAAACCTAGTCATCCCCATAGGGACGAAAGGTTAACTTCCGCGGTTCCACCCTATTTAACACCTAATAGTAGGTGTTCCCTTTAAAAAATATACTCCGAAGTGCCATCCCTCAATAGTAATTATATCTAGATCCCACCAGCCTAGACTCTCTTAAATAATTACAATTGATAATTCTTCGTCATCGTATACTATGTACAATTCTACGTTATAATTTAGCAAAAATATATTTTCTTGTCAAGTATTTAAGTTGACTCTAAGGCTTGTATAAAATTTAAGGTATTTAACTTATTTCTATCTATATTATAAAGAATATGCTCTACTATAATTTCATGGATTCTTTTTAAGTTTTCTGCGGAAAGTTGAACTCTATGGATTTTATCTAAGGGGATGTATAATAATTCATTTATGCCTTTATATAAACTGTCGTTTAGATAAATACTTGAAGAATCAAGGCTAAAACACTTATAACAGATAATACCTCCTTCCTTAGGACTATATCTTATATTATTGATATCTTCATTACCACATAGTACACACCTGTTTAGAAATGGCCTATATCCTAAAAAAGAAATAAATTTCAACTCATAGGCAATGATGAATTTTAAGTAATCCCCGTCCATATTAGACAAGATCTTCAGCCCCTTTAATAGAAGCATGAAGAGTTTCGGATTTTCTTGTCCTTCTTCCATGGATTTTTCAATTAGTTCCAACATATACTGTCCATAAACAACCCTTTCGATTCTCTCCCTTATATCATAGAAGGAATCGATTATATCTGCCTGGTTAATATAATAAAAATTTCTTCCCTTGTACAGTTGATATTCATTATAGGAAAAGAGTTGTGTATTGGCAATTATCTTAGATTTGGGCCTATAAGCCCCTCTTGCCATGGCAGTAATCTTTCCATATTTTTTCGTGTAGATACTAAGGATCTTGCTAGTATCCTTATATCTCATTTCTTTTAAAACTATTCCTTCTGTTCTTAACATAGTCCTCCCCTAATTATTTATATCCAAAGTATCTAACTTTGCTTTCCCTTTCTCTCCAGTTTTTTTCTACCTTTACCCATAGTTGAAGGTTAACTTTGCTGCCTAATAAGGCTTCTATATCCATTCTGGCATTTTGGCCTATTTCTTTTAGCTTTGCCCCTCTTTTTCCAATTACTATTCCTTTATGGGACTCCTTCTCACAGTATATATTTGCAAATACATCTATTATATCTTTGTCTTCCCTTTCCTTAATGCCTTGGATTTCAACATATATACCATGGGGTACTTCTTCATCTAGACTAAGTAAGGCCTTTTCCCTTATTATCTCTGCAATGATAAATCGCTCAGGCTGGTCTGTTATCATATCTTCGGGGAAATATTGGGGTCCTTCTGGTAATTTGCTCTTTAATACTTCTATATACCTGTTAACATTGTCGTTGTTTAGGGCAGATAAAGGTATTATTTCTTCAAATAAGTTAAGCCTCCTATATTTATCTATTAACTGTAATACTTCATCTCCCTCTAGCATATCTATTTTATTTATTACTAGTACTATTGGAGTAGATATCTTTTTCAAATCTTCTATTATCATTTTATCCATAGGTCCGATTTCCATACTATTATCTACCATAAAAGTAACTATATCAACTTCTTCCAAGGTACTCTTAGATACCTTCAACATATACTCCCCAAGCTTATTCTTGGGATTTTGTATGCCTGGCGTATCAAGAAATACGATTTGGCAATTTTCTTCTGTATACACCATTTGAATTTTATTTCTTGTAGTTTGAGGCTTATCAGATATAATTGAGATCTTTTCACCTATTATCCTATTAAGTAAGGTTGATTTACCTACGTTTGGTCTGCCTACAATAGTTACAAATCCTGATTTATACATCTTCTTCACTCCTACTATTTTCTAAATCCTCTGGTCCAAAGCTATGGGGTAATAGGTCTGCTAATTTATACTCCCTATAGTTATCTTCAGAATTGGCAACGATAATAGTAGCATCCTTGCTAAATTCCCTTATAACTTGCCTGCAAACACCGCAGGGATAAGTAAAATCGCTATCTCCAACTACTGCTATTGCCTTTATCTTCTTATGGCCTTCTGAAATAGCTTTAAAAATAGCCGTCCTTTCTGCACATATGGTAGGAGAATAGGAAGATATTTCAATATTACATCCAGTAAAAATCTCATCATCTTCTGTAATTAAGGCTGCCCCTACGTGGAAATTAGAATATGGGACATAGGCTTTTTCCTTAGCTTCTAAAGCTTTTCTAATCAATTCCTTCTTATCCATATAAACCTCCCTCTTTAAAGAGTATATTAGCTAGTATTACTCTATTATTGTTTCTGTCCTAGGCTCTACTACTTGAATCCAAGTAACCCCAGGATTTAATATTATTTCATTCCCATCTAAATCATAAAAAATTGTTTTTTCATGTCTAGACTTCTTCTCCCATCTCACATCTATTGCTTTTCCATTGGTAATATATTTTCCCTCTCCTTCTCCTACTAATTGAATATCTAATCTTCCTTCATTGTCTATTACTCTAGTCTTTGCTACTTGGATTATAATATTCTTAGCAATGATTGGACTTTCATCTATTTCGTCTATATGTAACTTGCCATCTTTATGTCTTATGTAAATCTTTTTGTCTTCATCATAAATATATTCAGTAGTATTGTCCTTCCTATAATTTATTATAACCTTATTGGCTACACTACCTTCCATATCCACTTCATCTTCATGGAATTTAAATGGTGTAAATTCACCTACCATCCTATATTTTCTTTCTTCTTGGCTTGTCCTTATGGCTTCCATACTAGAGTATAGGTTGTGTGGCATTTTCTTATGGGATACTCTCCAAAAAACCTTATTTGAACTACTTAGTCCATCTATATCAGCTATTTTTAATGTTTTTACATCTTGCTTAGCTGCTTCACTACCACCAACCCTTACATAAACAGCATCGTATTCCAATACTGTAGTTACGAAATATGGTCTAGCACTCCTAATTGGTCCAATAGATGGAGGGTCGTTTATCAAAAATATCCCCAAATATCTTGTATAGGGCGCTTCTACTAAAAACTCGTAGACTATTTCTGCATCTTTAAGGCCTGCTTGCCACCTAGCCCTATTATGATTATCAAACATAACTGCCACAGGCCTACGATTTACCTTCTCCTCCTCTGCATATATACCACTTAATGGTGATGGTATACCTATTTTTTCAGGTACTTCCTCTTCTAGCTCTACTGGCTCCTCCTCTTCAATAACTATAGGTTCTTCTTCCACCACTACTACAGGTTCCTCTGCTTTTTCATTTTTACAACTACTTGCCAATAGGGCTATAAATATTGTTAATAATCCTATTTTAATCTTCAGTTTCACTTTTATCCCCCTTATCCGATGACTTTAAATATGATTATACCTACTAATATGCCTAAAATAGCACCCAGTAAGACTTCTATGAAGGTATGAATCTTTCCTTCTATTCTACTTTCACCTACTAAAACTGCTAGAGCGAAGGTTAAAGTAGTTACTAGCATATTTTTTGCCAGTAAGGACACAATGGTAGCTATGCAAAATGCTACTGATGAATGTCCGCTTACAACTCCACCTTGGAAATGGGTACCCTTTCCTTTATAAAACAAGGCTTTAAGTCCTACAGTCAAAAGAATTACCACAAATAATGCCACGAAGGTTAGATGGGTAGATGAATTGGATATTTTAATTAATAAAAAATCCGTATAATAGCTAAGCTTGTCGAAGAATAGCAAGTATCCAACTACTATGGAGTTTATGGCTGCAATAAGTACAGCTCCAGCAGATATATCCTTAACCAGTTTTGCCAGGGGATGATATCTATCTGTAATTAAATCTACAACCTTCTCTATAGCAGTATTAAATAATTCAGCAACTATTACTAAGGATATGGCGAAGATGAGTAGCAAGAGTTCTGTTCGTGAAAAATCAAAAAAGAGACTTAGGATTATAACGATGATGGCAATGAGGTAATGGATCCTCATATTCCTTTCGGTTTTAAGGGCTGATATAATCCCATTGACGGCAAAATTAAAGCTATCTATTAGAGATTTCCTCATTATTATTCTCCTTTTACATCCTTAAAAATACCCAGCCTTCTCATTATTTCCTTTTCCCTTCCTCGCATAATAAGCTTTTCTTCCTCTTCTTCATGGTCATAGCCTAATAGGTGTAACATGGAATGGGCAGTTAAATAAGCGATTTCCCTTTCTATGGAATGGCCAAAATCTTTGGATTGTTCTAGGGCCTTTTCCAAGGAAATAATTATATCTCCTAATAGTCTTGGCCCATCTGCCAACAGGCTATCTCCTAAGGGAAAAGATAAGACATCTGTCTCCTTATCTACTCCCCTATATTCCCTATTTAATTCCCTAATCTCTTCATTGTCTACGAAAGATATACTGACTTCGCAGTTTAAGGACTCACCTTCTGATAATAATACTTCTTCAATAGTTTTTTCTATTAATCCATGAATACTATCATCTATTAATATCTTATCTTGCCTATTATCAATATAGATCTCCATACTTATGCCTCCGATTTTTCTTCAGTTTTAGGATATTCGATTCGGTCATGGTAGATTCCAGTTAAGACCTTTACAAAAGAATTGATAATAACCTCTATTTCCTTTAGGGTTATATCACATTCATCTAACTGGCCATCCTTTACCTTTCCCTTTACAACTTTTCTTACCATATCTTCAATCTTTTCCTTATTAATGTCTTTCATACTCCTAACAGCTGCCTCTGAAGAATCAGCCAACATAACTATGGCAGCTTCCTTAGTTTGAGGTTTTCTTCCTTTATATCTAAATTCATCTATTGAAATTTCAATATCCTTGTTTTCTTCCTTGGCCTTATGATAAAAGTAGGCTACTATAGTATCCCCATGGTGTTGTTCTATAATATCTAGTATTTCCTCAGGTAGTTTTTCTTCCTTGCCTAAGGCTACCCCATCAGTAGTATGGGATGTAATTATGGATGTACTCTGCATAGGCTGGAGTTTATCATGGGGATTTTCCATACCAAATTGATTTTCTGCAAAGTAAAATGGTCTTACGGTTTTTCCAATATCATGGTAATATGCTCCTACCCTTGCTAATAGGGGGTTAGCTGACACAGACTCTGCTGCAGATTCAGCCAGATTCCCAACTAAAATACTATGGTGGTAGGTACCTGGAGCTTCTAACAATAGTTTTTTTAGCAATGGCTGGTTTGGATTAGATAGTTCTAATAGTTTTATAGTAGTCAAAACAGAAAATACATTTTCCCATAGGGGTAATGAACCCAAGGCTAAAATGGCAGATATGATTCCGTTTAAAAAACTATAGCCGGCTTGGGAAAATGACTCTATTCCAGCCACATTTAAGGCTAAGCCATAAGATGTTAAGCTTAGTATATTAACGATCCCAATAATAAATCCGCTAATTAAAATATTATATCTTTGATCTTGTTTAATTGCCAATAAGGAAGCTATACTGCCAGAGACGATATACATGGTAGATAGGCTTCCATCTAATTTTAGTAAAAATCCCAAATAGAAGGATAGGAAAATATTAATCACAAAGCCTAACCTAGGGTCAATTAAGATGGATATTAATAGGGCTGCTGTTCCTATGGGCATTATATAGGGTGAAATATTGTACAATTCTTTACTTATCAATATTACAGCCAAAGTAATAATGAGCACTATCAATAGCCTATTATTGTACAAGATCTCTTTATTATAATAATATATATAACCAATTATAATGAGCAAAATCAAAGAGATTAATATGACTATTCCCAATATAGTTACAACTGGGATTTTGTTATCTTCTTTTAAAAGCCCTGATTCCCTGATTAAATCCAGCTCCCTCTCTCCAATGGTTGAACCTTGGGGAGCAATGATTTCATTTTCCTTTAGTATAACCGTTTCTATCTTATCTACTTCTTCATTTTGTTTTCTTTGGGTTTCAGCCACATCTATAAATTCATTAGGTTTAATAGTGGCCAGCATCAATGCAAGTCCCAATTGTTTTTCTTGGTCAGACATTTCCAGTGACTCGAAGGTGCTTTTTAGATTGTTCTTTTCATATTCTATTTCCGTTTCCCTTATGCCATTTCCCATAATCTGATTTATTAAGTCAAATAAGTTGTTTTCTAGGTTATTTAATGTCTTATAATCCATCCTCACAGCCATTAATATTTCATTATCGGTTAAGCCTAGACTTTGGCTTTCCATTAACTGCTCTGCTTTTTTACTTGTACTTAAGTTTTCGATGGCTTTAATATCCCTTGTAGTATCTAAAAAGTCCTTTATTTGGTTTTTCATCCCCATTTGAACAGATGGATGGATTCTATACCGTGGCTCTACTTTTTCTGCTGCTTCCTTTTTGAGCCTTTCAGTAGTATGGATATCTTCTAAATCCTTGGTTGCCCTTATATCTATGGGGGCTATATCTCCAAGTTTTAAGTCTAATTTATCCTGCTCCACTTTGTAAATAGTTATAAAAAAAAGGGTTGCTGTAAAAATTACAAGCAATAACCCATTATATAATCTTCTATTTTCTTTAAAAAATTTATCTTTAGTAGCCATAGGAACCCCCCCTTAGGTTAAGTTACTTAATTTCGTATTTATCATAGGCTTCTATAATCCTTTGAACTAACGGATGTCTTACTATATCATGCTTTGTAAGATATATAAAATCAATTCCCTTTACATTATCTAATATTTTGGTAATAGTTTTTAGGCCTGACTCCTTTCCCTTTGATAAATCAATTTGTGTAATATCGCCAGTAATTATTGCCTTGGACCCAAAACCTAATCTGGTTAAAAACATCTTCATCTGTTCATTAGTAGTATTTTGAGCTTCGTCTAAGATTATATAAGATGAGTCCAAAGTTCTACCTCTCATATAGGCCAGTGGTGCCACTTCTATTAAGCCCTTTTCTATATATCTAGCATAAGATTCTGCTCCAAGAATATCGAATAAGGCATCGTAGATAGGTCTTAGATATGGGTCTACCTTTTCTTGTAAATCTCCAGGTAAAAAACCTAAGCTTTCACCTGCTTCCACTGCTGGCCTTGTAAGTATAAGCCTATTAACTTCTTTGTTTTTTAAAGCCTGTACTGCCATGGCCATGGCTAAATATGTCTTTCCAGTACCTGCAGGCCCAATACAAAATACAATATCGTTCTTTCTAATTGCATCTAAATATCTTTTTTGTCCTATGGTCTTAGGTTTAATACTTTTCCCTGAAGCAGTTACGCATACTACTTCTTTTAACAGCTCCTTTACATATTCCTCTTTGCCATTTAGCAAGAGTTGTATAGCATATCTTAAATCTTGTTTATCTAACTTCTTTTGTTTATTTATGATTTCAATTAAATTATAAATTAATTTCTTTCCTAGGTCTATAGCTATCTCTTCTCCATATAATTTGATTTCTCCGTTTCTTATATGGATATCCACTCCTAATTCTTCCCTAATAATATGAATGTTTTCATCAAAATCTCCAAAGATTTCTCGAATAATCTGTGTATTTTCAATAGCTATGGAATTATCATGTAAATTGTTTGACAAATCTAATCCTCCCTGTTATTTATAATTAGTTTCTTTCCTATATCTTCTATGGTTTCTATTATAACCTGAGTTGTCAATATGTTGTCATCTATCTGATGTCTTATGTTTTTAGACTGTATTTGTGCATTAGGTGGCAGCTCCTTGTTTATCTCCTTAGTAGCTGCTATTTGGTTTGCATTTTTCAAAAAATCTATATTTTGCTTAACTTCCTTTAATTCAACTTCCCTATACTCATAGGTTACTATCTTAATAGGAAAATCAATATCATATTTTTCTAAATTTATGAGGCTCTTTTCCTCAACAAATTCCTTATAGTTTTCAAAGGGTATGTCGCCTTTCATAAATTGAATACCCTTATCTCCAATTTTAATTCCTTTTTGGGTAAAGGTTTTTCCTGTAAACCTCTCCTCATTTTTTACTATTGGTTCTCTAATAATACTACTATATCTAGTAAGGGCCAATACTTCTCCTTCAGCGTGAACAAGATGGGTTTCACCACCAAATTCACTGGTGATTATGCCTGTAATTAGAATTTCACCTGGATTTACTACTTTACCCTTTTCCACCACCGCTTTCCCATTTTTAGGTACTACTTTTACAATTACTCCCTTTTTCTTAGCTACAATATGGCAGGGATAATTTTTATCTACCCTTTCTGGTGGCAGGTCTTGTTCTTTTACTTCTATAGTTAGTTTAGTCCCCTTTATATTTACTGAAACAAAGGAGAAGTAGTCATAGTTTTCTATTAATAGGTCTTTTATATCTTCTTTATCTAGCCTATATTTAATTTTTCCTACAGTTATATTATTGTTTTTTAATAGGGAAATTATTTCTTCCCTTGGGGTTTGTTCATTGCCAACAATGTCTATCTTCCATATTAAAGAGGATAGGAAAAATATTATTGCCCAAAATAATAAAAATCCTCCTACCCACATTTTTCGTTCTCTTAGCTTCATTAGTAAAAAAGGAAATCCGGTTTTATTTGTGATCTCTACCCTGCAACCTACTTTTTTTACAATTTTTTTTAGTTCTTTGAAGCCTCTTGTAGTAGACTTCATCTCTAGGACTATATTATTAATTCTTTTAACGTCCCACAGATATATATCATGACTAGCAGCTAAATTCAATAATCTTTCAAGAGTTAATCCCTCAACCCTAATAATAACATATCCTTTAAAATAATTCCATATTTTTATAGCTAGCATATTAACACTCCCTAGCTTATTATTTCAATATTCTTGATCCTGCCTACAATAATAATTTCTTCAGCAAGTATGGTTTTAATTTCTAAGTCCTCTCCTGTTATTTTAAATATTCCGCTTTTTGTATTAACTCTAATAGTTTCTTTGGTATATTCAATAATCCCCTTATGGTTTAATAAAGAGGCTTCCTTATCTCCTAAAACTGTTAATTTGGGCAAATCCATTATTATATCCCTAGGTAGTTCGAAAGCTTCAGAGATATTATATTTCATATTCTCTATCTTTTTTTTCATCCTAACCCCTCCAATAAATTCTATGCCCCTTAAATATAGACTATACCAATGAAAAAGAAGCCTGTAAAAATTACAGACTTCTTCTCTGACCTTGTAAACTCTTTGGTTTAGATAATACTTCTGAAAAAATTATCCCCTTAATAATCTCTTCCCTAGGGTTAATTTTTACTTTAGATTTTGATTCTTTATCTTTTTTTTCACCATAATCTGAAACTTTCTCAGTTTTTGTACTAACTGAATAATCGGGTTCCACACTACTGGGCATTGGTGCTTCTACATCCCTAGTAGCTTGAACTGTAGCTTTTGGCTGGCTTTCTATTCTTCTCCTAGGAATTTCACTTTGCCTAGCTCTTTGTCTTTCCTTTTGAATTTCTTCCTCTAAAATCTTCCTTAAATCTGCAATTGGCCTAGTTTTAGAAGGTTGACCTTTCCCTAACTCCCTTTGCCTTCTTTCCTTAGCCATATCTATATTCTTTTTATCTTTGAGGGATTTAAGTATTAAGTCTACTATTATGATGAATATAAAGAACAGTAAAGGACTGGGCATATAATCCCTCCTTATTCTTGCTTATTGTCTTCGTCAACTATCTTAGATATGGCGGATCTCATATCTGTATCTGCCAATAGATTTCTCATGTTATAATAATCCATTACACCAAGTTTCCCTTCTTTTAAGGCTGCTGCTAAAGCCAACGGTACTTCTGCCTCTGCCTCTACTACCTTGGCTTTCATGGCTTGGACTTCTGCTCTCATCTCTTGCTCTCTTGCCACTGCCATGGCTCTTCTTTCTTCTGCCTTAGCTTGAGCAATTCTCTTTTCAGCTTCAGCTTGATCCATAGTTAATTTTGCACCTATATTTCTTCCTACATCAACATCGGCTATATCTATGGATAGGATTTCAAAGGCTGTTCCTGAATCCAATCCCTTATCTAATACGGTTTTAGATATACTGTCTGGGTTTTCCAGTACATCCTTATGGGATTCAGAACTACCTACTGTAGTTACAATACCTTCCCCTACTCTAGCTATTATAGTTTCCTCTCCTGCTCCTCCTACTAGTCTTTCAATATTTGCTCTTACAGTAACCCTTGCTTTAACTATTACTTCAATACCGTCTTTAGCAACTGCTGCTATTTGAGGGGTTTCTATTACCTTTGGATTAACAGATACCTGTACTGCTTCTAACACATTTCTACCTGCTAGATCTATAGCAGCTGCCCTTTCAAATACTAAAGGTATATTAGCTCTTTGGGCTGCTATTAAAGCATCAACTAAGGTATTTACATTACCTCCAGCTAGGTAATGGGCTTCCAGTTCATTGATCTTAATCACTAGTCCTGCCTTAGTTGCTTTAATCATTGGATTAACAATTCTTGATGGGGCAACTCTCCTAAGTCTCATACCTATTAGTGTTGCCATGGAAATTTTAACCCCTGAAAAGTAGGCTGTTATCCAAAGTCCTACAGGTATAAATGTGAAGAAAAGAATAACAAGAATAATAATGATTAGGGCTAAACCCACTGGTACAAAAAATGGCATGTTACAACCTCCTTACGAATATTTTTGATCCTTCTACCCTTACTACTTTTATTGGCATTTCCTTTGGTATGAAACCTCCATCGGATAATGCGTCTAATTTTTCACCATCTATTTCAATAAACCCAGCAGGGCGAAGTTCTGTAATAGATTTTCCTTCTTTGTTAAGATAGTCTATTGGGGAATCTACACTTAAATAACCCCTTTCACCTTCATGAGCTGTGTCTAGTACTATCTTGTTCAATAGTTTGCTTCTATATCCCATCTTAATAAGGACTATGGTGACTATGGTAGTTATAAGTATGGCTATACTAAGGGACACTACAGCAGTTTTTAATGAGCCCATTGCCAGAACTGTACCTATTAGGACCAGTATTATGCCGCTGATGCCAGGTAGTCCAAAGCCTGGTATCATGGCCTCAATAACCAATAGTATTAATCCTGTAACAAATAGGATTAAAGATGTCCAATGGGAATTACCTGCTAAAATATTTCCACCAAAGTATAAACCAAAACCTATAATACTTATAGTACCTCCTATGCCAAAGCCTGGAGTCAATATTTCAATTACTAAACCTACAAATCCTATGGTTAGCAACAAACTGCTTATATAGGGATTTGAAATGTATTTTGCTAGTTTAACTTGTAAACTTTCCTCTACATGGTTTATATTTACATTAGCCAAATCGAAAAACTCAAGTATATCATCATAACTATCAGTGGCCAAATCTGCTATACCGTATTTTACCGCTTCATGAGAAGTTAAATTCAGTAATTTGCCTTTTTCTATCAAGCCTTCTATTTCAATATCCTTATCTGCCATAGCTTCAATTATTTCTGGATCCCTATTCCTGTATTGGGCTGTATCTCTAAGGAGACCTCGCCACATAGATAGGACTTTTTCAGTGTTGGGAATTGTTTCAGCAGAACCAATAGTAGCTGTATTAGATACGACAACATTATCTGCTGCTATGGCTATTAAGACCCCAGCAGATTCCGCTTTATTGTTTACATAGGCAATGGTGGGAACTGGTGAAGAAATGATTAAATTCTTTATCTTTTCTGCTTCCACGATTACTCCACCATAGGTATCTATTTCAAATATAATAGCTTTAGGGTTTTCCTTAATTACCTTATCCATTGTATGATTAAGGAAGTTATAAGTTGCACGATTAATGTCACCCTTTATAGGAATAACATAAACATCATTTATATCTGCAAAACTTATACTTGGTAGTACTAAAGCTATAAGTAGAATAAGAAGTACAATAAATCTTTTTTGCATTTATCCACCCCCTGTTTTATTTATTATTAGTTATAATATATATATTATACTATTACCCAAAAATTTGAAAAATTAAAGAGTAAAACAAATATTTAACAAAAAACTTAATAAAAAAACCTGGGATAACCCAGGTTAGTTTAAAATCTTTCTAACTATTTTATTTACAATATTGCCATCAGTCCTACCTTTAACCTTTGGCATTACAGCCTTCATTATAATTCCAATGTCCTTAACAGATTTCGCATTGACTTCTTTTATAGTTTCTAGAACGATTTGTTCTACTTCTTCCTCTGTAAGCTGTTCAGGTAAGTATTGTAAAAGAATATCTATTTCTTGTTCAGTCAATTTGACCAAATCTTCTCTTTGACCCTTCTTGAAATCTTCAATGGCCATTCTTTTTTCCTTCAGCTGTTTAGCAATAATGTCTAATATATCTTCATCAGAAAGCTCTATTCTTTCATCTATCTCTTTCTGTTTGATTGCTGCCCTTACCATAGTTATAGTATCTTTTTTGACTTTGTCTTTACTCTTCATGGAGTCTTTCAAGTCTTCCATTAATTTATCTTTAAGAGACATTGATTCACCTTCTCATTAAAATCTAGAATATTTCTTTCTTCTAGCTTCTTCAGATTTCTTTTTACGTCTTACGCTTGGTTTTACATAATGTTCTCTTTTTCTGACTTCTCCTAGAACGCCAGCTCGAGCACATTGTCTTTTAAACCTTTTCAAAGCATTATCAAGAGATTCATTTTCTCCAACTCTAATTTCTGCCATAGACTTCTCCCTCCCCTCTCTACTACAAGAGTACCCGATACTATACCTATCAAGGGTTGTGCACTAGACCATTATACATTATTATTTCAAATATTTCAACTAGTTTTTAGCCTGGTGGCCACAACATTTTTCTCTTACCTAGAACATGAAAATGGATATGGTCTACAGTTTGTCCCCCATCGGCCCCGCAGTTGTTTACAATTCTGTATCCTTCTTCAAGCCCTTTTTCCTTAGCTAATTTAGAAGCTATGAATAAAAGATGACCCATTAGATCCTTATTGGATTCATCTATATACTTAGCAGAAACAATATGTTCTTTAGGAATAACTAAAAAATGAACTGGAGCTTGAGGGTTAACATCTTCGAAGGCTATGGCCTTTTCATCTTCATAGAGTATGGTACTAGGTATCTCACCTTTTACAATTTTGCAAAAAATGCAGTTATCCAAGCTTTCCACCTCCTTATCCTTAATCGGTTATATCTCCTACTAAGTAGTCATCTTTTCCTTCTTTGATTTTTACATCTACTATTTGTCCAATAAGGCTTAAATCCTTCTTTGCCTTAACTCTAATGTAGTTTGTCGTATAGCCTTCCATTAAATCCTTATCCTTCTTGCTTTTCTCCTCCAATAATACGGATAAAGTGGCATCTATGAAATTAGAGTTGAATCTCTTCATTAGTTCTTCCCCTAAGGAAATTAGTCTTTCTGACCTTATATTTTTCACATTTCCATCTACTTGCTTTTCATATTTGGCAGCTGGTGTTCCTCGTCTAGGAGAATATTTAAATACATGGATTCTGGAAAAACCGATTTCTTTTACAAATTCATAGGTTTCGTTAAACTCTTCATCTGTCTCTCCAGGAAATCCAACTATTATATCTGTTGTTATACCAGCATTAGGCATATATTGCCTAATTATATTGACTATATCCTTGTACTGTTCAGGTGTATATTTCCTATTCATTCTCTTTAAGACAGTAGGAGAACCAGATTGTAAGGATAGATGGAAATGGTCGCATACTTTGCCTATTTTAACTATTCTATCCATAAACTCATGGTCTATTAAAGTAGGCTCGATAGAGCTTAGCCTAATTCTTTCAATCTTATCTATTTTACCTACTTCTTCCAGCACTTCTATTAAAGAAATATTCTTTATATCCTTACCATAGGATGCCACATGTATACCTGTAAGGACTATTTCTTTAAATCCTGCCTCTGCTAGGTTTTTGGTTTCCTTTAGAATGTCATCTAAAGCCCTACTCCTAATAGGGCCCCTAGCATAGGGTATGATACAATAGGAACAGAATTGGTTGCAACCATCCTGTATTTTTATATAGGCCCTAGTTTTGGACTTTATATCCTTTATTTTTATAGATTCAAATTCTTTGTGGGCCTTTATATTTCTTACTATATTTATCTTTTCCTTATTTGCCTTTGCCTTTTCACATAATTCTACTATTTTATTCCTATCAGTTGTTCCAATAATAACGTCTACCCCTTCAATTTTAGATACTTCCTCTGGGGCTACTTGGGAATAACAGCCTACTACTGCAATTAAGGCGTCTTTGTTATTTTTCTTAGCTCTAGATATAAATTGCCTTGATTTTCTATCTGAAAGATTAGTTACTGTACAAGTATTTATTACATAAATATCAGCAACTTCATTTTCATTTACTATTTTATATCCATTTTTTTCAAATAATTCTTCCATAGCTTCTGTTTCATATTGGTTTACTTTACATCCTAAGGTGTAAAAAGCTACAGTGTTCATTAAATCACTCCTAAATCTCCGAATTCATATAATAGGATGGTAGCTGCAACAACTCCTGCCGTTTCAGTTCTAAGTATTCTTGGTCCTAGGCTTACGGTCTTTGCTCCTATAGATTTTAATATATTTATTTCTTCAGGCTCAAACCCTCCCTCGGGTCCTATGATTAGATGAATTTTATTCCCTTCTAGTTTTACCTTACCTTTTATGAAACTGGTTTTTTCTTCTTCATAGGGAACTACAATATTCTTCTCACCTTTAAGTATTTCCACCATCTCCTGGAAGGAAATAATATTGTGGACCTTTGGGAGTACGTCTCTCTTACTCTGTTTGGCAGCCTCATCTGCTATTGTATTCCATCTTTCGACTTTAGTCTGTTCCTTTTTAATATCCTTAACCTTAACTACTGACCTTTTCAATGCCACTGGGTAAAATTCCATTACGCCTATTTCCGTACATTTTTGTATAATTGTATCCATTTTATTCCCCTTGGCAAGTCCTTGATATAATACTATATGAATAGGAGATTCGTTGGTACCTTTGTGTTTTTCAATAATTTGGCTTGTGACTTTATCCTTTTCCAGTGAAATTATTTCACAAAGATAAACATAGCCATCTATGACAACTTCAATTTGTTCCTTAGGTTTTAACCTTAAAACATCTTTAATATGTTTAACATCTCTGCCTAAAATCTCAATATTATTTTCAACTAACTGATCTGTATTTGCAAAAAATCTATGCATAAAATTCACCTAATCATTAGTAGCTATAATCAATGCCCACTCATTTTTCTTGCTAACTTCCAATATTTTAAATCCATTATCAATAAGGGCTTTTTCCACCATGGGGATTTTATCTTCAATAATACCTGATGTAATAAAAATTCCTTTATCTTCTAAATGGGATTTTAAATCATTTATCATCTCTACTATTATTTCTGCAATGATATTAGAAACTATAATATTGGCCTTACCTTCTACCACATCAAGGAGATTGCCTTTTTTAACTTCTACAATATCTTCTACATCATTTAATCTGATATTTTCATTTGACACATTGATACAGACCTCATCTAAATCTACTGCAACTACCTTTTTTGCTCCAAGTTTTGCTGCTACTATACTTAGGATTCCACTACCACAGCCAATATCATAGACTGTATGTCCTTCCTTTACATATCTTTCAAGGGCTTCAGTGCACAGTATAGTTGTTTCATGGGTTCCAGTACCAAAGGCCATACCAGGATCTAATTCTACTAAAATATCACCTTCTTCAAGACTATAGTCCTCCCAAGTAGGTTTAATCACTATTCTCTCTCCAATTTTAGTAGGCTTGTAGTACTTTTTCCAGTTTTGTGCAAAGTCCTCATCATCTACCATGGTAACTGTTACTTCTGGATTGACTTCTTTTAAAATCTCATTATTATTGATTTTATATTTTATCTCCTGGATCTTATAATCTAAATCCTCTGCCTCAGAAAAATATGCTTTTATTACAATATCATCTGATTCAACATTGATTAAGTCTGGATCTATAAAAGCCCAACTTTCTGGAGATTGAGATAATTCTAGTATGTCCCTAGGATCTTCAATAGCTAAACCTGTAGCTCCCACATCATATAAGATACTAGAAATTAACTCTTCATATTCTGGTGTAGTTTTTATCTGAACCTCAGCCCAATTCATATTTACACTTCCCATCTTATAAAATCTAAATTAATTATACCCAAGAGTAGTAAAAAATAAAATAGGTATTGTTACTTTTTTGCTTAATTGAAGGCGTCCTTCATCTTCTTAAAAAATCCCTTTTTATTTTCCTTAAAACTATCGCCCATTTCCTTAGCAAATTCCCTCAATAATTGTTTTTGCTTCTCTGTCAACTTAGTTGGAACCTGTACGTCTACTGTGAAGTACAAATCTCCCCTACCATAACCTCTAAGATTTGGTACTCCCTTATTCTTCAGCCTAAACTCTGTCCCTGTTTGTGTACCTTCAGGAATTTGGAACTTTTCTATTCCTTCTAAGGTTGGAACTTCTATCTCTGCCCCTAAGGCTGCCTCAGTAAAGGAAATGGGAATATTTACATGAATATTATTGCCTAACCGACTAAATACCTTATCCTCTAAAACATTTATATAAATATATAAGTCTCCACTTGGACCTCCCCTGTCTCCAGCTTCTCCTTCTCCTTTCATGGAGATAATGGAGCCTGTATCTACACCTGCTGGGACCTTGACTTTGATTTTTTTAGTCTTTATTACTTTCCCAGAACCGTCACAGGTATTACATTTTTCTTTTATTATCTCACCAGTCCCGCCACAGGTATTACATATGGTGGTCCTGACAAATTGACCAAAGGGGGTTCTTTGGGCATATCTTACTTCCCCTGCCCCATTACAAGTAGGACAAGTTGATTTTCCCGTTCCAGGCTTAGCACCTGTACCTTGGCAAGTAGTGCAGTTTTCTGTCCTTCTAATTTGTATCTCCTTTTCTGTACCAAATACCGCTTCTTTAAACTCTAGGGTTAGGTCATATCTTAGATCTGCACCTCTTACAGGGCCTTGCCTTCTCCTACTACTAGAAAAGCCTCCACCAAAAATATCGAATAAATCATCAAATATATCACCAAAGCCACCGAAATCTTGGCTATATGCTCCACCATTTTGAGGGTCTACTCCTGCATGGCCGAATCTATCGTATCTAGCTCTTTTTTCACTATCAGATAAAACTTCATAGGCTTCATTTATTTCTTTAAATTTTGCTTCAGCTTCTTCTTTATTATCTGGATTTAAATCAGGGTGATATTTCTTGGCTAATTGTCTATATGCTCTTTTTATATCGGCTTCTGTTGCGTCCCTTGCTACACCTAAAACCTCATAGTAATCCCTCTTTGCCATCCTTTCACCAACCTTTTATATAAACTATAACTATTATATCAAACAATTAAGCTAAATCAAATGATTTAGCTTAATTGGAAAGAATTATTAATCTTCATCTACAACTTCGTAGTCAGCATCGACTACATCATCATTATCATTAGATGAGCCTTCTCCTTGATTTGCTTGTTGCTCATATAATTTTTGAGAAATCTTGTAGAAGCTCTCTGTTAATTCTTCAGTTTTCTTCTTTATTTCGTCGTAGTCTTCACCTTCTAATGACTTCTTCAATTCATTTAATTTTTCTTCTACTTGTGATTTTTCATCATCACTTATTTTACCTTCTAAATCCTTTAGGGTCTTTTCAGTTTGATAAACTAAGGTGTCTGCATTGTTTCTAGTTTCAATTCTTTCTTTTTTCTTCTTATCTTCTTCAGCATACATTTCTGCTTCCTTGATCTTCTTTTCTATTTCTTCATCAGAAAGTCTTGTAGAAGCAGTAATAGTTATTTTTTGTTCTTTACCAGTACCTAAATCCTTGGCACTTACATTTACTATACCGTTAGCATCTATATCAAAGGTTACCTCAATTTGTGGTACTCCTCTTGGAGCTGGTGGTATACCTGATAATTGGAATCTACCTAAGGTAGTATTGTCTGCTGCCATTTGTCTTTCACCTTGTAGAACGTGGATGTCTACGGCAGTTTGATTATCTGCAGCAGTTGTAAAGATCTGACTCTTCCTAGTTGGTATTGCTGTATTTCTTTCGATTAATCTAGTAGTTACTCCACCTAAGGTTTCTATACCTAGGGATAAAGGTGTAACGTCTACTAATACCAAGTCTTGAACTTCTCCTGCCAATACACCACCTTGAATAGCTGCACCTAGGGCAACACATTCATCTGGGTTTATGTCTTTTTGTGGTTCCTTACCGATTAGTTTCTTAACTGCTTCCTGTACAGCTGGTATTCTAGTGGAACCTCCAACTAAGATTACCTTTTCTATGTCTGAAGCATTTAAGCCTGCATCTTTTAAGGCCTCTCTTACTGGTCCTAGGGTTTTTTCAACTAAGTCTGCTGTTAACTCATTGAATTTAGCCCTAGTTATATCCATATTTAAATGTAATGGTCCAGCTTGAGTAGCCGTTATAAATGGTAGGTTGATATTTGTTGACATAGTTGAGGATAATTCCTTCTTTGCCTTTTCTGCAGCTTCTTTTAATCTTTGCAGAGACATCTTATCCTGTTTTAAATCTACGCCATTTTCCTTTTTAAATTCACTGGCTATATAATCTACTATTTTTTCATCAAAGTCATCTCCACCAAGATGGTTGTTTCCACGAGTTGCTAGTACCTCATATACCCCATCTCCAATTTCTAGGATGGAAACGTCGAAGGTACCTCCACCAAGGTCGAATACCATGATCTTCTTTTGACCTTCTTCCTTATCTATACCATAGGCTAATGCTGCTGCAGTTGGCTCGTTGATAATTCTTTTAACTTCAAGGCCTGCTATTTTACCTGCGTCCTTTGTTGCCTGTCTTTGGCTGTCTGTAAAATATGCAGGAACGGTGATTACCGCTTCTGTAACAGGCTCACCTAAGTAGTTTTCAACATCAGCCTTTATTTTTTGCAAAATCATAGCTGAAATTTCTTCTGGTGTATATTTTTTCCCATCTATATCAACTTTATAATCTGTACCCATTTTTCTCTTAATGGAGATTATTGTTCTATCAGGATTTGTAATTGCCTGTCTTTTTGCTGTTTCACCTACTAGTCTTTCATTATCCTTAGTAAAAGCTACTATGGATGGTGTAGTCCTATTTCCTTCAAGATTTGGTATAATAGTAGGCTCTCCACCTTCCATAACTGCAACACATGAGTTAGTTGTACCTAAGTCAATTCCAATTATTTTTCCCATATATACTCCTCCCTAATATTCTTATTTTGCAACTTTAACCATTGATGGTCTTATGACTTTATCTTTAAATATATATCCTTTTTGTAAGACTTCAACAATCTTACCAGATTCATATTCATCATTTTCTTCCATAAATACAGCATGGTGGAAGTTTGGGTCAAAGTCTTTGCCTAAAGCGTCGATTTCTTCAACACCATTGTCCTTTAGAGCCTTTATTAATTGGCCATATATCATCTCTACGCCTTTATAAAAATTGTCTTCCTTATTAGCTTCAGCATCTAATGCCCTTTCAAAATTATCTATAATTGGTAATAAGCTAGACACAAAAGGCTCTATGGCAAAATTTATGGAGCTTAACTTTTCTTTTTCTGCCCTTTTTCTATAGTTTATAAAGTCAGCCTGAAGCCTTAACAGCCTATTGTTTAATTCTTGAATTTCATTATCCTTATCGGCAATTATACCTTCTGTATTTTCTTCCGTAGGAACTTCTTCTTCCTGTATATCTTCTAGCTCCTTATTTGTTCCGTTTCCCTCCAGCATTTAATCACACTCCTTAGTAAACTTACTTATAATTATCGATTTTTGCCTAATAACGTATCTATAATCTCTGATATATTTATAGATACTAAATAGAGATTATTTATTACATTATAATAGTCCATCCTAGTAGGGCCAATTACCCCTATCTTTCCTATAACCCTATCACCTAACCTATAATTGGCAGTTATCAAACTACAATCTTTAATAGGATCATAGACGTTTTCGCTGCCTATGGAGATTTCAATATCCTGAGTTAAGGAGTTGTTTAATAGTAGTTCTACAATGGTATCCTTATCTTCTATAAAAGATATGAAAGTTTTCGCCTTTTCTAAATCCTTATACTCAGGAAAATCCAATATCTTAGTAATGCCATCTGCATATATGTCAACATCCTGCACATCCTCTAAGGATTTATTTATAATAGGAATGATCTTATCTATGACATTTTTATATTCATAGATTTCCATTATTATTTCATTGGCCAAATCATCGTTAATTCTATCAACTGGCAGGCCTTTTAGTTTGTCATTTAGCATATTTGATATGGTATTTATCTGATCCTCAGATATAGGTCCATTCATTCTAAAGATAGAGTTTTTCACTACTCCTGTATCACTGACTATTGTCATGAGGACCTGTATCTCATCTATGGGAACTAATTGTATAAGCTTTATTTTGGCCCCCTTCATCTTAGGTGATACTGCAAGGGCAGTATAACTTGTTATGGCAGAAAGAAGCCTAGCAGAGTTTTGCAACAGCTGGTCCATTTCCCTTGCCTCTCTTAGTAGCGTTTTTTTAATGGCCTCTTTCCTATCAAAATCTATTTTGGGCTTTATCATCTTTAATAATTGGTCCACATATAATCTATATGCCTTGTCTGATGGAACCCTACCTGCTGAAGAATGAGGTTTGTTTAAATATCCTAGATCCTCTAAATCGGACATTTCATTCCTAACAGTAGCAGAGCTAACTCCTAAATCGTATTGCTTAGTTATGGTCCTTGAACCTATTGGTTCCGCACTTAAGATATAGGAGTTAATTATGGCATAAAGGATCTTCAGTTTTCTTTCATCTAGCATATTACCACCTCTATTACACTTGACTAGACGCATTGTTAGCACTCTAAGTCGTTGAGTGCTAAACCTTATGATTTAAAGTTACCATTACTTATAGATTTTGTCAATAGTTTTTACTAAAATTTTCAATTATTTGAGAAAATCTACTTCCACTAGGTTTGATAGGTCTAATCCTTTTCTTGTCAGCTTAATAGCCTTCCCATTATCTATGATTAAGCCATTTTTAATATGTTTATTTATTATGTCCCCATATATATTTTCTATTTCCACATTAAATCTCATTTTGAATTGGCCCTTATCTATGCCATTAATTTTCCTAATTCCCAAGAGACAAAACTCTTCAATTGCACTAGATAAGTTAATCTCCTCTTCTCCTTCTATGGGGAGAAATTTTTTCTCTACTTTCTCAATATAATCTAGCATATTGGAAGTATTATAAAACCTCTTATTGTCCATATATGAATGGCTTCCTAAGCCTAGGCCTAGATAGGGCATAAGGTCCCAATAGACTAGGTTATGGCCACATTCAAAACCAGGAAGGGCATAGTTAGATATTTCATAGTGATTATAGCCCTTCTTTATTAAATAGTCCGTGGCTCTATGATACATTAGCCTTTCTTCATCTTCCTCTGGCAAATTTAGCTTTCCCTTTTTATATTGGTTATAAAGGTGGGTTCCTTCTTCTAAAATTAGGCTATAGTGAGATATATGTTCAACCCCTAAATCTACAGCTTCTTTGACTGAAGATAATACATCTTCCAAGGTCTGGCCTGGTAATCCTGACATTAGGTCCATATTTATATTTTCAAATTTTTCTTCCCTCAACAATCTATAGCTTTCATAAACATGGTCTGCTTTATGGATCCTGCCGATGGATTTTAATAACTCATTATTAAAACTCTGGACCCCCATGCTTACCCTGTTTATACCTGCTTCCTTATATATTTTTACCTTTTCCCTATCTAGGGTTCCTGGGTTTACTTCTATGGTTACTTCCAAGTCTTTAGCTATTTTTAAGTTATTATATATGTGACCAAGTAAGTCATAGATATATTTTCCATCTATGACTGAAGGAGTCCCTCCTCCAATGAATATGGTCCTTATTGTGGAATCAGTTAATTTTTCCTTATATAGGTTTAATTCGGCCTTTAAGCTATTCATATACTTAGGGATTTTATCATTCATATTAGAAAAGGATGTAAAATCACAGTAATAGCATTTTTGTATACAAAAAGGTATATGAATATAAATCGATAGGTCTTTCATTTTATCCTCCATATGAAAATAGGAACGATAGGTCGTTCCTAAATTATTTATCCTCATCATATTTCAAGACTGTCAGGAAGGCTTCCTGTGGAACTTCCACAGAACCGATTTGTCTCATTCGTTTCTTTCCTTCTTTTTGTTTTTCTAATAGTTTTTTCTTTCTACTAATGTCTCCACCATAACATTTAGCCAATACGTCTTTTCTTAAGGCTCTTATGGTTTCCCTAGCAATGATCTTAGAACCTATGGCAGCCTGGATAGGTATAGCAAATTGGTGTCTGGGTATAACTTCCCTTAGTCTTTCTGCTATGGTCCTGCCTCGCTCATAGGCCTTGTCCCTGTGTACTATTAGTGAAAAGGCGTCTACTAATTCTCCATTGATTAGGATGTCTAATTTAACTAGGTCTGACTCTTCGTAGCCTTTTAGTTCGTAGTCAAGGGAAGCATATCCCCTGGTCTTTGATTTTAGTGCATCGAAGAAATCATAAATAACTTCGTTTAAAGGCAGTTCATAATGGAGTACAACCCTTTTTTCTTCCAAATACTCCATATTCAAAAACTTGCCCCTCTTGTTTTGACATAATTCCATAATAGCCCCTACATGATCTGTAGGAGTCATTATATTGGCTGTTACTATTGGTTCCTGCATTGAAGCTATTTCCGATGCAGGTGGAAGATTAGATGGGTTTTGTATTTCAAAGACCTCACCTGTTGTCTTAGTTATCTTGTAGATAACTGAAGGTGCTGTAGTAACAATGTTTAAGTCAAACTCCCTTTCCAATCTTTCTTGAACAATTTCCATGTGCAACAAGCCTAAAAATCCACATCTAAAGCCAAAGCCTAAGGCAGCTGATGATTCAGGTTCAAATACTAGGGAAGCATCATTTACCTGTAGCTTTTCTAGGGCTTCCCTTACAGAGTTAAAGTCTTCACCTTCTGCAGGATAGATTCCACAGTAGACCATAGGTACTACTTTTTTATATCCTGGTAGAGGTTCTGCTGTTGGATTGTTTTTGTCTGTAATGGTATCCCCAACCCTAGCATCTTTTACATTTTTTATACTAGCAGTTACGTAACCAACGTCTCCCGCCTCTAATTTATCCACTTGCACATGCTTAGATGTGTTTATGCCGACTTCTACCACTTCATAGGTCTTGCCTGTTGACATCATTTGTATTTCCATACCAGGTTTTAAAGTACCCTCGAATACTCTGATATAGCAAACAACACCCTTATAACTATCATAATAGGAGTCAAAGATTAGTGCCTTTAATGGTGCATTTGGGTCTCCCTTTGGGGCAGGTACATCTTTTACGATTGCCTCTAATACATCCTCTATATTTAATCCATCCTTGGCAGAAATTAAAGGAGCATTTTCACAATCGATGCCGATTATGTCCTCGATTTCCTTTTTAACTTCATCAGGCCTTGCACTTGGCAAGTCTATTTTATTTATAATTGGAACTATTTCTAAGTCTTGATCTAGGGCCAAATATACATTGGCTAAGGTTTGAGCCTCAATTCCTTGGGTAGAGTCTACTACTAATAAGGCGCCTTCGCAGGCAGCTAAAGACCTAGATACTTCGTATGTAAAATCCACATGTCCCGGGGTATCTATAAGGTTTAAAAGATATTCCTCGCCATCCTTTGCCTTATATACCAATCTTACAGCCTTTAGTTTTATAGTAATACCTCTTTCCCTTTCCAAATCCATATTATCTAATACTTGATTTTGCATTTCCCTTGAAGTTAACATACCAGTCTTTTCTATTAATCTATCAGCTAATGTAGATTTCCCATGGTCAATATGAGCTATTATGGAAAAGTTTCTTATATTTTCTTGTTTTATTCTCTCCATATTCTTCCTCCTTATGAAGTTTCCAATAACCAATTATAGCAAATAATTCCCACAATGTAAAACTAAAAGACCAGAAAAACTGGTCTTCAAAAAATCTTTTATTATGTCTAAATCAATTATATAAGTATCTCCAAAAATGTCTATTTGTCGAGTTTTTAAATCTAACCTAAATATGGTAGGATTATCTAAGCAATTTAATTCTACTATGTTTTGGTTTACTATCTGAAGTCCTAGATATAAGAAGATAAACAAAAGAAGTATACATAGTCTTTTTGCTCTTTTAATCCTTTTTTCTTTTCTTATCCTTAGATTCCTTTCTAATCTGGTTTCCATACTATCACCAAGATTAGAATTGCCATTTTATTGAATTATTATACTATATATTAGATTATTTAATTTTCCCGAACCTGCTGTCAAAAGGAAAATATCTAAAACCAGTAATCCCTTTTATGGTTTTAATAGATATGCATCCAAAGTACCTGCTATCCTTTGATGCACCTTCATCCCTATTATCTCCTAGTACAAACACATGGCCTTCAGGTACTAGCCACTTACTTTGATCATATACATGTGTATAGGCACCTTCTTCTATATAATCTTCCTGTAACAAGGAACCATTTAAATATACTTTACCATCGATTATCTCAACTATATCCCCTTCAATACCTATTACCCTTTTTATATAGTCCTTTTTAGGCACATCAGGAGCTTCTAATACAACTACATCTCCCCTAGCAGGACCACCAAAATATAAAGATAACTTATTTGCAAACAATCTATCTCTTTCATGAAGTGTTGGATACATTGAATTACCCAATACATAGGTAGTATTAAATATAAAGGTCTTTATAAATACTGCTATAACAATAGCTAAACCTATGCTCTTTATCCATTCCAAAACTTCCTTCTTAACATCCTTGTTATTGTTTTCTTCCATAAAAAGTTCCCTCCTACACTTCTTAAAAATATTATATCACTTATATTTTCTTTTGCAAAGTTTTATTCATCTAAGATACTATTTAATGCCAAAGCAAGGACTTCGGCTACCAGCTTTGCTCCCTCAGTGGCTTCTTCTAGGGTGTTGAAATTATATCCAACTTCAATTAAGGCTGAGTAGTCGGACACATGCTGATTATACCTGCCTGCAGGCTTAATGATGATACCTGTACATAAATCAGGATATAGGGTATCTGATACAGCCTTTATGTATTTAGCAAAGCTTAAAACCTGATCATAATTAGGAGAGTCTGGTCCCACTACTAAGGAAAAGGTAGCTACTTCCTTACCATCGATTTCTATTTTTGATCTTTTCTTTACACTATCTATATTTGGGCTGTTTTCTACTATGGCATCTCTATGTATATCTAACAATATTTTCAGATTATCGGATTCTTCTCTTTTCTTTACTATAGTATTATAACTTCTAGCATATGATTGGTTATAGGATGGCAGGTCATGGTAAATCTCCACATGTTCTACCTTGTGGCCGTTGGCCTCTAGGACAGTAGACATTATTTGGCCAATATTGAGCATATTGTATCTTCTATCTGAACTCCTATAGTTTTCCTTGGCTGCAACTGAGTAAGATTCTGTGGCATGGGTATGATATATAAGTATGTAGGGACTGTTTCTATCTACTTTTAGTTTGTTTAAATTAAGGGGTTCAGGTATGTTTTCAACCCTGTTTACTCCATCTGAATCCTTTATGATAATTAGGTTTTCATATTCATCTAATCTTTCTATTATAATATCTTGTGCAGAGTCATGGTCATTTTCATCTACTTCATTAAATTCTTCCATATCTATATCCAATTCATTATCGGCATTAGTATTTAAGACTTCTGCCACTGGAAATAAAGAATTGATAGTCTTACTTAAAAAATCATCTAATTTAAATGCTTTAGCTACAGAATTTATTGTGGAAATAAAGCTAGCAAATCTACTTTCCTGTGAAGGGTTGGAGCCTCTTTTAGAGTTATAAAACCTAACTACTAGATTGCCAATATTTAATATCAGTATACATATTAATGCCATAATAATATAATCGGCTTTCCTGGACTTTCTCATATTAACACTCCCTAATATCTTATCAATATAAAAATTATATTCTATTAGGGAGTTAAATATTCTAGATTTATCTTATATATCTATTAACATCTTGAAGGTCTATCCCAGGATGAAGGGCCATATTTAGGCCATTGGCAACTATTATTGATAAATCGTCTATAACTGCATCGATATCAGTAGGTGTGACTACTACATTTTTCATATATGGATTTAATACTTCCCGAATCAAAGTATATTTTTCCTCCGATGAAATTTCAGATAGTAAATTGTAGAATTCAGTTCCCACTTCAGCTTCCTTCTTTAAGGAATCTATGATTAAATCTAAAGTATCGTTTACAATAGTGGCTGCATCTACTACTGTAGGGATTCCTATGGCAATGACTGGAACTCCTAAGGTTTTTTCTGTAAGCTCCATCCTATTGTTTCCTACTCCTGCTCCTGGATTTATACCAGTGTCTGAAATCTGAATCGTAGTTGAGACTCTTTCCATTTTTCTTGATGCCAAGGCGTCTACGGCAATTACTAAATCAGGCTTAACCTTATCTACTACTCCCTTAACGATTTCCCCTGTTTCTATACCTGTTATACCCATTACTCCAGGAGCCAGGGCTGCCACATTGGCTACAGTTTCATCTGTTTCCTTTTTATAGTTTACAAAGTACTGCCTTGTAACTAAAACCCTTTCAACTACCTTGGGTCCCAGGGCATCGGGTGTAATATTCCAGTTACCAAGACCTATTATCAATATTTTACTATTGGGATGGGTCTTACCTAGTCCTTTAATTTCTTTAGCCACTACTTGAGAAATTTCATCTTTTAAATCTTCATCTGATATATTTAATCTGGGTACGTCAATGGTAATATAAGTTCCTATAGGCTTTTGTAGATTGTCACTACCTACTTTGTTTAAAACTTTTATCCTAGTAACTGAATAATTTTCTTTTTCATCCTTTTCTATTTCTACTCCTTTGGAATCCTCTTGATGAACTTCCTTATACAGTTCTCTGTTCTCAACAGCTAGGTCCGTTCGTACTTTATACAAGCTCATTCTCCTTTCAATTCTATTTTCTTTTATATTTTTCTCTATATATAGTCTAATTATCCTTGCATTTTATAATTCTTCGTGGTAAAATGTTTTGTGTTAGATTAGAGGAGGTGAAATCGTGGCTAATATTAAATCCGCTAAGAAAAGAATCTTAACTACTAAAAAAAGAACAGCTAGAAACAAGGCTAGAAAATCTGAAATTAAAACATATATAAAGAGATTTGAAACTGCTATAGCAACTGAAAACTTTGATGAAGCTAGAGAATTATTAAAGACTATCGACAAGAAGCTTAAAAAGGCTGCACATAAAAACGTTGTTCATAAAAACTATGCGTCTAGGAAGATTAGTCGCCTAGCTAAGCAATTAAATAAGGCAATGTAATAAAACTTCGGCAGACCGAAGTTTTTTTATGGCAATAGGCAAGTCCTACTGCTTATATAGTTGTGGACTAACCAATGAGAATCAAGTAAGCTTCCTTAATATACAGCACTTTAAAAAAATTTTTACATTAAATTTGATAGATGGATTATTAACATTTCAAGGGCTAGTTTTTCATTTTGAGAACTAGTCTTTTGTTTTATATCTAGTTTAAGTATATGGTCTAGGGCTTGTAATAGGCTCTCTGTGCTGAAACTGGAAGATTCCTTGGAAATTCTCTTAAACTCATAATCCTTAATCTGTAATTTCTTTTGTATACTGCCTTCCGTGTCTCCCCTTTCCCTGTAGAGCTTGTAGCTTAGCATTAGTCTAACTTGCCTTATGATCATGGCCAAAATACGCTGTACTGGCTCATTGGATATATACATTTCATTAAAGGTCTTTAAGGCTGATTCAGTATCCTTTCTATTTATGTAGGTAAGTAGGTTGAAAATATTGGTATCTAGGGTCCTTGAAAGAACTAGGTCAATATCTTCCTTTGATATTTCTTTATTTTGAGTAAAATCAACTACTTTCAATATTTCGTTTTCCAAATCATAAAGGGTTTTCACACTGTTATAATCGCTATAAGTAGAAGACTGAATAAAATATTGTATATTCCCATAGGAGATGGTTTTATTATATTCCTTAAATTTCCTTTCCACCCAGGCGTTTAAATCCTTGCCCCTTAATTTATTGAATTCAACTACCCCACATAGTTTCTTTATAGCCTTATATATACTTGTGGTCTTTTTTAAGCTATTTGATTTATCTATTATTATTAAGGATATGTAATTGTCCAATTTTGATATATAGTCACCTAGCTTTTTATCAAAATCCACTTCCTTATTTTCCATAACTTCATTAATATCCTTTATAACTACTATTTTTTTCTGTGACATAAAGGGAAGGGTTTCACAAGCATTTAAAACGTTATCAAAGTACACTTCCTTTCCATCTAAAACCACATAGTTTAAAGTCTCAAAGGACTTATCTATATATTTATCCTTGAGAAGTTCTATGGCCTTATCCATTAAGTAATTTTCACTACCTGTAAATAAATAAACTGTAAGTAACTTGTCGTTTTTAATATCATTAATAAGTTCCTTGTAATTCACTTTTTTCCAACCTTTCTTTATAATGTGAATATTGTCTTATGAAAATATAGGCTATTAAATAATATAAGACATAAAAAGCAAAAGCAAATATATTTTCATCTAGATAATCTAATAAGCTAATCTTGTCCTTTATAAAAGGCTCTACATATATAATATCTTTATTAAGTATAACTTTAACCATGCCATGAATATCGGTCCTATAGATAAGACTACCTATTTTCTCATATCTTTCAAGGACTTCATCCCTGGGATGGTTGAAAAGGTTATTTCTACCAACGGAAATAATCCCTATTATAGGCCTTATTATATCTAACAGTTCTTCAGTAGAAGAAGTGTTGCTCCCATGGTGGGGTACCTTAATTATATCTATGGTATCACTAAATTTATCTTTTATTTCCCATTCAACTTCCTTTTCTATATCCCCTGTAAAGAGTAGCTTTTTATCATAATAGTTAAGTAAAAGGACTAAGGACAAATTATTCCCACTTTTCCATCTGTTTTTTATATCCTCATTGGGGCTTAATACTTCCATATAGACATTGGTATCTAAATTTACCCTATCCTTCTCCTTCAATACTATAATGGGTACTTTCCTACTTTTTATTTCCTCATATATTGTATTTCCATTATCCTCATAAGATATTATAAGATTTTCCACCTTTATGTTATCCATTAGTAAAGGCAAGGCCTTGCTGTGGTCTTCATCAAAGTGACTGATGAAAATGGCCTTTAACCTGTTTATGCCTAATTTTTCTAAGTAGGGCAAAGTAATATTTTTCCCTATGTCAAAGGAATCAAATATGTTGCCCCCTGTATCAATTAGATAATCATCCCACCTAGTCCTCAGTAGAATAGAATCTCCCTGGCCTACATCTATGAAATGTATTTCCATGGACTTGTCCATCATAATAGATATTGAATTAAATACTATTAAGGAGATTAAAAAATACATAATAGCTTTTAATACTCGTAAATCCCATTTCCTTAAATCTATAACACCAAAGATCAAGAATACAAGGATATAATACAATATAAATTCATAGATACTAGGAGAATGGAGTTTTATTTGGCCAAAGGGGATGTCATATAATAAATCAACAATAGAAAACTCTATTGACAATATTAGATTTAGGATTTTGCCAAGGATTAAATTTAAAAAAGGTAATGTAAATGACAATAAAACCATACTTGCTCCCAATACTAGGCATAGGCTAAGGATAGGAGCTAGGATTAGGTTTGATAATATGCTAATTATTGATACCCTATTAAAGTAATAAGCCTGTACAGGTAAAAGGCCTATATGAACAGCTAAAAGTCCATATAATATTGAAAATATTTTACCCTTATATAAGTAGAAAAAGTCCCTAAGCTTTGGTGTAAAGTATATTATTGAGAATGTAGCTATGAAGGATAATTGAAATCCTAGGTTAAATATCCAAAAGGGATTAATAATAAGTAAAATAAACATTGAGAAAAATAGGCTGTTTATTGGGTCATAGGGCTCTTTGGCTAAAAAGGCATAATAAATTAAGCTAAACATTATATTAGCCCTTAATAATGATGGTGGAAAACCTATTAAAAAACCATAAAACCAAATAGTAGTCAATGTAATCATTATAGTTATACTTCTTTTAACCCCTAAACGGGATAGGATAAAAACTATAAATCCTGCTATTATGCCTATATGTAACCCTGAAACTGCAAGGATATGGGCTAGTCCCAGTTCCCTGTATTTTGTAATGTCCTCCTCTTCTAAATAGGAGTATTCTCCTAATACTATACTCTTCATTAAGCTACTATTGTTTTCATTTAGATATCTATTAAAAGTTGAAGCAACCTTCTTTTCAAACCTATCTCTTAAGGTATATTTAAGAGGTCTATCCTCCCTGTTAATATCTAATATCCCATTTTCTCTTATATTAATAGTGGTGTAGATCTTGTTAGATAGTAGGTTTAATTTATAATTATACAAATTAGGGTTGGTATTTTCCATTGGTTCTTTTAATATGCCCTCAAATACTATTTCATCTCCTAGCTGAAGGTTTTTTCTACCTAGGATTTTAAGTATGGTCTTCTCCTTAAGTTTTATGACCTTATTTCCTTCCTGGATCTTTTCCACTATTATAGTATACTTCTCCTGGTCTTCATCCTTAAAAGAAATACTATCTACTACTCCCTTTAATATAAGAGTTTTGTCTGTTTTAGTCTTTAAAATGCTATTGTCCAACTGATAAGATCCCATAACAGCCCCTAAAAAAAGAAAAAGAAGAAACAAGCTTATTATGTTGGATTTATCTCTAATAAGGTTGACAATATATAATAGTAAAAGGAAAGCAAGAATAGTCAATAAAAATAAAATGTTCAAAGAAAAATAATAGGACAATATTATCCCCAAAACTAAAGGACTAGTTATATAGAGGAAAGGCCTATACATAATATCCCCCACTATTTTTTTCTATGAATTCTATTTAAACTCCAGATTAAAAGAATTAAGCCCAATAAAATAAACATACTTCCATCAGGCATATTACCATCCCCTACATATTGTTTATATGATTATAACATAGAAATTTAATATTTTTTTATCGTTTTTGTATTTTTGTGGTAATATATATTTATAATATTGAAAGGATTGATAATATGACTGAAAAGCTCTATTTAAACAATCCTTATCTTAGGGAAATCGACGCAAGGATTGTAGAGAAAATCTATAAAGATGGAAAATACTATATTAAACTTAATAGAACTATATTTTACCCTCATTTATCAGGTGGCCAGCCAGGTGATAAAGGTACTATAAATGGCGTAAAAGTATTAGAAGTTTATGAAGATAATATGGACATAATCCATGTGACAAAAGACAACATCCATAGTGACAAGGTCATACTCAACATAGATTGGGATAACAGGTTAGATAAGATGCAGCAACATACTGGACAACATCTTTTATCGGCATCCTTCTACAAATTATATAATGGTGAAACCGTCGGCTTTCATATTGGAGAGGATTATGTATATATTGATGTTACCTTACCTGATCTTACGGAAGAGGAAGCTGAAAAAGTCGAAATCTATGCCAATAGGATTATATATTCTAATTTCGATATAAAATCTTATTATATTGAGAAGCAGGATATAGGTAAGATTCCCGTAAGAAAGCAGCCCACAGTAAATTCCCATATTAGAATTGTGGAGATTGATAATATCGATTTCTCTCCATGTGGTGGAACCCATCTGAGGCAGACAGGAGAAATTGGCCTTATAAAAATTAGAAAATGGGAAAAATATAAGGGCAATATTAGGCTAGAATTTGTATGTGGTAATAGGGCCTTATCGGATTATACTTGGAAGAACAAGGCTGTTAATGATATTTCCCTATTATTATCCTCTAAGGACAAGGATATATATGGCAAAGTAAAAACCCTATTAGAGCAAAAAATAGAGCTGGAGAAGGAAAATCGAAGCCTTAGGGAAGAAATAGTTAAATATGAAGGTAAGGAACTATTAAGAAATTCCTTTAAAGTAAATAATAGATCCTTTATATCCAAGATATTTACAGATAAGGATTTGAAAGAAATAAATGCTATCTCCACATTTTTAAACAATGTAAGCAGTTCAATCCATATCTTTGGCTCAAGTAAAGATAATAAGGGACAGTTTTTAGTCTCTGTACCTAAGGACTTAGATATAAATTTAAAAAACATATTAAAAGACCTATCCAATGAATTTGAAATAAAAGGTGGAGGCAGCAACAATACCGTACAAGGCGGATGTAATAGTGAAGATTTGGAAAAGCTATTGACTAGATTTTTTGAAACCATTAAGGACAAGTTAAGGGCAGGATAACCTGCCCTTATTCTATTAAGCTTAATATTTCCTCATATATTTCCTCTCTTAACTTATCAACCTGAGAATAATCTATACAAGGCCTGTAGGATTTTTCAAGTATAAAATGGTTTTCCTTTGCCCCATTTAGGCTCTTTATACCCTTATCTACTAATAAATTTAATATCTGATAATCCTCATGGTTTAGTTTGCTGTCATCAAAGAAATCGTTGAGGTTTAGAGTAAATTTTGCCCCTTCTTTCCCATGGTCATTGGATGTTATTATTGTGTCCAATTCCTTTATATAGATGGATTCTAATTTTTCTGGGATTAGGGAGTTATGATATATCTCAACTTGATAGTTTTTAAACTTTGCTTCTTCTAGGATTCTGTATAACAATGTGGACTTGCCAGTACCAATCTCTCCTTTTATATAGTAAATGTCTTCTACTCCTTTCAATATGGTGTTGGTATAGTCAAAATATCCTTCAGGGGTGTTAGCAGTGGAAAACAGATGTCTTTCCTTAAATCCATTGGATTTTATTACTTTCCCTTCTTTGGAAAAGATTCTTTCCATTAACTCTTGACTTGCCTTATTTATACCTACTATATCTAAATTTCTTCCATTTTCAATTGATATTTGATTGTAAACGACTTTTGCTGCCTTAAAGTAGTTAAAGGCCCTTCCATAGGCATATTTGTTATTTAACTTTGCCCTTCTTATATCTTCTTCCATAGGTTTGAGTTTTTCAGTATCAATAAACCTAGCCAAATCTATTATTTTATCAGTTAAGCCTGGATAGGTTGGATCCATACTATGGGGTGGTGTCCCATCCAGCAAACATATGCCTAATTCTTCTATGACTACAGCATCAATAGACCTTGGGTCTGACGGACAATGGTGGTATTCTATACTATAACCTTTATCCCATAATCTTTGTCCAATTTCCCTCATTAAAGAAGATTTGCCTCCTCCAGGCATTCCCTTAAATATATAAAGCTTCTTTCTTTTATCGGATATTATATAATGATGAAAGGAGTGAAAACCATTAGCAGTATTCCCTCCTGTAAAAACTCTTCTAATACTCATTTACTAACCTCCTTCTAAGCTATAAGGATTATCATTGACATATATAATTAATTTATTCCATTATGTTTATTTGGTGCAAGGTAAATGAACCTTCCTTAATCTTGTTACCCTAAATTTCATACCTTTATGCATTATAAAATTCAAAAAGACACCCTTTCGGATGTCTATTTTTTCTATTTAGGATTACATACTCCACATGGAACATATCCTAAGCTCTGTGCTTCTTCTACCGTATCAAACCATATTTCATTTTCACTTGCAATGTTTTTCGCATGTCTACAAGTTGGATAATGGTATTTGTCTGATTCAAGGCTTCCTACATATTTGCCTTCAGTTTTTACAGATGTAGGACTACTGCTATCTGATGTGTCCCCTTCTATAGGCTCACCATTAAATGTATCATTGGTCCAGAAGCCTTTATTGTTCTTTCTAGCTTCTTCCTGTATTTTAGTAAAATCATCTACATATTTTACATTTGGTGGATAGGTGGCAACTCTTGCATAACCCTCCTCTAATAGGGTTTTATTAAACATTTTTCCATCTAGCCATACGTAAGCTAAGAGTCTTCCATAATGATCCCTTTCTTGTACATCAAATTCAAGGTCCACTACTTTACCTTCCAGCCTTGATTTTGTAAATTCTGATGCTACTTTACCTTCAGGTAAGTTTTTAGCCACATCAGGATGTACAGATTCTGGTGTATCTACACCTATTAGCCTTACCCTTTCCTCTTGTCCTTTGAAGTTAACTATGATTGTGTCTCCATCAACAACTCTAGTCACTGTTGCTATGTTGCTTTCTTCCTTATCATTTATACTAGCAGTCCTAGTGTCTTGATCCCAACCTACTTCTTTTCCTAACATTTCAGCTACTGCACGAAGTGGTACATATGTAGTTCCCTTATATAATATGTTATCAGCTTCTACCTTTTCTCCATTGACTTCTAGATTAACATAATTAAACATAACTTCTATAGTATGTTTAACTCCATCAGCAAATGTTAATGAGCTCATTAACATCAAAGTCACAAGGACACCAATAATAAAGCCTTTTAATTCCTTCTTCATGTAAATTCCTCCTCGTATAATAATGTTGTAGTTAAAAACTATATTTACTTTTCTATCTCACTCTTCTTGTGAGATAATATTTGTACAGATAGAGGTCGTAGCATTCCTCCTTGAGGCCTAGTCTTCCTAATTAA
>Ga0209537_1000538_pt1 | contig 46332 bp, 39 predicted proteins | sample BioPla4DNA1_FD_187698 | JGI IMG/M metagenome (GOLD analysis project Ga0209537, IMG submission 187698) | Biogas fermentation microbial communities from Germany - Plant 4 DNA1 (SPAdes) (version 2) | ecosystem: Engineered > Bioreactor > Anaerobic > Digestate | place: Bielefeld, North... | reverse complement strand
TGAAATTAAAAACTACTACCGGATAGGCCTTACATGGTCCAGCAATGCCCTTGAAGGGAACACCCTCACTCTAAGTGAAACAAAGATCCTCCTGGAAGACGGACTGACTGTCGGAGGGAAGCCTCTTAGAGATACCTTCGAAGCTCTGGGGCATGCAAAGGCTTATGACTTCATGTTTACATTGCTTAATAGTTACCAAATAACCGAGGAAGACGCCCTTACAATGCACCGGATGTTCTATACAGTTATTGATGCTGAGGAAGCGGGAAAATACCGCAGTCGCCCAGTCTTTATAACAGGCTCAAAATATGAAGTATGTCCAGTAGAACAGATAGAAGACGAAATGAAAAAGCTGTTCCATTGGGCATGCTCCGAGCGTGATAAATACCATCCGGTTCAATTTGCCGCCCAGTTGCATAAGCGGTTTGTATTTATTCATCCTTTCATAGATGGAAACGGGAGAGTTGCTCGGTTGCTGATGAATACGGCGCTTATTCAAGACGGTTATATGCTGGCCATAATTCCTCCGGTCTTGCGACATGAGTATATTAGCTTACTAGAGCGTGCTCATGAAGATGATCAGCCTTTTATGGACTTTATTGCCGAACGCGTTCTTGAGTCTGAAAAGGAAATTATGAGGTTATTGAATATCCCTTTTCCTCATCTATCCTAAAATAAAATAAGAGCGGTATCTGTCCGTTAAGATTCCGCTTAAAATATACCCAGTGGTAATATTTAAGCCATTCCGCTTTTATTATAAAAAAGAGAGCCTCTACCGGGATAAAGTCCTGGAGGCTCTCTTTGTGTTTCTGGTGTAGCTTTGATGCCATTGTCATATTGTATGACGTAGAAGAGCAATGGCCGCTAGTATTCACTTGGGTAGAGGATTGTTGTCACAGATCTGTCCCATTCGGTAATAATCCAGATCTTTCCCTTGCTGGTCTCATATGCGGCCAGTATCCGCTCGCCTGTCCTGGCTGCCATATCATTCAGATCTTTATCCTCTTGGCAAAGGTCTCCCCAGTCATTTTTCCGGTATCGATTAAAGGCTGCTATGGCTTCTTGAGCAAATACCGGGTTTTCCTTCATTTCATCGGCTACACCTTTTGTTGCGAGTATCGCTCCATATTCCATGGGTTTCTCTCCTTGCTTAGCTCGCCATGTCATTGATAGTGCCGGCCAAATCTGCTGGTACCGATTGCGCCGGCTTAAGTGTCCAGGCTGCAAAAAACTGCATCTTGAGCTTCCGGATTTTATGGCTTCTAAAAAGCATTATGAAGCCAGACTTATAGAGGATGTTATGGCTGGTCGATCGGATTCTTGTCCGGCAGATGATTCGACGATCCGGAGATGGAAAAATGGAAAATACCCACCCAGTTTGCCTTAATCATCTGGAGCTTCTATAGCACGGGGAAGTTTCCAGTAAACTGAACGAACTATTTACCCCTAAAATTTTCCAAAAAACAGGCGAAAATCCGGGTATTTCAGAATAATGCTTCCAAATTGCTACCACGGACAAAAATTAATCCTCTGATACCCTTTATTTTACTGGGTTCAGGGGCCTTTTAACGTCTATTCCCATTCAATTGTAGCCGGTGGTTTGCTGGTTATGTCATAGACCACCCTATTTACCTCTTTTACTTCTTCAGTAATTCTCCTGGATACCCTTTCCAGTACATCTAGTGGGATCTTAACCCATTCTGCAGTCATGCCGTCTACAGAGTTGACTGCCCTAAGGGCTATAGTATGGCAGTAAGTCCTCTTTCCATCTACTACTCCTACTGATTGGATATTAGGCAGTATTGCAAAGTATTGCCAGATATTAAGGCCGGCCTTTTTTACCTCGTCCCTAAAGATATAGTCAGCTTCCCTTAGGATGTCTAGCTTTTGCTTATTTACTTCACCTAAGCACCTAACTGCCAAACCCGGTCCTGGAAATGGTTGCCTTTCGACTATTTCCGGGGAAATACCTAATAATCTTCCAACCTGTCGAACCTCTTCCTTATATAGGTCCCTCAAGGGCTCCAGCAGCTCAAAATCAATATCCTCAGGTAATCCGCCCACATTATGATGGCTCTTTACAGCCACCTTGCCCTTGGAGCCTGATTCTATTACGTCGGATTTTATGGTCCCCTGGACTAGAAAATCGATATCTGGCAGCTTCTTCTGTTCTTCTTCGAATACCCTGATGAATTCTTCCCCGATTATCTTTCTTTTTTCTTCAGGGTCAGTTACGCCCTTTAGTTTAGTCAGAAATCTTTCTTCTGCATCAACTACTATTAAATTCATATGGAATTCATCTCTAAAGACCCTTTCCACTTCTTCCCTTTCGTTCTTCCTCAGTAAACCATGGTCTACAAAAACGCAGGTTAGATTGTCTCCTATGGCCTTATGGACTAAGACAGCAGCTACAGAAGAATCCACACCGCCTGACAAGGCACATAGGGCCTTTTTATTACCAACTTTTGTCCTTATTTCCTCAATACTCTTATCGATAAAGTCTTGCATAAGTCCCTCCTTAAGGTTTAAGGAGAGCATTTAAAAAATTTTGCTCTCCCTTTAGTATCTTATTTACAAATATAGAAATAGAATATAAAGCTTTCCCATTCCATACTATCTTCTTGAGTAGTTTGGCGCTTCCTTAGTTATGTCGATATTGTGTGGATGGTTTTCTACTAGCGTAGCTGAAGTGATCTTGATGAATTTAGCAGTATCTTGTAGGGTTGGTATATCCTTTGCTCCACAGTAGCCCATACCAGATTTTAATCCGCCGATTAATTGATATACTACATCTCCTAGGGCACCCTTATAGTGGATCCTACCCTCTACACCTTCAGGTACATACTTCTTAGTATCTTCTTGGAAGTACCTATCCTTACTACCTGCATCCATTGCACCTAGAGAGCCCATTCCTCTATAAACCTTGTATCTTCTTCCTTCGTATAGGATTTCTTCTCCTGGACTTTCATCTGTACCTGCAAATAGGGATCCAGCCATTACTACACTGGCTCCTGCTGCTAAGGCCTTAGTTATATCTCCAGAGTATTTAATACCTCCGTCTGCAATAATAGGCACTCCGTATTCCTTAGCTGCCTTTGCGCAGTTTATGATGGCTGTAATTTGAGGTACTCCAACACCTGTTACTACCCTAGTTGTACAGATGGAACCAGGTCCTATACCCACCTTTACAGCATCTGCACCAGCCTTTATCAATTCTACTGTTGCTTCAGCTGTAGCTACGTTACCTGCAATTACTTGTAGGTCTGGGAACTCCCTCTTGATTAACTTAACTGAATCGATAACACCCTTAGAATGTCCGTGGGCAGTATCTACTACTATTACGTCTACTTTAGCTTCAACTAAGGCAGCTACCCTTTCTAGCATATCCTTAGTAACGCCTACTGCTGCTCCTGCCAGCAACCTACCTGAGCTATCCCTGGCTGAGTTAGGATACTCGATGGTCTTTTCAATATCCTTAATGGTAATCAGGCCAGCTAATCTATAGTCATCATCTACTAATGGAAGTTTTTCTATCTTATGTTGCTTCATAATCTCTAGGGCTTCATCCATAGTTATGCCAATCTTAGCCGTTACTAAGTTTTCCTTAGTCATTACCTCATCTATTCTTCTGCTGACATTCCTCTCAAACCTGATATCCCTGTTAGTGATAATACCCACTAACTTCCTATCCTCATCCGTTATTGGGACTCCTGAAATCCTATATCTTTCCATTAGCTCCAGAGCATCTGAAACTGCATGGTCTGGTGATAGGTAAAAGGGATCAGTTATAACTCCATGTTCCGATCTTTTAACCTTATCTACTTCTAAGGCTTGCTCTTCTATAGTCATATTCTTATGGATAATACCTATTCCGCCTTCCCTAGCCATAGCTATAGCCATTCTGGCTTCCGTTACCGTATCCATTCCAGCACTCATTAAAGGTATATTTAATCTAATCTTCTTAGTTAGCTGTGTACTTACATCAGTTTCCCTTGGCAGTATCTCTGATTTCTGAGGCACCAACAACACGTCATCAAAAGTTAATCCTTCGCCTACAAATTCCACTAAAAACTCCTCCTCATACGTTTTTTATTAGTATACCACAAATAAACTTGTTAAAGACAAAATAATATATTTTAATTAACTTAACAAATTTATCAATTCTTGTCAATAATTAAAAGCCTTAAGAAAACGTTATATACTAACTTTGACAAAAAAAGAGCACTAATTTTTTAGTGCTCCACTATCATAATCTTCAATCCTCAACTCATAGGCCTGCCTTTCATGGTCTACCCTAAGTTTTATATAGTCCATTATACCCGTCTCCATTAGGCCATATACCGCCATATTGAAAAGGAGTATGCTGGTTACTATAAATATAGAGAAGATATCGAATTTTATGATTAGGTCTTCATCCTTTTTCCTCTTATAGCTGCAGTATAACAACTCCCCGCCTAGGATAATCAAGATTAGAGGCCAAAGATTTATGAATAGATTTACTGCTGATATCTTACTTATCTGGCTTATAAAAAGGCTAATACCGAAAAGGATAAGGACTATACCCATGGATATGCTGCCTACTCTTTTAATCCTCATTATTCTCCCACCTCATCTTTTCCGTCAAGTTGGTCTTTGTTTTCATCCACCCCACCATTATCTAAGGCCTTCTTATTCTTACTTAAGATTACTATACCTAGGATGATGAAGATTAGGGAAACTATGGAAGTTTGGATATAGTTCCTAAGCTGGTAGGGTACAAGAGGAAAGAGAATCCTCTCTACTATTATAATTAAGCCTATGGCTATTAGGCCTGTACCCACCCATTCTGGTTTTATCTTAGAAAGCTCTATATCTTCGTCCCTAGCTTCCTTTGTACCATCCACCAGCTGTAGGGCATCGAAGAAGCTGTAAAACCAGATTAAGGGTAGGAGGAATAATAATAGAGATATGCCTAACCAGCCCATAAAAAATATGGAAAAGAAGAAGGCTGCCATTATTAATAAACCCTTAGTTTGGTAACCAAGATACATATGGCCTGCACCTGGAACTACAGATAAGGCTAGGGTTATAGTTTTCTTATTAATTCTAGAATCTACCAGATCGTATCCTTCATCGTTATCGTAAACCTCCCAAAGCTCCAGCTTCCTCCAAGCCGAAAACATATCTACCAAGGCTATTAGCCAAATAATTGGATAGACTAAGATTGCTAATAATAGAAAGGAATCATCATGGGATAAGATGGATAATCCCACCCCACCTGTAAAAATTGCCCCAAAGATCATAAAGAAGATCAAGGCCCTTTCCTTTAAGCCTATATATAAATGGGCAAGACCGGGTACTGCTGATAATAAAAATGCTATTAACTTACTCTTATCTCTCATCGCTCTCCTCCTCAAATCTATCAATATTTTCAATACTCGAGATCAGTTCAGATGTGGAATTAACTATTCTTTCAGAAAGCCGCCCAATGCTATTGGGCCTTACATCTACCATTTCGATGGATTCCCTAATCCTAGGTACCGCATCTACTAGGCTGGTATAAAAGCCCCCTAAGCTTAAGAAGATGGTTACTGAGGCTACTGCCACATAATATATAAGTTGATAATTAAAGGTATTCTTGTCATATTTACTAGCCCTTTTATCAGCCTTACTTTCCTCAATCTTCCTATCCTTCTTATTAATAGGCTTAACCTTCTCCTTAGAAATGGCTTGAATCACACTGGCTGTAAAGTTTTCTGCTACTAACTTACTGGCTAAGTCTATTTCTGCATCCTCTATTAAGGAGAGGAAGGTTTCCATGCATTGGTCGCAGGTATATAGGTGTTCTTCCATTTCATTTAATTTTTCTTCCGATAAGGATTTAGTCTTATAAAGTAACCATTCAACATAATCATAATGCATTTTCTTCCCTCCATTTCTCCTTTAATAATTTCTTAGCCCTATATAGGCGGGATGCAACTGTCTTGCTACTTACACCATCTTCCACAGCTATTTCATCATAGGATTTTTCCTCAAAATAAAACTTCTCCAGGGTAAGCCTATATATATCAGGCATGCTATTTAATACCTTATTAAGCCTTTCCCTTCTTTCCTTTTCCAGCATTAGGCTTTCAGGGTTTTCCTTTTCAATAATATTCCTGTCTAAATTAGCTTCATCTAGTACTTCATCCTTATATTTGGCCTTTTTCTTCCTAAGCCAATCTATGGATTTATTAGTTGCTATCCGGCCTAGCCAAGCCTTAAAATTCTGCTGGTCATATTTGGGTAGGGAGACATAGAGCTGTAAGCAGACTTCCTGGGCTATATTTTCCACCTCATCATAATCCTTTATAAAGTTAAGTATGATTGCAAAGATATAATTCTTATAGATACCTATCAAATCAGAAAAAGCTTCCTCATTTCCTTCCTTAGCCCTTTCTATCAGGATCCTTTCATCTTCCATGCCTCCCCTCCTCTCATTAATAATAACGTAGTAAATTCTAAAAGTACTGCAATAAAATAATAAATTTTTATAATTGAAATATTAATTAGAAAGAATTGAAAGACCTTCCCCATGATAATATCTTAAATACCCTTCATAGATGCACTCCAATTGGTCGCTTTTTGCAAAATCCATTGGGGCCGTAAGGCTTGGATTCTTATCTATTATTTTTATCCCACTCTTTAAGAGTAATTCAGATACGAATTGGGAGCAGAAATACTTATACTCCCTCTTAATGGGATAGTTAAAGGCTGCAGATACTACCCCCAGGAAATTGTAGCCATATTTATCCCTTTCCTTTTTAAACCTTTCTAATTCAGCCTTAAGCCTATTATATTGCTCATCTGTTATCTTCAGTGAATATAAGGCACATCTAGTATTTGGAAAGCGCCTAAAGGTTCCATTTTCTATATCCTCCTTAACAAATCCACCTATTATGGGATTATAAGGCTTAATCCTTCCAAAACTATATAATTCCTTTAAATCCCTATCAAGGGCTATAGATACATGGGTGTAAAGGTCCCCCGTATAGATATTTATAGCCTTGGAAAAGAGGGAACCGCTGTGAGATAAAAGGATATAAATAGTCTTCATCTAAAACACCTCTTCTCTTTCTCTGTGATGTTCCATATATTATAACGAAGATTGTTTTACAAGTACTGCAAAAAAGAAAAAAATTTTTTCCATATAAAAAACCCTCCAAGTTTAAAACTCGAAGGGTTTTTAAGTCAATTTTTTATTACATCATTCCACCCATGCCGCCCATGCCGCCCATGGCTGCAGCTGGCTCTTCTTTCTCTACGTCTGCTATTGCACTTTCAGTAGTTAATACCATAGAAGCAACGCTTGCAGCATTTTGTAGAGCTGATCTAGTTACCTTAGTTGGGTCTACGATACCAGACTTGATCATATCTACATATTCTTCATGTAATGCATCGAAGCCGATACCTGCTTCTGCTTCCTTAACCTTTTCTACTATGATTGAACCCTCTAATCCAGCGTTGGAAGCTATTTGTCTTACTGGCTCTTCTAAAGCTCTTAAGATTATGCTAACACCTGTCTTTTCGTCGCCTTCTACTTCTTCTAACAGCTTAGCCACTGCTGGGATAGCATCGATTAATACTGTTCCACCGCCTGGTACTATACCCTCTTCTACAGCAGCTCTAGTAGCAGCTAAGGCGTCTTCGATTCTAGCTTTCTTTTCTTTTAATTCAGTTTCTGATGCAGCACCTACTTGGATTACTGCAACTCCACCAGCTAATTTAGCCAGTCTTTCTTGTAATTTTTCCTTATCGAATTCTGAATCAGTTTCTTCCATTTGAGATTTGATTTGCTTAACTCTAGCTTGGATATCTTCGTCTTTTCCTGCTCCGTCTACGATTATAGTGTTTTCCTTATCTACTTTAACCTTAGCAGCACTACCTAACATATCAATTGTAGCTTCTTTTAGGTCGTATCCTAATTCTTCTGAAATTACTGTACCACCTGTTAAGATGGCAATGTCTTGTAACATTTCTTTTCTTCTATCTCCGAATCCTGGTGCCTTAACAGCCACGCAGTTGAATGTACCTCTTAATTTGTTAACTACTAATGTAGCTAAAGCTTCGCCTTCAACATCTTCAGCTATGATAAGTAAAGCTCTTCCTTGTTGTACAACCTGCTCTAAGACTGGTAGGATATCTTGGATGTTGGAAATCTTCTTATCTGTAATTAGGATGTATGGTTCTTCTAATTCTGCAACCATCTTGTCTGTATCAGTTACCATATAGGCTGACAGGTAACCCCTATCAAATTGCATACCTTCTACTACTTCTAGAGTAGTTCCTAGGGATTTGGATTCTTCAACTGTAATAACTCCGTCGTTGCCAACCTTTTCCATAGCATCAGCTATTAATTGACCGATTTCTTGATCATCAGCTGAAATGGAAGCAACTTGTGCAATATCTTCCTTGGAGTCTACTTCCTTGGAGAATCTTCTAATTTCTTCTACAGCCTTTTCTACAGCCTTGTTGATACCGTTCTTTAAGATCATTGGATTTGCGCCTGCAGCAACGTTCTTAAGACCTTCCTTGATGATGGCTTGAGCTAATAGGGTAGCTGTAGTAGTACCGTCCCCTGCTACATCTTGAGTCTTAGTAGCTACTTCCTTAACTAGTTGTGCACCCATGTTTTCATATCTATCTTCTATTTCGATTTCCCTAGCAATTGAAACACCATCGTTTGTAATTACTGGTGCACCGAACTTTTTGTCTATAGCAACGTTTCTACCCTTAGGTCCAAGAGTAACCTTAACGGTATTAGCTAATTTATCAATACCTCTCTCCATTGCACGACGAGCGTCTTCACCGAATTTTATCTCTTTTGCCATTACTATATACACCCTTTCTTCTAATGAGATTTGACAAATTATCGAATGACAAGATTTATTATAAATTTGTCCTTTGACTAAGTTGATCAAAATAAATTGTCAACAATCAATTGTAATCTGATTATTCTTCAACCACCGCTAAAATATCGCTTAATTTTAAGATAGTTAATTCTTCACCGTCAACTTTTACGTCTGTTCCAGCATATTTAGAGAATATTACTTTGTCGCCAACTTTAATTTGGTCCTTTTTCTTCTCATCATTAAGGATATCATTTCCAATAGCAAGAACTTCAGCCATTTGAGGTTGTTCCTTAGCAGAACTTGGCAATACGATACCGCTTTTAGTCTTTTCTTCTACTTCGATCTTCTTTATGACTACTCTGTCACCTAATGGTTTTAGATTCATTAGTACTCCTCCTTATTTCATCTTTCTTTATTAGCACTTGATGCTGGCGAGTGCTAATACCCAACTCATATGTTACCTTAAAGCATACACTTTATCAAGTATTATTAATTATTGATTTTTTATAGATTTAAGGCAAAAAAAGCTATTATTTTTATAAAATTTAATTATTCTCCTAATTGCTTCCATTATATCACTTTTTTGCCTAATTTAAAACTAAAAAGTAAATTACTGGTATTATAATTGAAGGAAGTAAATTGGATACCCTGATCTTCTTAATTTCCAATTGATTAAAACCTAAGGCCATGATTAATATGCCACCTACAGCAGTCATCTCTGTAATCAATTCTGGTGTAAGTATATCCTTTACATATTTAGCCAGAAGGGTTATACCACCTTGGTAGACGAAGATGGATATAGCTGAGAATATATTGCCTATACCCAGGGTGGAGGTAAAGATTATGGAAAAGATTCCATCTAGGGTAGATTTGGCAAAGAGGATCTGGTGGTTGCCAGTAAGGCCAGACTCAAGGGAGCCAACTATGGCCATGGAGCCTATGCAAAAGACAAGGGTTCCATTAATAAAGGCTTTAGCAAAGTTAGAGTCCCCCTGCCTTAAGATACTTTGTGCCCTTTGCCCTAACCTATCTAATCTTGCTTCTATATCTATAGCCTCCCCTATAAGGCCTCCTAGGGCTAAGCTTATAACCACCAGGACTATATTTTGGGATTCTATGGCCCCCAGTAACCCTATTACTATTAGGGCTAAACTTACACCATCTATTATTGTAGTCTGATATTTGGTTTTTATTCCATTTTTTAGAAATAAACCTAACAGCGATCCAACTATAACGGATAAACTATTGACTATGGTACCTAACATCTCATCCACTCCTTATGTAGTTAGCTGCTTTTAAGTATAATTAATAGGATACAATATTTGTGGAATTTTTACCAGTATTTTATTGGAGTAAAGTATGAAATTTTTAAATTCCTTTTCCCATATGTTGACAGTAATTTTCTCTTAATATAAAATATACATTAGCACTCAATCAATTTAACTGCTGATAAACTTAGCTAAGGAGTCGATGTAGGATGGAAAAGAGACAATTTAAAGCGGAATCTAAGAGGTTGTTGGATCTAGTCATCAATTCTATCTATTCCAATAAGGAGATTTTTTTGCGTGAACTTATATCCAACGCCAGCGATGCCCTTGATAAGATGTATTACAAGGCTTTAAGGGATAAGGATATAGCCTTTAATAAGGATGACTTTTATATAAAGGTATCTATTGATAAGGATAAGAGGACCCTGACTGTGGAGGATACTGGCATCGGTATGACAGAGGAAGAGCTGGATACCAACCTAGGTACCATAGCCAAAAGTGGTTCCTTTGCCTTTAAACAAGATAATGAATTAAGTGATGAAATCGACATAATTGGACAATTTGGCGTAGGCTTTTATTCAGCCTTTATGGTAGCAGACCAGGTTACGGTAATTAGCAAGGCCCATGGGAGTGACAAGGCCTATAAGTGGGAATCTAGGGGTGTTGATGGATACACTATAGAGCCTGCTGAAAGAAAAGAAAGGGGTACTACTATAATCCTAAAACTTAAGGAAAATAGAGAAGATGAAGACTACGATCAATACTTAGACCAATATAGGATTAAGGCTTTGATAAAGAAGCATTCCGACTTTATCAGATATCCTATCAAGATGGATATGGTAAGTAGGAAGCCTATAGAAGGAAAAGAAGGGGAATATGAGGAAGTTGTTGAAGAAAAGATCATCAACAGCATGGTTCCCATCTGGAGGAAGAACAAAAACGAACTAACGGAAGAAGATTATAAGAATTTCTATGCTGAAAAGCATTTCGGCTTTGATGAACCCCTAAAGCATATCCATCTAAGCGTTGATGGTACCTTAAGGTATGACGCTATCCTCTATATTCCAAAAGAAGCCCCCTATGACTTCTATACTAAGGAATATGAAAAGGGGCTAGAATTATACTCCAGCGGTGTACTTATAATGGAAAAGTGCCCAGACCTGCTACCCGATTACTTCTCCTTTGTCAAGGGGGTAGTAGATTCAGAAGATTTATCCCTAAATATATCCAGGGAGATGCTGCAGCATGATAGGCAGCTTAAACTAATGGCCAATAGGATCAAGGACAAAATCAAGGACGAGCTTAGTAAGATGCTTAAGAATGAAAGGGATAAGTATGAAGAGTTCTTCAAAGCCTTTGGCCAACAACTTAAATACGGTATCTATGCTAACTTTGGAGTTAACAAGGATGAACTTAAGGACCTTTTGATCTTCTACTCCGCCAAGGAAGAGAAGATGATAACATTAAAGGAATATGTGAACTCCATGCCTAAGGAGCAGGAGAATATCTACTATGCTACCGGTGAAACAATAGAAAGGTTAGAGAGATTGCCTCAGGTTAACTTCGTCAAAGAAAAGGGCTATGATGTACTCTTCTTTACCGATTATATAGATGAATTTGCCATCAAAATGCTCCATGAATATGAGGGTAAAAAATTTAAATCCGTCTTAAGCAGCGATTTAGAACTGGGAGAGGAAAAGGAAGCTAACGAAGATTACAAGGAGATCTTCGATTATATGAAGGAACACCTGAAGGAGAGGGTTAAGGCCGTAAAGGGCACAAGGAAACTACAGGACCATCCCGTATATCTTACTAGCGAAGGGGAGTTATCCATCGAAATGGAGAAGGTCCTTAGCCAAATGCCTGATGGTGCCCACATAAAGGCTGACAAGGTATTGGAGGTAAATACCAACCACAAGGTCTTTGAGAAGCTTAAAGACGCCTATGAGAAGGATAAGGACAAATTTAAGCTCTTAACAGACCTACTATATAACCAAGCCCTTTTAATAGAAGGACTTCCTTTAGAGGATCCGGTGGAGTTTAGTAATAATATTTGGCAGTTATTATAATGTAGATTATGTGTAGATTTTAATACAAAGCTACATTTTAACAAAATCTAAGATTGGAATTTCTACCAATTTAATATTTTATAACTACTTAGAAGCACCTCCTTAATAATTTATTATAAATACCAACTGGATTGTAAATACTAAATATCCAGTTTTAGACACAATAAAGGGGACAGTACTGTCCCTTTTATTGTGTTTATTATTTTTATTGTATTTATATCGTAGCCTATATTAATACCACTCCCTATATCTAAAACCATTACCCTTATATGAATCCTTATATTAATACCATCCTCTTAACTTCATCACATCGGCAACCTTCTTAACGGAATGCATATAGGCAGCCTTTCTCATACTTACATCGTATTCTTCTTTGATTTTCCAAATATCATTAAAAGCATTTACCATGGCTATTTCTTGCTTTTCTACTACCTCTTCCTCTTCCCAATAGTAGCCATATAGGTTCTGTACCCATTCAAAGTAGGATACGGTTACTCCACCTGAGTTAGTTAAGATATCTGGAGTTAATGGAATACCCCTTCTTTCTAAGACCTCATCTGCCTCTGGTGTAGTTGGGCCGTTGGCTGCCTCACAGATAAGTTTTACCTTCAACTTCTCTGCTATATCCTTAGTTATGGCATTTTCCAAGGCCGCTGGTATCAAGATGTCCACTTCTAAATTCCAGAAGTCATCTAGGCTTATTAATTCTGCCTTTGGATATTCTAGGAAATTCCTATTGCCCTTGGTATAGAAGTGGTCGTATAGGTCATCAAAATCCAAGCCATCCTTATTATAGATAGCATAAGTACCATGGCTTGGCGTCCATTCGGCTAGGGCCACCACCCTAGCTCCTAGGTCTTGAACGTTTTTAACGGTGTAGCTACCTACATTGCCAAAGCCTTGAACTGCTACTGTAGCACCATTAATATCTATGCCATACTTCTTAGCAGCCTCCCTCATAATTACCGCTACTCCAAAGCCTGTTGCTTCGCTTCTTCCCTTGGAGCCGCCCCATTCTACCGGCTTACCAGTTATAACCCCCAGGTCATGATTACCCGTTAACTTAATATACTCATCAACCATCCAAGCCATAACCTGGCCATTGGAGCCTACATCTGGGGCTGGAATATCTATCTTTTCTCCCAGATACTTATATAGGCCTCTTACATAACCCCTTGAAAGCCTCTCCAATTCTCCTTGGGAAAGGCTTGTAGGATCAACCGCTATTCCACCCTTTGCTCCACCGTAAGGGATACCAGTTACACAGCACTTAAAGGTCATCCAGATGGATAGGGCCTTAACTTCATCTAGGTTAACTGCAGGATGGAATCTGATTCCGCCCTTACCTGGCCCGATTGCTTCATTATGTAGGGACCTATAGCCTTTAAAGACCTTAACTGAACCATCATCCATCTTAACTGGTATGGATATTTCTATTACCCTTTGTGGCTCCTTAAGTAATTCATATACTGCCTGGTCTAGTTCCAAAGCTTCACATGCCAGCTTCACCTGCTTTTGTGCACTTTCCAATGGGCTTAAATTTTCCTTTGTCATATTGATTCCTCCATCATTAAATTTATAAATCTTAGCTATTTAATTATAGATGTTGGTATTTATATATAGTATTTAGTTAGGACGAATATTCGCCCTAACTAAATAAGACCATTAAGTAACATCTCTTACATACTGCCCTAGGATCATCTTATATTTATTCATATCCCTTTCACTTGAAGGCATAACATCTTTTAACTTATATTCTAAGCCAAGTTTTTTGTAAGTCTCAAAGCCAGTGAGTGATGAAGGTAGCAATTACTTCCTTCATTACCTCTTCTACCGCCATATCCTTATCATATATTTTACCAGATGCTTCCTGGATTTCAAAGGATTGCCCTTCTGCTTAAACATCCCATCCACAGTATACTTATAAATAAAAAGTAGGCTTATAGCCTACCTTTTTTATTTTCCTATTCCTAATTCCCTAGCATAATAAAATAAATACTGCTGGGCATAGCCTGCCAGCTTTCCAAATTTCTTATGGCCATATTCTTCTATCTTCTTATTATTGGTATTCTTTTTTAAATAGAAGTGCTCCATTACCCGCCTAACCCATACGTCTACTGGAAAGGCGTCTACCTTATTAAAGGCAAATAAAAGTATACAGCCTGCCACCTTAGGTCCTACCCCTGGTAGTTCCATCAAAGCCTTCTTACCCTCATCAGGACTTAAATCCCTTATGCCCTTTAGGTCTAATTCTCCCCTATGGATCATCTTACTACTTTCCACTATCCTTACATCCCTAAAGCCTACCCTGCAGATTTCCCTTAAATCCTTAGGATCTGCCTTGGATAGTACTTCCGCTGTTGGAAAGCTATAATAGTCCCCTTCTATCCTTTCACCATAGTTTTGGGCTATTAAATCGATTGATTTCTTAATACGGGGTATCTGATTATTGGCTGATATTATAAAGGATATGGTAGTTTCAAAGGGGTCTTGATTTAGTATCCTTAAGCCTTGTCCAAATTCTGTAGCTTCCTTAAGGATAGGATCCTTGGATAATTCCTCCTTTATGGCCCCATAATCCCTTCCTAAATCGAAGTAGTTATACCAGATAGTATTAAAATCCTCCATGTTGGTATTGGATAGTATGATGTCTCCATCTTCTTTTTTGACGTTTAAAACCCTATTAAAGGCTACGATGGTATAGCTATTATCCTCTTCTAGGTTCCATCTAAAAGCTTGTCCACATTCAAATATATCTTTAGGGTCGAAATCCCTTATATCCTTTAAGATTATCCTAGCTTTCTCTTCAATTATATGATAATTCATCATCTACTCCTTACTAATAAATAATGCTTTTATTATATCATAAGACTATTTCCTAATAAAAGCTTCTAATTTTGGTAAAGAAAAAACTCATCTATTTTTAGATGAGTTTTGATGCTAATTTTTCTTCTCTTCTGCTTCCTTTTTAAGCCCTTCATTCCTCTTTAAGAAATAGGATAGTGTAAATAAGCTTTCGCTTAACCTAACGCTTTCTAAGGTTACATCTTCTGGTACAATCAAATCTATAGTTGCAAAATTCCAGATGGCCTTAACTCCCGCCCTAACATAGATGTCTGCAACTTCTTGAGCTATTTCCTTAGATGTAGTGATTATACCGATCTCTACCTTATTTTCCTTGATGAAATCCTCTAATTCATCTAAGGGTCTCACATCCATATTTCTCTTGGCATGTCTCGTATTGTCAGGATTTATATCAAAAACTCCAATAATATTGAAGCCTGCTCTTTTAAATCCTCTGTAATAATATATTGCATGGCCGAGATTTCCTGCCCCTGTTATTACCACATTATACTCTCTATCTAAACCAAGTATCTTTCCTAATTCATTATATAATTCTTCTACATTATATCCATAACCTTGTTGGCCAAATCCACCAAAATTATTTAAATCCTGTCTTATTTGTGATGCGGTATAGCCAGTTAAATTGCTTAATTCTTGAGAAGAAATCCTATTAACACCCTTATCTAATAATTCTCCTAAATACCTATAATAAATTGGTAATCTTCTTATGACTGTTATGGAAACTTCATTTTTAGCCATTATTACTTTCACCACCGAATCAATTAGTTAAAATCGTATCAATTATAAATTATAGCATTATATCGGAAAATAGTCAATTTGCATATGCAGCTTTTAGAATATTTCTAATTTTATTTGTAATACTATAAGGAGAGGAGTGATGAATATGGCAAGTAAAGAACAATTAAATAAAATTGCTATCTTTTGCGATAAGTACCGTAACAAAAATAGGGCTTCAGATGGGTCATTAAAAATGAGCGCCCAGGAAGAAAGGAAGAGCTGTACTAATTGTACCCATTTTACAAAGGATCATACCTGTGAACTGAACCTAATCGATAAGGTCTTATCTTCCTTAGCCATGGAAAATGAACTTAAATCATAGGACTATGAATAGGGTGGTTTTTTTGATACAATTGTACTGACATATAGTTTAGGGGGATTTAAATGTTAGTACTTTCATGCAGCAACATAACTAAATCCTACATCATAGATACCATCTTAGAGGGTGTTAGCTTCACAGTAGAAGACGGTGATAAGGTAGGCCTAATAGGCCCCAATGGATCAGGAAAGACCACCCTATTCAACATCTTAGCTGGTGAAAGCCATCAAGATAGTGGGGATATATATATTCAAAAAGATTTAGTAATAGGATACTTAAAGCAACACGTTAAGATAGATAGCGAGAAAACCTTATATGAAGAATGTCTGGAAGTATTTGACTATCTAATTGAAATGGAAAAGTCTCTAAGGGAATTAGAAGAGGAGATTTCTAACCTTAGTCTTAAGGGAGATAGTGATGAGCTAGATAAGCTGATGAATAAATATGCCAATCTGTCAGAAAGGTTCAACGCCATAAATGGATATGGTTTTAAATCTGAAATCAAGGGTACGCTATTAGGATTAGGGTTTAAAGAAGAAGATTTCCATAAGGAGGTTAATCTATTAAGCGGTGGACAGAAATCCAGATTAGCCTTGGGAAAGCTTCTTCTTCAAAAACCCGATCTTTTATTGCTAGACGAACCTACTAACCATCTAGATATAGAGGCTATAGATTGGCTGGAGAAGTTTTTAAAGGATTATAAGGGGGCAGTCCTTATCATATCCCACGACAGGTACTTCCTAGATAATGTGGTCAACAGGATCTTTTATTTAGAGAATAAAAAAATAACTATCTATAACACCAACTATAGTAAATTCATGGAGCAGAGGAAGAAGGATTTAGAAGTCCTTAAAAAACAATATGAAGACCAGCAGCGGGAGATTAAAAGGCAGGAAGAAATCATAGCTAGGTATAAGAACTATGGAAATATAAGGTATATTAGGCAGGCCCGCAGCAGGCAGAAGATGCTTGATAAGATGAAGCTAATAGATAAACCTGTAGAAAATAAAAGATCTAAAATTAGGTTTGAGCCAGAGATTAAATCCGGTAGGGACGTTTTAATGGTTGAAAACCTAAGAAAGGGCTTCGACGATTTTACCCTGTTTCAGGATATTAACTTCAATATTTACAGGGGGGAAAAAGTCGGCCTAATTGGCCCTAATGGTGTCGGCAAAACCACCCTCTTTAAAATCCTACTGGGCCAAATGGATTACGATGAAGGTAGGATTATAAAGGGAACCAATGTACATCCTGCCTACTTTGACCAGGAGATGGCTAACCTCAACCTAGATAAGACGGTTATAGATGAAATATGGGATGAATATCCAAAGCTGACCTATTATGAAATTAGGACTATTCTTAGTCAGTTCCTCTTCCTTGGTGACGATATATTCAAGGAGATAGCTGACCTAAGTGGTGGTGAAAAGGGTAGATTAAGTCTACTTAAACTCATGCTTTCCAAAGCCAACTTCCTATTGATGGACGAGCCTACTAACCATTTAGATATTGATTCTAAGGAAGTATTAGAGGATGCCCTTTTAGATTATGAGGGTACGGTCTTGGTCATCTCCCACGACAGGTATTTTTTAAATAGGGTAGCTGATAAGATCTTGGAACTTACTGAAGATGGAATCCAGGAATATCTGGGTAATTACGATTATTATTTAGAAAAGAAAAATGAAGTCAACTATGAGGAAGAGGATGATCAGGCTAAGACTAAAACACAAATCAAGCTAGAAAGAAAGAAGGAAAAGGAATTACAGGCTAAGGAAAGGGAAAGGAAGAAAAAAATCGCCAAATTAGAAGAAAGAATAGCAGACTTGGAAGATTCTATAGAGGAGATAGATAAGCAATTATACGATCCTAAGATATATGAAGACCACCAGCAGGTTGTAGAACTAAATCGAAAAAGGGAAGAATTACAAGCTAGCTTGGATGAATTATACGAAGAGTGGATATTATTAGTAAATTAATAATATCCACCCTTTTTTTAATACTTACACACAATCTCCACAGACTTATCCCCAGGAAGTTGTGTGATATATAAGGTTTTCCGCCTGTTTTTCCACATTATCCACAGTTTATTATGGTAAAGGCAATTTCTAGCTGTTAATAATTTGTAGAGAAAAATGTTGATAAGGGTCAATTTAAACCTAAGTTTGGTTCCACATTTAGACTTAAATCGGATCTTTCCCCATTTATATAGTGGTAGTAGGCTGCAGAACCAATCATGGCTGCATTATCCGTGCAGAGGATCCTGGAAGGATAGTATATCCTTATACCTTCCTCCTCTCCCCTGCTTTCCAACATATTCCTAAGGCCTTCATTGGCTGCAACCCCACCGGCTATGACGATTTTCTTAGAGCTCGTTTCCCTGGCCAGCCTAAAGGCTTTATCCACCAATACATCTAAGACTGCCTGCTGGAAACTAGCTGCCACATCTTCAACTATTATCTCTTCACCTTTTTGCTTCATTTGGTTTAGGTAATTTAATACTGCAGTTTTAAGGCCGCTGAAGCTGAAGTCATAGGACCCATCCTCTAGATATACCCTTGGGAAGGGAATGCTGTCCTTATCTCCAATTTTGGCCAACCTATCTATATGGGGACCTCCTGGATAAGGCAGTCCTAGTGCCCTGGCCACCTTGTCAAAGGCCTCCCCTGCTGCATCATCCCTAGTCCTCCCTACCAGTTCATAATCCACATAGCTCTTTACATTTAAAAGGTAGGTATGGCCGCCGGATACTACCAAGCAGGTAAAGGGAGGTTCCAAATCCTTATGTTCTATATAATTGGCACAAATATGGCCTTCAATATGATTAACCCCTATTAGGGGGATGTCTAAGCCGTAGGCTAGGGCCTTGGCAGTAGAAATACCTACTAATAAGGCACCTACTAGGCCTGGTCCCTGGGTTACCCCTATTAGGTCTAAATCTTTAAAAGTACAATTAGCCTCATCTAAGGCCTCTTGGATTATATTATTAATAGCTTCAATATGCTTTCTTGAAGCTATTTCAGGTACTACTCCCCCAAATTTCCTATGGACATCTATTTGGGAGGATATTATATTAGACAAAACTTCCCTGCCATCCTTGATGACTGCACAGGCAGTTTCGTCGCAGGAAGTTTCTATTGCTAATGTTAACACTTAAATCACCTCAAAATATTAGTTCTCCACATTACTATTGCATCTTCTCCATTATCCGTATAATAGTTAGACCTTACACCGTATTCCACGAAACCATATTTCCTATAGAGCTTTTGGGCCACCATATTGGATTTCCGAACTTCTAAGGTCATACTGTCTATATTCTTAAGGGCACAGTAGTAGATTAGGCTTTCCAAAATCCTCTTTCCTACGCCCATCCCCCTGTACTCTTCCTTGACAGCTATGTTGGTAATATGGGCTTCATTTAAAATTAGCCACATACCGCCGAAGCCTACCACCCTGCCATCCACTTCAGCAACCATATACTTGGCCAATTTATTCTTATTGACCTCAGCCATAAAAGCCTCCCTAGACCAAGGGGTAGTAAAAGCCTCCCGCTCTATTTCAACTACCTGGTCCACATCATCTTCCTTCATCTCTCGTACCCTGATATCCATAACTGCCTCCTTAGGAAGTTTCCTTTTCCTTTTCTCTAAGCTGCCTTTGGGCTTGGGATTCCCTTAAATATTCAGGAGCTAGGGTAAAGTAATCGTCTAGCTGACCCTTTTCATATTTTATCCTGGCTAATTCACAGATGCTGGATGCCTTACAGCTGTTAAGGCCTAGGGGAGCAAAGCTTACCTGCTTACCAAGCCTTTCTTCTAGTATCTCCCTGTAGATTAATGTTCCATTACCATTGACAACTACGCTATCGAAATCCTTCAACCTTATGATCAATTCATCTATGGGTAAAACACAGGGGGCTAAAAGTTCCTTCAACTCCCTATCCTCCCAGGTATAGATTCCTGTATATACCCTATTCCTCCTGGCATCTATCATAGGAACAACAATCTCATTAAAGGGAAGATTATAGGCCAAGGCTTCCAGGCTTGAAACTCCTACCATTGGCTTGTCAAATAGGTGGGCAAAGGCCTTGATGGTAGCCGCTCCTATACGCAGGCCCGTAAAAGAACCAGGCCCTATGGCCACCCCATACAGGTCTATATCCTCTACCTTCATATTTAAATTATCTAAGATCTCCTTTATCATGGGAACTAACCTTTCGGAATGGGTCATGTCTTGATTTAAGGAAAATTCCCCTAATAATCTTTCATCATTGATAACGGCACAAGTAGCCATCATAGTAGATGTATCTAAACCTAATACCTTCAATTATTTCAACTCCTTAACTATCTCTAGATATCTATTTCCACTTCCGCTTATATGAAGTATCCTCTCATCTGGATTATTACCCTTTTCTATATAAATATCTAACCTTTCTTCCGGTAAAAGCTTTTCGATTTTTTCTGCCCACTCGATAATGCAGACCCCATCCCCATAGAAGTATTCATCAAAACCTATATCATATAATTCCTCTACTTCTACCAGTCTATAAACGTCAAAATGGTAGACTACCGTCCTCCCCCTATACATGTTAATCAGGGTAAAGGTGGGACTGGTTATATACTCATCTACACCTAGGCCAAGACCGATGGATTTGGTCATAGTAGTCTTGCCTGCACCTAAATCCCCGTTTAGGCAGACTATATCTCCAGATTTCAATAATTTACCTAATTTTATTCCAAATTCTTCAGTTTCCTTTAAGCTAGATAACTTTATTACCAAATCGAATCAACCTTTCAAATATTAACTAATATTATATTATACCATATTAAGGATTATTTATATAAAATAAAATCCTTTAAATTATTTTTATAACAGTTAATTATTTTAAATTGATATTTTTATAACGAATATGTATAATAGGCAATAAGTAAAGAATATTAAATTAAAAATCCACAAGTTCAGGTGATAATTTTGGGGAATATAGACCAACTACATAAAAGTTTAAGGATATCTTTACAGAAGATTAAGGATACTACTAGCCATGTACACCATGGTATAGAGATCTTGCTGGTAATAAAGGGTAATGTTTGTGTAGATTGTTTAGGTAGGACATATAAGCTTGGAAGCAATGACCTAATTTTAATCAACCGGGGCCATGTACATAGCCTAACAAGTCAGACAGATAACCTGATACTTTCCCTCTATATGGATTATGATTTTTTAAGTGAAAACTTCAACCAGGCCTTATCCTATACCTTTATTTGTAATTCAACCCTGGAGGATGTTGACGAAAGCAAATTCCAGTTCATTAGAAAGCTAATGACTCAGATAATGTTATTAGACTATAAAAAAGAAATAGGCTATAATCTCCTGATTAAGTCTAAAATCTACAAGCTCTTGTATCATATTGTAACCAATTTTAAGTACCAGATTAACAATATAGATCAGCCTAAGGAGGTTACAGATGAAAGGATAAAGAGGATCCTCCACTACATCTCCAATAACTATATGAATAATATAACACTAGGTCATATAGCTGAAAGGGAATATATATCCATCCATTACCTATCTAGATTGTTTAAATCCCAGGTTGGGATAAACTTTCAAGACTACCTAAGTCAGATAAGGCTAGAAAAGGCTGTTGAATTATTGATAAAATCCCATATTCCCATTAATAAAATAGCCCTTAAATGCGGTTTTCCTAACATCCAGTCCTTCAACCGGGAGTTTAAAAGGAAGTTTAATGAAAATCCCAGCGAATATCGAAATAAAAACAAGCTGCAAACTGATAAAGAGAAGGCTGAAATCCATGATATCCAGTTGGACAAAGAACAAAAGCTTTCAGTCGCCTTAGACTATATTATGTCCAATGATCTAATGGATGAAAAGGATGTGGTGGATCCACCCCTGGATATAGATTTCAATAAAAAACTTGAGGAAAAAAGGCTTAATAAAATAATCAGAATAGGAAGCTTTGATGATTTACTAAATAAAATAACCCAAGTCCAAATAAAGGAAGCTGTCAAGGAGTTAAACTTTCAGTATATCTATTTTACGGATTTATTCAATCAAACCAATTTAAACATCCATGCTGATAGCCTATATAGGTTAGATGAGATAATTAGTTCTTTAAATCTAATTATCTCCCTAAACCTGATTCCAATAGTGGAAATAAACCTAAATGATTATATACATAAATTGGAAATAAATCAAAACATAAGTGGGATGGTATTAAATATTTTCAACTTATTAAAAAGGCATTATTCTACAGAATATCTATCAAGCTGGCACTTAGTCTTCAGGGGGACAAGCCTACATAAGGCAGTAGGAATAGTTGAAGAACTGGTAAATGAATTAAATAATAGTGGTTTTAATAATAAAATTGGAATTACCCTATCTAAGAACTTAAACCAAATAGAAGAGGATGGTAAGCTAATAGCAGAAATTAAAGAGAAAAATATACAACTAGGTTTCGTATGCCTAGAAAGTAGTCCTGATGAAGAAGATGGCAAGGCAGAATATGTGGACCATCATTATTATGAAGGCTATCTAAAGAATCAAATTAAGAGGGTAAGAAGGCTATTAAATGATAGGGGCCTTTATAAAACCAAAATTATAATAACTAACTTTAATACCCTGGCCGGTAGTGGCCTAGAATTGGCTGGTACCTTTTTCAGGGCAGCCTTGATATTAGACACCATAGTAAATTCCACTGATAAGGATGTGAGCTTTTCCTTTTGGTTGTCTAATAAGTCCTACGAAAAACATACTAAGCATGACGGAAACCACTTAAGGGCACTCTCCCTTTATCTTTTTCAGCTGATAAAGAGGCCAGTATACTTCTTACTCAAATTTCTTAATAAGTGTGGAGCTGAATTTAAGCAGGTAAGTGATAATATTATAATAGCTAATAAGGATAAGAGTTATTACATCTTAGCTTTTAACCCATATTATTATAATCCCCTCTATTCATTGGCGGAAAACTATATCTCCATCAACAGGCGGAATATGGAGCTGACCATTAAGGGCTTAAAAAAGGGGGAATATTTGATTAAAAAACATACATTAGATAAGCATAAGGGTGGTAAGTTTGAGGCCCTATTAAGCCTGATGTCCATGACCCATTTAGATAAGGAGACTTTGGACTTTATTGAAAGGTCCAATATACCAGATATGAAGATAAGCAAGCAGGAAATAAAAGGTGAATTTAAAATTACAGCTAGTATAAGTTCCAATGCTGTAGTATTGTATGAATTTATTAAGATGGATTAGTCCAATAGGCAAATTTCAAATATTGAAATTTGCCTATATTTTTTTGTTTAAATTAAAACTGCAAAAAATATCGGTATTTTTTGAAAATAATAAAATTGACCTTGATATTTCCTGTTGATATATTTTAACTAAAATATAAACCTTAGTTTTGAAATCGCTTGCAAGCGTGATTTTTTTAAGGTAAATATAAAAAAGGGGAGTGTAAAATGCATTACTTAGAAATAGCCAACAGCGATATTGTACTTATCTTGTGTTCATCAGCAATTCTTGTAGTAGTGATTCAGTCCTTACTATTTATCCGTAAAGCCTGGAAGAGAGGATTGGAGCTGGGTATAGATAAAAAAGCTATGACCAAGGCCATGACTAACAGTGCAATTTTTACCATCCTACCATCCTTACCTGTATTTTAAGTTCAGAGGTATTGGCTCCAGGTTTTAATAATATAACTCCTGCTATCTTTGGAGCCGTAACTATACCTAACTTGATCAACAATAAAAAGTTATCCATAACACCTATACTACTTGCATTAGGAGCCTACTTTATCATCGGACCAGCAAGATTTCCTTATGTTCAAAGCTACGTATTAATTATAGTTATGATCCTATCTGTAGTTGCAGCCTACAGCATGTATAGAGCTAAAAAACAAGAGTAAGGAGTTAGTAAACTATGAATAAGGATTTTATTATAAGTTACATAGAAAAGAACAAAGATACATTCACAAGGGTAAGTGATAGCATATGGGAAAGGCCAGAAGTTAGATTTGACCTTAAGGAATCAGCGGACATACTTATAGAGCTTTTAGAAGATAATGAGTTTAAAATAGAAAGAAATGTAGCTGGCATGGAACATGCCTTTATTGCCAGCTATGGTAGCGGTTATCCTGTTATCGGTTTTTTAGGGGAATATGACGCCTTATCTAATTCTAGCCAGGTGGCCGATGCCACGCAACCTATTCTCTTAGTGGAGGGGGGAAATGGCCACGGATGTGGTCATCATGCACTAGGAACGGGAGCAGCGGCAGCTGCTATTGCGGCTAAAGAATACCTTAAGGAGTATGGCCTTAAAGGAACTATTAAGTTCTTCGGCTGTCCAGCTGAAGAAGGGGGATCTGGTAAGGCCTTCATGGCTAGGGCAGGGGTCTTTAATGGCCTGGACAGCATCATTACATGGCATCCTATGACTGAGAATAAGGTCTGGGATACCAGCAGTCTTGCGAATTTCCAAGTTTACTTCAACTTTAAGGGTATAAGCGCTCATGCAGCTGCAGCCCCCCATCTTGGAAGAAGCGCCCTTGATGCAGCTGAACTTATGAATATAGGGGTTAATTACCTAAGGGAGCACGTCATAGATGAAGCTAGAATCCATTATGCCTATATAGATGCAGGTGGCACATCCCCTAATGTGGTGCAACCAACTGCCAGACTACTATACTTTATTAGAGCTCCAAAATCCTATCAGGTAAAGGAGATTTATGACCGTATAGTTAAAATTGCAGAAGGTGCTGCCCTGATGACGGAAACTGAACTGGAGATAAAATGGGACAGTGCTTGTAGTGAATATATAATAAATGAAACCCTAGGAAAAGTAATGTATGAGAATATGAAGCACCTTGGAGAAATCCAATATAGCCAAGAAGAACTGGAATATGCCAAGGCATATATAGATACCCTAGATAAAAATGTCAAGGCCAATATAGAGGCTAATATAAAAAGGGTTTTTAAGGATTTACCGGCCGAGGAGGTAAAATCAATAGCCAGCTCTCCAATTATAAAGAAGTTATTCCCCTTAAATATGACGAATAAGGCTATGCCAGGTTCTACAGATGTTGGAGATGCCAGCTATCAGGCACCTACGGTTCAGTTAACAGCAGCCTGCTATCCTGCAGGAACTTCACCCCATTCCTGGCAGTGGGTAGCCTGTGGTAAGTCTTCCATCCTTCACAAGGGTATGCTATATGCTGCCAAGGCTATGGCCATGACAGCAGTAGACCTACTATACAAGAAGGAAATTATCGAAGAAGCAAAGAAGGAGTTTGACGAAAGGATAGGGGAAAACAAATATTTCTGCTATATACCTGATTCCGTAAAACCTGAATAAAGAGATAAGTCAACTTAGTAATTATGTAACAAGCAATTAAATAGATAGAAAATAAATAAGTAGATAAATAATACGAATAAGTAATATTTAATAAAGAAGGGAGACTAGGCGTCAGCATAGTCTCCTTTACTATATATGCTATTTATCTTAGTTAACTGATTCTTAACCTTGCATTCCCTACTAGTTAGATTCCATACTAGTTGCACTCTACGTACTGGTTGTAGTTCAAATACTAGTTGTAGTTCACACCCAGATATCCTATTCTATATTCCCCTTATCTACTAAATCTGCCTACTATTTTTTTAATATAGGTGATAATTTCTTATAGACCAAGATGGTTATGGCAGATACTACAGTGCCTTTTAATAGGTTAAAGGGTACTACTGCATATAGGATTAGGGTCTTAAAGTCTACTACCCTACTATTTATTGCAGCTGTCATCTCTACGATCTTTTCTAGGGGCATCAACTTGGAATAGAGTGGAAAGACTACAAAGTAATTACTCAAGGAAGCAAAGATAGTCATGGCTAAGATTCCAACTCCTAAACCTAATACGGCCCTACCGAAGGTCTTTTTCTTATAATAAATTAAGCCTGCGGTGTAAACAAAGATACTACCTACTAGGAAATTTGACAATTCTCCTACCCCACCTGTAAGGGATCCTTCAAGTAGTAGGTTCAATAGATTCTTAAGAAGCTGTACCAATACTCCTGCCATAGGGCCCATTGCAAAGGCACCTAAAAGGGCTGGTAAATCAGCAATATCCAGCTTTAAAAATGGGGGTGCAAACCAGGTGGAAACATCGAAAAACATCAATACCATAGAGATTACAGCCAATATGGAGATCTTTACCATATTCTTTACGCTTAAATTAGTCTTGTCAAGTGTGTACAAAATATATCCCTCCTGTTTTTACTTCAGGGATGTCAGAGATAATAATTAAACCCCGAAGCTAAATCTTCGGGGTTTTTTAGACAACACACAAGTGTCCTATTATCTTCTTCCATCCAGACTTTACTGTCGGCCTTGGAATTTCACCAAGTCAACCTATAAAAGGCTCGCGGGCTTTAACCGCCGGTGAGGAATTTCACCTACCCCTGAAGATATTAATTATTATATTAAATTGCTAATTTAATTATAGTACTATGCCAATATTTTGTCAAGCCTTCAAAATATTAAAATGATTCTTAATCGGCTTTATAAACTACCTTCCCACCTATTATAGTCATATAGGTTTCAGCCCCTATATCCTTAATAGGATTTCCGTCGAATATAACTATGTCCGCATCTTTACCTAGCTCAATGCTGCCAACCCTATGATCTATACCCACAATTTCTGCAGGGTTTATAGTGATGGCCTTTAAGGCCTCCATTTCAGGTAACCCTGCCTTATGGGCCAAGCCAGCACATAGGGAAAGGTGTTGAAGTGGAATTACAGGCGCATCAGTCATTATTGCAATCTTTACTCCTGCTTCATGTAAGATCCTAGGTGTATCGAAGGTCTTATTCTTCAATTCATATTTAGATCTATCTCCAAAGGTAGGACCGATAATGGCAGCTTTACCTTCCTTAGCTAAATCTGCAGCTATTAGGTGGCCATCGGTACAGTGTTCTAGAGTAATATCCAGATCAAACTCCTTAGCTATCCTTAAGGCAGTGAATATGTCATCAGCTCTGTGGGCATGGGCCTTTAAAGGGATTTCCTTCTTAAGTACGGGAATTAAGGCCTCCATCTTCAAGTCAAAATCCGGTCTTTTAGTTGGATCTGGGTTTTCCTTCTTTTCTAAATAGGTCTTAGCCTTGTATAGGGTTTCCCTTAGTAGGGCCGCCGTAGCCATTCTTGTAATAGGTGACTTCTTCTGGCCCTTATATACCCTCTTAGGGTTTTCACCAAAGGCTATCTTCATAGCAACCGGCTCTTTAATTATCATATCATCAACCCTATGGCCGTAGGTCTTTAAGGCTACGAAGGTTCCTCCTATTACATTGGCACTTCCAGGGCCGGTAACGGCAGTAGTAACTCCACCCTCATAGGCCTCCCTGAAGGTTATATCCATAGGATTGATACCGTCTATACCCCTTAAATGTGGCGTTATAGGGTCTACGCTTTCATTGCCATCGCTGCCTTCAAAGCCTATGGAATCCTCAAATAGGCCTAAATGGCAATGGGCATCAACAAAACCTGGAGTGACATCCTACCTTCCGCATCTATTACTTCAGCCTCTAGGGGTATATCTATGTCCTTACCTACTGCTGTAATCTTCCCATTTTCCATTAAGATGAAGCCATCTTCAATGACCTCATCCTTCATGGTATAAATAAGTGCATTTTTTATGGCTAACATATCAGTCCTCCTTATTTCGATACTCTAAAGATATTATATACCATCTACAGTTTTTTTCAACAACTTTCAGTAGGTAAGTAGATGGTAAATTTACTACCCTCTCCCACTTTACTGGCCACCTCAATCCTGCCACCACAAGCTTCAAAGACGTTTTTAGAGACCTTTAAACCTAGTCCTGTACCCTTCTTCCCCTTGGTAGTGTAATTGGCCTCAAAAATCCTTTCCAGCTTATCTTCAGGTATACCAACGCCTGTATCAATCACCTCTAATACTACCTCTTTAATAGCCATATTATCATAAAGGTTCAACTTTAAAATGCCGCTTCTACCCGTCTCCTCAATTGCATCAATTGCATTCATTATTATATTTAAGATGGCCTGCCTCATCTTATATTCATTGCAATATACCTTCTTAACAGACTGGATGTTTACATTTAAGGCTATACCATTATTGGCTTTGTCGAATTTATGTAGCCTATGTTTGACCATATCTAAGGCAGAAAAAACTATATTGCTTAGGACTTCATACTGCATAGTGTCCACATTGTAGCCTTTTACGAAACTATAAAACCTATCGATTTGGTCTCTACATTCCAGAGATGCTTCCTTTATCCGCTCTAAATTTTCCTTAACCTCTGGGGGCACAGCATAACAGGCTGTAACCTGGGATAAACCTGAAATGGTAGCTAGGGTGTTTTTAAAGTCATGAAATATCTCCTCAGACAGATTGATGAGTACGTTAAGGTGTTCCTCTGCATTCATTTCCATGATATTGTCTAAATTTGACCTCATTAGAAATTCCTCCTATTACAGCTCCTTCATAGATAATGAAATCCTACCCTTGTCCTTATTTATGTCTATGATTTTTACACTAACTATATCACCTATTTTTAAAATTTCACTTGGATGCTCTATATATTTTTGGGAAATCTGGGATATATGAACTAGCCCGTCTACTTCTACCCCTATATCTATAAAAGCTCCAAAATCTACTACATTTCTAACGACGCCGCTTAGCACCATATCAACCTTTAAGTCATCTATTCCTAATACATCTTGTCTAAGGATTGGCTTTGGCATCTCATCCCTAGGGTCCCTACCTGGTTTTTCCAACTCCTGGATTATATCAAGTAGGGTAGGCTTACCCACTTCTAATTCCTCAGCCAATTGATCTAAGTCCATCTTCCTATAATCTAATTCCATCAATTTAGAGGCTATAGCATAGGATTCCGGATGAACTGCCGTATTGTCTAGGGGATTGTCTCCGTCGGCTATCCTTAAAAAGCCTGCACACTGCTTAAAGGTCTTAGGACCTAAACCCTTTACCTTTAAGAGCTCCTGCCTGTTTTTAAACTTGCCCTTTTCCTCCCTAGTGCTAACTATATTTTTTGCCACCCTGGCAGAAATCCCAGACACATATTTTAATAGGGATACGCTGGCCGTATTCAAGTCCACCCCTACCCTATTTACACAGTCTTCAACTACCCCCTTTAGGGTTTCATCTAACTTACTTTGGTTAAGGTCATGTTGATACTGGCCTACCCCTATATGCTTAGGATCTATTTTAACTAATTCTGCCAGTGGATCCTGCAGCCTTCGTCCTATGGATATGGCTCCCCTGATAGTTACATCTAAGTCTGGGAATTCCTCTATACCAAGCTCAGAGGCTGAATAGATAGATGCCCCCGCCTCATTGACTATGGTGTAAGCCACCTTCCTATCTAATTCAGCTATTGTTTCTGCAACTACTAGTTCCGTCTCCCTAGAAGCAGTACCATTTCCGATGGCTATAATATCTATATCGTATTTACTTATTAATCTTTTAAGCTCCTCCTTAGTAGCCTCTATTTGATTCTGAGGTGTTGTAGGATAGACAACTGTACTATCTAGGTATTTGCCAGTCTCATCTATTACTGCCACCTTACAGCCTGTTCTAAATCCTGGATCTATGCCCATAACCATCTTGCCCCTAATGGGCGGCTGCATAAGTAAAGGTTCAAGATTCATAGCAAAGATTTTAATAGCTTCCTCTTCAGCCCTTTCTGTTAAGTCCCTTCTTATCTCCCTCTCGATGGAAGGGAATAGCAACCTTTTAAAGCCATCTTCGATTGCCTTTTCCAGATATTGACTGCAGGCTGAATTATTATCCCTTATGACCTTAGTCTTAATTTCACCTATTAAGGCTTCCGCATCAGCCGAAATGCTTACCCTTAACTTCTTCTCCCTTTCCCCCCTATTGATGGCTAAAATTCTATGGTTGGCAATAGTCCTAATAGGTTCCTTATAATCATAGTACATCTCATAGACGCTGCTTTCTTCAGGATCTACAGCCTCAACAACTATAATTCCCCTCTTATCTATCCTTTCTTTAATTATCCTTCTAAATTCAGCATCATCGGAGACCATCTCAGCTATGATATCCATAGCCCCAGCTAGGGCAACTTCCACTGAATTTACTTCCCTTTCTTCATCTACAAAGCCTTTTGCTGCCTCCAAAAGGCCATTTTCATCTAGATTCTCCTTAAGCAGAATTTCAGATAGGCCTTCTAGACCCCTTTCCTTAGCTAGGGTGGCCCTAGTTCTTCTTTTAGGCCTAAAAGGCCTATATAAATCCTCTACCCACTGTAAAGTAGAGGACCTTAGGATCTCTTCTTTAAGCTCTTCCGTTAATTTTCCCTGCTCCTCAATTAACCTGATAACTTCTTCCTTCCTGGCTTCCAAATTCCTTAAGTAGGTTAATCTATTGGAGATCTCCCTTATGGTCTTATCCTCCATTTCCCCAGTTAATTCCTTACGATATCTGGCTATGAAGGGGATAGTATTTCCCTCATCTAAAAGTCTAACTAGGTTTTTTATATAAATTTGTTTAATATTAAATTCTTCTGCTAAAGTCTTAAGTATATCCATAATCTAACTCCTTCGATATCATTACTTATTTATTCTATATTATTTCAAGAAATCCTTCTTTTTTGTTAAAATTGTGTATAAAAAGACAAATAAAAAAATGGTTAAAAAAGTCATTCTGATAAAATATTCAGAATGACTTTTACCCTATGATTGGGCCTGTTGTTTTAAGTATTCATCTATGAAGTAATCTATATCTCCATCTAAGACCTTGTATACATCTCCCACTTCAGCATTGGTCCTATGGTCCTTAACCAGGCTATAAGGATGGAAGACGTAGGATCTGATTTGAGAACCCCAGGCTATTTGTGAATAATTGCCTTGTAGGTCTTCAATCTTCTCCTTCTGCTCCTCCTCCTTCAACTGGATCAGCTTAGCCTTTAACATCTTCATGGCTGTGGCCCTATTACTGTGCTGTGATCTTTCCGACTGACATTGAACTACTATGCCTGTAGGTATATGGGTAATCCTAACGGCAGAATCGGTTGTATTAACGTGCTGCCCCCCAGCCCCTGATGACCTATAGGTATCGATCTTTAAGTCATTTTCATTAATTTCAATATCTAAGTCATCATCAAGCTCCGGGAAAACATCTACACTGGCAAAGGATGTATGCCTCTTTCCTGAGGAGTCAAAGGGGGATATCCTAACTAACCTGTGGACTCCCTTTTCACATTTTAGATAGCCGTAGGCGTTGTAACCCTTTATATTTAGGGTTGCCGACTTAATGCCCCCCTCAGAGTCTGGCAGTATATCTAGGACGGTAATTTCATAACCCTTATCTTCAGCCCACCTTCTATACATCCTGTAGAGCATCTCGGCCCAGTCTTGGGCCTCCAAGCCTCCAGCTCCAGAATGGATAGAGAGGATGGCGTTGTTCCTATCATATTCCCCATTTAATAGGGTGGACAATTTAAACTTATTGGCATCCTTGGCCAGCTCCTCTATAGCTGCCTGAACCTGCTGCAAATCTTCATAGGACTCATCTTCCGCCACCAATTCCAACATTATTTCTACTTCTTCTATCCGCTCTAATAGGTCTTCATAGCGTTTAACTTCATTATTTAATTGATTGATTTCCTGCATGATTTTTTGAGCCGACTCCACATCGTCCCAAAAATCCGGCTTATAGGTTAAGGTCTCCTTATGGGCTATTTCTTCCTTTAATTTATCGATGTCAAAGTGAAACACCTAATTCTATGACCATCTCTTTTATCTCTTTAACCTTCTCCCTGTCTAAGAAGATATCTTGCATTAAATCACCCCTCTATAAGGTTTAGTTGGCTCCGCAACACTTTTTGTATTTTTTCCCACTTCCACATGGACAAGGGTCATTTCGACCAACCTTCTTATTTTTATTGACTACAGGCTTATTGCCTTGACTATTCACATTAGGCGTGATGGGAACTGCAACCCTCTGCCTTTGAACCTTTTCTGGATTTTGTACGTTGAATAAAAACTTAACAGTATCCTCAGCTATAGCATTGTTCATCTCTTCAAACATCTCATAGCCTTCAATTTGATATGCCCTTACAGGATCCTCCTGGCCATAGGCCCTTAGGCCGATACCCTGTCTTAATTGATCCATGGCATCTATATGATCCATCCATTTGGAATCTACTACCTTTAATAGTATTACCCTTTCAATTTCCCTAAACCTATCTTCACCAAATTCCTCTTCCTTAAGTCCATACTTTTCTTCAGCCTTTTCCATAATTTCATCTACTAGGGCCTCTTCAGTCCTAATAGAAGCAGGATTCAGCTCTAGTTCCAGGCCAAATAGGCTCTTTACATAAAGCTTGATAGCTTCTAGGTCCCATTCATTAGGATTCTTAGACTGTAGGGTATTCATATGGACGTTGGCCTCAACTAGGCTCCTAGCCATATTCAACATATGCTGCCTTAGGTTTTCCCCTTCTAGGACCCTCCTTCTTTCAGCATAGATAACTTCCCTTTGCTTATTCATTACATCGTCATACTGTAAGACATGCTTTCTGATGGCAAAGTTATTGCCCTCAACCCTCTTTTGGGCATTTTCTATGGTCCTAGTTAAGAGGGTATGCTCTAAAGGCTCATCATCAGGGAAGTTGACGGATTCAACTATCTGCTTTAGCCTTTCTCCACCAAATAACCTCATCAGGTCGTCTTCCAAGGAGATATAGAATCTAGAGCTACCCGGGTCACCCTGCCTACCTGCACGGCCCCTTAACTGGTTGTCGATACGCCTAGATTCGTGGCGTTCAGTTCCTATAATATGAAGGCCGCCAGCCTTAACTACCCTTTCATTCTCTTCATCAGTTTCCTTCTTAAATTCCTTAACTAATTCTTCATAGACCTTCCTAGCCTCTAAAACTTCTCCATCGTCGGTTTCATAAAAACCATCGATTTGGTTTAAAACTTCCTCTGAATAGCCCTCTTTCCTCATTTTCTCCTTAGCTAAGAATTCAGGATTTCCACCTAGAACTATGTCAGTACCCCTACCGGCCATGTTGGTAGCTATAGTTACAGCACCAAACCTTCCTGCCTCGGCTACTATCTTAGCCTCCAGTTCGTGGTACTTAGCATTTAATACCTCATGCCTTATTCCTTCTTTTTTCAACATCCTACTTAGTTGCTCTGACTTTTCTATGGATATGGTACCCACTAGGATAGGTTGGCCAGTCTTATGCCTTTCCTTAATCTCCTCTACCACGGCCCTAAACTTAGCCTCTTCAGTTTTATAGACCACATCTGGATAATCTACCCTGATAACCGGCTTGTTGGTAGGTATTTCGATTACATCCATATTGTAGATTTCTTTAAATTCGGTTTCCTCAGTCTTGGCAGTACCAGTCATACCAGCCAGCTTTTCATACATCCTGAAGTAGTTTTGGAAGGTGATGGTAGCTAGGGTCTTAGATTCAGATCTGATATTTAGGCCTTCCTTAGCCTCTATGGCCTGGTGCAGCCCATCGCTATACCTTCTACCATACATGAGGCGGCCGGTAAATTCATCTACTATGACTACTTCTCCGTCCTTTACCACATAGTCGATGTCCCTCTTCATTATGTGGTTGGCCTTTAGGGCCTGGTTAATATGGTGGGCTAACTCCATATTATCCACATCCGCCAGGTTCTCTATACCGAAGTATTTTTCTGCCTTGGCAGTACCCTGTTCTGTTAGGATAACACTTCTAGCCTTTTCATCTACTAAAAAGTCTACAGTTTCCACCCTAATCTCCCTATCAAAGGGATCCCTCTTAGTCTCCTCTGGCTCTAAGACCCTACCCTTTAGGGTCCTAACGAAATTATTGGCATGGATATATAGGTCTGTGGACTTATCTCCCTGGCCAGAGATGATAAGAGGTGTCCTGGCCTCATCTATTAAGATACTGTCCACCTCGTCTACAATGGCATAATAAAGAGGCCTTTGGACCATCTCCTCCTTATATATGACCATATTATCCCTTAAATAATCGAAGCCGAATTCATTGTTGGTTCCGTAAGTTATATCTGCATTATAGGCCTCTTTCCTCTCCCTATTACTCATACCATGGAGGATGCAGCCTACGGACAGGCCTAGGAATTCATAAACCTTACCCATCCATTCCCTGTCCCTCTTAGCCAGGTAATCATTTACCGTAACCACATGGACCCCCTTGCCAGCTAGGGCATTGAGATAGGCTGGCAGGGTAGCCACCAGGGTCTTACCCTCACCAGTCTTCATTTCTGCAATCCTACCCTGGTGGAGTATTATACCACCATAGAGCTGGACTTCAAAATGCTTCATGCCTAAAACCCTGTAGGCAGCCTCCCTAACTACTGCAAAGGCTTCCACCAGTATATCATCAAGGCTTTCTCCCCTATTTAATCTATCTTTAAATTCTATAGTCTTCGCCTTAAGCTCTTGGTCAGTTAGACCACTCATTTGAGAGTCTAGACTCATTATCTGCTTTACCAAAGGTGAAATCTTCTTCAATTCTCTGGAACTATAGGTTCCGAATATCTTTTCCAATAAGCGAACCATTATATAACCACCTTTCAATTATAGACCTATAATATTTTATCATTATTGATACCCCCTTTCAAGCTGGGCAGGAAAAAAGTTGTAGCCCAGGCTACAACTTTATATTAACCAATTTTTCCATATTTATATAAAGGGTTCTATTAAACCGTAGTTGCCATCCTTCCTCTTATAAACTATAGCTATTTCATCTGACTCAGCATCTTGGTATATGAAAAAATTATGTCCTAATAAGTCCATCTGGAGGATTGCTTCTTCTGCTGACATGGGCTTCAACTCAAACCTCTTTCTCCTTATGATCCTGGGTTTCTCATCCTCTGCTTCATCTTCCTCTATACTTAAGGGTGCCACATTTTCAAACCTTATAGTCTCCCCATTTAGATACCTTCTTTGTAGTCTGGTCTTATGCTTTCTAATCTGCCTTTCTAGGACATCTACAGCCTTATCTATGGCTGCATACATATCATCACTTGATTCCTCAGCCCTAATTATGGTGCCAGGTAGATTTATGGTGACCTCTATAATCTTTCGATTTCTCTGGGTGCTGAATGTGACATTACCCTCAATATCCTTTGGAAAATACTTATCTAATCTACTTAACTTCTTAGCAGTAACATCCTTTAGTGCATCGGTTACCTCTACGTTCTTTCCAACATACTTCAATATCATATACCCAACTCCTCTCAGATAAGTATGAAACTTAAATCTTTGTTAATATGATACCCATCTAAAGCCACTCTTCAAACATATATTAATTAATGTTAATAGATAAAAAAAATTACTTACATCATAATATATATGTTGATAATATGTTGATAATGAGGGTAAATATCTTGTGGATAATGTGGAAAGTCTTGTGGAAAAGTGTTAATGGTGCCCTTTTTAATGTTGATAAGCTTGTTATCTAATTGTTATTTATTTTGTTTGGTTTCATAAATCTCCATGTTATAATATTAATAGAATGAACATTAGAAAGGAAAGTAAACCTAAATGTTGGATATAAAAAAATATAAGATCGGCATGCGGACCTTTAAAACAGGTCTGGCTGTGGCCTTAAGCGTCTTCATATCAGAATTATTTAATTTAAAAAGCCCCAACCTGGTTGCAATTGCAGCCATAGTATCCATGCAATCATCTGTTAACGAATCCTTCATTGCTGGGAAAAATAGGATGTTGGGTACCTTCATAGGAGCAATAGTGGGTCTTGTGTTTTCATTTCTTTTACCCCACAATTACTTCTTCCTAGGACTAGGAATCATAGTAGTTATCCACATCCACCACCTATTAGACTGGAAGCAGTCCTTAAGCCTGTCAGCCATAGTTTTTGTAGCCATCTTCCTCTATCAGGAAGACTATAGATTTGATTATGCAGCTCACAGGCTGTTGGATACCTTTATAGGGATTATAGTGAGTATGCTTATCAACTACTTTATAGCAACGCCTGATAACAAGAAATCCTTTGTATTTATCAAGAATAATATCTATGCCTTAATTAAACATCTAATCTATTATGTTATAACAGATGTGGATAAGATGAGGGAGGATTTTTTTATAGAGGAGTTGGAGGAATACACCCATACCCTAGATGCCTTAAAGAATGAATTGAGCAAGGACTCTTCCCACAGCAGTTCAGCAAAATCAGCATCCCATATAGTAGAACTATTGGAAAGGGTGGAGGTAAACCTGGCAACCCTGGTGGAGCTTGATATAGTACCAATTTTAAATGAGGATAATATTAAACTTTTTAACCAGCTTTATTCTAAGGAAGAGTATTTTGAAGCCTATAGGCCACCAGAGAGGAACTTTACCGATATGGATATCATCTACAATTATCATGCAAATAAGATATTTAATAAGCTATTAAATTTGGAGAGGGAATTATGTTAAGTATAGAAAAGAGTAGGTAGTTAGCCTAGATAACTGACCTACTCTTTCTTTATCCCACTATTTATATATTTATCCTATCATTTATATACTAGATACCTTATATACTAGACCATTGTTTATTAAAATTTACTATCATCTATAGTATCCAACCAATCCTTTAGAGGCTTAACTACCCTCTTTATAGTTCCATCTAGGAAGGGGTTTTCTAAGTCAGCTAATTCCACCAGCTCCAGGAAGGACTTGCTGCCTCCAGCCTTACACAACCTTAGGTAATCATCCCAGGCCTTATCCCTATCCTCCCTCATCTTGATCCAAAATTGGAAGGCACAGACCTGGGCCAGGGTATAGTCAATATAGTAGAATGGATTTGAGAAGATGTGGCCCTGTCTAAACCAATAACCTCCCCTATTTAATAGGTCGTTATCTTCATAATCCCTAAAGGGTAGGTATTTTTTCTCAATCTCCCTCCACTTGGCCTTCCTCTCCTGGGGAGTGGCCTCGGGATGGGAGTAGACGTAGTGTTGGTATTCATCTACAGTGACCCCATAGGGGATAAAGTTAATGGCCCCTGCCAGGTGGCTGAACTTATATTTATCCACCTCATCTTCAAAGAATAATTCCATCCAGGGCCAGGTTAAAAATTCCATACTCATGGAGTGGATTTCACAAGCCTCCAGGGTAGGGAAGACATATTCTGGTATTTCAAAATTCCTACTTAAATAAAACTGGAAGGCGTGACCGGCTTCATGGGTTAAGACGTCCACATCACCACTAGTTCCGTTAAAGTTGGAGAAGATAAAGGGTGCCCTATAATCAGGTAAAAAGGTACAATATCCCCCGCTCTTTTTACCCTCCTTAGCAACCAGGTCCAACAGCTCCCTCTCCACCATAAAGGTAAAGAATTCATGGGTTTCCTCCGAAAGCTCCTTATACATCCTCTTTCCATTTTCCAGTATCCAGTCTGGATCACCCTTAGGAGTGGCGTTACCTGTTAGGAATTCCAAGGTCTCGTCATAGTATTTTAGCTCCTTTAGTCCTAACCTCTTCCTCTGCCTATCCATAAGCTTTACTACCAGAGGGACTAAATCCTCATAGACCTGCCTTCTGTAATTGGCCACCATCTCAGCATCGTAGTCGGTCCTGCCTAGGCGGGCATAGCCAAAGGGGATGTAGTTTTCATAGCCTAACTTCTTAGCCATGGTATCCCTTACCCTTACCAGTTCATCATAGATCCTATCGAATTCTTCCTCATTTTCCTTGAAAAAGCCTACATAGGCTTCATGGGCTTCCTTCCTAGTCTGACGGTCCTTAGATTCCATAAAAGGACGCATCTGGCTTAAATTCCTAATTTCACCTTTAAATTCTATCTTTGCTGAAGCCAGTAACTTACCATATTCAGTAACTAACTTGTTCTCCTTAACTAAATCATCCATAATCTCCGGCGAGAAGGTCTTAAGGCTTAATTCAGCTAATCTAAAAAATTGCTTACCCCACTTCTCTTCCAACTGGAGCCTAAATTTAGACTCAACTAAGGCCTTATAGAATTCCATAATCATCTTCTCATAAAGGGGGCTATTTTCATCCATAAAGTCCTGCTCCTGGGCATAGAAGTCATCGGTAGTGTCTATGGAGTGCCTAATATGTACTAGACTGACCATGGTCTCTACATAGGATCTTATTTTATTAACCTTACTAATTACCTCATTTTGAGCCTCCACATCCTGGCTGTTATTAAACTCATCTATTAGTCCGCTAATTTCCTTGCCTATACTGTCTAGGTCTGGTCTTTCATATTTAAAATCCTTAAATTTTAACATAAGTAACCTGGCTTCAAACCACCAGGTTTTCCACCACCTTTCTCTAAATTTCTTATTTACTTTATTATATTAGGTCTTTAGTTAAGAGAATTAAAAATGCAAAAATATATACCATCTCCTCATCGACGAAGAAGATGACATCTCGGCCATTATTTTCAATGGCTATAAAGGCACCATGGATTTTAATATTAGCTTTTCTTTTGGAATTGCCCAATTTTAACCCTATAATGATAATATATCAAATAATAATAAGATATACCATATAATTTACCTGATGTACTTCAATATTTAATAGTGTATAATATCATATAGGAAAATTTTTTGGGAGGTTAAAATGCAAAATTACAGCTTCAAGGATATAATGAATCTGGAAATCAATGTAACTAACAAGTTATTGAAATATATGTATTCTAAAATAGATGTTTTAGATTTTATCGAAAATTTCGATTTGGATCTTTCATATATAGACGACCAAAGAAACAACTTAGCCTTCAACCTCTGGCTGAGCATCGATTATACTGACAAGGATGGAGAAAGCTTTATAGAAAAATTCCTCAAGGATGATTCTTCAGCCTTAACGGAGATGGAAAAGGAAATTCTGAAGGAGAAGTCCAAGTCCTACATCTCCCTCTTTGAAATCTTAGATTTCAACAAAGGCCACGTTATTTTAAAGGATCTATTAAACAATATAGAACATACAGTACTGGAGCCTAATATCCACAAGGTAATTCAGGTTGGAGATTTTCTATTTACAAGGATTGGAAAAATCCTTGATACTACTATCTTCATGGGGGATATAAACTACGTCCCCAGCGCCGTTAAGGATGTCTTCTTAGAGGAATTACTTGTGGATTTTAATATGGTTAGAAAGCTTAATGGAGACCTATCCATGATGGATTATCTTAAGAATTACTCCCTACATATCTACAAGATGTATAATGACGCCCTATTAAGGGTTATAGATATGAATGGGGATATTAGTAGTTTACTTTTCGATGAATTGGATGAATTTGAATTCTTCTTGATGAATAAATATAATGGTGCAGCAGTAAAAAAGCATATTAACAACCTAACTAGCTTTTTTGAATATACCCTGGAGGATAAGGACCTAACTTTACAGGATATGGATAGGGTGGATTTTAGTTCCTTCTTCAATGAGGCCATAAAGGAAGGTTTCATCAATAGCCACGAGGAATTCAACTCCTACTTAAGGACCTTAAAAGCCTACAGCCATTACTTATGCCTAATGGATCCACATTATAGGGAAACCTATAATAGGGTGTTAGAAATAAGCCAAAATCGATTTAAATATATGTATAAAATCGATACCAGCAACGACCCGGGTATAGATAAGGATTTAGTTTCCCTTATAAATGGCTATTTAAACGATGAAGCCATAGTCAGCGTGCTGGACTTTGAAAAGTTCATCCTATATATTGGGGATACTAATATAAAGCTTACTAAGACTAGGAAACTCTTAAGAAGAAGGGACTTAATTGAACTAAATAGCATACTGGAAAATAGCATAGTGGTGGATAAAAGGGCCCCAAATCAATTTGATTTCCCCTTGATTAACTTCTTCTTCCATGCCAGCCTATATTTAGGGATAGTGGAAGTAGAAGGGACCAATCTAAATCTAACTAAGAAGGGCTTCAATATCCTTAGGTATAGCGATGAGGAAAAGTACTCCCTCCTTATTCAATATCTCTGGAGTAAAGTCTTTATAAAAGATATTTTATCTGATTCAGATACCCTAATTTACGACATCTTAAGGGATAAGATAGTTAAGAACTTGGCAGACTTAAAAGTGGGTAAAGAGTATTCCTTAAATGACACCCTAGCTAAACTGGATGGCCTATTATGTCCTAGTATGGACTATATAGTAGATCTAGGTTTAATTAGGATTCAGCAGGATGAGGATGTAGTGACCGTAACTAATCTGGGTAAAAGGGTATTTAACTATTTACAAAATGGGAGAAGAGCTAACAAGGCTTCTGAAATTATCAAATTGGAGGATTATAGGAAGGCTTCTGAATTTGTGGAAGGTTAATAGCTTATATTGGACTAGCTTATAAAGTAGGTGGTAGTATTAAAAAAATCTTAAGTCGCTTATCCAAGTTTAAAACCATAATATTCCTTGACCAACTTCTCTTTAGGCTCAAGAATCATGCGGTACTGGCAGTAGGCCCACAGCTTAGTTTTTTCTTAATCCTCTCCCTCTTTCCCTTTATCATAGTATTTTTAAATCTACTATCTTACACTCCCTTAGTTAGGGAAGATGTATTAAAGGACCTAATATATTACCTACCCTTGGAGACCCAAAAAATAATTCGAGCCTTTGCCTATGAAATTACCATCAGCAGTAGCCAGGGGCTGCTTTCAGTGGCGGCCATTACCGGTCTTTGGACGGCCTCCTCAGGCATAAAGACTGTTATTAAGGCTATCAATAGGGCCTATAATTACAAGGAGACCCGGTCCTTTATCAGGCTAAAATTAATGTCCCTACTGTTTACCCTTGCCCTATTGATCCTACTGACCCTGGTTTTCTTAACCTTGGTCTTTGGGGAGATCGTTGGAAATAAACTCTTTAGTTATTTCGATAGGGTAGACATCTTTGTATATCTATGGTCCTACCTAAGGATAATAATTCCCCTGGCCTATATGATCTTGATTTTCGGCCTTTTATATAAGTTTAGCCCCTGTACCGATAAGATAAATGATATAACCTTATCTTCTACCCTTCCAGGAGCTATCTTTGCATCCTTAGGTTGGATGATCATATCCATCTTCTTTTCCTATTATGTCAATAATTTTGGCAGGTATGCAGTAACCTACGGTAGCTTGGTGGGCATAGTCCTCCTCCTAATCTGGCTCTATATCAGCAGCATCATCATAATTTTAGGGGGAGAAATAAATGCAACTATTGAATATTTTAAGGTCCATGGTTACAAAATAGATAGGGAAAGGAGTTTATTATTTAAACATATAAAAAGCCTATAGGTCTCCCTATAAGCTTTTGCTAGAGGTTAGGGCAAGTCCATAGACTTTCCTAGCCTGATTTTTTATGAGTATTTTTCCAACTTCCTCTATGGTGGTACCAGTTGTAATAATATCATCAACTAGCAGTATGGTCTTACCCCTAATCTCTTCCCTAGCCCTTATTTTAAAGGAATCCTTTAAATTATTCATCCGTTCTAACCTACTTAACTTTCCCTGATCCCTAGTATATCTAGTTTTAATAAGGCTGTGGGAAACTTCCTTATCTAAGAGCTTTCCAATATAGCTGGCCAAAAGCTCAGCCTGGTTATAGCCCCTCTTAGCCTCCTTCCTCCTATGGGCTGGAATATACATGATTATGTCTATTTCATCTATTAAGGCTTTTTCCTCAATGGTCTTAAGCATCAAAAGGGCTAGTGGCTTATAGAGGTAACTTTTCCCATTGAACTTATAATCAGCTATGACCTCCCTCATATACCTATTATAGACTAGGGTATAGTAGGCCCTATGGATATAGGGTGAGTTTAAGTCTACTTCCCTATGGACTATATCTAAAAAATTATAACAATCCCTACAGATATGATCCCTTAAATTATAGGCCCTTTCCCCACAGAGGTAGCAAAGATTCCTAGTGGGAAAGACTAGGCCATTTAGAGCTTTTATCAGGCTCATAAACCCACCTCTAATCCTAAGGAATTTAGATGCTAGGATTGATTAAAGGATTGAGAAAATCCTTAATCTTTTTGTCCAAGGAAGAATACCTCTTGGTGATCCGGTTATTATTTATCATCATATTTAGATATTTAAGATCCCCCACTAATACCACCAACTCCCTAGCCCTAGTGATGGCGGTATAAAGCAGATTTCTAGTTAATAGCATAGGAGGTCCCCAGTGTATGGGCATGACCACTACGGGAAACTCGCTTCCCTGGGACTTGTGGACTGTAATGGCATAGGATAGCCTTATCTCATCCAGGTCTGAAAACTCATATACAACTTCCTTCTCCTCATCGAACAGGACAGTTAAAGTATTCTCCTCCTCATCTATTTCCGTAATATAGCCAAGGTCACCATTGAATACCCCTTCCCCCTCTTCTATAATAATACCCTCATTTAGGATCTTCCACTTCAATTTATAATTATTTTTAATCTGCATTACCTTATCCCCCACCCGGTAAATCTGGTCACCTACCTGCTTTTCCGCCTTAGATTTGTCCCTGGGGTTTAGGGCTGCTTGGAGATGCTTATTGAGGGAATTTATACCCACATCCCCCTTTTTCATAGGGGTTAGGACCTGAATGTCCTTAATTGGGTCTAGGCTATAATAGCTGGGAAGCCTCTCCCTTACTAAGCTTATAATGGTATCTAGGGTCTTAAGGCTGTCCTTTTCCGAAATAAAGAAGAAGTCCTTATCCTTTTCATTTAAGATGGGAAGTTCTCCCTTGTTGATCCGGTGGGCATTGACTATGATCATGCTCTCCTCCGCCTGCCTAAAGATTTCATCCAGCTTTACCACCCTTATGCAGCCGGAGTCCATCAGGTCCTTCAAGACGTTACCAGCTCCCACACTGGGTAGCTGGTCCACATCCCCTACAAAGATGACCCTGGTACCAGGATCTATAGCCTTAAGTAGGCTGTTCATCAGCAATATATCTATCATAGATGCCTCATCTATTATTACCACATCCCCATCTATGGGGCTGTCCTCGTCCCTGCTGAAGGCCATTTCCTCATCGGAATCCATAAAGGAATACTCCAGCAGGCGGTGGATGGTCTGGCTTTCCCTTCCGCTGGTTTCAGTCATCCTCTTGGCTGCCCGACCTGTAGGGGCTGCTAGAACTACTTTCAAGCCTAAATCCTCAAATATCTTTATAATGGCATTAATGGTGGTAGTCTTACCCGTTCCTGGCCCACCGGTTATGATGACTACACCATTCTTAATGGATTCCTTAATCGCCTCAACCTGCTTATTCCCAAAGTAGATTCCTTCCTCTTCTTCTATTTTTTTTATAGCTTCTTCAATATCTAAATCCAACTGGCCAAAATCAACCCTAGAAAGTTCTATAATCTTCCTAGCCACATTATTTTCCGCCACATGGTAGGGCATGTAGTAGATATGGGTAGCATCATCTTCCTTTACTATATGGAAATTTTGCCTTAAGGCTAGGATCCTAATGGCATCTTCAATGGCTTCAGCATCTACACCCAAGAGTTTAACAGCTTTATTAACTAATTCCTCCTTGGGGAGATAGCAGTGTCCATCGCCACCGCTATTCATCATGATATATTTTAGGCCCGCCTCTACCCTAAAGGGGGATTCATTATGGACTCCCATCTTTTTGGCAATATTATCTGCCGTCTTAAAGCCGATACCGTGTATGTCCTCCGACAACCTATAGGGGTTTTCGCTGATGATCTTTACAGTCTCCCGGCCATATTTCTTATAAATCTTAATTCCGTTGTTGACGGTAATACCGTATTGCTGTAAAAACACCATTATTTCCCTTAGTTCCCTGTGGTCTTCAAAGGCCTTGGTGATTTTCTCTAATTTCTTATGGCCTATGCCGGGAATTTCCTTCAACCTTTCGGGATTATATTGAATTATATCCAATGAATCCATGCCGAAGCGGTCCACTATCTTCTTTGCCGTCTTTGGCCCAATATGGGGTATCAAGCCTGAAGATAGGTAATTTTCAATCCCCTTTAAGGTGGAAGGGAGGGTGGTTTTGATCCTGTTAAAATTAAATTGCTCTCCAAAGCGGTCGTGGTAGACCCAATCCCCCTCTATTTCCACCATCTCATCTAGATTTATGAAGGGAGCATTACCCACTATGGTTATTACCCCATCGGAAGTATTTAATTTTGCAACTGTATAGCCGTTGGATTCATTCCTAAATATAACCTCTTCAACAATCCCTTCTATTACTAGCAAGCTTATACCCCCAGTCTTTATGTGAATATTATAGCATATGTAGTTATTTTATGACAAAAAAAAGAGATCCTTCCTCAGAAGAATCCCTTAGAAAACTAGTAAATATTAACCTCTCATATTAGCCCCTTTTTAAGGCTTCTACCTTATCCAGCCTCTCCCATGGTAGGTCAAGGTCATTCCTACCGAAGTGTCCATAGGCTGCAGTCTGCCTGTAAATTGGTCTCTTCAGGTCTAAATCCCTTATGATAGCAGCTGGTCTAAGGTCGAAATTCTTTTCTATCAAGCGTTTAATCTCCTCTTCCTCTAGCTTTCCAGTACCGAAGGTATCTACATAGATGGATAGAGGTTTAGCCACTCCTATGGCATAGGCTAAGCCTATTTCACATTTGTCAGCTAAGCCTGCTGCCACTATATTTTTAGCAATATATCTGGCTGCATAGGTTGCTGACCTATCTACCTTAGTTGGATCCTTACCGGAGAAGGCGCCTCCACCGTGCCTGCTCATGCCACCATAGGTATCTACGATAATCTTCCTACCTGTTAAGCCGGCATCCCCCATAGGCCCACCGATAACGAATCTGCCCGTTGGATTTACATAGATTTTAGTATTTTCATCTATCATTTCGTAAGGAACCGTCTTATAGATTACATGCTCTATGATATCTTCCCTGATGGTATCTAGAGTTACATCTGGGCTGTGTTGGGCTGAAACTACTATATTTTCCAATCTAACTGGCTTACCGTCATGGTATTCAACTGTAACTTGGGTCTTACCATCTGGCCTTAGATATTTTAAAGTACCATTCTTTCTTACTTCCGCCAACCTCCTAGCTAATTTATGGGCTAGGGTAATTGGTAGTGGCATATATTCTTCTGTTTCATTGCAGGCATAACCGAACATCATCCCCTGGTCTCCTGCACCGATTTTATCCAGTTCATCCCCACCATTGGATTTAGCCTCTAAAGCTTGGTCTACACCCATGGCAATATCGGGAGATTGTTCATTTATAGAAGTAAGTACTGCACATGTATCTGCGTCAAAGCCGTATTTGGCTCTTACATAGCCGATTTCTTCTACTGTTTGTCTAACGATTTTGGGTATATCTACATAACAATTAGTTGTAATCTCACCTGCAACTAAAACTAAACCTGTAGTAGCTAAAGTTTCGCAAGCAACCCTAGCATCCGGGTCCTTTTCTAAGATAGCATCCAATATGGCATCTGATATTTGGTCACATACTTTATCTGGATGGCCTTCTGTTACTGACTCAGAAGTAAAAAACCATTTTTTCATTTTAATCCTCCTATGTTAAAGTTAAAAAAAACCTATTCCAAAAGGAAAAGGCTAAAAAATAGACCTTATCTTTCAGAATTACATCTGTGGGATTTAGCACCTTTGTTTTTATAAAAACAGGTTGCCGGATTTCATCGGGCCCATTCCCTCCATCACTCTTAATAAGGTTAATATTTACTTAAACTGATTTTATCACATTAAAATCATATAGTCAACGTATCTGATAAATATATCAGCAATTATTAGAATAATAAAAAATTTGTAAATTTTACTTTATATAAGAGATTAATTATAAATTAAAATATGCATTTTAAATCTTTTTAAGCAATTTACTTTTTTATAGATAAATAAGTTAAAATAAATAAGTTTAAAGTTAGTATGCTATTTATATAGGTTCTATAATAAATGTTGGGGTGGAAAATAATTTACCCTAACATTTATTTTTTCTAAAAATAAAATGCACTCGTGAAATAAACCTGCTAAAATGTTAATTGGCTAAAAAAAACATACAAAGGAGGTTTATTCACAAGTGCAATCTAATTTTATCACACAATTATTAAATTTAAAAGGGGTTAAAGTAACTAAAATATCGCATGAGGATTCTTTCGTTAAAATCTACATTAC
>Ga0209537_1000537_pt1 | contig 46334 bp, 44 predicted proteins | sample BioPla4DNA1_FD_187698 | JGI IMG/M metagenome (GOLD analysis project Ga0209537, IMG submission 187698) | Biogas fermentation microbial communities from Germany - Plant 4 DNA1 (SPAdes) (version 2) | ecosystem: Engineered > Bioreactor > Anaerobic > Digestate | place: Bielefeld, North... | reverse complement strand
AGTAAACTTCCTTATAAATCTTGTACTCATTCATATCCCCCTCAATTAAGTTATTTTTATTATAATTACATTGAGTGTATTAGTCCAACTTTCTGAGGGGGCCTATGAGCTCCACACTCCAAACTCAGCACTCCACACTAAAAAACTGACTATTATAAAATATTTATTTTATAACAGTCAGTTTTTTTATGGAGGCGCCACCCGGATTTGAACCGGGGATAAAGGTTTTGCAGACCTCTGCCTTACCACTTGGCTATAGCGCCATAAATTATTATTATATTTATTCTCTATTATATGTTATTTTTATATTTTGATGCAAATAAAAAATAAAATTTTAATTAAGTACAAATAATAATTCTAAGGAGGTGTGAATATGGAGAAAGATATTATTAATGATATAGAAGAAATACTTTTAAATGAAAAGAAGCCATCATTAGAATTAGAAAAAATTATAGAAATCAAAGATTTTAAAGAATCTGAATTTAATGTAATAGTCAAGTTAAAAGATATACCTCAAGAAAAAAAATATCACCCAGAGGGAAATGTTTGGAACCATACTAAAATGGTTGTTGATATAGCTGCAATAGTAAAGGAATTTTCTGAGGATGCAAGAAGTTTTATGTGGGGAGCACTTTTACATGATATTGGAAAAATACCTACTACAAAATTTATTCGTGGCAGATATAGATCCTACGATCATGATAGAGAGGGAGCAAAAATGGCTTATAATTTAATTAGCCATTACGGAGATGAGAAATTAGCAGAAGATGTAAGGGTCTTAGTAAGATATCATATGCATCATATCTATATAAGTAAAAATATGAAGTTTGCTGATTATAGAGGACTCTTAGGCAGTAACAAAATAAATGATATAGTATTATTATTTATTGCAGATAAACTAGGAAGAGGAAATCAAACTTATGATGAGTTTCAAGTGAGTATTCAAGAAGTTCTTGCTATATTAGATAAACTAGAATATAAGTCTAATATGAAATATGATGATTTAAAAAATAAGATAAATGAAATAATGAAAATTATTTTAAAGGATAGCTAATATTAATAAAAATATAAGGCGCTCTTACAAAAACAAGAAGGTTTTTAATAATCTTCTTTTTTTGCAGGAGTGCCTTTTCTTATAAATAAAATGGATTATCATTATATGAAACATTTATTGCTTAAAAACGTATTATATAGAGGGCTATAAAACCATTATACTTCCTCTGTCTATAAGTTTTCCTCGAGATAAATATAAGGGTTTAACATTATATTTAGCTAGGAAATTTTTAACTTCACAGCCATATAAATAATTTTCAAGGCTGCCGAAAAAGGCCATTATATTTTTATTTATAAGTCCACCTGTACCGCCTATAAAGCCATAATTTAGTCCCTCCAAAATAATATCTCCAGGTGGAAGTAGTAAAATATCAAAATCTTCCTTTATTAATTGGCTGTAAATTGATTTATCGCTAGTTATTATAGCTTTATCTGAAACTACTAATGTAGAACATTTGGTATAGCCTTGTTTAACATTTATTAACCTTTTATTTTTTTGTGTATCTAATAAGTTAGGATCAGTAAACTTTAAATTATGAACAAAGTGATTTTCTAATATTAAGGAATTTAAAATAATGTTGCTAGGATATTTATAGCCTAAGGAACCTTTGCTTTCAATAAAAGAAATATTGTTCTTAATAAGAGTCTTTTTAAAAGCCTCAGGCATTTCCCTTTGTATTATTATTTCTTTTTTATTTTTATCTAATATATTTATCTGGATATCAACATGACCATTTATTGAATCATATAAATTGCTACAAGGTGGAATTTCCATTAAGGAAATATTAAGAGACTTTAGTAAATTTCTTTCTTCTTCACTGGTTCTATAATCAATAAAGCAAACCATATATATTTTCTCCTTTTTTATATATTTACAATCAATATTATACATAAAAATTAAAAATTATAACTTCAAGAATTTTGCATATAGTTAAAATTTTTAAACATACTATTATTAGAAAGGGAGTGAAATCCATGCTTGTACTAAAACTTGTATATAATACTAACATTAATTTTATAAGTGAGATTCATGAACTAAGAACTATTTTAAAAAAGAAAGATATCAATATTGGAATAGTAGAAAGTGTAGAACAAGATAATCATATTGTAAAATTACTTTGTGATGATGACTGCTATAGTGAAAAGATTAAAGATATAATTGATTTATACATGAGCAATGTTTTATATAAAATTGTAATAAAAGAATATAAGAGCCGTGAGATGTTTGACTATATAACAGAAAATTATTTTTTTCTAAAACAAGATGAAATTATTGAAGTAGAGGAAAAAATAATGAACATTTTATTACTTGAGAGTTTTACAGAGTCAGAGAATTATGTTTATTATATGAATAAGGTAAATGCAATAATAGAAAAAATAAAAGAGTTTTTAGAAGAGAATTCAGAAATAAATATAAATGGTTTTATAAGGTTTAGAATGAAGGAACTAAAGAGCAATATAGAAATGGTTATTGATAAAGTTATTGAAAACTACATGGTGGAAAAAGAATATAAGGAATTTGTGAAACTTCTCAAATATTTTGTTGATATACAGGAAAGCAAGATTGAAGAAATCAATATATTTATTAATGAAGGAGGAAAATATTTAATAAAGAATAGTGCGGGTAAGGACATCTTTAATGAGTTTATGAAAGAAATTGCAGATACAAAGATTGACACAGAATCTAAAATGGAAGACATAATTATTAGTGGATTAATTACTAACGCTCCTAGGAAAGTTAAAATCTACGGAAAAGAAAATTGCATTAATAAGGAATTTTTAGAAACAATAATAAATGTTTTTGAAGATAGAGTAGAGCTTGGATAATTATTTATGTAAAATAAAAATAAATAAAGGTTGACAAGTAATTTAGCTAATAATATAATACTATTGTTAAGAGGAAACAGAGTCGTTTCTCACCTTACGGCTTAGCTTAGTAAGGTAATGTATTCAAAACTTAATTTTATTAGCTAAAATTAAGATTATGGATATTATGAGGACGGCAGTTTGCTGTCTTTTTTTATTTTACTTAATAATGACAGCAAAAAAACACTTATTATATAGGTAATATTATTTAGTATATTCATAATTGAGAGGAGGGCTTCATAATGCCAAAAATGAAAACTCATAGAGGTGCAGCTAAAAGATTTAAGAAAACAGGTACTGGAAAATTAAAGAGAGCAAAAGCTTTTAAAAGTCATATCTTAACAAAGAAAAGTGCTAAGAGAAAGAGAAACTTAAGAAAAACTGCTTACGTTTCAACAACTCAAGAAAAAGCAATGAAGAAATTATTACCATACTTATAAAAATAGGAGGATTGAAACATGGCAAGAGTTAAAAGAGCGGTAAATGCACGTAAAAATCATAAAAAAGTATTAAAACTTGCAAAAGGTTACTATGGTGGAAAGAGCAGACTATTCAAAACTGCTAATGAAACTGTAATCAGAGCATTAAGAAATGCTTACGTTGGAAGAAGATTAAAGAAAAGAGATTTTAGAAGACTATGGATAGCAAGAATTAATGCTGCTTCAAGAATGAATGGATTAACTTATTCAAAATTTATAAATGGAATCAAATTAGCTGGAATTGACATGAACAGAAAAATGTTATCTGAAATAGCTATAAATGATCCAAAAGCATTTGCTGATTTAGTAGAAGTAGCAAAAGCTCAATTAAATAAATAAATTTTAGCGACCTTATGGTCGCATTTTTTTTAATTTTAAATTGTGTATAATAAGAAGGGAAATAGTTATTTTATTGTAGAGGTGATTTATATGCAATTTAACAAATTACAATATAAAAGAAATTTAAATCCAGTTCAAATCTTATCAATAGGTTTTATTATTATTATCTTGATTGGTGCATTATTATTATGGCTGCCAATATCCTCAAGGGAAAATGAATATACAAGTTTTATTGATGCAATCTTTACTTCTACCTCTGCAGTATGTGTTACTGGATTAACTACTTTAAATACAGCAAAACATTGGAGTGGATTTGGAAAGGCTGTGATAATGTTTTTAATTGAAATAGGGTCATTAGGATTTGTTTCCTTTTTTATAATCGTTTCTAAGTTTTTAGGGAAAAGGATAACTTTAAAAAACAGATTATTAGTTCAAGAGGCAATGAATACATTTTCCATACAGAATATTGTTGAAAACATTAAAAAAATTTTTATATTTTCATTTTTCTTTCAGCTTATAGGAGGAATGATATTAGCAACTCAGTTAGTGCCGGAGCATGGGGTGAAAAATGGACTTTTTTATAGTATCTTTCATTCAATATCAGCCTTTTGTAATTCTGGAATTGATTTATTTGAAAGCAGCCTTATTGGATATAATGAAAATATAGTTGTAATTTTTGTAATAACTTTTCTTATAGTTATGGGAAGTATAGGATTTACAGTAATTTTAGAAATTTCAAATAACAAAAATATAAAAAGACTTTCAATTCACTCTAAGCTAGCGATAATCACTACCATAATCCTTATTGTTAGTGGAACATTATTAATATTTATTTTTCTTAGCAATATCCTTAGTAATTTTATCCACTATTATTTTATCCCATGCATATCAAGACTTGGACTTCTTTAGTTTATTGTTTGAAACAACTGCTGCAATAAGTACAGCTGGATCAACCCTAAATTTGACCCCTGTACTTGGTAGCTTTGGGAAAATAATTATTATGCTACTTATGTATATTGGCAGAGTGGGACCATTAACAGTAATTTTATCTCTAAAAAAAGATGATAAAAATATTAAATATAAATATCCAGAAGGAAAAATTTTAATAGGATAGGAGATTTAATAATGGCTAATAAGCAATTTGTAATTATTGGACTTGGTATATTTGGATCATCAATGGCAAGAACTCTATATTCACTTGGAAATGATGTCTTGGCAATAGATAAAAATGAAAATTTAGTTCAAAAAATAGCAGATGAAGTAACTCAGGCTGTTGTTTTAGATGCAACAGATGAAAATGCATTAAAATCTTTAGGTATTAATAATTTTGATGTTGCAGTAGTTACTATTGGAGAAAATATTCAATCTAGTATTATGGCTACAATATTAGTAAAAGAACTTGGAGCAAAATACATAATTTCCAAGGCCAAAAATGATCTACATGGAAAAGTATTAAAAAAAATAGGAGCAGATAGAGTGGTCTTACCAGAAAAAGAAATGGCTATAAGAATTGCTCATAATTTAGTATCATCAAATATATTAGATTACATAGAGCTCTCCTCCGACTACACTATAGTGGAAATACAAGTTCCAGATAAGTGGATTGATAAATCTCTTAAAGATATAAAATTAAGAAGTAAATATGGAATAAATGTCATAGCAATAAAAAGAAAGGAAAAATTAGTAATCTCACCTTTAGGGGAAGATAAGTTATTAGAAAATGATATAATTATATCAATAATTCAGTCAGAGGATTTAGAAAAGTTAGAGGCAATGAATTTAAAATAAAATTAAGGGGGTGCAAAATCTTGATTTATATAGAAAGTAAAGATAATAAGTTATATAAAACAATAAAAAAGCTAAAAGATAAAAAACATAGAATGAAAGAAAGAAAATATATTTTAGAAGGCTTTCGCCTTACAGAAGAGGCTGTTAAGGCAAAGGTAGATATTGAATATATTATTATTACTGAAAACAATATAGAAAATTTAGAGGAATCAAATTTATTAAGAAATATAAGTAAAGGTGAAACTATAGTAATTTCAGAAAGTTTATTTATGACCTTATCTTCAACTGAAAATCCCCAAGGAATATTAGCTGTTGCTAAAATCAAAAATATTAAGGAAAATTTAAAGGGTGGTTTTTATGTAGTTTGTGACAAAGTTCAGGATCCAGGGAACTTAGGTACTATAATAAGAACATCCCATGCAGCAGGAGTAGATGGAATAATATTAACAAAGGGCACGGCAGATATATATAACGATAAAACTATAAGATCTACTATGGGATCAATATTTTATATACCAATTTATTATGATGATTCTGATTTTACCTTAATAAAAAAATTAAAAGAAGAGGGAGTAGCTTTAGTTACCACATCCTTAGAAGAATCAAAGAACTTTTTTAGTGAGAATTTAAAGGGAAAAGTGATGTTGGCTGTTGGTAATGAAGGTAATGGAATTAGTAATGAGCTTTTTAATTTAGCTGATAAAAAGGTTAAAATACCAATGCCTGGTGGAGCCGAATCTCTAAATGTTGCAGTTGCAACAGCAATAATTCTTTTTGAAAAGGTGAGACAAAACTTATTATAAAAAGCAATTAGTAGAGTTAATAGAAAAAAATAGTATATTGCTCTTGAAATTTTATAGGTTAAACTATATAATATATAATAAATTAAATATGTAAAAACTATGAATGAGAAAAGTAGATATAATAACTTTCCAGGGAGAATTGGTCAGGGACTGAAAGCCAATTTATTGTATTATTATATTGAAGTTCCCTCAGGAGTTCTAGAAGTGAAATTAAGTAGTTTCTAGCGGTTTAGCCGTTATTTAAATTAAGTGGATAATATAATTAATTTATATTATCAATTAGGGTGGTAACACGAGACTTCGTCCCTTTGGTGAGGGCGGAGTTTTTTTATTATTTAAAAATAAGGAGGAAAATTAATGCAAGAAAAACTAATGGAAATTAAGGAAAATGCATTAAAGAGCTTAGAAGAGGCTAACAGTACTTCAAGCTTAGATGAAGTAAGAGTTAAATATTTAGGTAAAAAGGGAGAATTAACTACTATTTTAAGATCTATGGGTGGCTTATCAAAGGAAGAGAGACCTATAGTAGGAAAACTAGTAAATGAAATAAAGGCAGAATTAGAAGCAAAAATAGAGGAAGTTGCAAAAGCTATTAAAGAAAAGGAAAGGGAAGCAAAATTAGCTTCTGAAGTAATAGATATATCTCTTCCAGGAAGAAAAAAAGTAATTGGAAAAAGACATCCTTTAGAATTAACATTAAAATCCATGGAGGACATATTTATTTCAATGGGATTTACTGTTGAAGAAGGACCAGAAGTTGAATTAGATTATTATAACTTTGAGGCATTAAATATTCCTAAGAATCATCCTGCAAGAAGTGAACAAGATACATTCTACATAAATGATGATATAGTTCTTAGAACACAAACATCTCCAGTACAAATTAGAGTTATGGAAAATCAAGAACCTCCAATAAAGATGATTGGACCAGGTAAGGTTTATAGATCAGACTCAGTAGATGCAACTCATTCGCCAATATTCTATCAAATGGAAGGTTTAGTTATTGATAAGGGGGTAACTTTTGCAGACCTAAAGGGAACATTAGAATTATTTGCAAAGAAGATGTTTGGAGATAGTGTAAAAACAAAATTTAGACCACACCATTTCCCATTTACAGAGCCTTCTGCTGAAATGGATGCTACATGTTTTGTTTGTGGCGGAAAAGGATGTAAGGTGTGTAAAAACAGTGGATGGATTGAATTATTAGGTTGTGGTATGGTTCACCCACAAGTTTTAAGAAATTGCGGAATAGATCCAGAAGTTTATAGTGGTTTTGCCTTTGGATTTGGTGTAGATAGAATGGTTATGTTAAGTTATGGAATTGATGATATTAGACTTTTATACGAAAGTGATATGAGATTTTTAGATCAGTTTTAATTAATAGGAGGTAGACAAATGAAAGTACCATTTAATTGGCTTAAAGATTACGTTGATATAGATATAGATCCTAAGGAGCTTGGAGATAAACTAACATTAACAGGTTCACAATTAGAGGAAGTAATAACTCAGGGAGATCAAATTAAAAATATTGTTACAGGTAAGATAGTTGAAATAACTGGGCATCCTGATGCAGATAAATTAAAAGTTTGCCAAGTAGACATTGGAAAAGAGGAATTAATACAAATTGTTACTGCGGCAACAAATATGAAAGAAAATGATGTGGTTCCAGTAGCTCTTCATAAATCAACTTTAGCAGATGGAACAGAAATTAAAAAAGGAAAATTAAGAGGCCAAGTGTCTAATGGTATGTTCTGCTCAGAAGAAGAATTAGGGATAGCTGGAGATGAACCAGTTCATGGCTTAATGATATTACCAACAGATGCGCCGCTAGGTGTAGATATTAAAGAATATTTAGGTTTAAACAAGTCTATTTTAGATTTTGATATTACTTCAAATAGACCAGATTGCTTAAGTATGATTGGAATGGCGAGAGAAGCAGCAGCAGCTCTTAGAAAGTCATATAAAATGCCAAACTTAAGCTATGAAGTTAAATCTAATGAAAATATAAATGATATTTTACAAGTTGAAATTAGAGATAATCTATGTAGAAGATTTATGGCTAAAGGAATTAAAAATGTTAAGATAGGTCCATCACCTAGCTGGATGCAAGAAAGATTAATAGATGCAGGAATTAGACCAATAAACAATATAGTTGATATTACAAACTTTGTAATGTTAGAAGTTGGAGAACCAATGCATGCCTATGATGCAAGGGAAATATCAAGTAAGAAAATTGTTGTAGAAAGAGCTAAAAACAATGAAAAGTTTACTACATTAGATGGAGTTGAAAGAGAGTTAGATGAAACTTATCTTTGCATTAAAGATGGTGAAACTACTATTGGATTAGCAGGATTAATGGGTGGATTAAACTCGGAAATAAAAGATGATACTACAGATGTTATTTTTGAGGCAGCAAATTTTGATGGAACTAATATAAGAGTTAATTCTAAAAAGCTTAACTTAAGAACTGAAGCATCTTCAAGATTTGAAAAAGATATAGATCCAAACTTAGCAGCTATAGCTATAGATAGAGCTTGCGCATTAATATGTGAACTTGGCTGCGGTGAAGTAATGGAAGGAACTATAGATGTTTATCCTGGTAAGAAGGAAGAAGGCTCAATAACAGTTGATTCAAAATGGATAAACAGATTCTTAGGAACGGATATATCAAAAGAAGATATGAAATACTATCTTGATTTAATTGATTTAAAAACAACTATAGATAATGATAATTTAGTAATTACAATACCAACCTTTAGAGTAGATATTGGAATTAAGGAAGATATTGCAGAAGAAGTTGCTAGAATATACGGCTACGATAAAATTCCTACAACAATATTTAGTGTTTCTACAGCAAGAGATCCAAAATATAAAAAGGATATATTAAAGGAAGAAGTAATTAAAGCAATGATTGGCAGCGGGGTAAATCAATCAATTAGCTATTCCTTTATATCTCCAAAGGTTTTTGATAAGATAAATATTCCATCAGATAGTGAATTAAGAAATGTAGTTAAAATTAAAAATCCATTAGGTGAAGATTACTCAGTAATGAGAACTACAACTATTCATTCAATGATGGAGGCCTTAGCTAGAAATTATTCAAAGAGCAATGATTATGTAAGATTATTTGAAGTTGGTAAAGTATATATTAAAAATGAAGATGAAAGTAAGCTGCCAGAAGAAAAGAATGTATTAACTATTGGAATGTATGGTGAATGTGATTTCTTAGATATAAAGGGAGTAGTTGAAAATGTCCTAGATGCTCTTGGACTTTATAAAGTAAAATTCACTAGAGAATCAGAAAATTTAAGTTATCATCCTGGAAAGACAGCAAATGTTATGATAGGAAAAACAAAGGTTGGAACACTAGGAGAAGTCCATCCAACAGTTACTGATAACTATGGAATAGATGTTAATTGTTATTTAGCAGAATTAGATTTAGATGGATTATTTAATTATGCTAAAATAGAAAAATCCTATAAACCATTACCTAAATTCCCTGCAGTTACAAGAGATATGGCTTTAATTGTAGATGATGAAATCTTAGTTCAAGAAATAGAAGATACAATTAGAAGAGCAGGTGGAAACTTAGTAGAAAAGGTAAAATTATTTGATATATACAAAGGTTCTCAAATTCCAGATGGAAAGAAGAGTATTGCATATTCTATAGCTTATAGAGATAACAAAAAGACTTTAACAGATAATGATGTTAATAAGGTTCACGATAAGATCTTAAGAAGCCTAGAGCATAAACTTGGTGCTATTTTAAGATAATATTCAACTTTTTGACTTGTAATTTTAGCCCTTATGTATCAAAAATAAGATAGAAATATAATATATTAGTAATGATTTTTATGTTAAAATTAATATAAGAATATTAATATTTTAATGGGGTGTGCTATGAATACAGTAACAATCAAGATAAATGGAGTTGAATATAATCTAAAAGGAAGAGAAAATGAGAATTACTTACTGAAGATTGCAGATTATGTTGATGGTAAAGTAAGGGACATTGCAAATGCCAATAGAAAGTTAAGCACCACAGCAACTGCAACTTTAGCTTCATTAAATATAGCAGATGAACTTTTTAAGGCGGATATAGAAATTGAAACCTTAGTAAAGAAAAATAGTACATTAGAAGAAAAAAATAAAAGCTTAGAACTAAGAGTAAAAGAATTAGAAGAAGAAATCGAAAAAAGTAATTTTAATCATTTAAGAATAACAGAAGATTTAAATAAAAAGTTAGAGTCTTTAAAGAAGAATAAAGCAGAAGAATATGAAAAGAATATAGAAGCATTAAAAGCACAGGTTGAAAGATTAGAAAAAGAAAATGAAGAATTTAAAAATACTAATAATGGGCTAAAAGAAAAAGAAGCAGAATTAGTAGATGAGATAAGTGCTTTAAATGAAAGATTTAAAGAAATAGAAGAAGAATATAAAAAGATTAATAAAGAAAAAGAATCCTTAAAAATTAGAAACAAGGATATTAAATTTCAATTACAAAGCTCAAAATATAAGGTATTAGACTTAGAAAAGAAGTTAATAGATTCACAAGTTGAATTAGCAAAAGAAAAGAGATTTAATAATCCTTTAGTAAAAGAAGTAAAGTAGTATGGTAGAATAGAATTAATAGCAAGGAAAAACAGTTTAATTTTAGGATTAAACTGTTTTTTCATTACAAATATAATGGAAAAGTTAATATATTTATGATATATATAATTAGTAGAAAATAAATTAACAAAAGAAGAGGATTTATTAGCAAAAGTAGATTAGGAGAAGTATTTATGAAAAAAGTAGAAATTTTAGCTCCAGCTGGGAGCATGGAAAGTCTTTATGCAGCAATAAACAAGGGTGCAGATGCAGTATATCTTGGTGGCAGTAAGTTTTCTGCCAGGGCATATGCTTCAAATTTTGATAATGATAATATGATTAAGGCTGTAGATTATGCTCATAGTTATGGTGTTAAGATTTATGTAACAGTAAATACTATAATGAAAGAAAATGAAATAGAAGAAGCAGTAAGATATGCAGGTTTTCTTTATGAGATAGGGGTAGATGCATTAATACTTCAAGATTTAGGCTTATTTAAAAGAATAAAAGAAGAATATCCTGATTTTGAAATTCATGCATCAACACAAATGACTATACATAATGGTGAAGGAGCCTTATATTTCAAAGAAAAGGGCTTTCATAGAATAGTATTATCAAGAGAACTTTCTTTAAAGGAAATTGAACATATATCTAAGGATTTAAATATAGAAACAGAAATTTTTGTACATGGAGCCTTATGTGTATCCTATTCAGGACAATGTTTAATGAGTTCTATGATAGGTGGACGTAGTGGAAATAGGGGTAGATGTGCCCAGCCTTGCAGAATGGAATATACAATAAAGGGGAACAATACTTCCGAAAAAAAAGCTTATATATTAAGTCCAAAGGATACTTGTACAATAGAAAATGTTGAAGATATTATTAATGCCGGTACTTACTCATTAAAAATAGAAGGTAGGATGAAGAGGCCGGAATATGTGGCTGGTGTAGTAGATAACTATAGAAAGGCAGTAGATCAAATTTTATATAATAAGAAATTTAATGTAGAAAAAGGTAAAAAGGAACTTTTACAATTATTTAATAGAGGCGGTTTTTCTACATCATACTTATATAATAACCTAGGAAGTGACTTAATTAGTTTTAAAAATCCTAGAAATACTGGTTTACCCCTAGGGAAGGTTGAAAAAAATGACCAAGTCCTATTAAAGGAAGATATAGAAATAGGTGACGGCTTTAGGTTTAAAGATAAGGGCTTTAAAATAAATAAGATTCTTTTAAAGGGAAAAGAAGTTAAGGAAGCAAAAAGAGGAGAAAAGGTAGTAATTTATCCAAATACCTATAAAAAAGGTGATGAATTATTTAAATCCTCTGATAAAAAATTATTCGATGAATTAGAAGCTTACTTAAAGCCATATCAAAGAAAAATTAAACTAAAGGCAAAGGTAAATTTTGAGCCTTCAAAACCTATGGGTCTAAAAATTACTTATAATGGAATAGACTATGAATATATGGGGGCAGTTGTAGAAAAAGCAGAAAAGAAGCCTTTAGAAAAGAGTAGAATTGCTGAAGCTTTAGAAAAGTCTGGTGATTATCCATTTAAAATAAATAATGTAGAATTTGAAAATTTTGAGGAAGGCTTTGTCAGAATAAGTGATTTAAATAATTTAAGAAGGGAAGCCCTTGAAGGAATACAAAAATCCATTACTAAGTCCTTTAGAAGAAAAAGACCAGAGCAAAGGAAAAAAGAAGAAGAAAAGATAAAATCAGAGCATAAGATAGAATTAATTTATCAATGTGTAACTAAAAGTCAATTAGAAGCATTATTAGAAGAAGGTATAAAAGATATTGCTGTTGATGTATTTAGTCGTGATAGGGATGCTATAAAAATTAAGGACTTAACTGAATTAAAGGAAAAGCATAAGGTTAATATATATTTAAAGGTTCCTAATATAGTAAAAAATGAATTTGATAAAATAGTAGATATTATAGAAAAATTAAAGCCCTATATTAAGGGATTAATAACAGTGAATACAGGTATTATAGGTAAGTATAAGGATGAATTATTTATTATAGGAGATTACAAATTAAATATAATTAATTCAGAAGCTTTAAAATTCTATCAAGGTGAAATTGATATTCCTACCTTAAGCTTAGAGTTAAATAGAAAAGAAATAAAGAATATGCTAAAGTCTAATAAAGGAAATGTTCAAGCCTTGATTTATGGAAAAACAGAATTAATGATAAGTGAATATTGTCCAGTTGGAAGTACCTTTGGAGGAAAATCCAGCTGTACTGAATGTAATTTAGCATGTACAAGAGATGAATTTACTCTAACAGATAGAATGAAGGAAAAATTTAGAGTTATGACAGATATATTTTGCAGAAGCTATATATTAAATTCTCAACCTTTAAATTTAATAGAAGAAAAGGAAGACTTACAAAAACTTGGAGTTAAATCCTTTAGGGTAGAATTTAGAGACGAAAGCAAAAAAGATGTTAAAAATGTAATTAAGATGATAAGGAATGAAATAGAAATAGATAGTAAAAAATATACCAAAGGACATTATAGAAGAGGTATTGAATAATGTACGATGTACATTGTACATTAATAAAGTGTAAAAGGAGAAATTATGGAAGATAGAACTCTTAGAGTGCTTGAATTTAATAAAATAAAAGAAATATTAAAAGAATATATAATTACAGAAAGCGGTAAGAGGCTTGTAGAGGAATTAAGGCCTTATGATACGGCTTATGAGGTAAGAAGAAGGCTAAAGGAAAGTGATGAAGCTTTAGATCTTTTAATTACAAAGGGAAACCCTCCTTTTGAAGGGCTTTTTGATTCAGGGGAAGGAATAGAAAGGGCAAAGAAAAATGGAGTTCTTTTACCTGGTCAATTACTTAAAATTGGTGGAATGTTAAGGTGTGCCAGAAGATTTAAAGACTATATGAAAAGAAAAGAGGAGGAAACAGCTCATGTTATATTGGAAGATTTAGCTGATATATTAACTCCTCTTAGGAAGTTAGAAGAAGTTATTGAAATGTCAATAGTATCAGAAGAAGAAATAAGTGATAAAGCCAGCCATGCTTTGGGAAGCATAAGGAGAAGTTTAAGAGATAAGGTTTCTTCTGTTAGAGATAAAATTAATTCAATTGTAAGATCAAACTCAAAATATCTTCAAGATGCTATTTATACAATGAGAGGTGATAGGTATGTATTACCTGTAAAGGCAGAACATAAGGGAGCTGTACAAGGACTTATTCATGACCAAAGCTCGACTGGTGCTACCTTATATATAGAGCCTATAAGTTTGGTTAATTTAAATAATGAAATAAAAGAACTTAAATTAAAAGAAAAGGCAGAAATAGAAAGAATATTAATTGAATTATCTAATAAAGTATATGAAGATATAGATATAGTAGAAAGTAATTATAAAATACTAACAGAGTTGGACTTTATTTTTGGAAAAGCTAAATATGCTTCCAGCATTAATGGAACATGTCCAATAGTAAATGAAGATAATAGTTTTGATATTATTCAGGGACGTCATCCATTAATTGATCCCAAAGTAGTAGTTCCATCAGATGTGTACTTAGGTAAGGACTTTACTACTTTAATGATTACAGGACCAAATACAGGGGGAAAAACTGTAACCTTAAAAACTGTAGGCCTTCTTCATTTAATGGCATTAAGTGGATTATTAATTCCAGCAAAAGATAATTCAAGTATTGGATTTTTTAATAAGATATTTGCTGATATAGGAGATGAACAAAGCATTGAACAATCCTTATCAACTTTTTCATCACATATGACAAACATAGTTAAAATATTAGAAAGAGCAGATAATAATTCCCTTGTATTATTTGATGAATTAGGATCTGGTACAGACCCAGTAGAAGGTGCAGCCCTTGCTATTGCAATAATTGAAACATTAAGAAAGATTGATGCAAGGATTATTGCAACAACTCATTATAGTGAGCTAAAAGGTTATGCCTTGAAAACAGCTGGAATAGAAAATGCTTCAGTAGAATTTGATGTAGAAACACTAAAGCCTACTTATAGGCTTTTAATAGGAATTCCTGGTAAGTCTAATGCTTTTGAAATTTCTAAAAGGCTTGGTTTAAGTGAGGAAGTTATAAATAGAGCTAAAAATAACATTTCCTCTGATAATTTAGAATTTGAAGATTTAATTAGAGATCTACAAGAAAAGAGCATATTAGCAAGTCGTGATGCTAGAGAAGCAAAAAGAATAAAATTAGAAGCTAAAAAAATAAAATCGAAATATGAAGAAAAGCTAAAAAAATTAGAAGATGTAAGGGAAAAAGCGTATATTGAAGCTAAAAGGGAAGCTAAGAATATTATTGCCAGTGCAAAAGATGAAGCAGATGAAATATTAAAGGCTATGAGGGAACTAGAAAGGTTAGGAATAGCTGAAGGTGGAAGAGCTAGATTAGAGAAAGAACGAAAGAAACTTAAGGACAGTTTAGAAAAGAAGGAAGCTTCATTAATAAAACAAAGGGAAAACCAAGGTGAAGAAATAACACAAGTAATTCTTGGAATGGATGCCTATTTACCTTCCTTAAATCAAAATGTAATAATAGTTTCTATGCCAGACTCTAAGGGAGAGGTTCAGGTTGAGGCTGGTATTATGAAAATAAATGTTAAACTAAAGGATTTAAGAAAATTAAACAACAAGAATAACAATAAAAAAGAAAAGAAAAGAAGAGAATTAAAATTAAACTTAGCTAGAATTGATAGCAAAATTGATTTAAGGGGATTAGATGCTGAAGAAGCCTGCTTTAGAACAGATAAATATTTAGATGAAGCATATATGGCAAATTTAGGCGAAGTTTCAATAGTCCATGGTAAAGGTACAGGAGTGTTAAGAAAAGCAATAAACGATATGCTGAAAAAACATCCCCACGTAAAAAATTATAGACTTGGAGAATATGGAGAAGGTGGAGATGGAGTTACAATAGTAACTTTAAAGTAAATCCTTAAAATAGTATTAAATTAATAGAGAGGCTTATGTACATAAGTCTCTTTTGTGCTATAATTTAATAGAAAAGAGGTGTAGGGTTTTGTATTTAATAAGTGGATGCTTATGTGGTGTCAACTGCAAATATAATGGTAAAAATAATTTAAATAAAATATGCTTGAAGCTTTTAGAAGAGGGGAAGGCAATTCTTGTATGCCCAGAACAATTAGGAGGGCTAACCACACCTAGAATACCTGCAGAAATTATAGGTAGCGCCGAAGGCGTATTAAAGGGAACAGGTAAAGTTGTTAATAAAAACAATATAGATGTTACTAAAGAGTTTATTAAAGGTGCAATGGAAACCTTAAATATTGCAAAAAAATCTAACATAAAAGAAGCTATATTAAAAGAAGGGAGTCCTTCTTGTGGTGTAAATTGTGTTTATGATGGTAGTTTTAGTGGAAATAAAATAAAAGGACATGGTATTACTGCTAAGCTTTTAAAAGAAAATGGCATAGAAGTAATTAGCGATACAGCTTTGGAGGGATATGAATGGGATTTTTAAAATTTATAAAAGGATTAATAAAAAATAGTGATTTTGATGAAGAGGACTTCTTTGAAGAAGACATAAAAGAAGAGGAAGATAGTTTTGAGGAAGAAAAGGTTGATGATTTAATAAAAAATAAAGAAATAAAAGATTACATAGAAGATATTGAGCCTATTGAACTATTTAATAAAAATGAAGAAAAAGATTTAAGCGAGGAAGAAATTGACGAATTAATACTAAAAGAAATATATGAAGTTATCACTATTTATGATGATTTTGAAAAAGCAAAAAGTGTTGCAAGGAAGGCAGCAATTAATATAGGTAAAAAGTATTTAGACTACTTGCCAAATTACTTAAACTTAAAAATTAATAGGCTTCCTGTTTTTAGAGATAAATATATTGATACGGAAGAATGGAAATTAGTAGTTGAAAATACAGTATTGATGATTATATATAATTTTAAAGAAGATGGTGTACCTTTATTACAAAAGATAGGACAAAAAAATAATAACTTAAATATAAAAGTGACAAATCTTTTATGCAAGTTAGCAAGTGAAAATATAAAAACAGATGAAATTGTAAACTACATAATGGAAAATATAATGGCTTTTAATGATGAAACTAAAATTTCTATACTAGGCTGTATGTCACAAATAAAAGGAAACAATCAAGTTATAGGATTAATCCAGCATTTTTATAAATACTTTATTAAAAGAGGAGAAGCTGAGAAATCATTAAAAATCTTAAAGTATTTAATAAATGCTGCTGAAAGATTTACCCAAGGGCATTTACAATTTTTAAAAGATTTAGCCTTAGGAAGCAAAACAATAAATTTAGAAAAGATTACAGTATTAGAAGATAAAGAACCTAAGCTTATTACCTTAAAGTCTATAAATGAAGATTTAAAAATTGATGCTGCCATAACTTACTATTTGTTAGATAATTCAGATAGGGAAATAAATAATACTTTACATTATTTAAAGGATTACTCATTAGATAGAAATTTAAGAGAGAGAATTAAAAAAATTTTGATTAAATAATACTATAGTTAGGAGTTTTTCGTTTGAGAAAAAATCAAAATAATAAAAGAAAAAAATCTATAAGGAAAAAAATTTCTTTATTGATAATTTCATTTGTTTTTATCAATATATTAACCTTTTTGCCTTTGAATATAAAAAACATGCCTTTATTAGCAGGTTACCTATTGACTAAAGAAGATATTATATCTAATGAAGAATTTATTATGAAATTTAATTATGTTAAAGACAATGTTAAGTATCTGTATATAGACTCATCAGATAGTGATTTACACAGTGAGGTTGATAAGGTTGAAGCCTTGTTAAATGAGGGAGTAACGGAAAAAGTAAAAATATTGATTTCAGATTTAACCAATAGATTCAATGAGATTAGTTCAAAGAATCAATTAGAGCTAGAGAAACTCTTTAATGAAGCAAATGATGAAAAATTAGAGGGTTTTTTTGAAGATGAAATAGAAACAGTAAATGGTTATAAGGAAGAATTTGAGAATCTTTATAAAGATAAAAAATATAGTGAAGCAAAAGAAGTATTAGATTCTCTTAGAGAATATATTGAGAATAATAAAAAGTTAGCAAATACAAGAAAAATAAATGAAGTATATGATGAAAAATCTGAAGAAGATCCAAGTTTAAGAGAGCCTAAATATATTAATGGCATATTAATAGTAAATAAAGAATATGGGCTGCCAGATACATATGCTCCTGGTGAAAATGCTGAAGCGAGAGAGGCCTTTGAAAGAATGAAAACAGATGCAGCCAATGAAGGTATATACCTTAATGCTTTCTCAACTTATAGAAGTTATTATACTCAAGAAAGGCTGTATAGCAACTATGTATATACATATGGACAGGCACCTACAGATACCTTTTCAGCTAGACCAGGCTTTAGTGAACATCAAACAGGCTTAGCCTTTGATATTGGAGGATTAGATAGAAGTCTTTGGGCGCAAGTAGATTTTATGTACACAGAAGAAGCAAAATGGCTTAAGGAAAATTGTCATAAATATGGATTTATATTAAGATATCCTGAAGGGAAGGAATGGAAAACAGGATATATGTATGAATCCTGGCATTTTAGGTATATTGGAGTAGAGCATAGTGTAAATTTTGCAAATAGCGATTTAACTTTAGAAGAATACTTGGGCTTGTAAGCCAATTGACATTTGATAATGGACAACTGACAATTGAGGATGATTATATGGCTGTTTTACAAAGTTTTTTTGTAAAACAGTTTTTTTATAGGGTTTTGTATATTGTTAAATTAATTAAAAATATCGTATAAAATTTAGGCTTATTGCCAAGAATATCTTAAGAGATTATATTTTTAGGAGGAATATATTTTGGAAAGTCTAAATTTAAAGAAAAGAGATATAACTAAAAAAATTAAAGCAAAGCAATTGAGAAGAAGCGGCAGGGTGCCGGGTATCTTATATAATAAAAACATGAACAACTTTATGTTTGAAGTTGGTGAGTTAGAGTTATGTAGAGAAATATCAGAAATTGGTGACCATGGCATATTAAATTTTCAATTAGATGGAAAGGATAAAAAGGCATTAATAAAGGATGTTCAAAGAGATCCTGTAACAGGTAAGATAATTCATATAGACTTGCAGGAATTAGAAAAAAACCAAAAAGTCATTTCTTCTATCCCTATTCAATATATAGGAGAGGGCCTTTTAAATAAAAAGGGTATGGTAGTTCAAAAGGAAAGAGAAAGTGTTAAGGTTGAGGGGGTAGCTGAAAAGTTACCAAAGAGCATAAAAATTAATATGGCAAATTTAAATAAAGGTGCTGTATATAAAATTGCAGATTTAGAAGTAGCATCGGAGCTTTCTATTGTAGATGATATAAATACCGTAGTTGCCTCAGTAAGTTATGAAAGAAGAACCGTATCCGAAAATAATGAAGCTGCTGAAGAAGATGTAGAAAATGATAAATAAATAACATTTAAATAATGCAATTTACAATTGATAAATATTTCCTTTAGTGTATAATAATTTGTGTAAGTATTTTTTTGGGAGGGGTAAAATGTTATATAGAGAAAAATATAATGAATGGCTTAATTCAGAAATAATTGACAAGGATATAAAAGAGGAATTAAGAAGTATAAGTGATGAAAAAGAAATAGAAGATAGATTTTATAAAGACCTAGAATTTGGTACTGGTGGTCTTAGAGGTGTTATTGGAGCAGGAAGTAACAGAATGAATATATATACTGTTTCAAAAGCTACACAAGGGTTTGCTAATTACTTAAACAATAATTTTAGTAACCCATCAGTTGCTATTGCCTATGACTCTAGAAATATGTCAAAGGAATTTTCCAAGGCTGCAGCTTTAACTCTTGCTGCAAATAACATAAAGGTATATTTATATGAAAGTCTAAGACCAACACCTATGCTTTCTTTTACAGTTAGACATTTAAACTGTAATGGTGGAATAGTAGTAACAGCATCACACAATCCAAAGGAATATAATGGTTATAAAGTTTATGATGAATTTGGTGGTCAAGTAACAGATGAAAAAGCAAACTTAATAATAAATGAAGTTAATAAGGTTACTGATTTTTCATTAATTAAAACCATTTCAGAAGAAAAGGCTTTAGAAGATAAACTATTAGTATACATTGGAGAAGATGTTGATAAAGCATATATAGATGCTGTAAAATCATTAACAATTAGAAAAAAATTAGTTGAAGATAAGGCAAAGGATTTAAAAGTTATTTTTTCACCTATACATGGTTCAGGAAATATGCCAATAAGAAGAGTTTTAAAGGAACTTGGTTATGAAAATGTTCAAGTGGTAAAAGAGCAAGAATTACCAGATGGTAACTTCCCTACAGCACCTTATCCAAATCCTGAAGATCCAAAGGTGTTTAAGCTTGCTTTAGAAATGGCTAAAGAAACTAATCCAGATTTAATTTTTGCTACAGATCCAGATGCTGATAGAATAGGTGTAGTAGTAAAAGATAATGAAGGTGAATTTAGAGTATTAACTGGAAATCAAACAGGTTTATTATTATGTGAATATATATTAAAATCTTTAAGTGAAGAAAATAAACTACCAAGTAATGGATCTGTTATAAAAACAATAGTGACTACTGATGGTGTAAAGGGAATTGCCCAAGAATATAATGTAGTAGTTGAAGAAGTATTAACTGGCTTCAAATATATTGGAGAAAGAATAAGGGAATACTTAGAAAATAAAAATAAAACTTATATTTTTGGATTTGAAGAAAGCTATGGTTATTTAGCTGGTGATTTTGTAAGAGATAAAGATGCTGTTATTGCAGCAACATTAATAACAGAAATGACTCTTTACCATAAAGAACAAGGAAAGAGTTTATATGATGCATTAATAGATCTATATGAAAAGTATGGTTACTTCAAAGAAACATTAGTTTCCTTTGAACTTAAAGGAAAAGAAGGTAGCGAAAAAATTGCAAAATGCATTGATTCCTTCAGGGAAAATAATATAGAAACATTAGATGGTCTTAAAGTTGTAACTAAAAATGATTACAAGTTAAGCGTGGAAGTTGATGTTTTAACTGGTGAAAAGAAAGAAATAAATCTTCCAAAGTCAAATGTTCTTAAATTTATTTTAGAAAATGGAGCATGGTTTGTAATAAGACCTTCTGGAACAGAGCCTAAAATGAAAGCTTATATAGCAACAACAGGAAAAGACTTAAAGGATTCAGAAGAAAGTCTTGAAAGATTAAAAAATGAAGTAGTATCTTTAATTAACGAAAAATTAAATTAGTAAATAAATGAGTAGGGCAATGCCCTACTTATTATTTTTTAAAATTTTCTTTCTTCAGTTTTTACTCAATATATGAAAGGTTACCTTATGGCTACTTTTTATTTGAAAGCCCATAGATATTATAGTATTATTTATTGTAAAGTGATTTTTAAGGAGGGTTCTGTATTTTGGACTATAATGCAGTATTTAAAGAAAAATTAGGTAAACTATTATTTTTAGAAATAAATCAAAAAGCCTTTAAAGAAATGATAAAGATACCGGAATATGTAGAATTTAATAATAAGGATTTATATTTACCTATATCTCCTAAATATATAACAGAAAATATACAAGATGAAATTAGAATTAAAAATTTGCCTATTTATTACTTCATAGAAGGAATGTTTTTTGCCATAGGTGCAGACGAAAAACTAAGATTTAATGAAGATTATGAAACTATATTAACATATATAAAAGACACAGAAGTTTGCATAAAAAGTATAATAGCTGAAAATATTAAGGAAGATAATTTAATAGATGCCTATATACTTTTAAAGGGATTCTATAGATATTCAAAAGATAAAGAAATAATGAAAAAACTACTTTTAGTAGGAGAGTCAATAAGAGAAAAGGATAAAGCTTTTAAAGAAATACTATTAAATGATATAGAATATTGCGAAAAGCAATTGTTAAAAGTAAGTGAAGCCTATTTATATAAGGCATTAATTTTGAAGGATGAAAATGATTATAAAGGGGCTAAAGTCGCAATAAATGACTATATCAATAATGGCGGTAAGTTAAATGATGAAATTGAAATTATAATAGATGATATTAATAATGTTTATAATTACGAACTAGCTATTGAATACTTAGATAAGGATGTAGTTAAAGCTATAAAAATATTAGTAGATTTATTAGATAAATTCCCTGATAATCCATTAATTTATTACTATTTAGCAGTAGCCTATAGAAAGTTAGAAAACTATGAAAAAGCAATATATTATTTAAATGAAAGTCTTGAAAGAGAAAGTGGAATATATGAGGTTATAGTAGAGCTAGGAATAAATTATGCTTGCCTAAACCAATTTGAAGAAGCTATAAAATATTTTAAAAAGGCTTTTGAAGCTACAAAAGACGTAGAAGTTTGCACAAATATTGTTATGTGCTATTTAAACTTAAATAATATAAAAGAAGCTAAAATTCATTTGGAATTGGCCAAAAAAATAAACCCTGAAGATGAAATAGTGAAACAATTAGAAAAAATATTAGGAAAAGAAAATTAAACTAATACTATAACTTTACCTATAGTTGTTTAGTAAATCCTTCCTATGATATTATATAATAAATAAAATGTTTCATAAGGAGTAAAGATGAAAGATAAAAATTTTATAAAAGTTCTGGATTATCATATTTATAAAAATAGTATTTCAGAAGCCTTAGAATATATAGAAAATTATAAAAAGGTTCATATTATTTCAGGGAATCCAGAAGTTTTGTATAGTGGTTTAAAGGATGAGAAGTTATTAAGTAATTTTAATTCTGAAAATGGCTTTATAATTCCAGATGGAGTTGGAATTCAAATTGCTGCTAAATTTTTAAAAAACCCCATAAAAGAAAAAATTGCTGGAATTGATTTAATGAATAGAATTATTGAAAAGTGTGAAAAAGAGGGAAAAAGTATTTATTTACTTGGAACCTCAAGTGAAAATCTTAATTCTTGTATTGCAAATTTAATAATGAAATATCCAAATATTATAATAGCAGGTTATAGAAATGGTTTTTTTGATTCTAAAGAAGAGGAAAAGATTGTAGAAGAAATAAAAAAGAAGAATCCATACTGTCTTTTTGTTGCAATGGGGTGTCCAAGACAGGAAGAATTTATAGTTAAGCATATGAAGGAACTAAATTGCAAAATATTTATGGGGGTAGGGGGCAGCTTTGATGTAATTGCAGAAAAGGTAAAAAGAGCCCCTAAGTGGATGATAAAAATTGGACTAGAGTGGCTTTATAGGGTTGCAAAGGAGCCATGGAGAATAAAAAGATTATCTAGCATCCCTAAATTTTTAATGCTAGTTTACAAAAATAATAGGTGATTTATGAGTAATAATAGAATATTTAAGAAAAGGTCTATTCTTAAATTAAAGAGGGAGGTTAGTTGGGAATGAAAATATTGTTTATTGCATGTTATTCACCACTTATTAATAATTCTGCATCAATTGAAACGCTGCAATATTTAAATAACTTAGCTAATATTAATAATAATGAAATTCATTTATTAACAGTTAACTTCCCGAAGAATTCAATTTATTATGATGAATATATTTTTAATATGTTAGATAAAAAGATAAAATTGCACATAATTTCAGGTGGTAAATTTTTTGAAAAAGTAATGCCAAAGAAGAATAAAGATAGCAATAAAAATAATATTAAAAAGGTTTCCTTTAAAAATAGGTTGTTAAGAAAAATAAAAAATGCTGTTGCAGTACCAGATATGTACTATTACTGGTCTATAAAGGCAAGTAAATATGGAATTAAACTAATGGAAAAAGAAAATTTTGATATAATGTTTTCCATGCATGAGCCACCTTCAAGCCATATATGTGCCTATAATATAAAAAAGAAGTATAGAAGATTAAAATGGATAACCTATTGGAGTGACCCTTGGACTAAAGATTCTACTAGGGAGAATATAAGCCCAATAAGAAGGAAATTTGAAGTCAGATATGAAAGAAAAGTGTTAGAGTCATCAGATAAGCTTATCTTTGTAACAAAAGAAAATAGGGAGGATTATGTAAAAACTTATAATATAGATAAGGAAAATACTTATTTAATAACAAGAGGATATGATGAAGATCTTTATAATGAAATAGCCTTAGAAAGGAAACCAGAATTAATAAATGATAAAAGGATAAATATAGTTTATGCAGGTGAAATATTTACTAAACTTAGGGATATAAGGCCTTTTATAAGTGCTATAGAAAGGCTAAGGGAAGAAAATATTGATTTTTTCAATAAATTAAATATTTTATTTTTTGGTAATATAGATGATGAAAATATTAAAAATAAATTATCTTCAATAGAAAATGTAACAGTATCCCATAGAATACCCTATAAGAAAGCATTAAGCTATATGATAAATAGCGATATTTTGCTTTTGTTTGGCAATAAAAACTCCAAGCAAATTCCTGCTAAAATATATGATTACTTTGGTTGTAATGGCTATATTTTAGTAATACTAGGAGATGAAACAGATCCAATCACATCTGTAACTAAAGATAAGGATAAATGTACTGTAATAATGAATGAAGAAGAGGAAATAATAAAGAGTATTAAAGAAGTAAGTGAAAAAATTATGGAAGGCAAAAAAAGTTCTCCTATTACAGAATATGAATGGAAAAATATTTCATACAAATTAAATAAAATACTGGAGGGGGAATAATATATGCATGTTATGTTTGTACCCTCTTGGTATCATAATAAAAGAAATCCAGTTCATGGCAGTTTCTTTAAGGAACAGGCCCAAGCCCTTCAGGAAGCAGGAGTTAAAATAACTGTGGCATATAATGAAATATGGCCCTTAACCTTACTAGGGAAAGTAAAAGAAAAGATAGGCTTAAGTTTTAAAATTGAAGATAATTTAAAAACCTATAGATATAAAAATTTTAATTACCTTCCTAAAAATTCAAAAATGTTTTCTGTCTTTAACAGGAGGCTAGAAAAAATATATAAGGAAATAGTTAAAAATGAAGGTAAAGTAGATATTATACATTGTCAATCTTCTCTTTGGGCAGGTATAAGCTGCCTTTACCTTGCTAAAAAATATAATATCCCACTAATAATAACAGAACATTCCTCTTTAAAGAGGGCAGTGTATATTAAAGATAGTTATATACCTTTAGTTAAAAACTCCTATTTAGGAGCAGATGTTTTAATAGCTGTAGGAAAGGGTTTAAAAAATGAGATATTTGAATTAACTGGAAGAGAAGATATAAAAGTAATAAATAATTTAATTCCAACAGAAAATTTCTATATTAGCAATTATAAAAATGAGAATTTTACTTTCTTTTCCTTGGCCTTTTTAGAGGGAGAAAAGGGAATGGATTTATTAATAAAGGCTTTCAGTAAATATTTTAAAAACAAAAAGGCAAAACTTATTATAGGCGGAGAGGGAAGCCAGAAAAAAGAATTAATAGAACTTTGCAATAGCATTAATATAGAAGATCAAGTAGAATTTTTAGGTGCTTTAAATAGGGAAGAGGTATCTAGTTATATGAGTAAATGTGATGCATTTGTTTTAGCCTCTAATCATGAGACCTTTGGGGTTGTTTATATTGAAGCCCTAGCTTCAGGAAAACCTATTATAGGCACCTATAATGGGGGAGCTGAGGATATTATAAATAAGAATAATGGCTTAATAGTTGAGGTAAATAATATTGATGCCTTAGGAAAAGCAATGGTTGAAATAAAAGAAAATATTACCTTCTATAATAGTGAAGAAATTAGAAAAGAATGTATAGAAAAGTATTCTAAGCAAGCTGTAACAAGAAAAATAATAAAGGTTTATAATGATTTGTTACAGTAGAAAGGAGCATTATGTTATTTAAAGATTATACCTTAGAAAAGTTTACCCAAGAATTAGCATCAAAGGCACCAGCTCCAGGAGGTGGAAGCACAGCAGCTTTAGTTGGAGCATTAGCAGCTTCTTTAAATGCTATGGTTTATTCCTTAACTATTGGGAAAAAATCCTTTGATAATTTAGAAGAAAAACATAGAAATGACATGCTTAAATTTAATGAAGAAGCCTTAGGTCTAATTAATACCTTAATGAACTTTATGGAAAAAGATAGGGAAGATTTTTTAGAATTAATGGTTAGTTATAAGCTGCCAAAGGAAACTGATGAAGAAATAAGAGAGCGAAAAAAAGTAATTAAGGAAAATACCATTAAGGCAATGGAAACCCCATTAAACTTAGCAAAGGAATGTATTAAATTTTATGAAAATATATATTTTGCAGTAAAGTATGGTAATAAAAATTTAGCATCTGATGCAGGTGTTGCAGCAATATTACTAAATGCTGCTATTGAAAGTGCCATAATAAATGTGAAGGTAAACTTAAATTTTTTAAGACAAGATTTAAGTATAGAAGAAGTAAATAAGTATTTAAAAGAGTGTAACAATTTACTAGAAGAGTCTTTTAAAAATAAAATTAATTTAGTAAAAGAAGTAGAAAATATCATTTATCCAGAATAAAAAATAGCCAATTAGGCTATTTTTTATTCTGGTAAATCATTTAATGATTTAAATTCATATCCTTGCTTTTTTAGTTCTGTAATAACTGTTTTTAATACCTTGGTATTAGTGTCAGAAACAGAATGCAATAAGATTATTGCACCTGGGTGAGCCCCATTTAATATCTTCTTTATTGCATAATCTTCTTTTGGTTGATTATCTACTAGCCAATCTTTATAGGCAAAACTCCAAAATATAGTCTTATATCCTAATTCCTGTGTTTTCTTCAATGAGTTTTTTGAGTATTTTCCCATTGGAGGTCTAAAGAATTTAGGCATATCCATATTAGTAAGAGCTTTAAATTCTTCCTCAACCTCTGTAAATTCATTTTTAAATTTTTCCTTGTCTAGTATAGATGCCATAGAGGGATGGTGTGATGAATGGTTACATACAAGATGGCCTTCCTCCACCATACGTTTTATTATTTCTTGTTCAGTTTTAATATAAGGTTTAACTACAAAAAAAGCAGCTGGAACCTTTTCTTCCTTTAATACATCTAATATTTTATTAGTATTTCCATTTTCATATCCTTGATCAAAAGTTAAATATAAAACCTTTGAGTTAGTGTCACCAACATAATAAGCATCATAGTCCTTGAAAAAATCAACAGACTCTTTGGGCGCTTCAGGAGTTGTGCCATTTTCCCTGTTTACAAAATACCAGTTAAGCTCAGTATCGTCGGATACTAAATTAAAAGCATAAGTAATATTAGATAAGGATAAAAGAAATACTAAAGAAAGTGTTATAGAAAAAAGAAACTTTTTCATTAATTCACCACCTTTATTTTTATAAATTTATTTTTTGCAGATACAAAAGTTTTACCCGTAGAAATTAATGTATAAATCCTAGAATTAGTTAACATAAATTCTAATAGGTTGAAATAATTAATTTAGTAGAGTATAATTTTAAAGATGATTTAAGTTGAGAAAGGAATGTACATAGATGAATTTAGGAATTGTTGGGTTACCAAATGTTGGTAAGAGTACTTTGTTTAATGCAATAACTAAAGCTGGAGCAGAATCTGCAAATTATCCTTTTTGTACTATTGAGCCAAATGTTGGTGTAGTAAGTGTTCCAGATAAAAGATTAGATGTTTTAGAAAAAATGTATAATACAAAAAGAAAAGTTTATACTGCTGTAGAATTTTATGATATAGCAGGATTAGTAAAGGGTGCTTCAAAGGGTGAAGGCCTAGGAAATAAATTTTTATCTCATATAAGAGAAGTTAATGCAATAGTTCATGTTGTTAGATGTTTTGATGATGGAAATGTTGTTCACGTTGAAGGTTCGGTAGACCCTATTAGAGATATTGAAACAATAAATTTAGAACTTATTTTTGCTGACCTTGAAGTTCTAGAAAGAAGAATGGAAAGAACTATAAAGCTTGCAAGATCAGGAGACAAAACTGCAAAGGCTGAATATGCTTTAATGGAAAGAGTTAAGGAGCATTTAGAAAAAAATCTTCCAATAAGAACTTTAGAAGTTACAGAAGATGAAGAAGAAATTATAAAGGGTTTATTTATGATAACTTCAAAACCTGTTCTTTATGCTTGTAATATATCAGAAGAAGATATGATGGCTGGAAACTTTGAAAATGACTATGTAAGAGCTGTAATGGACTATGCAGCATCAGAAGGCTCAGAAACAGTAGTAGTATGTGCTAAGTTAGAAGAAGAACTATCAGGTCTTGAAGATGATGAAAAAATAGAAATGTTAAAGGAATATGGATTAGAAGAATCAGGACTTGATATTTTAATTAGAAAGAGTTATAAGTTGTTGGGTCTAATAAGTTATTTAACTGCAGGAGTTCAAGAAGTTAGAGCTTGGACAATCAAAGAAGGAACTAAAGCACCTCAAGCTGCAGGAAAAATACATTCAGATATTGAAAGAGGATTCATTAGAGCTGAAGTAGTAGCCTATGATGATTTAGTTGAATGTGGTTCAGAAGCTGCTGCTAAGGAAAAAGGTCTTTACAGATTAGAAGGTAAAGATTATGTAATGAAAGATGGAGATGTAGTTAACTTTAGATTTAATGTTTAATTATATAAAAAATAGGGTTGTTTTAGGCAACCCTATTTTTTATTTTCAAATAGACATATGTAAGTTTGTGTTGATTTTGCATAAATTTACATATGTCTACTTTTTTCTGTTTGAAAAAAATTTAAATTTTTTATTAGCAAATTTTAAAAATATGCAATAAATATTTAAATATTACTTGAAGAAATGGTAGAAGTTATATAAAATAATAGTATAAAGTGGTTAAAAGTGGTTAAAAGTGGTGTGAAAAATATAAAAGTGGAGCGAAAGCTATTAAAGGGTAGGTAAAAATGTTTATTGGTGAATATCAACATGGTCTTGATGCTAAAAATAGAATGATTGTTCCTGCTAAGTTAAGAGAGGGACTAGGCAGTAAGTTTGTAATAACTAAAGGACTAGATGGGTGCCTATATGCTTATCCTATGGAAGAATGGAAAGCTCTTGAGGAAAAATTAAAATCACTACCACTTACCAATAAAGATGCCAGAGCTTTTGTTAGGTTTTTCTTCTCTGGAGCCTGCGAAATAGAATTAGACAAGCAAGGAAGAGGATTAATACCTCAAAATTTAAAGGAATATGCAAAGATAGAAAAGGAAATAGTAAGTATTGGGGTATTAACTAGGGTAGAAATTTGGAGTAAAGAAAAATGGGAAGAATATAACGAATCAGATATTGACTTTGATTCTATTGCAGAAAAAATGAGTGATTTAGGAATATAAGGAGAAAAACTATGGAATTTAAACATGTTTCTGTACTTCTAAATGAATGTATAGAGGGATTAAATATAAGAAAAGACGGAATATATGTGGATGGAACTTTAGGCGGTGCAGGGCATTCTTCTGAAATTTTAAAACAATTATCAGATAAAGGCATGTTGATAGGAATAGATCAGGATCTAGATGCCCTAAAGGCAGCAAAAAATAGGTTACAAAACTTTAGTAATGTAAAATATGTACATAATAACTTCTATAATATAGATTCAATTTTAAATGAATTGGATATAGAAAAAATCGATGGTATGTTAATGGACTTAGGTGTTTCTTCTTATCAATTAGATGAAGCAGAAAGAGGCTTTAGTTATATGAAGGATGCCCCTTTAGATATGAGAATGAACAGAGAGAATTCATTATCAGCTTATGAAGTTGTAAATGATTATACTGAAGAGGAGCTTTACAGAATAATAAAAGACTATGGTGAAGAAAAGTTTGCAAAAAGAATTGCAAGATTTATCCTAGAAAAAAGGGAAAAGAAAAAGATAGAAACAACTCTTGAATTAGTAGAAATAATTAAGGCGGCAATACCTGCCAAAGCAAGAAGGGAAGGACCTCATCCAGCAAAAAGAACCTTTCAGGCTATTAGAATTGAAGTAAATAGTGAGTTATCAATATTAAATAAAGCTATTGAAGATGGAGTAAACAGATTAAATATAGGGGGAAGGATGGCAATTATAACCTTCCATTCTTTAGAAGATAGAATAGTAAAACTTAAATTTAAAGAATTAGCAACTTCATGTACATGTCCAAAGGAATTTCCTATTTGTGTATGTGGAGGAAAAGCTAAAGGGAAAATAATTACTAGAAAGGCTATTGAACCTTCAAAATTAGAAGTTGAAGAAAATCCAAGAAGTAGAAGTGCAAAACTGAGAATTATAGAGAGAGTATAAAAAGTTAAGTAAAATGGTAGGGAGATGTAATAAAATGGTTAATAATGAATATGATTATATAAGAGGAAATACTGCTATAAAGCCAAAAAGAAAAGATAATACCATAGAAAAAAGAAGAGAGAGACAAAGGCTAGAAGAAAGAAAAAGAGAAAGACAAAGACAAGAAGCGCGTCAAAATAAATCTATTGTAATGAATATATTACATGTGGCCACTGTAATATTAATTTTGGGGGTAATTAATATTGCTTTGGATGGAAGAGTTTACAAAACTCAAAAAAATTTAACTGATCTTAAAAATGAAATTAGAACGGCTAAGGCTGAAGGGGAAGCTTTAAGAGTTAATTTACTAAAGAATTCTTCTATAGAAGACATCAAAGAATATGCTAATGCATTAGGCATGAAAACTCCAGGAAAGGATGACACTGTAGTAGTAAATATAAACAAGAATTTTTTTGAGAATATACAAGAATAAGAGATAATAAAATAGTACACGTGCCAGATAAAGGATACTTTGTATTCTACATGTTTAATAATTACATGGAGGCATAGATGTGAATAAAAGAAATTTTAGAGATAAAGCGCTAATGAAAAAGAGAATATCATTAGCGCTTACCATATTAATGTGTATATTTACACTTTTAATTGTTAGGCTATCATATATCATGATAGTTAAAAGGGAAGAATATTCAGCCAGGGCTGAAGAACAGTGGACAAGTGAAGTAAAAATAGACGCAAGAAGAGGAAAAATACTAGATCGAAACGGAGTAGAACTAGCTGTATCAGCTGATGTTTACAGGGTAGATTTTGACTTAAATTCAATTAGGGCCTATTTAAAAAAGGAAAATGTTACAAAAGAAGAAATTGCACCAAAAATTGCAGAGGCATTAGATATGAGCGAAGAAAAGATATTAGATAAGCTAAATACAAAATTGCCTAGTGGTGCAGATGCAGGGGCAGCTAAAGTAGTAAGAAGGATAGAAAAAGAGCCTGCAGATAAGGTAAGAGCTTTAAACATACCAGGGGTAATTGTTTCTCCAGATACAAAGAGATATTATCCTAATGGCAACTTTTTAGCTCATGTACTAGGAAGTACAAATATAGATGGGCAGGGTTTAACGGGAATTGAACTTCAATATAATGATTATTTATCAGGAAAGCCAGGGCTAAGAATTACAGAACTGGATAAATATAATGATGAATTGCCTTATACTATTTCTAAATTTACAACTCCAATAGATGGAAAGGATCTTACTTTAACCATAGATGCAAATATACAGGCTTTTGCTGAAAAGATTGCAGAAAAAGGATATATAGATAATGAAGCAAAACAAGTTTCAGTATTAGTAATGGATCCTAATAATGGAGAAGTGTTAGCAATGGTAAATAAGCCTGATTTTGATCCTAACAATCCTTTTGAAGGTGCAGAAAATTACCCTGGTGCGAATACTTCTGAAAAGGTTCAAAAAATGTGGAGAAATCGTTTGGTAAATGATACTTTTGAGCCTGGATCTATATTTAAGGTTGTTACCATGGGAGCGGCCTTAGAAGAAGAAATTGTAGAGGAAGAAGAAACCTTTGTTTGTAATGGTAGCTTAAGAATAGGTCCTCATACTATTAAATGTTGGAGGAGAGGGGGACATGGTAGTCAAATATTACCAGAGATTCTTCAAAACTCATGCAACGTAGGCTTTATGGAATTAGGAAAGAAAATAGGAAAAGAAAAGTTAAATGAATATATTAAAAAATTAGGATTTGGCCAGGTTAGTGGAATAGATTTACCGGGAGAAGCAAAAGGAATTGTTAAAAAGACAGCAGATATAACTGAAGCTGACTTAGCAACTATATCCTTTGGACAAACAAATACAGTAAATCCAGTTCAATTTATGGCAGCCTTCAATAGTATTGCAAATGGAGGAAAGCTTATTCAACCTCATATAATGAAAGAAATAACTTATACAGATGAAAATGAAAATGTTATAATAGATAAGGAATTTGATCCAACTACAAAGGAAGTATTAAGTGAAGAAAAAACTGCTATTCTTAGGGATTACTTAGAAAGAACAGTTGCTTATGGTGGTGTAAGTAAAGTTTATGTAGAAGGCTATCATATTGGAGCAAAGACAGGTACTGCTCAAAAGGTCAATACAGATGGAAGAGGATATGCATCAGGGAAATATATATCTTCTGTAGCAGCCTTTGCACCAGTAGAAAATCCTAAAATATCAATCTTTATTTCTATTGATGAACCAGGAACAGGAGTATACTATGCAGGACAAATTGCAGCACCTTTAGCTCATGAATTATTTATAGATATATTTAATTACATGAACTCTGAAATATCAAAAGATAATATTGATAGCATAGTAAAAGAGGTAGTTGTACCAGAATTAAGAGGCATGGAAGTTTCTGAGGCGAAAAAAATATTAAATGAGCTAAATCTTAAGTATAATATAGAGGGAGAAGGGGACATAATTACAGAAGTAAAGCCTTATCCAGGATATATTGTAAAAGAAAATTCTACAATAAATATAGACATTGGCAATTTAGAGTCTTATAATAAAAATATCATTATGCCTGATTTAAGTGGCTACTCTTTAGAATCTGCAGCTAAATTACTAGATAGCTTGGGAATAACTTATAGCTATGAAGGTAGCGGATCTGTCATTAAACAAAGTGTGCCAAAGGGAGAAATGATTAAAAAAGGAACTAATGTAAAAATTATTTTAAATGATGAATATGGAGATTGATTTTAGAATATCCCTTTATACTAGCATGTGGGAAACTCACATGCTAAATTTTTGTATAAACAAAGGGGCTTCAATTACACTATAAGGAGATGATAATATGAAACTAATAGATTTATTAAGTGGAGTAAACTATGAAGTATTAGAAGGAAAGTTAGATAAGGAAATAAATCATATTCAATATGATAGCAGAAAGGTTACTGAAGGAGATTTATTCGTTTGTCTTAAAGGTTTTGAAGTAGATGGACATAACTATGCAAAAAATGCTATAGAAGCAGGAGCAAAAGTTATTCTTTGTGAAAAGAAAATCGATATAGATACTAAAGATAAGGATATTACAGTTATATTAGTTAAAGAAGGAAGAAAAGCCTTAGCAATAATGTCAGCTAATTATTATGATCATCCTGCAAAAAAATTAAAATTAATAGGTGTTACAGGAACTAATGGAAAAACAACTTCTGTTTATTTGCTAAAATCAATATTAGAAAAAGCAGGTAAAAAAGTTGGACTTGTAGGAACAATTGCAAACTATATAGGAAATAGGAAGATAGAAGCAGATCATACTACTCCTGAGTCCTTAGAACTGCAAAAATTATTTAAAGAAATGGTTGAAGAAAACTGTGATTACTGCGTAATGGAAACTTCCTCCCACTCCCTTGATTTAGATAGAGTTTATGGTTGTGAGTATGAGGTTGGAATATTTACAAATTTAACACGTGACCATTTAGATTTTCATAAAACTTTTGATAATTACTACAAGGCAAAATTTAAATTATTTGAAAGAAGTAAGGCATCTGTAATAAATATAGATGATGATTATGGTTATAGAGTATATAAAGATGTTGAAAAGTTAGGTAATAGATTGATAAAAACATATTCATTAAAGAATGATAGTGATTATAAAGCAGAAAATGTTGAATTAAAAGAGGGAGATATACATTTTGCAGTAAATGGTTGCAACTTTAACTCCCCACTGCCTGGAGAATATAATGTTTATAATGCTTTAGGAGTTATTGCTGCATGTAATATATTAGATATTAATAATGAAGCAATACAAGAAGGAATATTAAATACAGTAGTCCCAGGAAGATGTGAAAGAATTGGATATAAGTATGATATTCCATTTGATATAGTAATAGATTTTGCTCATACACCAGATGGATTAAAGAATATATTAGAGACATTAAAACCATTTGCACAAAATAGATTAATAGCTGTATATGGTTCAGGTGGAGATAGAGATAAGGTAAAAAGAGCAGAACTAGGAAGAGTTGGAACAGAACTTGCAGATTATGTAATTGTAACATCAGATAACCCAAGAAATGAAAAGCCTATGGAGGTTATTAGGGAAATATTAGCAGGAATAAGCAAGACAAATTATACTGCCATTGAAAATAGGGTAGAAGCAATAAAAATGGCAATAGATATGGCTGAAGAGGGAGATGTAATAGTCTTAGCAGGGAAAGGCCATGAAACTTACCAAATAACTAATAATGGTAAGATTCACTTTGACGAAAGAGAAATTGTAGATGAAATTTTAAAAGATAAAAAGAAATAATTAGAGGTGGAATAATGGATTTAACTCTTAGTGAAATTATAGAGGCTGTTAATGGAGAAGTCATTATAAATAATAATCCTACATTTAACAAAGTTTGTATTGATACAAGAAAAATCGAAAAAGACAATATCTATTGGGCAATTAAAGGTGAAAACTTTGATGGGAATAAATTTGTAGTTGAAGCTTTTAACAAGGGAGCTTCAGTTGCAATAATTGATAATATATTTTTTAAGCAGGATGAATTAAAAGATAATGTTTCAGTAATAAAGGTTTTAGACACCTCTAAAGCATTATTAGATTTAGCAAAATATTATAGAAAAAAATTAAATTTGAAGGTTGTTGGAGTTACAGGATCCTGTGGAAAAACTTCAACAAAGGATTTAATTGCAGCCTTTTTAAGCGAAAAATATAAAGTCTTTAAAACAAAAGGAAATTTTAATAATGATATAGGATTGCCTTTAATGATTTTAGAACTAGACAGCAGTTATGATGTAGCAGTTCTTGAAATGGGAATGAGTGATTTAGGTGAAATTGATCTATTAGCTAATACAGCCAATCCAGATATTGCAGTAATAACAAATATAGGCTTATCTCATATTGAAAATTTGAAAACTCAAGATAATATATTAAAAGCAAAAATGGAAATTGCTAATTATTTTGATGAAAGAAATACATTGATTTTAAATGGAGAAGATAAATATTTAAGAAATGTAAAAGATAAGTGTTTTGAAATTGTTAAAATTGGTTATAATCATGAATATGATGTTTATGCTTTTAATATTATATTAGAAGAAGAAAAAACAACTTTTACAATTAAAGATAAATTAAAAGAATATACTTTTACAATACCAATGCCAGGAAAGCATAATGTGTTAAATTCTTTACTAGCTATAGCCGTTGCTAAAAAATTAAATGTAACAATGGATGAGGTAAAAAAGGGAATAAAAAATTTAGAAGCAACCTCAATGAGATTACAAGTAATAAAAAAAGAAAAAATAACAATAATAAATGATTGTTACAATGCTAGTCCTGACTCAATGAAATCATCATTAGATGTCTTAAATACTTATACTAATAAAAGAAAAGTTGCTATACTTGGATCAATGAATGAACTTGGAGATAAGGCTCTTGAAGCACATGAAGATATAGGAAATTACGCTTCTGATAAGGTGGATTTATTAATTGCTATAGGAGAATATAGAAATTCCATGAAAGCTGAATTTAAAGGAAAAAATATTCTTATCTTTGAAACTAAAGAAAAGTTTATAGATAATATCAAAGATATTATAAAGAAAGATGATGTGATCTTGGTAAAAGCTTCAAGGGGTAATAAGTTTGAAAGCATTGTAAAATCATTAGAAGAGGTTTCTATATAACGAAGGAGGTGGAGCTGTCAATTTTGACAGTGGTACAATATGGGGGATAAAATTATAGAAATATTAACATCAAACATAGCTATAGGTTTATTGTTAGGCTTTTTTATATCATTAATATTAGGGCCTATAGCAATACCTGCTTTAAAAAGATTGAAGTTTGGTCAAAATATAAGAAAGGAAGGACCGCAAAGCCATCTAAGAAAAGCAGGCACTCCAACTATTGGAGGGTTAATATTTATTATATCAACATTAATATCAATGTTAATAATGAGATATGATATAACAGATGAAGCAATGATTGCATTATATTCATTAATTGCTTTTGGTTTCATTGGATTCTTAGATGATATATTAAAAATAATTAAGAAGGAAAATGAAGGTTTAAAAGCGTGGCAAAAAATGCTGCTTTTAGTAGCCTTTGCAGTTGCTATATCAATTTATGGCTATAATTATTTAGGCACTAGCTTAAGAATGCCTTTTATAGGCACTAAATTACCATTGGGAATTCTATATATTCCTTTTGTAGTAATTTATTATGCAGCTACTACAAATGCTGTTAATTTAACAGATGGCTTAGATGGGTTAGCCACTAGTGTCAGCATTTTAGTATTAACATTTTTTGCTGTAGTTTCATATGTTATGGGTCATGAGTCCCTATCTGTGTTTTCAGTAGTATTAGCAGGTGGCCTGCTAGGATTCCTAAAATATAATGCTTACCCTGCAAAAGTTTTTATGGGTGATACAGGTTCCCTTGCAATAGGGGGAGCAATAGGTACAATAGCATTAATTTTAGAACTGCCTTTAGTACTATTTATTGTTGGCGGCATATATGTATTTGAAACCTTATCAGTTATACTACAAGTTTCATCATATAAATTAAGAGGAAGAAGACTATTTAAAATGGCGCCAATTCATCATCACTTTGAACAAGTAGGTTGGAGTGAGGTAAAAATAGTTTCAATTTTTTGTATAATAACAACTATACTATGTTTTATAGGATTCATAGCCCTTTAATTAATTAATTGGAGGAATTTTATGAGAAATGAAAAGACAAGAATAAAAATGGGTGAAATTGACTATGGTATATTTTATTCTGTCATACTACTATTAGCTATTGGAGTTGTTATGATATATTCCGCAAGTTCATATTATGCCATGTTTAAGGAAGGTGATAGCATGGTATATTTGAAAAAACAAATACTATGGTCAGTTACTGGTTTAATTAGTATGGTTTTAATGATGGGATACGATTATCATAAATTAAAAAAGATAACTCCTCATTTACTTATTATAGCTATTCCCTTATTAATTGCGGTATTCTTTTTCCCAGCAGTTAATGGAGCTAAAAGGTGGATTCAATTAGGTCCCTTATCCTTTCAGCCATCAGAATTAACAAAATACGTTGTAGTATTATTTTTAGCCATGAGTTTAGATTTAAAAGGTGATGGTGTTAAGAAGTTTTGGACTGGAATTGTACCCTACCTAGGGGTTTCTGGATTTTTTGCAGCTTTAATTTTAGCAGAAAAAAATCTTAGTATCGCAGCAATAATAATGATTGTAACATATATTATGTTATTTGTTGCTGGGGGAAGACTCCAGGATTTAGTAGGCAAAGTTGCTCCTGTTTTATTAGTAGCTGTAATTTTTTTTATCTTTGGAGAAAGTTATAGAAGAGCCAGAATGCTAAACTTTTTAAATCCTTGGAAAGACCCAGCTGGAGATGGATATCAGTTAATTCAATCCTTCTATGCATTAGGAGCTGGTGGAATTACTGGTCTTGGCCTTGGACAGTCAAGGCAAAAAACCTTATATATGCCGGAGCCCCATAATGATTTTATCTTTTCCATAATAGGAGAAGAGCTTGGATTAATTGGCTGCCTTGTAATAATATTATTATTCATCCTTTTTGTATGGAAGGGAATCAAGGTTGCTTTAAATGCAAGAGATAATTATGGAACCTTGCTGGCTGTTGGTATAACCTCAATTATTGCAGTTCAAGCTATAATCAATATAGCTGTTGTTACAGGTTCAATGCCAGTAACAGGTGTACCTATGCCTTTTATAAGTTATGGTGGTACATCGCTAGTTATTAATATGATAGCTATGGGAATACTTTTAAACATATCAAGACAATGTAATAGACAATAAATTTAAAAACTGATTTCTATGGAAAATAGAAATTAGTTTTTTTTATAAAAATTAATTTATTATAAAGATTTTAAAAATAATAAAAAAATAATGAAAAAATATCCATAAAGTGATATGATTATATTAGACTATAACATTATGTAAAAGTAGGAGAATTATGAATAATAGTAATAATTTTATTAAAAAAAGAAGGAGAAAAAAGTTAATTAAAAAATTCACTTTAGGAATTTTCGTTATTATTGTTGGAGTAATTATATTTATATATAAGGCACCAATATTTAATTTGAAAGTTATTAAGGTGGAGGGGTTAGTTACCTTAACCAATGAATCTATTCAAGAAATGTTAAAATATGAGATAGGCCAAAATATTTTTACTATAGATTATAAGGATATGGAAAATACACTTAAAGAAAATCCATATATTAAAAATGTAAAAATAGCAAAAAGCGGAATTAACTCTCTTAACCTTCTAATTGAGGAAAATAATATTGGTTTTTATGCTGCAACAGAAAATAAAATAGTTACAATTAATAACGAAGGAACAATAGTGGAAGAGCTAGTAACAATTGGCGATAGAAAGCTAATTAGTATTGAAGGAATTGATTTACATAATAAATCCATAGGAGATAGTATTTTAGATAATAAAGACATACCTCTAGTATTAGAGGAATTTTATAGAATGCAAGAAGCTATACAGGATTATTATCAAATTTCTAAGCTGAATTTAGAAAATATAGATAATATTATTTGCTATATAGGAGATGTAAAAATAATATTAGGCAACAAGAATAATTTACAGGAAAAAATGAATATAGCTTTAAATGCCATAGATCAAAAAGTAATTGTAAAAGGATACATAGATTTAAGTTTTGAAGAAACTCCTGTAATAAATGTAGAAAATTAAAGAAAGGAGATAGCTTTGTGAAGAAGGTTACATCACAGATATTTGTTGCAATAGTCTGCGGAATATTAGGTTTTTTATTAGCACATCAATTTAAAATGTTAAATGAAAAAAATAAAGAAATAATTGCTAATCAAAACTTAGATATTATTGCAGAAATTGATGCACTAAACAAAGAAAAAGAAGAATTACTTAAGACCAATGTAGCTTTGTCAGAAGAATTAAAGAAATTAGAAGAAACAGCTGCAAAAGAAGGTGCTATGGAAGCTGAAGTTAAGAAACAGCTTGATAACACCAGGATGCAGTTAGGTTTAATAGATGTCAAAGGACCAGGAATAATAATTACTATAACACCTAAAACTAATATTTTTGGAGGAAGTAGTACTGATAAAACAAGAAATATTAGTGATAGTGAAATTATAAATGTAGTAAATTCATTAAGATATGTAAGAGCCGAAGCTATTTCAGTTAATGATTATAGGCTAACTCCTCAAACAGGAATAAAGGATTCAGGGGGATGGATTTGGATTGGTAATGAGAAAATAGATCCTAAAGAAAAAATTGTTATTAAGGCAATTGGGGAGAAGGAAACCTTAAGTTATGCCGCAAATTTTATAGGTGTATTAGACTATGGGGCCCTTCAAAATTATTACAGTGAAGTAAAAGAAAGTGATGAAATTATAATAAAGAAAACAACACAAACAATACGAAGTGAATTTATAAGTCCGGTAGAATAGGAGGGGAGAATTTATGATAGCAATTATTGGTCTACTAATAGGAATTTTTTTAGGGTTATTATTAAATATAAATATACCGCAAAGTCTCTCACCTTATTTATCAGTAGCTATACTGGCATGCCTTGACTCAGTATTTGGAGCTGTAAGGGCATCCTTATCTAATAATTTTAAAGCAGATATTTTTATCTCAGGCTTCTTTGGTAATGCAGCATTGGCAGCAATCTTAGCATATTTAGGTGATAAATTAGGAATTCCTATTTATATTGCTGCAGTAATAGTTTTTGGAGGTAGAATATTTGATAACTTTGCCGTTGTTAGAAGATTACTGATTGAAAGGCTTAAATCTCGAAATCGAGGTGATTAAATGAAGTTTAATAAAGGAAAGTTATTTGTTTTTATAGGAGGAATTATCACTGGTTTTTTTATAATGAGTAACTTTGGAAAAACTGCTAAAACTTCAAGTAATTTCTTAAGTTCAAGAGAATATCAAAATGCTATTGAAGAGAGAAATAAATTATATAATGAAATAGAAAGTATAAGAGACGAAAATATAGATTTGCGTTTTAAAATTAGTAAATATGAAGGAAATAGTCCGGAAAAAACGATGAAACTTATAGAGGACATGAAGGAGCAATTAGCTGAATATGGCAGACTATCTGGGATAAATCCAGTAACGGGATCAGGGGTTGTTTTAAAGATTCAAGATGGGGATTATAATAAAATATTAGATACCCAAGCAGAAATATGGAGAAAAATATTTCACGAACAGGATATGGCGCTAGTATTAAATCAAATTAGAAATACCAGTGCAGAAGCAATTGCCATAAACGATCGTAGAATTTTACCTAATACTGGAGTTAAATGCTCCTGGGCTTTTATAGGATTTGAAGATGATTCTAGAGAAGCGCCACCCTTTTATATATATATAATTGGAAATCCGGAAGAAATAATGGCTTCTTTATCCTCTGAGGATGGATATATAAAAAAATTAATCTTAAGAGGAATTAAGGTAGAGGTAGAAAAAAGGGATGAAATTGTCATTCCTGCCACATCACAAAATGTAATGGCGAAATATATGGAAATATCTGAAGAATCTGATTAAAATAATAAATAAACAATATTTTTTTAGAGGATTTTAAGTTTTTTTGAAGAATAATTTAAGTAAGTATAAAATTTTTTGATACTTCTTTAGGAGGAATTGTATTGAATATCAGAGAAGAAATAACAAAAATAAAAAATATCATTCCAAGTAATGTAAAATTAGTTGCTGTATCAAAAACCAAACCTATAGAAGATATAATGGAAGCTTATGAAGCTGGTCAAAGAGATTTTGGAGAAAATAAGGTTCAAGAGCTTCTTGAAAAGGAAAATTCCCTTCCAAAAGATATTAGATGGCATTTAATAGGAAAACTGCAAACAAATAAAGTGAAATATATAGTAGGAAAGGTGTCCTTAATTCATTCCTTATCAAGCATAAAATTACTAAATAAAATAGAAAAGGAATATTCCAAAAAAGATATGATAGCTCATACCTTGATACAAATAAATATTGGAAGAGAAGAAAGTAAAAGCGGTATTTTACTAGAAGAGCTAAATGAATTAATAGGAGCTATTGAATTATGCAATCATTGTAAAGTAAAGGGTATTATGACCATAATACCAAAGGGTACAGATGATGAAAATAGATATTATTTTAAAGAAGTTAAAAAAATATACGATAATTTAAAGGAAAAACAATTTAAAAATATTTCTATGGATGTCCTATCTATGGGAATGTCCAATGATTATAAAATAGCAATAGAAGAAGGATCTAATTTAATTAGAATTGGTCAAGGAATATTTGGAAAAAGAGTGTTAGGAGGTAATAATAATGGCTAATGTTTTTGGAAAGCTTAAAGAGATAATAGGTATGGGAGATGACTATGAAGAGGACTTCAATGATTTTGATGATGTAGGTTTAGAAGAGGATTATGAAGAAGAGCTAGAACCTATAATATCAAAGCAAAAAGGAAATAAGGTTGTAAATATTCATACTTCAGCAACTACTAAGGTAATGGTAACAAAACCAACTAATTATGATGATGCTAGAGAAATAGCAGATGCTATCAAGGGAAGAAAAATAGTATTAGTAAATGCTACTAGTTTAGAAACCAAAATTGCTCAAAGGTTAGTAGATTTTATTAGTGGTTCTTGCTATGTGTTAGGAGCAACATTACAAGAAATAGAACAAAGGGTATATTTATTATCACCTTCAAATGTAGAAGTAACTAATGAATTAAAAAATGAACTTAGTTCAAAAGCCTTATTCAACTGGACTAAGTAGATAATAAATTTTTGCTGATTAATTTTATAAGGAAGTACAGAAGATGATTAAAAAGGAATTATTGCTAAATACTTTTAGTGAAGAAGATATTAATATAGCTATTAAGGTTTATGAAAAATATAAACTTGCTTATGAAAAAGGAATACCACTTTATGTCAATGAATTTGTTTCGCCAAGTATTTGGTTTTTCTTTTTAAAGAATTCAAAAAAGGAAGAAGTTTTAGTAGAAACTATTGGTGCTTTTGAAGAGGCAGAAAGAAGGATAATATTTTTTAATAATTTTTATAATTCATCATATCCTATAAAAATTCTAGAAATTAAGAATAAATCTAATTTTTCTACCTTGCAACATAGGGATTATTTAGGGGCGGTACTTTCCTTAGGAATAGAAAGAAATAAATTAGGGGATATAGTGGTTCACCACAATAGAGCTTATTTTCCTGTTTTAGAGGAAATAAGTGAATATATTATTAATAACTTATCTCTTATTGGGAGATCCCCTGTTGAAATAAAAGAAATAAATGACTTAAGCAGCTTGCCAGAAATAAATTTTGAAGAAGTTACTATTAATTTAGCATCAATGAGGTTAGATAATCTTGTTTCAAAATTAGTTAACACATCAAGATCTAAAGCTTCTCAGATTATTGATAATGGTAAAGTTTTAATAAATTATGTAAGGGCAAGAGATAAAAGTCAAGAGATTAAAAAAGATGATAGAGTCACTATAAGAGGAACTGGAAAATTTGTAATAGGAGATTTAATTGGAACTACTAAAAGTGGTAAAGTAAAAATTGCTATAAAAAAATATAAATAGAGGTGATATTATGAAGCTTACTCCTATGGATATAAGTAATAAAGAGTTTAAAAAAGGTTTTAGAGGCTACGATATTGAGGAAGTTGATGAATTTATAAACGAAATAATAGAAAATTATGAAAATCTTTATAAAGAAAACTCAAGATTAAAAGAAGATTTATCTAGAGTAAATGAAAAATTAGACCATTATATAAAAATAGAAAATACAATTCAAAATACCCTGTTACTAGCACAAAATGCAGCAGAACAAGCAAGAGAAAGTGCTCAAAAAGAATCAGATTTAATAATAAGAAATGCTAATGATACTGCTAAGAAAATTTTAGATAAAGCTCATAATGATGTTGTAGGCATAAATGATGAATATGAAAAAGTAAAGCAAGAATTTATTAAATTCAGAGCAAAGTTTAGAAACTTTATGAATGCACAAACAGAGACCTTTGATGAACTAGAAAAGGATTTAATAAAAAACTATAATGTTTTAGAACCATTAGAGGAAGAAAGTTTTAGAAATGAAATAGAATTAACAAATAAAAATATAGAAGAAGCAGAAGAAATTTATACAGAAGATATGAATGATATAAAAAGCTTCTTTGCTAAAAATTAGTACATAAAATCCCTAATGCAGGGATTTTTTATTTATTTTATTGTTAGAATAATCTTAATATATTATAATATGTTAAGAATATAAAAGATGGAGTTTTATTATGGAAGAATTCACAATGAAAATAGCAGATGAAAGAGATGTTGGAATAAGAATAGATAAATATTTAGCTGCCATTATGGAAGGAAAATCAAGGTCTTTTATTCAAGGACTAATAGATTCAAACTCTATATTTGTAAATGGAAAAGAAATAAAAAGTAATTATAAATTAAGATTAAATGATGAAATAACAGGAGTAATTGAAGAGCCCATAGAATTTGAAGCAAAACCTGAAAAGATAGATTTAGATATAATTTATGAAGATAAGGATCTGCTGATTGTAAATAAGCCCCAGGGAATGGTGGTTCATCCTGCACCTGGAAATTATAGTGGAACCTTAGTAAATGGGCTGCTTTTTCACTGTAAAGCTTTATCCACTATTAATGGGGAAACAAGGCCTGGAATTGTACATAGAATTGATAAAGATACTTCAGGGATTTTAGTGGTAGCAAAAAATAATGAAACTCATATGAGTTTAGCAGCTCAGTTTAAGGAGCATTCAATAAAAAGGGAGTATTATGCCCTAGTTGAAGGAAAATTTAGTGATATTGAGGGAACAATTGATAAATCTTTGGGGAGAAATAAAAAAGATAGATTAAAAATGGGCATTGTAGAAGAGGGAAAAAGAGCAGTTACCCATTATAAAGTTTTAGAACAATATAATCATAATCTTTCTTTGATAAGATGTTCTCTAGAGACAGGAAGAACACATCAAATTAGGGTTCATATGGCTTCAATAAATCATCCTTTAATTGGTGATAAGGTATATGGAAGCAAAAAACAAAAATACAAATTAAAAGGTCAGGTTCTTCATGCCAAGACCTTAGGATTTATTCATCCTAGAAGTAAGGAATATATGGAGTTTACTTCGGAGCTGCCAGATTATTTTAAGAATTTATTGGAAAATTTAAGAAAATAAATAGAGGTGTTATTTATGAAATTAAAAGCAAATTTATTAGATGATAAGGCAATAAAAAGAACATTAATAAGAATATCTCATGAGATTATAGAGAAAAATAAGGGTACCGACAATGTAGTTTTAATTGGAATAAAAAGAAGGGGCTATCCATTAGCAGAAAGAATTTCAAAGAATATTGAAAGTTTTGAAGGTGTAAAGGTGCCTGTAGGTTCTGTTGATATTACTTTATATAGAGATGATATAACTGAAGTAATAGGAGAACCTATGCTAAACAGCGCAGATTTAGGAGTAGATGTAGTAGGTAAGAGGGTTGTCTTGGTAGACGATGTTCTTTTTACTGGAAGAACAGTAAGGGCTGCTATTGATGCGATAATGCATGCAGGAAGACCTGAGCAAATTCAATTAGCAGTGCTTATAGATAGGGGACATAAAGAATTACCAATTAGAGCAGACTATGTAGGAAAGAATATTCCTACATCAAAAAGCGAAATTGTAGCAGTGGAAATAAAGGAAATAGATAAGGTGGAATCTGTTAAAATATACGAAGGAAATTAAAGGTGAGAAGATGGAATATAAATTAATTGCAACCACAACCTTTGGCTTAGAGGGAATAACTGCAAAGGAATTAAAAGCTTTAGGTTATGAAAACCTAAAGACTGAAAATGGAAAAGTACATTTTGAAGGAGATGAAATGGATATTGCTATTGCCAATATTCATTTAAGAACTGCTGATAGAGTTCTTATTAATATGGGAGAATTTAATGCTTTAACCTTTGAAGAACTTTATCAAGGAACAAAGAAGATAAATTGGAGTGAAATAATACCTAAAGAAGGTATTATGCATGTAAATGGTAAGTCAGTGAAATCTACCCTTCATAGTGTACCTGATTGCCAATCAATTGTGAAAAAAGCTATAGTAGACAGTATGAGTAATGCCTATGGCATAGATTTTTTTGAAGAATCTGGCCCCTTATATAAAATTGAAGTTTCAATACTAAAAGATAAGGTTACATTAACAATCGATACTTCAGGACCAGGACTTCATAAAAGAGGATATAGAGAAGAAGCTGGAATAGCTCCTTTAAAAGAAACCTTAGCTGCCGCCATGGTTTTAATTTCTAGATGGAAAGAAGACTTTACCCTTATAGATCCATTTTGCGGCTCTGGTACAATACTAATTGAAGCAGCAATGATAATGCAAAATATAGCTCCAGGCCTTTGCAGGAGTTTTACCTGTGAAACATGGCCAACTTTTGATGAAGATATATTTGAGCAAGTTAGAGAAGGTGCTGAAAGAGCCATAAAGAATAAGGATATTAAACTATTAGGTTACGATATTGATGGTAGAGTCTTAAAAGTTGCTAGAGGTAATGCAGAAAAAGCAGGAGTTGCTAAATATATAGAATTTCACAGAAGAGATTTTATGAACTTTTCAAGCAGCGATAAGTATGGCTTTATAATATCCAATCCACCATACGGAGAAAGGCTTGGAGAGAAAAAGGAAGTAGAAGAATTATATAAAAGATTCGGCCAATACAAAACCAAATGCCAAAACTGGGATTTCAATATTTTAACTTCCTATGAAGGCTTCGAAAAACCATTTGGAAGAAAGTCCTCTAAAAACAGAAAATTATATAATGGAAAGCTAAAATGCTATTATTATCAATATTTTGATAATGAGCTTATAAAAAATGCAGGCAATATGCTGATAAACTACATTTAGACACATAGACTGTTCACAGTTCACAGTTAAGGAAATAATTTAGCTTTGCTAAATTATAAAAAAGAAGGGGCTGTATCAGAATAAATCTGATACTAGCCGATAAAAAAAGACAGATTCGAATTGAATCTGTCTTTTTCGTATATACTATGTCTATGAAAACTCCAAATAGTATACATCAAATAGTATTACCAATAAATTTAGAAATTATGATACCTATTGATGATTCCG
>Ga0209537_1000536_pt1 | contig 46409 bp, 45 predicted proteins | sample BioPla4DNA1_FD_187698 | JGI IMG/M metagenome (GOLD analysis project Ga0209537, IMG submission 187698) | Biogas fermentation microbial communities from Germany - Plant 4 DNA1 (SPAdes) (version 2) | ecosystem: Engineered > Bioreactor > Anaerobic > Digestate | place: Bielefeld, North... | reverse complement strand
CTATACTATAATATTTCATTATTATCACCTCTCTATATACAATTATATCATACTTTTATAAATTGTATATAGAGTTTTGCAATTTTTTATAAAATTATTTTAGCTGTTGTTACCCTCCCTTCCATTTAGCTAATAGATGTGGCCTCACTATATAATATGAAAGATAGAGGACAAGTGTTAATTGAATTTTGTATTATACAATTAGGATAGGTTGCGAATTTTCTAAAAAAGTTAGAAGTAAACTTTAATAGGGTAATACTAGTCATTCTTACAAATTTAGTAAGTTGAAAGACCTATTTTATTCATATATACTATTTACTGAGGAGGAGTGTAGATATGAAAATTAGAAAGATTACTAGTATTTTCCTTATTTGTGCATTAGCTATATTTACAGCTGCTTGTGCCAAGGGTAATGTAGAGGATAATAAGGAAGCCTTAAATAATGATAAAACAGTAGTTGAAAGCAATATTGACCAAGATAAAGAATTGACTGATGAATTGTTGAAGGAAGATGAAGTATCTGGAGGACAGGTATATATCCAAGATGAGTGGGTTATTGGAGCTATTATCATTAAAGATGATGTTTCAGAAGAAAGAGCTAAGGAATTAGCACAAAAATATGCGGAAGAATTAAAAGAAAAATATAAGGACAAAAAAATTAATGTACAAGCAGTAAACAGCAATAAAAATCTAGCTAATATAGTATTGTAAAAGCCACACCAATGTGGCTTTTTTTTATGAAAATATTAAATACGATATGGTAAATTAACCACAATTAGCCATATAATATAGTAAAAATATTTAGTAAACTTAAGCTAAGCACACTAAAATAAGGAGGGGTAACATGAAGAATTTTAGATTTCTCACAATTGAAGAGCTGATTAGGGAGTTGGAAAACTATAAATTTACTCAATTACATATTCATCATACTTGGAAACCAGCCCACAGATCGTTTAATGGAGAAAACCATCTAGCCTTGCAAGAAGGAATGTATCATTATCATACTGTAGTAAATGGGTGGGAAGATATAGGACAACATTTAACCTTATTTCCAGATGGAAGTTGGTTAACAGGAAGGCCATTTCATAAAACACCAGCCTCTATAGCAGGTTGGAATACTGGGGCCCTGGCTGTGGAAATGTTAGGTAACTTCGATCTTCCAGGTACTGGAGAGTTTAACAGCCTTGGATATGACAAATTAGAAGGCAAACAAAGAGAAGAGATACTAAAGCTAATAAAATACTTTATAGATAAATATGGAGAGGAAACTGTTATTTTTCATCGTGAAAATCCAAATACTAAAAAGACATGTCCAGGCACTTCTTTAGATAAAGAAACCCTAATCAAGGAGGCAAAACTTATCCATGAACCTTCCCCATGGGCTAAGGAGGCTTGGCAGTGGGCAATAGAAAATGGAATTACAGATGGGACAAATCCTAGGGAAATGGCAACGAGAGAACAGGTTGTTACCATGTTGTATAGGATGTGGAAGAACTTATAAGTTTGCTTGTGATAGTTAGAAATACAATATCTCAAATAATTATCCAATATGATTTTGGAATTATGAATTGAGAATTTTAAAAATTCCTCCCTTTTTATTGACTAATAAATAAAGTTATCATATCATATAAATATACTGGTACGGGGTATACGTAATATTAAAGGGAGGTTTTACAATGAGTAAAAAGATTGTAATAGTAGGTGGAGTTGCTGGTGGTGCAACAGCCTTAGCAAGACTGAGAAGACTTGATGAAAATGCAGAAATAGTATTGTTTGAAAGAGGAGAATATATTTCCTTTGCTAATTGTGGTTTACCTTATTATATAGGTGGTGTAATAGAAAATAGGGACTCCCTATTGGTTCAAACTCCAGAAGGAATAATGAAAAGATTTGATGTAGATGTAAGGGTCAAATCTGAAGTAATAAAAATACTAAAGGATGAGAAAAAAGTAGTAGTTAGGAATTTAGAAACTAATGAGGAATACGAAGAAACTTATGATTATCTAATTCTATCTACAGGCTCTACACCTCTAAGACCACCTATACCAGGAATTGACTCTCCAAACATTTTTAGTCTCTGGAATATACCAGATACAGATGCCATAAAGTCCTTTATAGAAAAAGAAAAACCAAAATCTGCAGTAGTAGTTGGTGGAGGATTTATTGGTCTTGAAATGGCAGAGAACCTGTATGAACTGGGCATAAAGGTCTCCATAGTAGAGATGCTAGATCAGGTAATGGCTCCATTAGACTACGAAATGGCTCAGATAGTCCATGAACATTTAAGAAATGTTGGAGTAGACCTTAGGTTGAAGGATGGAGTAAGTAGGTTTGACTATAAAGATGGGCTTGTTACAGTTACATTACAATCCGGAAATACTATAGATGCTGATATGGTCATCCTATCTATAGGAGTTAGACCAAATAGTGAACTAGGAAGAGAAGCAGGCTTAGAATTGAACCAAAGAGGTGGAATTGTAGTAGACAAATATTTAAAGACCTCTGACGATTATATCTATGCCATTGGGGATGTTATAGAAGTTGAAGACTTCGTTAATAAGGTTCAAACCATGGTACCCTTAGCTGGTCCAGCCAACAAGCAGGGTAGAATTGTAGCAAATAATATCTTAGGTGAAAAGGAAGAATATAAGGGAACTCAAGGAACAAGCATAGCCAAAGTCTTTGATTTAACTGTGGCCAATACAGGAACCAATGAAAAAACTTTAAATAGGCTTGGTAAAGTGTACAAGGAGGATTATTTTATAGCCCTTATTCATACAAACTCCAGTGTTGGATATTATCCAGGGGCATTGCCAATGTCTATAAAACTAATATATGATAAGGAAGGAAAAGTCCTTGGTTCACAAATTGTAGGTTATAAGGGTGTCGATAAGAGAATAGACGTTATTGCTACATCCATAAGATTTGGTGGTAAAGTATCTGATTTAAAGGAATTGGAATTAGCCTATGCTCCCCCTTATTCTGCAGCAAAAGACCCTGTTAATATGATTGGATATGTAGCTGATAATCAATTAAAGGGAGACGTAGATATAGCTATATGGAAGGACTTACTAGAACTAGACAAGAATACGGTTATATTAGACGTCATGGAAGATGATGAAAGAGAAAAGGGCCATATAAAGGACTCTATTCATATACCTTTAGGCCAATTAAGGAATAGACTAGATGAACTAGATAAATCTAAGAAATATATAGTATATTGTGCTGTAGGCCTAAGAGGCTATATAGCCAGTAGAGTTTTAAAACAAAAAGGCTTTAATGTGAAAAATTTAGCTGGTGGATTTACAACCTACAAGACCATGTTCTGCCAAAATGATGATGGTAACTGCATAGGGCTCCAAGAAGGTCCAATGGTCTTTAGTGATACTGGAGAACAAAAGGTAATATAGGAATATAGGTTGACTTTTACCCCATCTAATGGTTAAAATAATATAAAATAGCATATTTGAATGTCATTTAAATTAATTTTAGAAGGGGGAAATAAATTATGATGAATCCAATGACAGCTGATAACTTAAGATCCGCATTTGGTGGAGAATCTCAAGCACATATGAGGTACAGAATATGGGCTGAGAAGGCAGAAAAGATGGTTTTCCAACAGTAGCAAGACTTTTCATGGCTACATCTGATGCTGAACAAGTACATGCAACATTGCATTTTAAAGCTCTAAAAGATGAAGTTGGTGATTTCTCAGTAACATCAGGAGCAGGCTTTGGATATGGAACAACATCTGATAATCTACAAGGAGCAATTAATGGAGAATTACACGAAGTAAATCAAATGTATCCAGCATACATAGCAGTAGCAGAACTACAAGAGGAAAAAGAAGCCCTAAGAGCATATAGATATGCTATAGAAGCAGAAAAGGTACATGCTGAGCTATTTACAAAAGCAAAGGAAGCTGTAGATGCAGGAAAAGACTTAGAGGCTAAAGTTGTTGAACTTTGCCCAATCTGTGGCTACATCACTTTAACAGGCGAAGAGGATAAATGCCCACTTTGCAATGCTAAGAAGGAAGTATTTGTAGCATACTAATTAACCCAATGCTAGACATAGAAATATGTCTAGCATTATAATTTTATTGAGTATGGAAATTATTATTTAATGGGGTGTTTTTTTGATAATTGAAACCGTAATCTTATCCTTTATTCTCGGGAAAATAAGAGGAGGCAGGATAAGAAACATAGGAAATCTTTATATAAAGAAATGGTATATTTTTGTTATATCCTTTCTTATGGAAATTATATCCTTATTATTAATAACTAGATTCAGTGGGAGTTTAAGTAGATTTCTAGAAGATAATTTTTCCTATATACATATATTTATTTATTTACTTTTGATACTGGGTTTGATTCTAAATTTCCGTGAAAAGGGTTTTAAACTAGTTTTATTTGGTTCCCTTTTGAACTTTATTCCTATTTTGCTAAACAATGGCAGAATGCCAGTATCCATAAAAGCCCTTAAATTTTCAAAGCTTTATAATGAACTAACTTTATTAGAAGAAGGAAGGATCTTAACCCACGTGTTAATAGATAAGTCCACAAAGCTTAGTATTTTATCAGATATAATACCCATACCAAAACCCTATCTATTTCCTAAGATAATAAGTTTGGGAGACATTCTAATAGCCATAGGCTTATTTGTTTTAATACAAACTTATATGAAAGATATTGAAGCCACGCCATATATTGGTAAACCCTTAAATTAAGGGTTTATTTTTTTGTTTTTTGGCAAACTAAGAAAAAGAAAAGGGAGGTAATATATTGGAACCTAGACTAGTCATAATAGCCATTATACCAGCAGCCATAATCATTTTAGGAATATACTTAAGCGATAGACATGATAGGGAACCATTAAAGGTACTATTATTAACCTATATCTTGGGAGCCCTTTCGGTTATTCCTTCCATTGTAGTAGAAGAGATATTAATTGCTTTTAATATTTTTCCAGGTGTATTGGGAGCATTTTACAATGCTTTCATAGTTGCAGGCCTTACAGAGGAATATTTTAAAAGGCTTGTTATATTAAAATACCCATATAAAACTAAGTTCTTTAATGAAAAATTAGACGGAATAGTCTATTCAGTATTTGTTACCATGGGATTTGCCACCGTAGAAAATATAATCTACGTAGCCTTTAGGTATACTAACAATCCCTTTATCGGATTATACAGGGGTATATTTTCAGTACCTGCCCATGGAGTTTTTGGGATAACTATGGGATATTATCTATCCCTGGCTAAATTCGATACTAATTTAGATAGAAAAAGAATAAATATGAGAAAATCATTATACATGCCAGTCATAATGCATGGCTTATTTGATTTTATATTGATGGCAGAAATACCCCAACTAACATTAATCTTTGTTCCCTATGTAATTTTCTTATGGGTATTAAATCAAAGGAAGCTGGCCAATTTTATGTTTGACTCCAAAAATAGAGTAATAGGTCTAAAGAGAGAAAAGTAACCAAATTATTGTATATAATAATGATAGGGTATAAAATAAATGGTAGATAGATGCTACCATTTATTTTTTTAAGGGGGAAAACCATGAAAAGAAAATTTTACTTAGTTTTAGCTTTTGCAATGATACTATTTTTATTAGGATTTATTAGTACTATTTTTATTGATTTCCAGGAGCTTATGGGAAATGAAAAAGAAACCTATATTAGTCAGGATGAAGAAACAAGTGGAGAAATAGTTGTAGAGTCTGAAGGTGAAACTATTGAAGAACCAATAGAAGAAGCAAAAATATCTAATATTAAAATACTAGCCGTAGGAGATATAATGTTTCATTCACCCCAGTATAATGCAGCCTTTAATAAGGAGACTAATGAGTATGATTTTACCTCAGTTTTTAAATATGTAAAAAAATATATAGAGTCAGTTGATTTAGCCATAGGCAATCTGGAAACAGTTATTGCTGGAGAGGAAGTAGGATATTCAGGCTACCCAAGGTTTAATACTCCAGAGGCTGCCCTTTTTGCCATAAAGGAAGCAGGCTTTGACATTTTATCTACAGCAAACAATCATAGTTTAGACCAAGGTAAAGCAGGCCTTATAAATACCATAGACAATATTCATAAATATGGGATGAAAAATATTGGCACATATAAAGAAGAAAATACTATACTTGTTGAAGAGATAAATGAAATAAAAATTGGATTTCTATCCTATACCTATGGATTAAATGGAATGGACTATACCCTAACAGAGGAAGAACTAGATTATATGGTAAATTTAATAGATGAAGATAAGATTAAATCCCATATTGAAGACGCAAAGGATATGGAATTAGACTTAATCGTAGTATTTATCCATTGGGGAAATGAATACCAAAGAGAACCTTCCCCCTATCAAATGGAATTAGGTGAAAAGATAATTGAATGGGGTGCAGACATTATCTTGGGAAGCCATCCCCATGTAGTACAAAAGTCTCAAATAATAAACAAGGATGGTAAGGACAAGTTTATTATCTATTCCATGGGCAACTTTCTATCTAATCAAAGAAAAGAAACCATAGGTAACCCTTACACTGAAGATGGGATAATGGTTCAATTGGAAATAGAAAAGGACTTAGCTGATAATAATACAATTATAAAAAATATACACTATATCCCTACATGGGTCCACAGATATAGGGATAATGGAAGGCTAGTTTATGAAATCTTACCAATAGCAGATTATATAAATGGAGATATTCAACTTGGCGATGAAGATAATCTAAGGGAAAGGTTGGAAAAGTCTTTCCATGACACCATGAAGGTTATGATTGAAAATTCTAGCATTTCTGAATTTAATTAATATTACTATTATAATTAATTAGTTCAAATAAAAGTCTACTTATTATATAATTGAATTAGTAGAAAAATATACTAAAAGGTGTGGTAGGCCTTGGAATTCTTTAGAGGATTATTTTCTAATATGAGAATTAGAGATGTTATCGATATCATTGTTGTAGCAGTAGTTTTATATAAGGTATTTACCTTAATTAGAGAAACTAGAGCAGAGCAATTGATTAAAGGTATTTTTGCTATCTTTGTTTTTGAAAAAATCAGTGGAGAAGGATGGCTAGAGTTATACACCATAAACTGGATACTTAAAAATACCATGACCGTTGGAGTTATTGCTATTTTAATAGTATTCCAGCCTGAACTTCGCCGGGGATTAGAATACATAGGTAGGTCTAGATTTTTTACCAAGTCATTTCTTGAAATCAAAGGTGAGAGCCTTTCTAAAACCGTAGATGAAATTGTTGAAGCCTGTGCTTCTCTTTCTAGACAAAAAATAGGTGCCTTAATAGTCTTGGAGAGGGAAACTGGTTTAAATGAGGTGGCTGAAACAGGGACCTTAATCAATGGCACAGTCTCCAGCAATCTGCTTATCAATATTTTTATTCCCAATACACCCTTACATGATGGAGCCGTTATCATAAAAGAAGATAAAATTAAGGCAGCTGCATGCTTTTTACCATTAACAGATAATATGAACGTAAGTAAGGAGCTAGGCACTAGACATAGGGCTGCCCTAGGTATATCAGAAAGGTCTGACAGCCTATCTATAGTAGTCTCTGAGGAAACAGGTTCTATTTCCATTGCGGAAAAAGGGACTATAGCAAGGCATTTAGATGTTAAAACCTTAAGGCAGATCCTTATGGATATGTATAAGCCTAAGGATTCACCTCAAACTTTTGTAGCTAGATGGAGGCGAAAAGATGAGCAAGGAGAGGAATGATCTTACTTTAAAAGTCTTTGCTCTTATTATAGCTGTTATTTTATGGAGCTATGTAATGAGTGAAGTAAATCCCGATAGACCAGAGACCATTAGAAATATACCCGTTGCTTTTAATAATATAGAGGCCCTTGATAGACAGGGCTTAGTCCTCATGGAACCAAAGGAAGCAAGTGTTACAGTTAGGGTTAATGGAAGAAAATTTGACATGGCAAATTTTGACTCTAAATCCATAAAGGCCTATGTTGACTTAAGTGGATATGGAGAAGGACAAATTAAGGTTCCTGTCAACGTAGTTGTTGAGGATTTTAACAATATTAGGGTTGAAAGAGTAGAACCATCGGAAATCCTATTTAAATTTGACAAATTAATAAGCAAGCAAAAGGCTGTTACTGTCCAGACTGAAGGCAGCTTAGATCCCAATTATATATTAGGGGATATAACAACAAAGCCTGCAAGCGTACTAATCTCAGGACCTAGATCTTGGGTAAATGAAGTAGCTGAGGTAATAGTAAAAGTGGATCTAGATGGAAGAAAGGTTAGTTCTGATGTAACCTTACCTGTACAGCTAATAGATGATAACAAAGAGAAAGTAAGCGGAGTTAGGTATGAACCATCAGTCATAGATGTAGATATCCCAGTATATAGAAAAGTCAATGTACCTATTGAACTGCAAACGGAAAACCAATTACCAGAGAACTATGAGATTACTAATATAAGTATTAATCCAAGCAGAATTGACTTAAAAGGAGATAATAGTATAGCATATTTAACTTCCATTTCAACTAAGCCAATAGATATAAACGTTTTTATAGAAAACCCAACAATGGAAGTAGAATTAGATTTACCAAACAATATATCCTTAGTAAATCCAAATGAAAAAATAACCGTTTCAGTAATAGTTGAGGAGACTCTAAGTAAATCCTTTGAACTTTCTCTTGAAGATATAGCCATTAGAAACTTAGGAGAAGGGCTTAAGATAGCTGAAGAAGACTTATCTAAAACCATTACAGTTACTGCAAAGGGAAGCGTGGAACAGATGGAAGATTTAACAGAGGACGACCTAGGAATTTATATAGACTTAAGTTTCTTTGGTGAAGGACAACATAATGTATATGTTGGTTCCAATCAGCCAACAGGCATAGTTATAGAAAATATTGATCCTCAACCTCTAGAAATAAATCTTATTAGGGATTAATGACAATAATACCCTACCACTTGATTCTACAACACTAAATTACATCTAAAAAATTCAGGATCCAATAGTATTTCAAAATAGAAAGTACAAGTAATTGAATTAATTTATAAAAAGAGGTGAATATGATGACCAAATCTTTTGATGAATTATTAGACTTAGCAAAGGTTAAAGGTCCCAAAAAAATAGCTGTAGCTTGTGCTGAGGATAAAGATGTACTAACTGCAGTGAAAAATGCAGTAGACCTAAAAATTGTTGAACCAATCCTAGTTGGGAATAGGGAAAAGATCTTAGAAATAGCTGATGAAATTGATTTTGACCTAACAGATTTTGAAATCATCCACGAAGAAGACAAGGTACAAGCATCAAGAATTGCTACCAGTTTGGTTAGCAGTGGCAAAGCCCATGTTCTAATGAAGGGGCTTGTAGATACTTCCATCATCATGAAACAGGTATTAGACAAGGAAATAGGCCTTAGGACAGGTAAGGTAATTTCCCATGTGGCAGTGTTTAATACGGATACCTACCATAAGGTATTTATGGTAACTGATGCAGCAATGAATATAGCCCCAGACCTTAATCAAAAAAAGGAAATCATAGAAAATGCAGTAGTACTTGCTAAAGCATTAGAAGTTGAAAGACCGAAAGTTGCAGTTTTAGCTGCAAAGGAAAAGGTATCTCCAAAGATGGAAGCTACTGTTCATGCAAAGGAATTGGCAGAAATGAACAAAAGAGGAGAAATATTAGATTGTATTGTAGATGGTCCTTTTGCCTTAGATAATGCTGTTTCTAAGGAGTCAGCTAGGATCAAAGGTATAGATAGTGAAGTAGCAGGGGATGCAGATATACTACTTGTACCAGATATAGATGCAGGAAATGTACTTTATAAATCTTTAACTTTCTTAGGAAATGCAAAATCAGCAGGCCTTATAATAGGCACAAAATCACCTATAGTTCTAACATCAAGAGCTGATAATGATGAAGCTAAACTAAATTCTATTGCCTTAGCAGTGCTTATGGCAGCAAAATAGGAGGGAAATATGATTAGACTATTAGTTATCAACCCAGGTTCTACATCAACTAAAATTGCAGTTTTTGATGATGAAAGTATTATCTTTGAAGAAACTCTTCGTCATTCAACGAAGGAAATTTGCTCATTCAATAGAATCTATGACCAACTTGAGTTTAGAAAAGAAATAATATTAGATGCTCTAGAAGAAAACAATATACCTTTAGAATCTTTAAATGCCATAGTAGGTAGGGGTGGGCTACTAAAACCAATAGAAGGTGGCACCTACGAAATAAATGAAGTAATGTTAGAGGATTTGAAATCCGGTTCTAGAGGAGAACATGCTTCTAACCTTGGTGGAATCTTGGCCTATGAAATAGCCAAAAACCTAAATATACGCTCATTTATTGTAGACCCTGTAGTAGTAGATGAAATGCAAGATGTAGCTAGAATATCTGGACTTAAAGGCATAGAGAGAGTATCTATTTTTCATGCCTTGAATCAAAAAGCCGTAGCTAGAAGACATGCCAAAAGCTTAGGAAAGAAATATGAAGATCTAAACCTTATAGTGGCCCATCTAGGAGGGGGAGTTTCTGTTGCAGCCCATGAAAAAGGAAGAGTAATCGATGTACCTAATGCCTTAAATGGAGATGGACCATTTTCACCAGAAAGGGCGGGCGGCCTTCCAGTTGGACAAGTCATTGACCTATGTTTCTCTGGCCAATATACCAAAGATGAGATTAAAAAGATGATAGTAGGTAATGGAGGTATAGTTTCTTACCTAGGTACCAATGACGCTAGAGAAGTGTCTGAGCGTATGAAAAATGGAGACAAGGAAGCAGAACTTATATATTATGCCATGGCATATCAGGTATCAAAGGAAATTGGTTCTTGTGCAGCAGTACTAAAGGGAAAGGTAGATGGAATTCTAATTACTGGTGGCATTGCCTACGATAAGGAATTCACTTCATGGATAGAAGAAAGAGTAAACTTTATAGCTCCAGTAAGTATTTATCAGGGAGAAGATGAGCTTACTGCACTGGCCCAAGGTGGACTTAGGGTTCTAAAAGGCGAAGAGGAAGCAAAAATTTATAAATAGGATGATACTATGTTAAAGGATAAACGAATAAGAATAATAATAGGTCATTATGGTAGTGGTAAGTCTGAGTTCAGTATAAATTATGCAGTAAAACTAGCTGAAATGGGAAGAAAGGTCGCATTGGCAGACATAGATATAGTCAATATGTATTTTAGATCTCGAGAAAAGACTAGGGAAATGGAAAAACTAGGCATAAAAGTAATAGCAAGCCATATAAATACTCCTGCAGTAGAGGTCCCATCTATATCAGCAGAGGTTTATGGACCTTTACAGGATAAGAGTTATGACTTCGTAATAGACGTAGGTGGAGACCAAGTAGGAGCAAGGGCCTTAGGCAGATACGTAGATTATTTTAAAGAAGGAGAATATGATATGTTCTTCGTATTAAACGCTAACAGGCCTGAAACCCAAACAGCTCAGAAGGCTTACGAATACATGGTAAAAATTCAAGATGTATCAAGGGCAAGAATAACTGGAATTGTAAACAACACCCATTTGTTAAAGGCAACAGGGGTAGAAGACGTACTTAGGGGGCAAAAACTTGCACTGGAAGTTCAAGAAAAAACCGGTATACCAATCAGGTATATTTCCGTAATGGAAGAGTTGGTTCCCCAGCTTCCCAAGGATTTAGAAGGAGAAATACTTCCCATAAAGCTCTTTTTAAGAGATGATTGGATGTTATAGTATTTCTAGAACTTTTCAAATTAAGGAGGGTTAATATGGCAAAGGGTAAAGTTACCTTCAAAGAGGACATATGTAAAGGTTGTGAGCTCTGCACCACTGTTTGTCCGGTAAAAATAATTACAATGGACAGGAGCAAAATTAATGCAAAAGGTTATAATCCAGCGACAGTAACAGACATGGATAAATGTATTGGTTGCGCCAATTGTGCAACTATATGTCCAGACGTAGTTATTACGGTGGAAAGGTTTAAATAAAATTAAGGAGGGTTAACAATGTCAAAAGTACTCATGAAGGGGAATGAAGCTATAGGAGCGGCAGCTATTCAGGCTGGCTGTAAGTACTTTTTTGGTTATCCTATAACTCCTCAATCAGAATTACCTGAATACATGGCAAGAGAATTACCTAAGGTTGGTGGAGTATTTTTGCAAGCAGAATCGGAAATAGCAGCAATAAATATGGTATATGGGGCTGCAGGAGCAGGAGCTAGGGTAATGACATCTTCTTCAAGTCCTGGAATATCCCTAAAACAAGAAGGTATTTCCTATTTAGCAGGTGCTGAACTACCTTGTTTAATAGTAAATATAATGAGGGGTGGACCTGGACTAGGAAGTATTCAACCATCACAAACAGATTATTTCCAAGCCACTAGAGGTGGAGGAAATGGAGACTATAGGCTAGTAGTATATGCTCCAGCCAATATACAAGAAATGGTAGATTTGATCATTGAAGGCTTTGATGTAGCTGACCAATATAGGAATCCAGTCATGATTCTAGGAGATGGAATGATTGGACAGATGATGGAACCAGTTGAATTTAAACCTCCAAAGAAAAGGGACTTACCTGAAAAAGACTGGGCAACTACAGGAACAGGTGGCAAGAGAAAGCCAAATATTATAAATTCCTTATATATTGCACCAGAAGATCTAGAAGCCCACAATATAAAACTACAAGCTAAATATAAGAAGATAAAGGAAAATGAAGTAAAAGTAGAATCATATAATATCGAAGATGCGGATGTAGTTATTTCCGCCTATGGTACAACAGCTAGGATTGCTAAGACAGCCATAGCTAAACTTGAAAAAGAAGGATATAAAGTAGGTTTAATTAGACCTATTACATTGTGGCCTTATCCTTACGATGAGTTTAAAAAGATCAACCCCAGTTGTAAAGGCGTTCTTACAGTAGAGATGAATACTGGACAAATGGTGGATGATGTTAAGATAGCAGTAGAGGGTAAATTTCCAGTTCATTTTTACGGAAGAACAGGAGGAATGGTCCCAACACCGGAAGCAATAATTGAAAATGTTAAGAAAATTTGCGGAGGTGAAATATAATGACTATAGTATTTGAGAGGACTAAAGGGCTAACAGATGTAGAGACCCACTATTGTCCAGGATGTACCCATGGAATTATTCATAGGCTAGTAGGCGAAGCTATGGTGGAATTAGGAGTCTTAGAAAAGGCCATAGGAGTTGCACCTGTAGGCTGTTCAGTATTTGCCTACAATTACTTTAATTGTGATATGCATGAGGCAGCTCATGGTAGGGCACCTGCAGTGGCCACTGGTATTAAGAGAGTTCATCCTGATAAATTTGTATTTACTTATCAAGGGGATGGGGACTTGGCAAGTATTGGGACTGCCGAAATAGTCCATGCAGCCCATAGGGGAGAGAAGATTTCTACAATCTTTGTAAATAATGCTATCTATGGAATGACAGGTGGTCAAATGGCTCCAACTACTTTAGTAGGTCAAAAAGCCACGACTGCACCAGGTGGCAGGAGTGAAGAACATAGTGGTAGACCTATTAGAATGAGTGAGATGCTAGCAACTATCCATGGAGCTAAATTTGTGGAAAGAGTAGCAGTTAATACTCCAGCCAACATTAGAAAGGCTAAAAAAGCCATAATTGAATGTTTTAAAGTGCAACTTGAAGGTAAAGGTTTTGGTATAGTGGAAGTACTATCCACATGTCCTACTAACTGGGGAATGACAGCTCCTGAAGCTATGAAATGGTTAGAGGATAACATGATACCATATTATCCTCTTGGAAATTTTAGAAGACCAGAGGAGGCTGAATAGAATGGAAGAAAGAATAGTTATTGCAGGCTTTGGTGGACAAGGAGTTATGGCTTTAGGCCAGCTTTTGACCTTTGCAGGAATGACAGAAAATAAAAACGTATCTTGGCTACCTTCCTATGGTCCAGAAATGAGAGGCGGAACTGCAAACTGTAATGTTATAATATCAACAGAGGCAGTAGGTTCCCCAGTAGTTACAGAATCTACATCAGCAATTGTTATGAATAGACCTTCCTTAGATAAATTTGAAAAAACCATTGTACCAGGAGGCAAACTATTTATTAATTCATCCTTAATAGATAGGAAATCCACTAGAGACGATATAGAAGTTTATTATATACCAGCCAATGAAATAGCAATCGAACTAGGCAACAGTAGAGTAGCCAATATGGTTATGTTAGGAGCCTTTATAGAAGCTACTAATGTGGTAGAGAAAACCACTGTACTAGAAAAGGCTTTCACAGCAGTATTTGGAGAAAATAGGGCCCATCTACTTCCAATAAACAAGGAAGCCTTAGAGAGAGGGGCAGAGCTAGTTAGGGGTTAAAAGAAAAAGACAGGAGGCATGATATTATGTCCCTTGTCTTTTTTTAGTAGTGAAGGGGTATAGATGAAAAAGTCTTTATAAAACTACTATTGTAAAATAAAAACAATAATTGTAGAATATTATTGGAAAATAATACAAACTTGTTTTTGCAATTAGGAAAAAAATATGATATAATATCTCCGATGGAAATGAATAAAGCTGAATTCTTTTTTAAAGAAGCGGGGGAACCAATTTCTTGGGGTGAATCCTTTTTAGGACGGGCAGGCCCTTTTGTCCGAACCCGACAGCTAACCTCGTAAGCTTTTAAGGGGGCAAGTAAGTTTATATAAAACTATGGATGCCCATAGTTTTTTTTGTACGCGAAAAGGAGGTTGACATAAAAATAATATAAGAAAGGGGAGATTGTATGAATAAAGACTTTACATTTGCTGTAATAGGTGCAGGTAATGGCGGCATGGCAATGGCCGGCTACCTATCCATGATCGGATATAAGGTGAATTTGTACAATAGAACCTTAGAAAATATATTACCCTTAATAAAAAATCCTACCATTTCCTTAACTGGAGAAGTTGAGGGAGCAGGAGTATTGAATAAGGCAACCAACATAATCAGTGAAGCCATAGAAGGTGCAGATGTAATTATGGTTACTGTACCAGCTATGGGCCACTATCCCTTAGCCATGGAAATGGCACCCTATTTGACCGATGGTCAAGTAATAGTACTTAATCCAGGTCGCACAGGCGGTGCATTAGAAGTTTATGAAGCTATAAGAAAGCACAGTCCTCACAAGGAAATAATAGTAGCAGAAGCTCAAACCTTTATATACGCTTGTAGGACCACATCCAGCAATAGTGCCCATATATTCCAAGTTAAGAAAGAAGTAACCTTAGCTTCAATCCCATCTAATAAAACTAACCATGTAATAAATCTATTAAAATTTGCATATCCACAGTTTATTCCAGCAAGAGATGTTTTGGAAACTAGTATAAACAATTATGGAGCTATTTTCCACCCTGCCCCCACCCTATTAAATAGCGGCCATATCGAAAGAGGCGCACCCTTCGAATACTATATCGAAGGCATCACCCCATCCATAGGAGCATTCCTAGAAAAAATGGATAACGAAAGAATGGAAATAGGCAAGGCCCTTCAAGTTAATACCTTGTCTGCCAAAGACTGGCTATATGAATCCTATGGTGCAGAAGGGAATAACCTTTATGAAACGGTACAAAACAACAAGGCCTATAAAGGCTTGCAAGCGCCTAAGGGCTTACAGATTAGATACATCTATGAAGATGTGCCCTATAGCTTAATACCTATGGCTTCCATAGCCAGAGAATTAGGTATAAAAACCCCAGCTATTAATTCCATTATTAACTTAGCTTCCTTAATGACAGGCAAGGACTTTTATGAAAATGGAAGGACCATAGAAAGACTAGGATTAAGAGGATTATCTGTCTATGAAATGCACAAATATGCTCAAATAGGAAAAATTGACAAAGAAGATAAGGAAGGTGTTGCTTAATGAAAAAGATAATCGCTGGTACTTTAGGGAACTGTGTTCACGTTGCAGGTATAATGAACTACCTCAACTTAGCAGAAAGTGAAAAGTATGAAACGGAATTTATTGGCATTGGCAAGCCAGTAGATGAATTGATTCAAATAATTAAGGAAAAAAAGCCAGATATAGTGGCTCTATCCTATAGATTAACACCAGAACCATTAAATAAGATATTAGAAGAGTTAAAGGAAAAAATAGAGGAACATAATTTACAAAACCTTACTTATATTTTTGGCGGTACTGAACCAACAGTACAAGTGGCCAAGAAATGGGGCATATTTGAAAAAACTTTTGATGGTAGCGAAGATATTGATGAGGTAATAGCCTACCTAAAGGGCAAAGACTATTCCCTAGAGGAGTCCTATCCAAAGGATTTAATTTCTAGGATAAAATCTAAATACCCTTATCCAATTTTAAGACACCATCTAGGCCTGCCTACCATAGAAGAAACGGTGGAGGCCATAGAAAAGGTGGCAGAGGCAAAGGTAATAGATGTAATATCAGTTGCCCCAGACCAAAATGCACAGGAGTATTTCTTTGACCAAGAAAATATGGATGAAAGACTAAATGGTGCAGGTGGAGTACCTTTAAGGAGTAAAGAAGACTTTAGAAAACTATATAATGCAGCCCAAAGGGGAAACTATCCACTCCTTCGCTCCTATAGTGGAACAAAGAATATTATAAGATTTGCAGAAGTTCTAAAAGAAACCATAGATAATGCTTGGTGTGCAGTACCCCTATTCTGGTATAGTGAATTAGATAAAAGGGGTCCAAGGCCATTATTAGAAGCCATAAAAGAAAACCAGCAGGTAATGAAATGGCATGGGGAAAGAAATATACCAGTAGAAGTTAATGATCCTCACCACTGGAGTTTAAGGGATGCCCATGATGCCATAGGTGTAGCTGCTGCCTATATAGCTGCCTATAATGCAAAGAAAATGGGGGTAAAGGATTATGTGGCCCAATACATGTTCAATGTGCCAGCTAGTATATCGCCTGAAAAGGACCTAGGCAAGATGCTGGCCAAAATAGAACTAGTAGAAAGCCTAGTAGATGACAACTTTAAGGTCTACCGTCAAGCTAGGGCAGGCCTGGCAAGCTTCCCAACAAACCTTTATCAAGCCAAGGGTCAATTGGCAGCATCAGCTTATTTAGCCATGGCAATTAAACCACATATCTACCATGTAGTAGGCTTCTGTGAAGCTCACCATGCAGCTAGGGCAGAAGACATAATAGAATCTGCCATGATAGTAAGGGGAATCATCAAAAATGAATTCCTAGGTTCTGTAAATATGGCTAAGGATAAAAATGTCCAAGAAAGAAAGAATGAGCTTATAAAAGAAGCAAAAGTTATAATAGAAGCCATAAAATCCTTGAATCCTAATGTTGAAGATCCATTGGCAGATCCTGAAACCCTAACAGAAGCTGTAAGAGTGGGCATATTAGATGCACCACACCTACAGGGCTCTAAAATAGCTAGAGGCCAGCTAAAGACTAGGATGGTAAGCGGTGGATTGTACGCCTATGACGAAAAGAAGGGTAGAATCTTAAAAGAAGAAGAAAGGATCAACAGCCTTTTAAAAGAAATGGTAAATAGGTAATAAAAAGACCTTTCCAAAGTTAAGATATAGCTTATCTTAAACTTAGGAAAGGTCTCTTTATTTTTACTCAATTGCAAATAAAAATTCTCCCTCACAGGCTATTTCATCATCTACATATGCCTTACCTTCACCAATACCTATAGGACCTCTTATTTTAGTTAACTCCACTTCCATCCTTAAAGTATCTCCAGGTACTACTTTTCTCTTAAATCTCACCTTATTTATTCCAGCAAACAAGGGGGTTTTTCCCTTGTACTTGTCGTGGGATAAGAGTATAACAGCCCCTACCTGTGCCATGGCTTCTACTATTAGAACTCCAGGCATAACTGGAAAATGGGGGAAATGACCTTGGAAAAAGGGCTCATTTATTGTCACATTTTTATAACCTACACCCTTTACCCCAATTTCTTCAATGGAAACTTTGTCTACAAGGAGAAAGGGGTACCTATGAGGAATAATTTCCTTAATAGCTTGAATATCTAACATATTTGACATAAAATCCCATCCTTTTTATTAATTTTATTACTAAATGCATATTGATTTTTTTTTTAGATTCATATATACTATTTCATAAATTCATTCCATAACATATTAATAATATAATCTAATTTATATTAATTTGCAATCTAGACTTAAATATTTTGAAGGAGGTGATGGAATAATAAGTTTCAAGTACAACTAAATATGGAGGTGGAAAATGGAAAAAATTTTTGTTGGTATTTCTGGTATAGGCAGCTATGTTCCAGATAATGTAATAACAAATGAAGACCTATCTAAAATAGTAGACACATCTAATGAATGGATTATAGAAAGAACAGGGATTCAAGAAAGAAGGATAGTAGATGAGAAAACTGCAACTTCAGATATAGCATCTGTAGCTGCAGAAAGGGCATTAAAAGATGCAAGATTAAAACCAGAAGATATTGATCTTATTATCGTAGCAACTGCTACTCCAGATCATTCCTTTCCTTCTACTGCTTGCATAGTACAAAAGAACATCGGAGCAACTAGGGCAGCAGCCTTTGACATAAGTGTTGGGTGTTCTGGCTTTGTCTATGGTTTGACTGTAGGTGAGCAGTTTATAAGATCAGGCTTATATGAAAGAGTCTTAGTTATTGGAGCAGAAACCCTATCAAAAATAGTAGACTGGCAAGACAGAAATACTTGTGTCTTATTTGGAGATGGGGCAGGAGCCTGTGTTTTAGAAAGATGTGAAGAAAATATGGGAATCTTAGCTTCTGAGTTAGGTTCCGATGGTACTAATGGCTCAGTACTAATACAACCTGCAGGAGGTTCTAGACAACCGGCCAATGAAGAAACAGTAAAAAACAGACTACATTTTATAAAAATGGAAGGTAGGGAAGTATTCAAATTTGCTGTTAGAGTAATGGATAAGGCATCTCAAAGTGTAATTGAGAAGGCAAATTTAAAACTGGAGGATATTGACTTTTTAGTTCCTCATCAAGCAAATGTAAGAATAATAGATGCAGCAGCAAAAAAGTTAGCCTTGGATCAAGATAAGGTCTATGTAAACCTAAACAAATATGGCAATATGTCATCAGCTTCTATTCCTGTTGCCCTTCAAGAAGCCATTGAAAAGAAAAAGATAAAAAAGGGAGACAATGTACTACTAGTAGCTTTTGGTGCAGGTCTTACTTGGGCTTCAATGATAATCAAATGGAATAGGAGGGAGGAGGATTAATGTTTCGTACCAGAATAACCCAGCTCTTAAACATTAAATATCCAATATTACAAGGTGGAATGGCTAGGGTAGCTACCCATGAATTAGCTGCAGCAGTGTCAGAAGCAGGCGGCTTAGGTATCATTGGGGCAGGCAATGCATCTGCAGAAGTAATAAGAGAAGAGATTAGGAAGTTGAAGAAGCTCACAGATAAACCCTTTGGTGTCAATCTAATGCTGTTATCTCCCCATGCTGAGGATATTGTAGGTATAATATGTAGTGAGGGGGTTCCTGTCGTTACTACAGGGGCAGGAAATCCAGGCAAGTACGTAGAGAAATTTAAAAAGCATAATGTTAAAATTATACCTGTTGTACCTACTGTGTCTTTAGCTAAGAGATTGGAACGGGAAGGTGTAGATGCCTTAATAGTGGAAGGAACTGAAGCAGGTGGCCACATAGGAGAGCTAACCACCATGGCTTTAGTGCCTCAGGTAGTAGATGAAGTAAAAATCCCTGTTATTGCTGCAGGTGGAATAGGCGATGGTAGGGGATTTTTGGCAGCCTTAAGCTTAGGTGCAGAAGGAGTTCAAATGGGAACCAGGTTTGTATGCACCACAGAATGTATAGCTCACCAAAACTATAAAGATGCCATAGTAAAAGCTAAGGATAGGGATACCTATGTAACTGGGAGAAGTACAGGGTATCCTGTTAGGGCTTTGAAAAACAAATTTACAAGACATTTTATAGACTTGGAGAAAAAAGGTGTACCCTTTGAAGAATTAGAAGCCTTAAATGCGGGAAGATTAAGACTAGCTGTACAAGAAGGAGATATAGAACAGGGTTCAATAATGGCTGGTCAAATCTCTGGTTTAATCAAGGATATTAAACCTTGTAGGGAAATAATTGAAGGTATCATAAAAGAAGCGAAAGACCATCTAAAGTATTTTGAGACTACTTTAGACGGGGGTAGGTCAAATGGATAAAAAGGATAAAGTCGCTTTTATATTTCCCGGGCAAGGTTCCCAGCATGTAGGCATGGGCAGTGATTTTTATGAGAGCTTCAAGGTTTCTAGGCAAGTTTTTGATGAAGCCAATGAAGTCCTAAATATGGATTTAAAGGGTATCTGTTTTAATGGAACGGAAGAAGAATTGACAAAAACTGAAAATACTCAACCAGCTATATTAACCACTTGCATTGCTATGTTAAGAGCTTTGGAAAGCGAAGGTATAGATTGTGACTATACTGCGGGATTAAGCTTAGGAGAGTATAGTTCTTTAGTCATGAGCAGATCTTTAGATTTTAGGGATGCAATTAGGCTTGTAAAAGAAAGAGGTAAGTTTATGCAGGAGGCAGTTCCTTTAGGTATAGGAGGAATGGCAGCTATACTAGGCCTAAACAGGGAAAAAATCCCTGCCATCCTTGAAGCAACTAAGGAATATGGTGTAGTAGAAGTAGCCAACTACAATAGTCCAGAACAGATAGTTTTATCTGGTGAGTTAGCAGGGCTAAGAATCGCCTGCGAAGAAGCAATTAAACAAGGTGCGAGAAAAGCTATACCACTACCTGTATCTGCACCATTTCATTCGTCACTATTGGTATCTGCAGGAGAAAAATTAAAGCAGGAATTATCCAAGGTGGATATAGGAGAGTCAAAGAAAAAAGTTGTTACCAATGTAGATGGCCTACCAATATTTACTAAGGAAGAAATAAAGCCTAAGCTTGTGAACCAAGTAAGCAGCTCAGTACTATGGCAGCAGTCTGTGGAATATATGATAAATGAAGGCGTTAACACCTTTGTAGAAATAGGCCCAGGAAGGTCCCTTTCTGGCTTTGTAAAGAGAATTGGGAAGGCTATAGGAAAAGAAGTGAAGACATTAAACGTAAATGATATGAATTCTTTTAAAGATACAGTGGAATACTTTAAATCCAAAAGGAATGGTGGTGAATAGATGGACTTAGCAAATAAAGTAGCCATAGTTACAGGTGGTTCTAGGGGTATAGGTAAAGAAATAGCCTTAGAACTAGCTAGAAATGGTGCTAATATAGCCATTACCTATGTAAGTAATGACCAAAAGGCTAAGGAAGTAGTTGATGAGATCTTATCCCTTGGGGTTAAGGCCATAGCCATAAAGGCTGATGTGTCAAAGGAAGAAGAAGTTCAAGATATGATAAAAAAAGTTGAAGAAGAATTTAATTCTGTAGATATACTAGTAAACAATGCAGGAATTACAAAAGACAATTTATTAATCAGGATGAAGGAAGAGGAATGGGACCAAGTAATGAATGTAAATTTAAAGGGAACATTCCTTTGTACCAAGGCAGTGTCTAGGATGATGATGAAGAAAAGATATGGAAAGATCATCAATATTACATCAGTGGTAGGTATTACAGGCAATATAGGCCAAGGGAATTATAGTGCTTCAAAGGCAGGAGTTATTGGGTTTACTAAGTCCATGGCTAGGGAATTAGCAAGCCGTGGCATTAGGGTAAATGCAGTGGCACCTGGATTTATAGAAACTGATATGACAGATGTATTAAAAGAAGATATAAAAGATGCAATGCTAAAATCCATTCCATTAGGTGCATTTGGCAAACCTAAGGATATAGCAGATGCAGTAGTGTTTTTAGCCAGCAGCAAGTCTGACTATATAACAGGTCAGGTTATAAATGTAAATGGTGGAATGAATATGTAGTGAATAGTGAAAAGTGAATAGTGAAAAGTGAATAGTGAAAAGTGAATAGTGAAAAGTAGTGTGACTTTGAGTCGGGCAGCATTAGCCTAACTTTTGAAGGGCCTTTGACCAATAGCAAGACCCAAATAACTATTCACTATTAACTATTAGTTATTAACTAAAATATTGGGAGGTAATAAAGATGACATTTGAAAAAGTAAAAAATATTATAGCTGATCAATTAGGTATTGACGACGTAGATAGTATTACAATGGAGACTTCTTTAATGAAGGACTTAGAGGCAGATTCATTAGATGCAGTGGAAATAATGATGGCCTTAGAAGATGAATTTGGTATTACAATTCCAGATGAAGATGCTGAAAAATTTACAAACATTGGTGATATAGTAAAATTTATTGAAGAGTCTCTAGAATAATACCTTGATTTGGAGGTAGATAGATGAAAAGAGTCGTAATTACAGGACTAGGACCAGTTTCCCCCATAGGCATAGGTAAAGAAAGCTATTGGCAGTCTTTAATAGAAGGAAAATCTGGTGTAGGACTTATTTCAAAATTCGATACTAGGGATTTCGATGCAAAAATTGCAGCAGAAGTGAAGGATTTTAATCCAGCAGATTTCATAGACAAAAAAGAAGCTAGAAGGATGGATAAATTCACCCAGTATGCCATAGCAGCTACTAGGCTAGCCTTAGAAGACGGGAAGGTGGATTTGGACAAATTAAATCTTGAAAGAGTTGGAGTCGTCTTAGGTGTAGGTATTGGTGGTATGGAAATCATGGAAACTGAGTTTACTAAGCTCAAAGAAAGGGGGCCCAATAGGGTTAGTCCAGTATTTATACCTATGATGATTTCAAATATGGGGCCAGGACAGGTCTCTATGACCTTTGGGTTTAAAGGCCCTACTATGACAATAACTACAGCCTGTGCCTCAAGTACCAATGCCATTGGTGAAGCCTATAGGATGATAAAGGCTGGATATCAGGATATGATAATAACAGGTGGAAGTGAAGCATCTATAACCCCTATTTCAGTGGCAGGTTTTTGTTCTATGAAGGCTCTTTCAACAAGAAATGATGACCCAACAAAAGCATCTCGTCCCTTTGACAAGGAAAGGGATGGGTTTGTAATGGGAGAAGGAGCAGGGATCCTGATCTTAGAAGAGCTAGACCATGCCTTGGCTAGAGGAGCAAAGATTTATGGAGAAATAGTTGGATACGGTTCCACTTCTGATGCTTTTCATATTACTCAACCAGACCCAGAGGCCAAGGGTGCAACAAGGGCTATGGAATTAGCATTAGAAGAAGGGAAAGTAGACTATAAGCTAATAGACTATATTAATGCCCATGGGACTTCAACTTATTTCAATGATAAACTAGAAACCTTAGCCATAAAAAACCTATTTAAGGACCATGCAAAGAATATGAATATTAGCTCAACTAAATCAATGACAGGACATTTATTAGGAGCTGCCGGTGGAATAGAGGCTATAGCTACAGTGCTTGCCATTGAGGAAGGCCTTATCCCACCTACAATAAACTATGAATATCCAGATGAAGAATGTGATTTAAACTATACACCAAATAAATCAGTAGAGAGAAATATAAATTATGCCCTATCAAATTCCCTGGGATTTGGTGGACATAATGCAAGCATCCTATTTAAAAAGTATATATACTAAAATTAAGGATCTTGGAGCTTATCCAAGGTCCTTTTTGCATAAAAAAACTTGTCTCTTTGGAATACTATGTTATACTAAAATAAGATAAAATAATGGAGTGATTGTATGGAGTTTAGTATTCCTGCTTATGTGGAAAGGGTTTTAAATAGATTAGAAGAAAATGGATTTAGTGCATATATCGTAGGTGGTTCTGTAAGAGACATGCTCTTAGGGAAAACTCCATCTGATTATGATGTAGCTACAGATGCTTTACCAGAAGAGATAGAGGAAGTATTTGGAGAATATAAAACCATAGAAGTAGGCAAAAAATTTGGCACAATAGTTGTAGTTCAAGAAGAAGGCAATATTGAAGTAACTACCTTTAGGCAGGATGGAGAATACTTAGATGGTAGGAGGCCTGAACAAGTATTTTTTTCTAAAAACTTAAAGGATGATTTGTCTCGAAGAGATTTCACAATTAATGCTATGGCATATAATAAAAATACAGGTATAATAGATTATTTTAATGGTGCGGAGGATTTAAAAAATAGTATAATTAAAACCGTAGGAAGTCCTGAAGACAGGTTTAAGGAAGATTATTTAAGGATAATTAGAGCAGTGAGATTTGCCACCCAATTGGGCTTTTCCATTGAAGAAAATACCTTCAATGCCTGTAAATTATATAGTAAGTTCCTTTCCAATATAAGCATGGAAAGGATACAGGAAGAGTTTTTTAAGATTCTTTTAGCTAAAAAACCTTCCATAGGTATCAGGCTTTTAAAGGATATAGGAGCCCTAGAAGTATTTTTGCCTGAGTTAATGGATGCAGTAGGATTTATACAACATAATCCTCATCATGAAATGGATGTATTTGAACATACTATGTGTGTTATAGATAGGGTAGAGCCTATATTACATTTAAGGCTGGCAGCCTTATTCCATGACATAGGAAAACCCCATACCTTAACCATAGATGAAAAGGGCATAGGTCATTTTTATGGCCATGATAAGCTAGGGGCAAAGATGGCTAAGACCATACTTAAAAAGCTAAAAGCTTCCAATGAGATTGTTGAAAAAGTATCCCTACTAATAGATAGGCATATGACCCAACATGCCAACTTAAAAGCAAAGGGTTTGAAAAGGCTTTTAGATAGAATGGGAGAAGAGGAAATCTTTACTTTACTTAAGCTACAAAAAGCAGATAGGTCCTGTTCCAATAGAGATGCTAAAATTGATGACTTAATTGAAAGGGAAGAAAAAATAAAAGAAATATTAGACAAGAAAGAACCTTACAGTAAAAAGCATTTAGCAATTAAAGGTGACGATTTAATCAAGTTAGGATATAATGAAGGGAAGCGAATAGGTGAGATATTAGATTATCTACTTAAGAGAGTGCTAGAAAATCCAGACCTTAATGAAAAAGAAAAATTAATTCAGATTGCAAAGGAACAGTTTGAAATTAGTGAAAAGTGAATAGTGAATAGTTTTCGTTATTCACTATATTGTGAACTGTGTATCAAAATAAATTGTCAATTGTCAATTTTCCATTGTCAATTGAATTTAGAGGGGGAATAAATATGGGTAAATTATTTGGTACTGATGGTGTAAGAGGAATTGCAAATAAAGACTTAACTCCAGAATTAGCATATAATATAGGAAGAGCAGGTGCATATATATTAGCCAAGGGGAAGAAAGGCAAAATAGTAGTAGGTAAGGACACCAGGATCTCTGGAGATATGCTAGAGGCAGCTTTGACAGCAGGTATATGCTCCATGGGACTAGATGTAATATCTGTAGGCATTATGCCTACTCCAGCAGTAGCTTATTTAACTAGAAAATATAAGGCCCTAGCTGGTGTAGTCATATCTGCCTCCCATAATCCAGGAGAATATAATGGAATAAAGTTCTTTGACTCTAAGGGCTTTAAATTACCTGACGAAGTGGAAGAGGAAATAGAAGATATTATACTTAACAATAAAGAACTAAACCTTAACCCAATGGGAGAAAACATAGGAAGGGTAATTGTAGAAAATAATGGAAGTAAAGATTATATAGACTATTTGATTTCCAATATAGATTTAGACTTAACAGGTGTAAAAATTGCCATGGACTGTGGCCATGGTGCTTTATATAAAATTGGACCAGAAATAATCAAAAGGCTGGGTGGGGATTTAGTCGTTATAAATACGGAGCCTACAGGCATGAATATTAATGATAACTGTGGCTCTACAAATCCTAACATGATTCAGGAACTGGTAAGAAGGGAAAATGCAGCTATTGGCCTATCCTTCGATGGTGATGGAGATAGGATAATAGCCGTAGATGAACTCGGTAATATAGTAGATGGAGACCATATATTAGCCATTTGCGGTTTCTATTTGAAAGAAAAGGGAAGATTAAAGAACAATACCCTAGTAGGTACCATAATGACCAACATGGGATTAGATTTATTTTTACAAGAGAAGGGTATTAATATAATCAAGACTAAGGTTGGGGATAGATATATATTGGAAGAGATGATAAAAAACGATTATGTACTTGGAGGCGAACAGTCAGGCCATATAATATTTCTAGACCTTAATACTACAGGAGATGGTCTAGCTACAGGCCTATATCTATTAGAAGTTATGAAAGAACTTGGAAAACCATTGTCCCAATTAAACAGGTTAATGACTGATTTTCCACAAGTACTAGTTAATGCTAGGGTAAAAAATGAGTTAAAGAACAAGTATAATGAAAATCAAGAGATAGTAGAAAAAATAAAGGAAGTAGAAAAACTGTTCAAAGGACAGGGGAGGGTAGTTATTAGACCTTCAGGAACAGAGCCATTAGTTAGAGTTATGATAGAAGCTAAAGAGGATATAGGGCTTTTAGAGATTGCATCTGACTTGGCAAAGTTTATTGAAGAGCGAATAGGGATTAATTCATAAAAAACTATGAGGTGATTAAATGAAATATAAAATTATAGCTGATAGCAGCTGTGATTTGAATGAGGAGATAAAAGATAAGCTCAAAGTAAGCCTTGTTCCATTTAAAATTGATGTTGACGATAAAAAATATGTAGATGATGAAAATTTAGATACAATGGAACTAATAGATGCAATGAAAAAAAGTCCAAATCCCGTTAGGACATCTTGTCCTTCACCGGGAGATTTTGCTGAACAATATAAGTCTACTGCTGCAGATAATATTTTCGTAGTAACCATATCAAGCAATTTAAGTGGAACTTATAATTCAGCAGTACTGGCAAAAAACATAATAAAGGATACAGAACCTAATAAGTTTATTCATGTATTCGATTCAAAGTCTGCAAGTGTAGGAGAAACCTTAGTGGCCATGAAAATCCATGAATTAATTGAGGAGAAAGTTAGCCATTTAGAAATAATTGAAAAGGTAGAGAAATATATTAAAGAAATGAAAACATATTTTATACTAGAAAGTTTGGACAATCTAATAAAAAGTGGAAGGCTATCAAAAACTAAGGGATTATTAGCCAATGTATTAAATCTTAAGCCTATTTTGGGCTCAGATGGAGATGGAAATATAAAACTATTTGAAAATGTTAGAGGAACAAAGAAAGCCTTTAGACTGCTAGTTGAACTAATAGGAGAAACTGGTGAGAAGCTAGAAGAAAAAATATTAGCCATATCCCATGCCAATGCATTGGAAAAGGCAGAGGAATTAAAAAATGAAATACAAAAAAGGTATAAATTCAAAGATATTATATTGGTAAAACAAGCAGGTTTAAGTACCGCCTATGCAAATGAAGGAGGTATAATAATAGTATTTTAGAAAGGAATATGCAATGAAGAAGAAAGTAGTACTAGGCATGAGTGGTGGAGTAGATAGCTCAGTAGCAGCTTATATTCTTAAAGAAGAAGGATATGAAGTAATAGGTATAACTATGAGCGTTATTCCCCATAATGATATATATGATGAAAGGGAAGGTGGATGTTGTTCCATATCCTCTGTTTATGACGCAAAAAAGGTTGCACAGGATTTAAATATTCCCCATTATGTAATGAACTTTAGAGATGTTTTCGAAAGAAAGGTAATTGACTATTTTGTAGATGAGTATATAAGTGGAAGGACTCCAAATCCCTGTGTAGCTTGCAACAAATTTATCAAATTCGATGAATTCTTAAAGAAGGCCAAAGCCTTAGGAGCAGATTATATTGCTACAGGTCACTATGCAACCATAGAAAAGGATTTAGCTACTAATAGATATTTGATGAAAAGGTCCTTAGATACTAGAAAAGACCAGACATATTTTTTATATGGTATGACCCAATATCAATTGGCACACACACTAATGCCCTTAGGGAAATATACTAAGGATAAGGTAAGAGAAATTGCAGAAAGAATCAATTTAGACGTTCACAACAAGCCTGATAGCGAAGAGATTTGTTTCATTCCAGATGATGATCATGGTAAATTTATTAAGGATAGGGTGCCAGATAAAGTAAAACCTGGAAATTTTGTTGATACAGATGGAAATATTTTGGGTAGACATAAGGGTATAGTCTACTATACCATTGGTCAAAGAAAGGGCCTTGGTATTGCATTAGGTAAGAGAATGTTTGTTAAGGAAATAAGACCAGATAGGAATGAGATAGTTTTAGGTGAGGAAGAAGATATTTTTAAAACTAAACTTTATGCAGATGATATTAATATTATCCCCTTTGATAAAATACCAGACAGGATGGAAGTTACTGCAAAGATTAGGTATTCAATGAAGGAATCTAAGGCTATTGTAAAACCCTATAAGGAAGGTGTAGTTGTTGAATTTGAAGAACCCCAAAGAGCAATTACTAAAGGACAATCAATAGTCTTCTATGACAAGGATATAGTAATAGGTGGGGGAACTATTAAAAAAATATTATAAAAAAATATTGACAAGTACAAATAACATGTTATAATGGAAAAGTAAGCAAAAAAAATTACTTTTCATGCGGGAGTGGCGGAACTGGCAGACGCGCTAGACTTAGGATCTAGTGTCATTGACGTGGGGGTTCAAGTCCTCTCTCCCGCACCAGATTAAACCAGTGGGATTTGTACCATTGGTTTTTTTAATATGTTATTGACTATAATATTGGATATTGTTATTTCTTATGATATAATTTTATGATATAATAGGTTAGTTAAAAAATGGATAAATATACCAGAGGAGGAAAATATAAAATGAAAGCTATACTAGAAAAGAAGGAAAACAATAAAGCACATTTCACTATCGAGATACCGGCGGAAAATTTTGAAGAGGCATTACAAAAAACATATCTGAAAAATAGAAGCAGATTTAATATACCAGGTTTTAGAAAGGGTAAAGCACCAAGAAAGATTATTGAAATGAATTATGGTAAAGAGATCTTCTACGAAGAAGCTATTAACATAATCTTACCAGATGCATATACTGAAGCTATTGAAGAACTAAAATTAGAACCAGTTGATACACCAGATGTAGATATAGAAGAAATTGAAGCAGGAAAACCAATAATTGCAAAAATAGAAGTTGTAATAAAACCAGAAGTTAAGCTTGGAGATTATAAGAGTATAGAAATTGAAAAAGTAGAGTATAATGTAACAGATGAGCATATTGAAGAGGAATTAAAACTTGTTCAAGAAAGAAATGCTAGGATTTTAGATGCAGGAGATAGACCAGTTAAGACTGGAGATATTTTAACGATAGACTATGCTGGATTTATAGATGGTGAACAATTCCCAGGTGGTACAGCAGAAGGTCAACAATTAGAGATTGGATCAGGTCAATTTATTCCTGGTTTCGAAGACCAATTAGTGGGTAAGAATAAAGGAGAAGAAGTAGATGTAGTTGTAACTTTCCCTGAAAATTACCATGCAGAAGACTTAAAGGGTAAAGAAGCTACTTTCAAAGTAAAAATCCATGAAATAAAGGAAAAAGAGCTACCAGAACTAGACGATGAATTTGCTAAAGATGTATCAGAATTCGATACATTAGAAGAATACAAGAATAGTATAAAAGAAAGATTAGAAGAGGACTTTAAACATAGAGAAGAAATAGATAACGAAAATAACCTAATCCAAAAAGTATTGGAAATCTGTGAAGTAGATGTACCAGATGTAATGGTAGAACACCAGCTTGAAAATGAACTAAATGATTTTGACTATAGAATGAGAATGCAAGGATTAAACCTAGAACAATACTTACAAATTACCAACACAACACTAGATAGTCTAAAGGCTCAACTAATGCCTATGGCTGCTAATAGAGTGAAAGGCGATTTAATCCTTGAAGCCATAGCAAAGGCAGAGAATATTGAAGTTACAGAAGAAGATATAGATAAAGAATTAGAAAAGATGGCAGAAAGATATGGACAAGAGAACAAAGAAGAGTTTATTGAAGATATGAAAAAAGGTGACCTATCATTTATGGATACTCCTATTTTAAACCAAAAGGTTATTGAGTTACTAAAGGCAAACGCCAAATTCAAATAATATTGGAGGGATTGTTATGACTTTAGTACCTATTGTAGTTGAGCAAACCGGTAGGGGAGAAAGGTCCTACGATATTTATTCAAGGCTTTTAAAAGAAAGGATCATATTTCTAGGTAGCGAAATAAACGATGTTACAGCTAACTTAGTAGTAGCACAGCTATTATTTTTAGAGGCAGAAGACCCAGATAAGGATATTCAATTATATATAAATAGTCCTGGTGGATCAGTTAGTGCAGGATTTGCAATATACGATACTATGCAGTATATAAAACCTGATGTATCAACTATATGTATGGGTATGGCAGCAAGTATGGGAGCATTCTTGTTAGCTGCTGGAACTAAGGGCAAAAGATTTGCATTACCTAATGCAGATATTATGATACATCAACCTTTAGGTGGAGCTAAAGGTCAAGCAGAAGATATTAGGATTCAAGCAGAAAAGATAATAGAAATCAGGGAAAGAATAAATAGGATACTAGCTGAGAGAACTGGTCAACCCCTAGAGAAAGTAGCCAAGGATACTGACAGAGATTACTATATGACAGCTGAAGAAGCCAAGAAATATGGTATAATAGATGAAGTGATTACAAGAAAATAGATTAAGTGAGGTGTCACCGTGGCAAAATATGATGAAAGACAGTTACGTTGCTCTTTTTGTGGAAAGCCACAGGAACAAGTAAGAAGGTTAATAGCAGGTCCAAATGTATATATATGTAATGAATGTATAGAATTATGTCAAGAGATAATCGAAGAAGAATTCATTGATACAGTAGATTATGAAATGCAAGATCTACCAAAACCAGCAGAGATTAAAGAAACATTAGACGATTATGTCATTAAACAAGACAGAGCAAAAAAAGCCTTAGCAGTGGCTGTATACAATCATTACAAGAGAATCAATAAGAGACCTAAGAAAAACGACGACATTGAATTGCAAAAAAGTAATATTATTATGCTAGGGCCAACAGGCTCTGGTAAAACTTTACTTGCACAGACTTTAGCAAAAATATTAAATGTACCCTTTGCCATTGCAGATGCAACTTCCTTAACGGAAGCTGGATATGTAGGTGAAGACGTAGAAAACATAATACTAAAACTAATACAGGCAGCAGATTACGATATAGAAAGAGCAGAAAAGGGTATAATATATATTGATGAGATAGATAAGATTGCTAGAAAAACAGAAAATCCATCTATTACAAGGGATGTAAGTGGTGAGGGAGTACAACAAGCCCTTCTAAAAATTCTGGAAGGAACAGTAGCAAATGTTCCGCCTCAAGGTGGAAGAAAACATCCGCACCAAGAATTTATACAAGTAGACACAACTAATATCCTATTCATAGTCGGTGGAGCTTTTGATGGATTAGACAAGATAATTGAAAAACGTGTTGGTAAAAAATCTATGGGATTTGGTGCTGAGGTAACATCAAAGAAAGATATTAAAATTGGTGAATTACTAAAACACCTACAACCTGAAGATCTCCTCAAATATGGACTTATACCAGAATTTGTAGGTAGACTTCCAGTCATAGTTACTTTAGAGGAATTAGATGAAGAATCCTTAGTAAAGATATTGACTGAACCTAAGAATGCACTTGTAAAACAATACAAGGAATTATTTGCAATGGACGGAGTAGAATTGGAATTTGAAGATGGAGCACTATTTGGTATAGCTAAAAAGGCCATAGAAAGAAAAACAGGTGCAAGGGGACTAAGAAGTATAATAGAAGATATAATGCTAGATATTATGTATGAAATCCCTTCTAGGGAAGATATAGAAAAATGCATTATAACAAAGGAAACAGTGGAAAACAAAGTAAGTCCAACCTTAGTCCTTTCTGATAGAAAAAAACAAAGTAAATCAAAGAAAACAGGAAACAGCGAATCCGCATCATAAGGCTCACTTTTGTGGGCTTTTCCTTGTCTTAGGGGAAAATATTCAATTTCAGGAGGAAAACATATGAGCCAATTTACTTATGTAAACAAGACTCTACCCTTAATACCCTTAAGGGGAATTTCCATATTTCCTCATATGGTAGTTCATTTTGATGTAGGCAGAGAAAAATCAATAAGTGCATTGGAAAAATCAATGATGGAGGATGCCACCATATTTTTATGTTCTCAGAAAGATGCAAAAATAAATGATCCAACTGTTGATGATTTTTACCATATAGGAACTATAGCAAAGATTAAGCAGATGTTGAAATTACCTGGTGGTAGTATTAGGGTATTAATAGAAGGTATTAATAGAGGAAGAATTATAGAGATCATTCAAGAGGAACCACATTTTGCTGCTAATATTGAAGAGCTAGTTTATGACGAGAAAGATGTTGTTAAAGATGTAAATATGGAAGCTGCCATGAGGCTTGTAATCAACGATTTTGAAGAGTATCTTTCCTATAACGATAGGATTTCCTCAGATGTAATGATTACTGTAGCAGATATAGATGACCCAGGTAGATTAGCAGACGTAATAGCTTCATATATACATTTAAAATTAGAAGATGATCAAAAAATACTTGAAACCTTTGACCTTTATGAAAGGTTGGAGCTACTTCATAAGATACTACAAGAAGAAATAGAAGTATTAAAAATAGAAGAAAAAATAAACCAAAGAGTTAGAAAGCAAATTAACCAAGTTCAAAAAGAATATTATCTCAGGGAACAAATAAAGGCTATCCAAAAGGAATTAGGCCAAGATGATGATATTATGGCTGAAGTAGAGGCATACGAAGAAAAAATTGACAAAATTAAAATGCCTAAGGAAGTTAAAGAAAAAGCAAAAAAAGAAATTGGTAGGTTACTAAAATTATCTCCCCATTCACCAGAGACTGGAGTTATTAGAACCTATTTAGATTGGATAATAGACCTTCCTTGGGATAAGGAAACAAAGGATAAAATAGATATTAAAAAAGCTAGGGAAACCTTAAATAAGGACCATTATGGCTTAGAAGATGTAAAGGAAAGAATTCTGGAATTCATAGCCATAAGAAAACTTACAAAAAGTATGAAGGGGCCAATTATCTGCTTAGTAGGGCCACCTGGAGTTGGTAAGACATCTATCGCCAGATCCATAGCAAATGCTATTAATAGGAAATTTGTTAGGATGTCTCTCGGTGGTGTAAGAGACGAAGCAGAAATAAGGGGCCATAGGAGGACCTATATAGGTGCCATGCCTGGTAGTATTATAAACTCCATGAAGAAGTCTAAGTCTAAGAATCCAGTATTTTTACTTGATGAGATAGACAAACTAAGTTCAGATTATAGGGGAGATCCAGCATCAGCCCTATTAGAGGTACTGGACCCAGAACAAAATTCAACCTTTACAGACCACTATCTAGATGTGCCCTTCGACCTATCTAAAGTCCTATTTATTACAACGGCAAATACAACAACTACAATACCTAAACCCCTATTAGATAGGATGGAAGTCATTAGGATACCTGGCTATACAGATGATGAGAAACTACAAATAGCCTTAAACCATTTAATTCCTAAACAGCTTAAGGAACATGGCTTAAGCAAGGATAATTTTATAATATCCGAATCTACAGTAAAGGCCATAATAAACCACTATACTAGGGAAGCTGGAGTTAGAGATTTAGAAAGAAATATAGCCAACTTATGCAGAAAGGCGGCTAAGAGGATAATAGAAGAAAACCTAGGAGTTGTAAGGATTAACAGGGGCAATATATCAAACTATTTAGGTGCAGAGAAATATAGATTTGATCTATTAGAAGAGGAGAACCAAATAGGTGTAGCAACAGGTTTAGCCTGGACAGCAGTTGGTGGAGAAACCCTTTCCATAGAAGTCAATACTATGAAGGGTACAGGGAAAACCCAACTAACAGGAAAACTTGGAGATGTAATGAAGGAATCAGCCATGGCAGGTATTAGCTATATTAGGGCTAATTCTCAAATATTAGGCATTGAGTCGGACTTTTACAAGGATATGGATATCCATATACATGTGCCAGAAGGTGCAATACCAAAGGATGGACCTTCAGCAGGTATAACTATAGCTACAGCAGTCATATCTGCCCTATCTAATACTCCTATTAGAAAGGATGTCGCCATGACTGGAGAAATAACACTTCGAGGAAGAGTCCTACCAGTGGGAGGTATAAAGGAAAAGGTCCTAGCAGCCAATAGAATGGGAGTTAAGAAGGTAATATTACCTGGAGACAACAGAAAGGACCTAGAGGAGATACCAGAAAAGGTTAGAAAGAAAATTGACTTTGTATTTGTAAAAAACATGGATGAAGTTTTAGAACATGCCTTAGTAAAAGGAAATGATAACCATGAAGATAGTTAAATCTGATTTACAAGCCATAGCAGTACACCCAAACCAATATCCCGAAGATGGGCTTCCAGAAATAGCCTTTGCTGGTAGGTCCAATGTAGGTAAATCTTCCTTTATAAACTCTATGATTAATAGGGCAAATTTAGCCAGGACTTCCAGTAAACCTGGCAAGACTAGGACCATAAACTTTTATATAATAAATGATAGTTTTAGATTTGTAGACTTGCCAGGCTATGGTTATGCAGTTGCCTCAAAATCAGAAAAGGATAAATGGGGAAAAATAATAGATAAGTATTTAACGACTAGGGAGAATTTAAAAGAAGTAGTATTATTGGTAGATATAAGACATGAACCTACTGACCTAGACCTAATGATGTATCAATGGATAAAGGCCTTTGGTTATACAGGAATAGTTATAGCTACTAAGGGTGATAAAATATCTAGGGGAAAAATGCAAAAGCATATTAGTATTATTAAAAAGAAACTAGATATTAAAGACCCCAATCTTATAATTCCCTACTCTTCAGAAAGCAAAATGAATAAGGACAAGATCTGGGCTATATTTAAAGACATATTAGAAATAAATGAGACCAGTAGCTAAAGCTACTGGTCTCAGATAAGTACATAACAACTTACTATTCTTTTGAGAATTGGTCCTTATCTGCACCGCATATTGGGCATACCCAATCATCTGGTAAGTCTTCAAAAGCTGTTCCTGGAGCTATTCCATTATCTGGATCTCCTTCAGCAGGATCATAAACATAGCCACATGGATCACATACCCATTTATCCATTTACATTCTCCTTTCATTTTGAAATCATATTAATAATACCCAGATTAACAAAAAATAAACCAAAAAATTAGATTTATAACAATATTGAAAAAAACTTATTAAGTTGTACAATAAGATTAGATGATAAAAAATATGGGTAAGATAATAGTATAACTCATAATAAAATAGATGGAAGTGATGCAATTGGAATTTAAGTATAGTGGTATTGTATGTTCAGACTTAGAAATGATAAGAAACTTTGTAGAAGAAATATTAAAGAAACTGAGCAAATTAATAAAAAATAACGATACCATCTTCGACATAAAACTCATACTAAATGAACTCATCATCAATGGCGTATTGCATGGCAACAACTGTGTTACTACAAAATGCGTTAAATTAAATTTGGAGATAAAGGGGAATAAAATAACTATTCAAGTGGAAGATGAAGGACAAGGTATCGATTATGATTTAGAGTCTTACGATCCCGCTGATTTAAAATGCTGTGGAAGAGGGTTAGTTATTGTTAACGGTTTATCCGATGAGTTTTATATACAAAAAAACAAGGTTATAGCTGTTAAGCTAATAAACTAGGATGTGATTTTGAGTAACATTTTTTATAAAGAGATCATTTTAAAGAAAATTAAATACTATTTATGGGATGAAATAAATAGTATATATTTAGAAGACTTTTTAATAAGGAAAAAACAAAAGGGGGGCCAATTGTGAAGAAAATATCAATACTGCTATTAGTTTCCATCATTATCATAACTGGATTAAGTCCTACTATGGCTTTTGGTGAAAATGGTTATGATAAAAAGTTGGAAGAAATGATTATTTATACTAAGGAATTATTTAATATTTCAGATGAGTATGATGTATTTGATTCAAGTGTAAGTTCTTATGATGGAAAGACCTATTTCTATTTAAGTTGGTCAGACTCAGAGGAAAAGCTAGATAATATATATGTAAATGTGGATAATTTAGGTAATATTATATCTTATAACAGCTATCCTCCAGTGTATAAAGAACCAGACCAGAAACTACCAAATTATACTGTAAATGAAGCAGAGAAAATTGCAATGGATTTTATAACAAAAATAGCTAAAGATATTTCTAAGTCACTTAAATTGATTCCAAATAAAACGCCTATGAGTACCTGGGATACAAATTATTACTTTAACTATATTAGATGGGTGAATGACATACCCTATAACCAAAATTCAGTTTCTGTAAATGTAGACAAATTTACAGGGGAAGTTACTTCATATTATGCTAGCTGGGATTGGGATGAGGAATTCCCTAACCCTGAAGACAAGATTTCCCTAGAAGAAGCTAAAGAAGCCTACGAAAAAGAAATTGGGTTAAAGCTCATATATAAAACTAATAGGAACTATCCATTACCTGTAGATACTATGGATGAACCGGCTTATCATTTAGCTTATTCACCACTTTATGCAGGTAGAGCCATAGACGCCTTTACAGGGAAAGAAACCCCTATAGACATCTATGATGTATATTATGGCATGAGAGAAGCAGTGGTAATGGATGAGGCCGGAGGCAATTTAACACCTGCTGAAAGGGCAGCAGTGGAAAAATTAACAGACCTATTAGATGAAAAGGCAGTAGAGAAGCTAGCAAGAGAATTACTAAATATAGGTGAAGAAGCTGAATTATATAGTAAAAACCTATATAAGAGTTACAAAAACCCTGATGACTATATTTGGAACTTGTATTTTAGAGACCAAACAGATGGAGATATAAATAACTATATAGATGCTTCAATAGATGCAAAAACAGGAGAGCTACTTAGCTTCTATAAGAGTTTACATCATTTTGGGGATGCTAAGTCTCAAATCAGTAGACAAGAAGCCTTAGACCTAGCAAAGGAATACATTAAAACAATTGAACCAAATAGGATTAATGAAATAGAATTAATGGAAGATATATATGCACAAGACAATCAATTAAGCTATGGTTTCCAATTCATTAGAAAGACTAATGGAATCTATGTAGAAGACGATAGAATATTTATAGGAGTTGACGGAGTTAATAAAGAAGTTCATAGCTACTCCATAAGTTGGTACAAAGGAGAATTACCTTCTACTGACAATATAATATCCTTAGATAAGGCTTATGAAGTACTATGGGATCAAATCGGCTTGGAATTAAACTATGTAAAGACTTATGACTATAGTAATCCAAACAAGCCAAAGTCTGAACTGAAATTAGTCTATGCTTTAAATAGAGATAAACCACCAATTATATCAGCTACAACAGGTGAGATTTTAGACTATACTGGCCAACCCTATAGGGAAGTTAAAGCAATTTCCTATATAGATATAGACGATTCCTATGCAAAAGACAAGATTAAAACCCTAGGAGAATATGGCGTTGGCTTCTATGAAGAAGAGTTTAAGCCAAAGGATAAGATCAATCAAAGAGATTTCATCTACCTATTGTGGCAATCCATGAATCAATATAGATATATAGACTTGTCCAATGAAGACATATATAAAGAATTCATCTCCATGGGTTACTTGAAGGAAGAGGAGAAAAACCCAGAAGCCATTGTCACAAATGAAGAAGCAGTTAAATACATTTTAAGAGTAATGAAGTATGATAAGGTAGCAGAAATAGAAGGTATATATAGTGATATATTCCCAGATAGTAAAGACATATCAGAAGGATTAAAGGGATATATAAATATTGCCTATGGACTGAAAATACTATCTGAAGATGACGCAGGAAATATTAGGCCAAAGTACGAACTAAATAGGGAAGACGCTGCAGATATTATTTACAATTATATGTTTAATTAGTTAAAAGGCCTCGAAGTATTCGAGGCTTTTAGCATGCAGAAGATAAGAATATATTTTCATTTATCCATTAAGTATGGTAAAATGGTTTTTGTTTAAAATAAAGATAATCAATATAATTTTAAAGAATTTAAATGAAAGGGAATATGTATGAAAACGATAAGAGATGACATAAGAAATATTGCAATAATAGCCCATGTTGACCATGGAAAAACTACTTTAGTTGATAGTCTATTGAAACAATCTGGAGTTTTCAGAGCCAATCAAGAAGTAGAAGATAGGGTAATGGACTCCAATGAAATCGAAAGGGAAAGAGGCATTACCATATTAGCAAAAAACACTGCCCTCTACTATAATGATATTAAAATAAATGTTATTGACACGCCAGGCCATGCCGATTTTGGCGGAGAAGTAGAACGAGTCCTTAAAATGGCAAGCGGAGTTATTCTAGTAGTAGATGCCTTTGAAGGACCTATGCCTCAAACAAAGTTTGTGCTGAAAAAAGCCTTTGAGTTGGATTTGCCAGTAATAGTCTGTATCAATAAAATCGATAGGCCAGATGCAAGGCCCAATGAAGTTATAGATGAGGTATTGGACCTATTCATAGATCTAGGGGCCAGTGAAAAGCATCTAGACTGTCCCTTTATTTTCACTTCAGCAAAAAAAGGTACAGCTAGCCTAGATTTCAATGAAGAAGGGGAAAATATGGACCCCCTTTTCAAAGCCATAATTGAAAATATTCCAGCACCTGAAGGAGATGCAGAAGGACCTCTACAAGTTCTTATATCAACCATTGACTATAACGATTATGTTGGAAGAATAGGCATCGGCAAGGTAGAAAGAGGAGAGATAAGCGCTAACCAAGAAGCCATAATAGTTAATATGGAAAATAGTGAAAAACATGAAAAAGTAAAAATATCACGCCTATATGAATTTGAAGGCTTAAATAGGAGAGAGGTTGAATCCGCTACAGTAGGCAGTATCATTGCCATTACTGGAGTTGAGAATATTAATATAGGAGATACTATTTGTGATATTGATAGTCCTGAACCCTTACCCTTTGTCAAAATCTCTGAGCCTACTATCTCAATGACTTTTTCTGTAAACGATAGTCCCTTTGCAGGAAAAGAAGGAAAGTATCTAACCAGTAGGCAAATTAGGACCAGATTGTTTAAGGAGTTACAAACCGATGTTAGCTTGAGGGTAGAAGAAACTGACTCTACTGATGCCTTTAAGGTATCAGGTAGGGGGGAACTCCATTTATCTGTCCTTATTGAAAATATGAGAAGAGAAGGATATGAGTTTCAAGTTTCCAAACCTGAGGTAATTTTTAAAGAAGAAAATGGCAGAAAACTTGAACCTATGGAAAAGGTTACCATAGATTTGCCAAGTGAATATATAGGAGCAGTTATAGAAAAACTAGGTCAGAGAAAGGGAGAACTTATAAGCATGGCTGAATCAAATGGTGGCTATGCAAGGCTTGAGTTTTCCATACCTGCCAGAGGCCTTATAGGATATAGGCAGGAGTTTATGACAGATACTAAAGGTAATGGCATACTAAATTCAGTATTTGATGGTTATGCACCTTTCAAGGGAGAAATTCCTAAAAGAAAATCAGGTTCACTTATTTCCTTTGAAACAGGAGTAGCTACCACCTATGGTCTCCATGCCGCCCAAGAAAGGGGTATACTCTTTATAGGGCCTGGTGTAGAGGTTTATACTGGAATGGTAATTGGTTCAAATCCTAAGGGATTAGATGTAGAAGTAAATGTATGTAGAAAAAAACAACAAACAAATATTAGGGCAGCAGGTTCAGATGAAGCCTTAAAGCTTTCACCACCAAAACTTATGTCTTTGGAGGAAGCCTTAGAGTTTATAGAAGATGATGAATTAATTGAAATCACACCTCTTAACTTTAGAATTAGAAAGAAAATCTTAGACAGCAGTAAAAGGTATAAGTCTAAGAAAAACAATTAAGTTTCTAGGGGGATGAAATGGAGATTATCATAACCTCATTCAGTTGGTTAGTTAGAAATATATTGTGGATAAATATATTACTTGCCATCCTGCTTATATTTTTTGAAAGAAGAAATCCCACTACTACTTGGCTATGGATTATGGTATTGACATTTTTGCCAGGTATAGGCTTCCTTTTATATTTATTCATAGGTCAAGATTTAAGCAAGAAAAAGATCTTTAAGATAAAGGAAGAAGAGGATTATTGCTTTAGGGATATAGCTGCAATTCAAGAAGAGCAGATGAAAAATGATGAATATATCTATAAAGACCCCAATTATATAAAATATGAAGATTTAATTACCATGAACCTTATCAGTGCTGAATCCTTTTTTACCCAAGATAACAATGTAGAACTATATTTCGACGGGTTTGATAAATTTTATAGCTTAATAAAGAGTATAGAAGGGGCAAAAGAATTTATTTACCTCCAGTACTATATTTTCAAATCCGACAACCTAGGTAAAAGAATCATAAATTTATTATGTGAAAAGGCCAAAGAAGGGGTAGAAGTAAAACTACTAGTGGATGGTATGGGTGGCAGGAAGTTTTCTAGGAAATATATAAAAAAACTTAGGGAATGTGGAGCAGAAGTTGCCATATTCTTTCCAGCCATCCTACCCTTTATAAGCCTTAGGATAAACTACAGAAACCATAGAAAGATTTGTATCATAGATGGAAAAGAAGGCTTCATAGGTGGATTTAATGTTGGAGATGAATATATAGGACTTTCAAAAAAGTTCGGTTATTGGAGAGATACCCATATTAAAATCAAGGGTTCTGCCGTTGCTTCATTACAGTGGAGGTTTTATTTAGATTGGAGATTTGCCACAGGAACTGAAATAACCAAGTGTCAAACTTATCTATCAGAAGAGACAGGTAGCAGTGGAATACAAATAGTATCCTCAGGTCCAGACTCCAAATGGGCCAGTGTAAAAAATGGCTATCTTAAAATGATTTCCAATGCAAAGGAAAAAATCTATATTGAAACTCCATACTTTATACCAGATGATAGTATATTCGATGCCCTAAGACTTGCAGGCTTGTCAGGACTGGATGTTAGGGTTATGATGCCTTGTAAACCAGACCATCCCTTTGTATATTGGGCTAGCATGAGCTATATAGGAGAACTCCTAGAAGCAGGTGTAAAATTCTATACCTATGAAAAGGGCTTTCTTCACTCAAAAGTAGTGTTAATGGATGATTTTGTATCATCTGTAGGTACTGCAAATCTTGATATAAGGAGCTTTAAACTAAATTTTGAAGTAAATGCCTTTATTTATGATGAAACTATAAACTTAAAATTGACAGACAGGTTTTTAGATGATTTAAAAAATTGTAAAGAAATTACCTTGGAGGAATATGGTAAAAGAAGCAAAATAGTAAGAATCAAGGAATCCTTTTCTAGACTCTTATCTCCTATACTTTAATAAATAAACAGCCTCTGGAAATAATAATCTAGAGGTGATTTATTTGAAAAAGACTAAGTTATCTATAGCTTTTGTTTTAATTCTATTAGTATTAACTGGTTGTAGAGAGAGAAAGAATCAAGAAGTAAAATTTGAAAAAAAGGAAAAGGCTCCCCCAACCCTTATTAATATAGGCAGAGATATACAAGAAATATTGACTACAGCTGAAGAGGTTGAAAAACTAATAGATGGAACTTATTTAGATGAAAAAAGTTTAAGACAAGAAGGTAAAGAAGCAGGTCAAGGAGGGGGACAGAATAATCCACAAGGTAATTCAGGAGAAAGTAAGGGTCAAGGTGGTGAAAGTCAAGAACAAGAAGGCAATAACAAGGAAGAGAATAAACCTAAAAGCCTAGAAGAAAAAAATAAAGAGGAAGAAGAAAAAAGACAGGAAAAAATCATACAAGGTTGGCAGTCCATGTCTAAGAAAATTGAAAGTGTACACAAGGGTTGGAATTCTTTCGAGACAGAGGATAAGAAAGGCAGTTTAAGCCTTGAAAAAGCTGATGAATTTAGAAATAGCTTAAACAATTTAACAAAATCCATAGAGGATAAGGATGTAATGAAGGTCTATGAATATGGAAGTCAAAGTTTGTTAAATATTAGCCCCATGTTTGATTCATATAAGGATGATTTAGGCGGCGAAACAAATAAAATCAAACATGGAGTATACCTTGCCTATTTGAGATTTATTGAAGATAGGATATTACAAGGAAGTAATATCTTAAAACAGTTGGACAACAGTATAAATAATCTAAAGTTGAAGATTGGTGAAGACAAGGATAAAATAAAGGTAGTAGAAAAAGTAAATATGGCCATCCAAGATATGGAAAAGGCCATGAAAGAAGGTAGCTTGAAGCTTATTAGGATCAAGAGAGATGTTATCATAGACAACATAAAGGAGTTAGAGAAATAAGGGGGAAGCAAAATGAAAAAAGAAGCCATATTGGATTACATGCTTGTCAATGGACAGGTCCAAAAAACAGAAGAAACCAATATTTTTCAAATGATAGAGAAACCACCTATTTATGAAGTTATTAGGATAATAGATGGTGTTCCTCTATTTTTCCAGGACCATTTAAATAGGATGTATGATTCTGCTAACTTAATAGATTTTCAAATACCAAGGGAAGAGAAGGAAATTCGGGAGGATATAAGGACTTTAATATTGAAAAACAAGGTAGATAGGTTAAATGTAAAATTATTGGCTGCAGATGTAGACCATATGGGCAAGGTGTTTTTAGTCTATAATATTGAAAGCTTTTATCCATCTAAGGAGTATTATATAAAGGGAATACATACTACCCTATTTTATTATGAAAGGGACAACCCCAATGCAAAGGTTTTGGTTACCTCCTTTAAAGAAGATGTAGCTAAGGCTTTAAAGGAGAAAGAGGCCTTTGAAGCATTATTGGTGAATAAATCAGGCTATATACCTGAGGGTAGTCGGTCTAATATGTTTTTTGTAAAAGGAGATAAGGTATACACAGCAAAGGCTTCAGAAGTACTAATAGGAATTACAAGAAAATACATCTTCAATGTATGTGACAAACTAAATATAAAGATAGTAGAAGAGAGTATCCATGTAGACGATTTAGATAAATTAGATGGAGCCTTTATGTCAGGAACTTCAGTAAACGTTCTTCCTATTTCATCAATTGATAATATTAAATTGGATTCCGTAAACAATAGAATAATATCAGAAATAAATAGGGCTTATATAGGTGAGATGAACAAGTATATATTAAGTCATAAAGATGAATGGAGATAAAAAATTATCAGTAGAAAAATCTACTGATAATTTTTTTAGATCTCTTGGGCTAATTCAATTATTTTTAAAATGGTTTCAACGGCCTTTTCCATGGCGAATATTGGGATATATTCAAACTTACCATGGAAATTATGTCCTCCTGTAAATATATTTGGACAGGGAAGTCCCATGTATGAAAGCCTTGCCCCATCGGTTCCACCCCTAATGGGCTTAATTAAAGGTTTTATATCTAAACTTTCCATAGCTTTCTTAGCAAGGTCTATAATATACATAACAGGTTCAATTTTTTCCTTCATATTATAATAGGAATCTGTAATCTCAAGGCTCACAATTTCACCATACTTATGGTTAATAAAGTCTACTGCTTTTTCTAAGGTAGCCTTTTTAGCTAGGAATTTTTCTATGGAGTGGTCCCTAATTATATATACCATTTCAGTTTTTTCCACACTACCATTAAAACTTACTATATGATAAAAGCCTTCATAGTTCTCCGTATATTCAGGTCTTTCATTTACTGGTAGTAGGTCATTTAACTCTCCAGCTACTAGGATGGAATTTATCATCTTGTTTTTTGCAGTACCTGGGTGAACATTTCTGCCTTGGATCCTAATCTTTGCAGTAGCAGCATTGAAGTTTTCATATTCTAACTCACCAACTGGTCCACCATCGACAGTGTAAGCAAAGTCTGCTCCAAACTTTTCTACATCGAAATGGTCAGCCCCCCTACCGATTTCTTCATCAGGTGTAAAGCCTAATTTTACAGTACCATGGGGTATATGGGGATTATTAATAAGGTATTCTACAGCAGTAATTATTTCAGCTATCCCAGCCTTATTATCTGCTCCAAGTAAAGTAGTGCCATCGGTAGTGATTAAGTCTTTTCCTATATAATCCTTCAAATCTGGGAAATCACTTACTTTCATTACAATGTTTTTTTCTTCATTTAACACTATATCCTTACCATCATAGTCCCTTATGATCTTAGGCTTTACATTCTTGCCTGACATGTCAGGACTAGTATCCATATGCGCTATAAACCCAATAGTAGGTACGTCCTTTTCAATATTAGAAGGTAAAGTTGCCATTACATATCCATTTTCATCTATACTTACATCTGATAATCCAATTTCCTTCAGTTCTTCATATAGGATTTTTGCAAATTCCAATTGGCTATTAGTACTTGGTACACTAGTGGAACTTTCATCGGAAGTAGTATCGTATTTTACATAATTTAAAAACCTATTTACTAATTTCTCCATTTGTATCCCTCCACAACTGTTTTAAGAATATTATACAACATTTTAGGATGAAAAAAGCAGAATACTGTCGAAAGTTTTTTAAATTTTTCCTACAATTTTTTGCTGAAAAATGTTATAATTTCATTTATGAATAAAAACAATAAAATAAAGATAAAGAAGTTTGTTTTATAGGCTAAAGGGGTATTATATTAACTGTCAGGGGATGTTGGTTACTAATGAGGACATAACAAAAGCGAGGTAAGAGGAATGGAGATGAACAATAACGGGAATAATCAAATCACTTTAGGACAGCTAAAGGAGGAGATTAGACAAAAACAAGAAGAATTAAACAAAATCGTTTTAGAAGGAAAAGATAAAGAACATATTCTAAGATTTAGCCAAGAGTTAGATGTTTTAATAAGTCAATATATATCTATAAAAGCAGGATAAAAAATAGCAGATCTATCTGCTATTTTTTTGTGAAAATTTTGTCCATCTACTATTTGAAAAATATAGGCAGACCAATAAGTATTACTATAATAGCAAGTACAATAGCAATTATCCAATACAAAGTTTTCCTTTTAATAAAGAATAATTTCATAGACCTTCAACTCCTTAAAATATTGGTATTATAATTTATTTGAAAAATTAAAAATATATACCAATATTTTCTAAATAATGTTAATTTATTTTTAAAATGGTGTATAATATTAAAAAGAAAAAGGAGGTATTGGAAATGGCTATTAAAATATTAAGCGATAGTGGTTGTGATTTGCCAAAGGAAATTATTGAGGAGTATGATATAGATATTTTGCCTATCATAGTGATTAAAGACGATAAAGAATATTTAGATGGAGTCACTATACAACCAAAGGAAGTATACGATGGAATGAGAAAAGGGGATATTTTCAAAACAGCCCAGATTCCACTTAATGCTTTTACGGATAAGTTTTTAGAATATGCCAAAAATGGAGATAGTGTAATATATTTGGCTTTTTCCTCAGGACTATCAGGTACTTATCAAACTTCTTTATTAGCTAAAGAGTCTATACTAGACCAATATCCAGATTTTGATTTAGAAATCTTAGATACGAAGGCAGCCTCTGGCGGTTTTGGACTAATAGTTTATCATATTGCAAAAATGGCTAAGGAAGGTAGAACTAAAGAAGAGATTTTAAAGGCAGCTAAATTCTATATAGAAAACATTGAACATATATTCACAGTAGATGATATTGAATATCTTTTTAGGGGTGGAAGGGTAACTAGAACCCAAGCCTTCCTAGGTGGCCTATTAAATATCAAGCCAGTTTTAACTGTAATAGATGGAAAACTTGTACCCCTTGAAAAAGTCAGAGGAAAAAACAAAGTCTATAAAACCATGTTAAATTTTATGAGAGAAAAAGCAAAAGAAGCAAATTTGAAAGATCAGCTTATTTGTATTACCCATGGAGATGACTTAGATGGGGCCATGAAGTTAAAAGAAATGATCCAAAAAGAATTTGGCTGTGAATCCTTCTTAATGAATATGGTAGGAGCAGCCATAGGGGCTCATTCTGGTCCTGGCACATTAACTATATTTTTCTTCAAAAGAAATTATGAAGAATTTTAGCCATATAAGCATTTTATGCTTATATGGCTAAAAAGTTCAAAAAAATTATAAAAAAAGTATGGACAAAATAATAAAATAGGAGTATAATAATAATGTTGATAACAAGCACCTTTAGCTCAGTTGGTAGAGCAACTGACTCTTAATCAGTGGGCCCAGGGTTCGAGTCCCTGAAGGTGCATTGTAGCTAAAGACTTACAGAGTTTTCTGTAGGTCTTTTTTATTGCTAAATTTAGCTTCCTCTGATACTATTTATTCAAAGAATAAACCTATAATTAAAAAGAAGGATTTTACAAAAGATATCTTTAGAGGAGGATTAAAATGGATACATCTAATAATAGGAACATATCAAAGATATATAAGCAAAAAAATATAGCCTTAGTAGC